>Ga0209930_1001598_pt1 | contig 33847 bp, 30 predicted proteins | sample ThiBiot_500_biof_2_FD_183948 | JGI IMG/M metagenome (GOLD analysis project Ga0209930, IMG submission 183948) | Wastewater bioreactor microbial communities from Cape Town, South Africa - Thiocy_cont_500_biof (SPAdes) | ecosystem: Engineered > Bioreactor > Thiocyanate-remediating >... | reverse complement strand
CAGTATATATACACCTATATCAGTCTTTCAAAACTTTTAACTTCAAATATTTTGCTTTAAATTTTCTGTAATAAAACTCTGAGTAAAGTACGTTTAAAACCTCTTTATTTAGCTCAATCTAATAAATTTTGATTTTCATGCGTAATTCGTATTATTAGAGAAAAATTTCTAAACAGCTCATGTAAGTGGTCATGCGCTTGATATGCAAGTGTACAAGTGCTTGTCAATGGGAAGAAACTCCAGCGCTATGGACACATCTTGAGGTCTGTGCAGGTCAAGAAATTCAAAAAAAAAGTTCGTCTAGGGTTAATTCATGCTAGTACTAGACGAATCGACTTTTAATAAACGTTACTTGCTGGAAGGTTAAAAAACAGTTATAAGCTTGACTGTGCACTCCCAAGCTATATAGAGGGATTGTTTACGTCATACACAAGTAAAAAAAAACAATGGACTTAAAATGTACCCCGAACACATATTTTCTTTATCAACCGAATGTTTTCCAATAAAAAATAACCTATATCTGTTTCACGCCTGAATTATTTCTCATCCATTGTGCCTATAAAAGGCAGCTTCTATTTTATCTTCAAACATTTTAGCAAACGATGAAGGTTAACACTATTTCAACTGGTTTAGTATTGGCTATTTGCATTTATGCTGTAGCTGCATATTCATATGCGCAAGAAGAAAGTGAAGATATGGATTCAAATCAACCATTATTCAATAGTCGTTTATTAGAAGAACTACTATCATATAAACGTGGTAGTAATCCAAAACTTGAAGCTGCCATTACAGCGACCCTGAGAGATCTTTCCAAAAACAGTAATGATCTATTTCTCAAAACACTTATCTCTGGTTTGGCTAGCGGTGACGCTAAAAAAGTTATTGACAAGGCCAATCCTGCGGATGTGAAAGCTGCCTCTATTGCCCTTTCAAATTATCTACCAAAACCATAATCTGGTTAATTTTTTTTAAAGACCTTTTGCTAGCCAATTTTCTTTTCTTTTTATTTTATCACATGCTTCTACTAATTTTTCTTCTATTTCTCAAATAAACATTTCACGATATATCTCTCATAAGGACTTAATTTTGCATCATGATTAACTATTTTCTTTATATTACTCATGTGACGATTTCAGACTGAGAGAAATTTCTTTCCTGATGTTACCCATCTTTATTTGTTTCTTTCTATCGCAAATCACATCGTTTCAATAAAATGTACTCGCTTATATACTTGTTTCTGAGAGAGAATAAAATGGATCAAAATACAGGACAAAATATCAAGGTCAAATATCACCAATGTACTCCTAGGATATTGTTATAATCCGCCCGTGTACTCATGAATGAATAATATTATATTCATTATTCTTCTTTTTGTTTTTTTTATCGTCAATATAATACTTTCCTTCACGCTCAACTGATTTTTTTAAAATACAACGCAGTCAATATCGATGTGAAGCTATAACTACAATCATCTACAGATACGGTACATCAATATAAATCTTGGTCTATTTAAAAAAAAGTAAGACTTCTAAGAATACTTGCCCATGAAGATTTTGATATAATCTTTCATTGATAGCTGCGGATGAATTAGTCTCCAATCTGCTTTTGTCAGCTGTAGAATTGTTTTCGATTGAGTTCATCGGGAGGCTAAAACAAATGTAAATATATTAGTACTGTTACTGGGAATCGATGTCGAAACAATTTCTAAACAATCATATAATTTCCAGAAAGCTTACTTGCCCTGGATGATCAACACGATCGCCGTTACGGTGCAAAACTCTAGCGTATACAACCATTTTACACAGTTTACGCCCGTGCTAATTCGACTTAGGTGATGAAGTTGTCTTTTCCAAAGCTAATTTTTTTATTTTTGATGTTAATCTACAATAAATTAATAAACAAGTATTTTGTTACACATGACCATCTATCGATCAAATGATCAATTAAAGGTTTTATGGATCCATTGAAATGTTGAAGTTCCTACATGATGATTTACTGTCGTCCATAAAGACTATGCGGCATCGAGATCTTCGTCTAAATCATTGTTAGTATATATAATTGAATATATCTATTGTATGAAGAAGAGAAGAATATCGACTTGTTCAATCAATTTGAAATCAGATATATGCGGCAAACCACGATTGTTTACGACCGTGCTAGTTTGATTTGGGTTCTTTAATTTGCAGTTTACTGACTTCCATCGTAATCTGTTGGTGTTAGTTTATCAGCAATTAATGAAACTGAACATGGTGCACTCAAATCAACACGTTTACTTTATTTAAATCGAGATGAGAATCAAACGAACTCGACAAAAACAATTAATCAACAAGAGTAGACTACACTGAAGAGATGGTCATGAGAGAACAAAAGGGAACGAAATAGACGAACAGAAAGACGATAGATCACGACACATGGCCGTCCTCTATCTCTATTTTCTAAAACAACAGCTAAGACAGAAACCGAGAATGACTTCCTTAACTACTGTTCGAAAATACAAATATAAACCATCAGGTTTTTCTCTCTTGATAATCGTCTTCAACTGGTAAAATTAAATTACTTTGTTTTCTGGCATATTTTCATACATAACGGCGATTTTAAGGACAGTTTTAAGTTATTTTGAAAGACAATAGTTTTCATTCCATGTTTAATGTGTTCGATTGTAATTGTAAAACAGTATTTCATGCGCGTCTCTACGGAAATAGTTACTAACGACATCTAGTACTCGTAACTTCTGCTCAACATAGCACTAGTTTGTATTACAGTCAAATTAAAGCTTAATGAAATTTAAAAGTATAGAGTTCATGAAAGTGAGGACGTATTGTAAGTATATGTCTCACGTACAAGAAGTTTCAATATGAGAGTGAACAAACAGAACAGAGTACCTTTGAAACCTGCTCGCTATGCATAAGATGACAACATTTAAAAACCAAATGTGTGAATAGTACATAGTAAAAGTCATATCTTTCATCAAAAAACAATTTCTTATGATTTAAATGTAAGTATGATGAGAATCATTTCTACACATTGCACTCCTATTGATACTATAAGTACATTGTGACATCTTTTATTTCTCTCTATGATTTGTTTAAAGTCTTTATTCTTCAGTTCTACTACTTTATTTTATTTATTTCGATTGTACTCTGTTCTCTTTTAATTCCAATTGTTGTCGTACAGGTGTCGAATTCTGCTCAAAAGTTACTCATCTGGAACATTTTCATAATCTTTCATTCATTAGGTCATTTTCATATACATATCTTAGTTTGTATATAAATCTTTATGAACCGGTTGATTAACTAATCTATTTATTGATTTGAAAACAATGCATAAATATTCAAATGTTGAAGTTATATCGTTGGGTGCCCAACAAGCAAACAATTCCAAAGGAACGACAACGAATTTAGTTATAAAAAAAGAAGATACACAAAAACAATATTCATTACTTGTTCAAGATGGTTGGTTATTCGATTGTCTTTGGTATAATGAGATCATTCGACACATTTTCTTGTTCTAGGATCATCGACTGTACTTACAATAACTTTAGATCAATCAGTAGAAAGTATGCGTTCAGGTTCAACTGGTATTGCAATCAGTTTGCCAAAACAAAAACATCTCTCGTATTTGCTGAACTTTTCGACTCACGATGGTACTGAAACCTATGATCTCAATAAGATCATTTTTTTTTAAAAATATCTATTCGATTCTAATAGATGCAAATAGTTTCCTAAAACATCTTTCATCAGTAAAATTGGGTCAAGATATCAATGAAAACGCATCATCATCGCAGTTTGATGACCGTACAGAAGAATCTTCAGCTTTACAATATTTTCAAGTAAAAATCTAAGCAAATATCTATTTGATATTTTCAAAAGCCGATTTAGTTTTACGGTTATTTATCTCAACAACAAAATATGATGCAAGATTACATTCGAACATCGACTTATCAACGAGCAATTCTCGATAATTCCATTGATTTTGCTGGCAAAGTTAGTCGAATAGTTTCGATAGGTTTTCGAAGAATTCTGCTTAGGTTGTCTTGGACGTCGGTGCTGGTTCGGGCATTCTTTCATTCTTTGCTGCTCAAGCAGGCGCTCGAAAAGTCTACGCTGTCGAAGCCAGTTCAATGGCTCAACATGCCAAAGTAAAACTATTCACATTAACTTCATCACTCTCAAACTTTCTTTTCCTTTTTCAATACAGACTTTAGTCGATAATAATCATTTAACCGATCGAATTGTTGTTGTTCCTGGTAAAATCGAAGAAATAACTTTACCTGAAAAGGTCGACGTGATTATCTCGGAACCAATGGGCTACATGTTGTACAACGAACGTATGCTCGAATCGTATATTCACGCTAAAAAATTCCTCAAACCCGACGGCAAAATGTATCCAACCACGGGCGATTTGTACGTCGCACCGTTCACTGACGAAGCTCTCTACATGGAGCAAGTTGGCAAAGCGAATTTCTGGTATCAACAATCATTCTACGGTGTTGATTTGACCATGTTACGTGACGTTGCGCTGGATGAATATTTCAAACAGCCGATTGTCGATAATTTCGATGTTCGAATTTGTCTGTCCAAACCAATTAAATATACAGTGAATTTTTTAACAGCTGATGAAAAAGATTTGTATGAAATCAATATTCCTTTGTCATTTCAAATGACAACAACGGCTCTTATACATGGTCTAGCTTTTTGGTTTGATGTTTCGTTCGATGGAACAAAGTTCGAATTTTGTTATGAGAAGTTTTTGAAATCCGAGCTGTTTTGTGTTGTAGTTCACAAGTTTGGCTTTCAACTGCGCCTACACAACCATTGACACATTGGTATCAAGTTCGATGTTTGTTTCTAAAACCGTTGACTGTTAATCAAGGCAAAACGATCAAAGGCCACGCGATTTTGCATTCAAATCGAAAGTAGAATCATCAAGTTTGCTCGTTGAACAACAAAATCTGTTTGCTTTTGCATAGGCAAAGTTATGATGTCGAAATCTTTTTACAAATCGACGGAACAAACATTTCAGTTGCCAACACACTCGATCTTAAAAATCCCTACTTTAGGTTTGAAAAAAAACAGGAACATTGTCTCATTCATTTTCAAAATTCACACATTCAGATATCCAAATCAACCAGTTCAAGCGCCACCTGGCCAATTTCACGAGTCACCAACTGACCAATATTGGAATAATCTGCCAACTGATCAAACAGGTTTGATGACAACTGCATCCAACTATCCCAATGCAGCTCAATTCTCTCAAAATTGCAATATCAATAGTGTAACCGGCGATTACGATGGTACTACTATGGATTTGGGTGGGGGTTGGTTATGAGCTAACATTCCAATGCGTTGATTTTGACCTTTTTCCCGAGAAATAGAGACAGAGAAAGACAATGCAAATGTTATTTTGATTTTGTTGTTTTTGTATTGACAGAAAAATACAGATTTCTTATTCTATATTCTCTAGGAAGTTCTTTAAACAATTTTTCAACAGGAACAAATCATCGTACGAATTTGCAATGTGCATCGAACTCGAATCATTCCGATAAATCAACGAATGTAAAAAAAAAAAGAAAAACAATTTTCCATTGATGATGATGTTTTTTTTTCTTCTCGTTGATTCGATATTTTAGCAAGTGGCAAACGGATTTGTTCAATTTGGAAATCCATTCACTCATCAGCCAACTTGAACAACACAAAAACCACATACACACACACACAAACAAATTCTATTATTAAAAAAGAATCTTCTTGTGTTCATTTTTCTTTTTTTTTTCTTCTTGGTTCTTGTTGTCTTTATTTGTTGTAACTCAGGCGAATGACAACCTCAAGACTATGAATGTGTGAGCGTATTTTGTTGTTCCTTTAAAAAAAAGCATAACGTTAAGATAAAGGAAACAGAGAATTGCTCTTGATTTACTGAAACTAAAAGTATAACTAAACACATGCAGAGAGAGAGAAATATCACACAGCAACGACTATTGATCCATCTTAAAACGTGTCGTTGCTATGGTCGAACCGTTATCGCCCTCTAAAAATTTAAAAATCATTTGTGATGCTTTACAACATCTCATTGGCTGTTCGTTTAACCTGCGAGATTTGTTTTGTTCACCGTGCTACCTCGTACACACGTATTGAGGTTGCGCTAGCTTCATCGTGTGATGTTTTTCTCTTCTTCTTCTTCTTCAGATTGAAATCAAAATGATGATAACATCGAAATTGGAAGATTTAAGTGATGATATTCTCATGGACATATTTGATTATCTCTCGCCACCCGTTTATATTTATCATTCATTTTACAATTTAAATCAACGTGTCAATCGAATAATAAACGATTCACGTTTGTTAATTTCACTTGACCTAAGTCATCTAGTCAATCCATCGAATTTTGCCTATCATTGTCAGATTATGTTGCCAAATATGTCTAAACAATTGATATCATTACGTTTATCGAATGAACAACATTTATACGAGCAAATCAAAGTTTTCTTATCGAATATTCGCTTAGGAAATTATCATACATTGAGAAAATTATCATTGACACAAATAACGTTTGATCAATTGAGACGAATGTTAGCTGATATTTTATCATTAATCAATCTCACTCAACTTGATATCGATATGTTCGATGGAGCAGGAATAACATCGAATGAACTCAATCTTATTGCTGATACGTTAATTAGCAAATCACGTTCGATTAAAGTAAAATTTAAAAAAAAACCCAAATTTAAAATAAATGAAAAATTTAGTTTTTGAACCTTCGTTTCAATCGTGAATTTGTCATATCCGAACGAGCTTGTTCTTCGTTAACACATCTATCGATTGATGCTTGTTTTTCATGTGATATCCTTCAATTTTTATCATGTTGTTCAAATCTGCAATCATTAACAATCAAAGTCGAACAATCTCGTCGTCGATATCCACTTCAAAATTTGCTAAATTCCTCCGATCAAAATCTTCCCAAACCACCATATTTATCATTAATTTGTTCATATTTAACATCGTTTTCGATTGATATCAATGATTTAACATTTACTGATATGAAATCCTATTTATTATTAATGCCGTTTTTGAAACATTTTCGTCTCGAAGGTTTAACCTACGATCTTGATTTTGCAAAAAGTGATATTTGGCGAACAATTTTCGAAAATTTCCTATCGAAATTGAAACTATTTGAATTAACCGGCTTACGTATTTGGTTAGGAAATAATGCCGATGATGACGAAGATAATCTCAGTTTGATCAGTCAGATAACAAATTCATTTGGTCGAAATGATCGATATTGGGGCAAGTTTTGGTCCGTTCATCAAGCACATAAACTTCGACCAAATCATATCAATTTAACATTACGTGCAAAAGCAATCTGATACTTTTCTTTTTTGTCTTCTTATTTATTAATTTTTATACATAGAATTATCTCGTTATTTTGTTCTCATTTAGTATATTTTCCAAAGAAAAACGAACAAAAATTAGCATAGAGATGATTTTTATTGACATTATAAATACATTTTGTTGTTTTTTTATTATTTTCTTTCTTTTTCTCTTTTGAAGATGTTACAATCAGAAAATGGTTCACCATCCGTTCCATTATGGTCAATCGACCGAAAAATGACTCGACCAATGCCATCACATGATAATCAATCGATTGGATCATTATCTCCACGATTATCGACGTCACTTTGGGATTCAACTCCAACAGGAAAATCGATTTATCTTCGTTTATGTCAACGTGAACAAACATCACCACAATTAATACTCGAAGATAAAGTTTTTCGTTCGGCTATTCGTTTACAACAGGGTGCAACCTATCGTTCACAATTACAATTCGTTGGTACATTGATTATCGACGATGAAACACAACGATTGACTTATGTTATCGATCGATTAGAACTAATGGATTCAACAACAACAAATCATCAACCAAGTTTATTACCAAATAAACAATTAAACGGAGAATTTATTATACCGATTCGATGTGATAATAAAACTTCATCAGCAATAAATGCAGATAGTAGTTTGATACAAGAAGGAATCAAAATTATTGATGATTATTGTCATTCATCATTGCCAATTGAATTGCATCAATATTCATTTCTTCACGGTCAAATGAGTTCACGTTTAGCACCATCGATCAATGCAGATCTCTCATTTGATCTTTTAACAATCAAAAATAGTTTTAAATTAACACCAATTCATTGTGAATCTGTTCAAATTTTGCCAACAGCTTTAGTTAAAAAATTAAGTTCAACAACTGGAAATGGAATCTATGCCAATCAACCACATTTTGGTTATTGTGGTTTAGATCGAATGTCGAAAGATAAAATTTTATTAATACTCGACAATGATCCACAAGCCTGTGCTTTGCCATTAGTTGGTATTTGGGTATCGGGTATTGTTGATGTTCAATGTGCATTTGTATGGGCAACATGTCTTCGATATTGTTTGAATTCATCATTGAAACAACGTCTTCGAAATGGTGTCAATGCTCAACAATCATTTTTATTGGCATGTTATTCATCGACATCACGTGGTCAATGTGATTTCTATGAAGTTACATCGACAAGTATGAATACATCGTCGAATTTAGTGATCGAATATGATCTATGGACAAGTTCAAAGAAAATTATTATGCCAAATATTCCAACATTACATTCACATGATGCAAGTGTTAATATACAATTGCCATATGATTTCGAATTTCGACATGTTTTTGATGGACCTAAAATGCATGCTCTATTAGGAGCATATACAGGAAATACTTCTTTACCTATACAACAATCACAAACACAATCACAACAAAAAGCTATTCGATCCAATACAAATACTCAATTTCCATCAGATATATCGTTTCTCTCAGCAGAAATTCCATCAGAAGATGAAGAAGACGATCATCAACAACAACAACAACAACTTGAAAACGAACGAATTCATCAAGCAACATTATCATCACCAAATACAAATGGAAGTTTATTTGGCGTTCCACGTTTACCACCAAAACAATCGTCACATCAATCACCTTCATGGGATTCAATTTCAACAACAACAATGACAACACCCAAATGGATTGCACCTGTACCATCGGCAACTTTAACATCGCCTCGACCACCACCACCTCTGCGATTTTCTTCTCCAGCTCCATCGACAATTGCACCATCGACATCGACGATTGCCACGGATGTTCAATGGAAAGAAGAAATGCTCGAAAAAATGCAAGCCTACGATGCACATATTCAATCATTGAATGCATTAATTGCACAACTTTTAGCTACACAACAACAACAACAACAACAACTTCAACTACAACAAAGTACAATGACAACACCAGCGAGAGAATCGATTAAATGTGATGTTGCTGTGCAAAGTGAACCACCATCACCGTGTCCAAGTGATGATATTGGCGAATCGGCATCGATGGTTAAAAGTAATCGAAATAGTCCACCATCAACATCACCAAAAATTGAACAATATCAACAACAAACACCGATTATAACAACAAATACACGAGTCTGTGTTTCGTTAGAAAATTTATTCTTATTATTATTTTTATTTCAGTCGCATGCTCCTTCTATGCAATTTCAATCACCACAACAACAACAGCAGCAGCAAGTTGTTATTCGTCAACCCGAACCGATTATCGATTATGCATCGCTTCGAAAATCAGCAGATTCTGATTGTTTGATTGTTGAAAATACACCTATTCGAACAGCATCATCAGCTCCTCAAGATCTCAATCCAGTCGATATTCTTAAACCATTTTTTCAATTTATGGCTACTCAACAACACAAACAACAACAAAATCATCAAAAATCAGCGTCTCCTATGATGACATCATCGAAATCATTCGACACACCATTAATCCAAGCAGTCGATGAGGACAGTACGCATCAATCAGACAAAATGTCTCAATTAGCTAATGCTATTCAACAACAACAACAACAACAACAAGTCACGTCGACAACAACCACAGGCATTAGTTTTATCTCAAACGGTTTACAAATGCAAATAATCAACCAACAAAGTAGTACAACAACAGTTTATCCATCAGTATCTTCAGTTCCATTGCCTGTACCTCCACCACCATTAGCAACTCCAACTGCATCTGCACCAATTGTTACTGAACCTGCAAGTCCTGTTAATTGTGCAACATCATTAGCATCAACACAACAATCTGACAATGATCTCTCAATTGAAGTTCGTAGTTTACAAATGAAATATCTTGATGATGATCAATTAGCCAATTCAAATGATTACGATCGGCAATCACCAACACCACCTAGTACAGTTCGACAATCACCACAAACCTTCGACAAAAATATGTCATTTGCTACACAAAAATATTTTCAAAAATATAACATTCTATCGGGATGTAATCGGCCACAACAACATTATTACTTATCATCAGATGATAGTGATCTATTGGCATCATCATCTCCACCACAACAACGGATGCTTTTATCATTTCCACCACCACCAGCATCGCCACCTGTTTTTACCCAACCTCCTGCTCCTCATGCACCTCAAGCAAAAATACTCGATCTGAGTCAAATACGTAAGTTACCAAAATTACTGTGAATGAATCTCAATTTCAACATTATGTCCGTCCATGACACATGATCATTATTTCGTTTTCCATTGGGATCTGTATTTTTTTTCTCTACTCCTTTCCTACCTTCTTATGTATTAATAGAATACTGTTATCATGACTTTTATTTCTAACAAATTAGTGAGTAAAAAAGAGTACGATTTCTCCTTTTCTTATTTCTTTTGTATATTTCAAATCAAAATAAATAAACGAATGAGTTCATTTAGTTTGAATTTAATTTAAACTCTTTTCCTGAGAACAAATGAAATCATTCCATTCTCATCAATATTTTCTTTAGTTTAAAGCTATACATAAATTCTTATATGAACATAAATTTTATATCAATAGCTGATGAATAAATTTATGAATCAACACATTGCAAACAGTATGAAAGAGAGCAAAATCGAATCAGAAAAAGTTTATATTCTGATGCAACACAAAATGAAGAAGTCCATTACTGCTTCTCGAATCAGTTTAACACAAGATATACCGAGGCCAATCCAAATCGAGAAGAAAATAATATTTTTTATATAAACATGAGTTTCTTTTTCTTATCGGAGAAGACCTATCCGAGGAGAAATCTTCTTTTCTATGTGTTCGAGATGTGTTCGCCATTTCAGTCCTTTGTCGATGATAACACCCAAGTACCGAGTATGGTCCAGAGGTTTGATAGTTGTGCTTCCTACTTTCACTATCACTGGATTTTATACTTTTTCCTTGGGTGAAGGCTGAAGTGAATCAGCTCTGTTTTCGTTGGTTGAAGCTTGAGTTTCCAAGAATTGCACCAACTTTCGAATGCATCTATGGATTGTTGTAATCTGGACGACAGGTTCTTTAGAGTGTGTCCAGATGTCCATAGTGCAGTATCGTCGGCAAATAACCCGTGCTCTGTATGAGGTGGTATATCATTCATGGAGTCTGCCGTATATAATATATATAAGAGTGGTGATAACGGAGATCCTTGTGGTGTACCGCTCATTAGGTTAAATGGACATGATAGAACATTTTCTATTTCAATAGCCGCTGTTCGATTGTTTAAGAACGAGATCATGTATTTGATTATGTATTGTGGAAGACGGAGATCGTTTAGCTTGTAGATTAGACCATCATGCCACACTGAATCGAAGGCTGCTTTGATGTCAAAGAAGATAACTGCTGAGTGTCTTCGTCTAATCGGGTGCTGAGAAAGATGGCCGTTTGCTAAGCAAAGATTGTCACTAAAAAATATAATCGTATGTCTGTATGAAATTGTGAAATAAACAAGCAAGCAAGTTAATGATAGTAAATATTCAAAAAAGCAAAAAAAAACAGAAGTAAAGATTGGACAAGCTCTAGCTGTTTGAAATCAATAATAAACTGTATCAAGGAAATATGTCAAATTGACATATTCTAGCAAACTAAATTAATGGTACATGTAAAGCATGCAAAGAAACAAATAATTTGTGAATAAATTCAACAAACCACATCAATCTCAAGATCAATCAATGAAGTATTCTATAGATATGGTGAGAGGTGACTTGATTGCAATAGTCTCCATGAAGCAGCAATCTCATCGTCAGAATTTGCATTGGCATCTAACTCTATCGAGTTCAGAATGCTTTTACAACAAGAAAAATATGAACAAGCACATAAGCATATACACAAAAACCAACAAACACTACGACATACATGACTAAACTACAAGATACCCTCAACACTACAGTTCTACAAACATGCAAGTTGATTGAAATGAATTTACCTAATTTTATTCAAGTTTTTTATAAAAAAGTGCTGCTATCGAAAAACCAATCATCTAGAAATGCAATAGATTGAAACAGATCTCGTTCTTATGATCAATACACAGGATTTCGAAATAAACTATTTCCCATAAATCCAATCGTACAATATCACAGCCGACTCAATTTTCTATCAATCGGATAAAAAATAAAAATATTACCCTACGTTTTCTACTTGTCTCGAAAACTCCAATATCAAAATTCACAACAAATACTTACCGATAAATATTTTAAAATAATCTTTGATCGATCTTCTTGCTCGTATTGAGGGTGTACTGGATGTTGATCTTGCAGTTTCTGTTGTTGTTATTTGTTGAATTGATTGTCGAACTAAAACAATTTTGAAGTATAGTCACTTGATTACCGTATTAGCTTTCAATAATTTTCATTCTTACAATTGGATAAAAAAAACTCAAACTGAATTATCTTTGAATAGCTATTATTCTATGTTTAGACAAGTCCGATGAGCGCAAAGACAATAGAAAAAATGTTCTTGCTCTCTTTTGACTTTCTTCTATTAAAATTAGAGACTAACTACATGCGTATTTCGCTCAATTAAATTCGCGCTTGGATCTACGAAGTCTTTTGATTATTAGAATCTGTCAGTATCATTGTCAAGATATTGCACAACCATATATACTTCAAACCATTCTACTATTGAAGTTCTCTATCAACAAAAAAATTTAAACAAAAGTTTCTCTGTAAAATATGTGTCATCATCTAGTTTTTGATGAAACTATTACGAAAACAAACTTACCTGATGAAGGATGTACAATATATGTGTAATTTTTCATGAATTCAGCTTGTCTAATAATCATTCGGCCATTCTCAGAACTAACACTAAAATAAATAAAAAACAATAAGAGAAGTTAATAGTCAAATGTAAGATTATTTCCACGAAATATTTCTTTTATTTAACTTAAATAAATTTAGAGTTTTTTGTTCATGAGGATTTTTTGAGAATTTCTATGCTGTTACTAGTACAATGTTTTTAACGACATATATTAGATAAAGGAAAACTGAATAACTGTTATTCTAACGATGAGAGTGGAAGTTACTGCTTATAGTAAATATAAAATCTTCATCAATTGGAAACAATAACTTCGATTCAGGATCATTTTCACGCATAACTGGTATAAAACTAAGAGAATAAATGATAGTCGATATTGAGATCAATTTTGAGATAAAATAAAAGGCTATACTTTTCCATTGTGGAATAAAGCTCAATTTACTTGATAGAATCTGCAAATGCAAAAGAGTATTGACGTTTATTGGAGTGGCAAGCTAAAAAAGAAAGGTTTTGAAAAAAATGTGAATGGTAGTAGTTAAGAACCAATGTTTGATGCGATACATTACAGAAGAAAGATTGTTAGTGACATCTGGTATCTCTAGCTTTCATGCATCACGTTCTTATGCCGATAAAGTGCGAGTAAAGAAAGTCAGTATCAGTTTCATTTAAAGTGTGAAAATGTGAAACTAACTACATGCGCATCGTCAATTGATCAAATTCGAATGATAAATTTATGACAGAAAGACATCGTCTTTAAAGCAATAACACAGAATCAAATGTAATATACAACTCATACAAAGTGTTTTGATAACAACAACAACAATGCAATCTTTCTATTCGTTTCGAGCAACTCATATGTGCATATACGTACTTACATAATCGTATGAATTTGTGAAGTAAAAAAAAACAAAAAGAAAATTACGTTTCATACCTAATGCACATCGGTTTCAAATTGATTCTTATAAGAAAGCATTTATTCTAGATCGACAGTAAACGAAATTGAATACAAGCACAATGTCTATATCGTTTCAAACATTACCACTCGAAATTGTGTATAGAATATTGGATAATCTACGTGACAAAGATTTATTTTTCAAAGCAAGTGGCATATGTCAGCGGTTGAATATCATTGTCAATTCTTATCAAAGATTTCGGGTAGGTTAAAATCATTACTAACGAGTTGTATTTCACCGAAAATTTATAGTTTATATTTGTGACGTAATGTTTAAATTTCCGTACACAAGTTAATTTAATAGCAATTTTTCTATTAAAATTTAATAATTTTTTCCATAGGCCTTAACAACATTAGACCTTAGCAGCAGCTCTTTAGAGTATCGAAATTTGTTACATTTCGGTTTAGTCTTAAAATATAATACGGTACTGTTGTATCAGTCTTCTTATTTTTCTCCAAGAGTATTTTTTCTTCTTTGGCATAGACAATTACAGAGCTCGATGTTCACCTTAATCGCATTGGAGCTAAAGGTGCTCGATACATCAGTGAAGCATTACAACACAATACAGTAACTATCCATCGACATTCTTATTCTTTTCAAACATTACTTTCTTTCTTCTATATAGACACTTGTGAAACTCGACATTGGATATAACTATATTGGAGATGAAGGTGTTCGACATATTAGTGAAGCATTGCAACATAATACAGTAAATTTCGATCTACTTCTTTGTTGTCCTCAAAATTTCTTTATCTTTTTCTCTGTAGACACTCACACAACTGAGTATAAGCTTTAACACGATTGGAAGAGAAGGTTATCGATATATTAGTGAAGCGTTACAACACAATACAGTCATTTTTATCTAATTACTGTAACATTTTTCTCAAGACTCTACTTTTCTTTTCTTATGTAGACGCTAACAGAACTTAAACTTTCCGATAACAAAATGAAAGATGAAGATGCTCGACATATTGGTGAAGCATTACAACACAATACAGTCATTTTTCATCGATTTTCACGTTCTTCTCAAACTTCACTTTTCTTCTATCCTACAGACACTTAAAAAACTTATTATGAGTTATAACAAAATTGCAGTCGATGGTGCTCAGCATATTAGTGAAGCTTTACAGCATAATATAGTAAATTTCCATATACTCCGTCATTCTTCTCTAAATCCACTTTTCTTTTACTTTATAGGCACTTACAGAACTCGATCTTTATGTCAATGACATTGGAGATGAAGGTGCTCAATATATTGGTGAAGCATTACGACATAATACAGTGATCTTATCATCTACTTCCTCGTCCTATTCAAATTTTGCTTTTCTTGCGTTTCGTAGACACTAACAAAACTTAATGTCAGTTGCAACGCCATCACGGCTAAAGGTACTCAGCATATTAGTGAAGGATTGTGGTACAATACAGTAAATTTCTGATTATTCCTTCATTCTTGTTGTACTTCACTGTTGTTATTTTCTGTAGACACTTATACACTTAAATTTTAGCGTTAACAAAATTGGAGCTAAAGGTGCTCAACATATTGGCAAAGCATTACAACACAATACAGTAGCCGTTTATTTATTTCTTCATTTTTTTCATAATCCACTTTTTCATTTTCTCAATAGACACTGATAGAACTCGGTCTTCGATGTAACGACATTGGAATTGAAGGTGCTCAATATATTGGTGAAGGATTGAAACACAATACAGTCACTTTTCATCGATTTCTACTTTCTTCTCTAATTCCACTTTTGTTCCACTTTATAGGCACTAGAAAAACTTGACATTCGCGAGAATGCTATGCAAATCGAAGGTGTTCAATATATTGGAGAATCATTAAAACATAATGCAGTAGCCATTTCTCTACTTCCACATTTTTCTCAAACTCCACTTGGCTTCTTCTCTATAGACACTCACACACCTCGATATTCGTTTTAATCAGTTTGGTTGGTATTGTGACCAATTTTTCAGTGATTTAATCAAAATAAAGAGTGGTTTGAAGATTGAGTTTTTATGAAGATATTAAAATTTATGTTGAATAAATAGTACATATGAAAAAAATTAGTTATTAATAAACATATGTATTTGCATTAATTATATAGGGAAATTTAGAGAGACACTTATAATTTACTGAAATTCATAGAAATGAATGCATCTTTAGTAAAAAAAACAGTACGCCATAAAACTTTTCCAAAATAAGTTCTAGTGTTTCTTTTCGTGTACATTACTATTATCATCTACTTAATAATTCAAGAATTTGTCATAGTGTACAAGTATATTATGATTTTTATTTCTAACAAATTGTTTCTTTGTTTCTGTTTTTATAAATTAAAGAAATAGTAAATAACATATTTATTTTTTTTTATCTATTGTAACGATAAAATCATGCGAATACCATCAGGATTTTCTTTGGGCGAATCTTTATAATAATTTGGTAGATATTCATGTTGACGAAAGCCAAGTTTTTTGTATAGACCAATTGCTTTATAATTACCGGCATTAACATGCAAATAGATAAATGTATATTGATAAAAACGTGCCCATTCAATGATACGTTCTAATAGTTTCGTACCAACGCCATGATGTTGACTTGATTTTCGAACGCCAAATAACATTAAATAAAGACCTTGTCTGCCCGTATTATTTACCAATGCACAAGCTATTGGATGACGGTCAGATGGATCATAAGCACAAAAGATATGATTAGCGGTTCTTATCATATGAATTAGAAAATTATCAGGATAATCTGCATGGAAAAGTGGATAGAAGATATCAAGAAGATCATTGAGTGGAAATTGACGGTTGTGATAAACTTGAATCGGAGAAGAATCTTTTTTCTGTTTAAGTACAAGGTTTAATCGAAGTTTTTCCATTAGAACAAGAAGATGTTTCTCTCTCTCTATCGAATATTTTTTTGAAGGTTGATACTGCAAAATATATTTGCACATGTGTTTTATAGGTAGAATAGAGAACGAAAAATATGCTTCATTGATTTTGTTGTCTATCTCAATTACAGTATTGACTCATTATATTAGTCAACTTGTAGGAAGTGAAGTTATTCATAAAAAACGAAAAATAAAATGACAATATACAATTCGATCGTGATTTGATTTAAGTCAAAACGTTCAATCGTGGTCGAGAGTGTCTGTCTGATATTAATATCATTTTATCAGTTTTACGTACATCGAATAACCAATAAGTTGATATGATTGACGTCAAATATGTGAAGGTAAATGCAGCGATCATCATACTATACGAATAATTCGATGAATTTGAAACAAATGACGTAAATGCTCCAAGCATAAATATTGATGATACAATTAGAAATGAGACGAAAATAAATGGAAAATATTCATGAACAATAAAACCTAAGAGAATAAAAGAAACCATAAATACACAGATAACCAATAATACAAATGAAATAATAAGTAGAACTCCGATTGTAATATGTTCGGAAAATACACTCTGATTATTCCATCCTGATGTTGTTAAAGCAAACAAACAGAGAAATCCAGCAAGAGATAATACACAAACAATAATGATGAGTAATACACGTTCACTAATATGTTTCTTCATATTTAATTCGATTAACAAAATAAAAACAATGACAATAACACAAAGATTTTTTTTTAGTAATACGTGATGAATTCTTATCAAATCTGTTGACGTAAATTGTTCTTTATCACGAGATATCATGACAAACATATTTGAAATCTTTTCAAAGTCAGTTATTTTTTCATGACTTTCTGCCTATCTCTCTCTCTACTGTTCGATATCTATTTGGCGCCGACTCGAGTCAATTAGAAATCTCGTCGAAGAAAATGTTGGACGACTATCGACTTGAATGGTTTTGTCAAAAAGTCTGTCATCTATTCAATGTCGATCGAACCATATTTGTCGAAATGTTACAACGAAATAACGGTTTCAATGAAGATCTCATTGATTCATTTTTGAATATGAATACGGATTTACATGAAAGATCATTTGCATTGATATTCTATCGAGAAGATTCAACGAGACAAGTATGGCAAATGATATCGATCATTGAGGATGAAGATTTCGATGAGGATAACGATCAAGAAATGAGTCTCACAGTCAATCAACCGATTCATATCGAAACTGAATATCCAAGTAAATATGCTTATTCAAATCTCAAATTGTTATTGACATACATATTTTTAGTTGATTTTGTTTTTAATCATGCTAGTTTATCGACTGGTGATATAATCGATTCTCTCTACGAAGATTTACATAATATTCAACGTCTTATTGTTATCAATCAATTCGATAATAAACGATATCAATTCGGATTAGTTTCGATTGATGAAGTACGACTCTTTTGTGAATATCGTGATTATCAGAATTGTATCAAAAAGAAGAATTTTGTTTATTTTATTCGAATTAATATTCAACAATATCTAACACAATTGTCAACATTTAATGAAACCAATGATTTTATGAACAATGAACTTATCTATGGAACTATTGCTGATGATCAACCATTTTCATCACTTTTAGATATTCTTTCATTTATATTTTCTGCATATTCGTTCGATGAACAACTTCGATCGAGTTTTCATCATTTTCAAAAACAAATCGAATCAACTCAACATCAAATACAAGGCGAATTTCATTTAGATGTTCCCAATGAATATCTCGTTTACAATGTCGATGACGCCGAAGATGAATATATTGAAAATCTTGAATCATTAGTTTACAGTTGGGAAACACAATTACATAAAGAAATGAACAAGGAATTCAATAAACGAATGATCAATTCAACTCCTCTCGATGAACTTCAATTTTGGCATCAGCGATCCATTCGATTGACTTCGATTTTAGAACAAATGAAAAAAGATGATGTCACAAAAATCATTCACGTTCTCACTGAACTCGATAGTCCTTCGATCACACCATTCAATACTATTCAATCTCAATTACACAATTATCTATTCGAAGCAACAGATAATTATAAATTTCTACGAACAATCGAACGACATTTAAAAGTTCTTCGAACAGCTCAATCGTTTCCCACGATTACTCAAATGTTATCCAATCTTATGCAAGGTTTGAAAACCATTTGGACAATGTCAAAACATTACAATAAAGACGAACGATTTGTTCCATTTATGGAAAAGATTGCGAATGAACTTGTTGTTCGAGTTCGACAAACGATTGATATTCGAAGTTTATTCAATTCGTTGCCATTGAATCAAGTTAAAGATCTTTATATTCAAGCTAAACAATGTCTACTTCAATGGAAAATTGAATATGAAAATACACGAATGAAACTTGAAAATGATCAACATGTTTTTCTCAGTTGGAATTTCGAACATCGAATTCTGTTCGATCGAACTGATTATATGTCATTGATTTGCGATGATTTAATTGAAATGTCGACGAATCTCAATGAATTCTATGAAATCTTCGGATCACAAATGAAAACAGTCACTGGCGACGAACAAACAGTCGACGAAATACTTCGACATATTTCTCAACTTCGAAATTCATTTTCATCGATTGATTTCGATATATTCGATCATCAATTCATCGAACAATGGCGTTTATTTCTCGATGAATTTCGACATCGTTCATCAATCATCGAACAACAAGCGAAAACATTCATTCGTTCATCATTTACTCAACTTCGTTCATCGGAAACTGCTCTAGATATGTTAATTCGATTCCAACAAATCGACACGACTCATGTTCTTGCAAACGAAATGATTCAACAATTCAATTCAATTTTAATTCAATATTCGAAAGAAATCGACACAATCTACGATCTCTTTCTCAAACACAAACAAAATCCACCTCGAATCAAAAGTTATCCGCCGATTGCAAATGCAATTCAATGGGCTCGTTTGTTATTCGCTCGTCTTCGAAGTCCCATGATGAAATTCCGTTCAGTTGATCAATTGCTTCAATCTGAACAAGGTACAATCGCTAAACAACGTTTTATCGAAGTTAGTTCGCGATTAAAACAATACGAAACCGAACTTTTTACCAATTGGTTAAATACAAATCGTAAACAAATTCCAATGTTTTTCAAACAAAATCTATTAAAATCTATCGAAAATCAACAATATCTAATAAATTCGAATTCGAATCTGAGAGAAACTTTAACTGAATGTATTTATCTTGAAAAACTTTCTTTTCATCTACCCGAATTTCTCATTCAAATAACTTTACAATTTCCTAAATACGAACATTTTTTCATTGAACTTCAATCGATGATTGATGATTATCATTCAACGATATCTTCGCTTGACACAAATGAAAAGTCTCTTCTTCGATCGTTTCTCGATCAATTAGAAACTCTCATTCAACCAGCGACAACAAGAATTTCCTTCGGAGAAATTTCGATTTTTCATTACGTTCGGCAATGTAAACAGAAGCTCGATGATTTACATTCGATTTTGAACCAATTGAGAAATATTACCAATGATATTCAACAACATTTGCAAACATTTAGAATTTCTGTACTTGATCCGATCGTTCCCAAACATGACGACGGTCTGAGCCGAGAAAGACGCCGAAATATTGATTTGAGAAGACTTGACGTTCTTTTTTTAGGCTCGTTTTTTGCTTGTCGAGATTATTTCGAATATTTAGAAAAGAAAAGAAAGGAAATTATGTTGAGTTTAAAACGAAGATACGATCTCATCGGTCCAATGTTAATTAAAATCGAAACTCTAGTTTTCGGAACAAGCACCGGCAAACATTTTCTGAGTAAGAATTTTGAAGAAAATTCAAGGAAAATTGAGATTTTGTTTTGTATCTTAGTGAAAGATTTTTATAAATATTGGGAAACTGAAATTTTTAATTCATTAGTTGAATTAATCATTCGAAATCTTTGTCTATTTCTTGAACATTTATTTCATCGTTCAACAACATTATTTCTTGTTAATGTTGTACTCGAATCATCTCGAATAAAACTTCAACCAACTCTAGACGAACTTCTCAATCTCATCCGTCGAAATGCACATCATCTTATTGAATCAACGAAATATTTTCTTCGTTGGTTAGATGGAACTTGTATTTCATGTCCTGTCATCGCCAATGACATCGATTTAACATTCTATTTCGACATTCAAAAACATCCGGATATTCAACATTTATTCAGATCAGTTCGATCTTCGGCATCGAATTTAGTTGCACATATCAATCGAAGTTTGCATCGACTGTTAACTTTGAACGATCTCTGGAAAGTTGACAAACAAAAATATTCAAATCGATTTCTAGCAAAATTTCATCATTGTTCAGATTACGATCAAATCATGGGAATTTTCTTTAAACTTTGTCAAACATTCGATTCGTATCCTGAATTTGAAAATATTCATTCGATTCGTTTGTCATTCAAACAGTTTTATCAAGCTTTGAAATATCATTCGAATCAGTGGATTCATATTTACGGACAACATTTATATTCGAAATGTTCGAATCAATTAAAACAGATCGATGAACTTCTCAATCAATTTCAAATCAATCTCCAACATTCAACAGACACAATTCCGGACTTGAAATTTCTTTTAAATGTTATTTCCGAATTGAATCAACAACGAGAATCTCTTCAACATCAAATTCATCAAATTCAGCAATCCTATCGGATTTTAGATGAATATCAATTTCAATATCCGAAAACAGATTTGAGTCTTGTTCGAAACTTAGATTTGAGGCTCGATGAACTGATTGAACAATCACAAAGAGTTCAATATCGTTTGAAACCAATTCAACAACGTTTCAAAGAAATTCTTCAATTTGATATTGAATTCTTTCAAAATCTTGTTCGACAATTTGTTGATAAATTTGATCGACAAGGTCCGTTGACAGTTGAAATCGATTTTCTACTTATTAAACAATTCGAAAATGAATTCAATCAAATTGAACAACGTAAATCTGAGTTAATTAACATGATGAAATTATTTCATATTCCCGTGATAAATTATCCTCAATTAAATCGCATTCAAAAGGAAATTCACGAGTTGAATAATCTTGCAAATCTTTATCAAGATTTTAATCGACAGAAACATCAATGGTCGAATATCCTCTGGTCAGATTTGAATATCAATGATCTCGTTCAAAAAGTCGAGTCTTTTCTTGTGAAATTTCGACAATTATCTCCGGATCTCAAGTCAACAGCTGCTGCTCAAAATGTCGAAAAACATTTTCTTGGTAAATTTTCTTGTTTACTAAACAAGAACACGTTTTTGTTTTTCGAAGATTTTCGTTCATCACTTCCGATAATGATCGATCTTAAACACGAAGCATTACGTGATCGTCATTGGAAACAAATCAATCCTAATCTTGATCCGACAAATCAAATTCTAACACTTGAAAATCTCTTTCAAATGAATTTATCTCAATATAAAGACATCATTCAAAGTTTATTTTCATTTGATCTCTTATTCGAGCAGGAATTTGTTTTGTATTGTTTTCAGATGTTCTACAAACTGCAATCAAAGAATCACAAATCGAAAAGAATTTAGAAGAAATCGAACAACAATGGAATTCAATGCGTTTTCAAATCCAAAAACATTCACGTCAAACAAATTCTCAACAAGATCGAGGTTTTCTCATCTCCGATGTCGAACCAATAGTTCAATCATTGGAAGATTCAACTTTACTTCTCAATAGTTTATCTTCATCTCGTTTTGTTAATAATTATCTTTCGCAGGTTCAACAATGGATTCGAACTTTATCATTAATCTCCGATGTTATTCAAATTTGGACAATTGTTCAACAGAAATGGTTGTATCTTGAAAACATTTTCTTCAGTTCAAGTGCACAATTCGGCGAAGAAACCAAACGATTCGAAACAATCGATAAAGTCTATCGAAAGATTATGCTCGGTCAGTTGTTTTTTTGTCTTCTCTCAATTAGATCGAATCGTTCTTTCTTCTTTCGTTGGCAGAAACTTCAAGAAATCCTTTGGTTAAAAACGCTTGTCTTCAGCCGGGTCGATACGATGAATTAAAATCGATTTTAAATCTTATCGAACAAATTCAAAAACATCTCAACGAATATTTAGATACGAAACGGCAGTTATTTCCTCGATTTTATTTTCTGTCCGATGACGAACTACTTTCGATTATTGGCTCGACAGATCCGAAACAAATTCAAATTTATCTACCGAAAATGTTCGATAATATTTCGGCTTTACAATTTACGGATTCGATTGATGTTCGAGCGATGATTTCATTTGAAAAAGAACAATTAGATTTTCAAAAATCGATTTCATGTCAAGAGAAAGTCGAAAGTTGGATGACAAATATTGAACGAGAAATGAAAGATTCGAATCGAACGATTACAAAACAAGCCATTTTCTACTATCGATTCAAACAATCGAGATTGCAATGGATGAGAAAATATATTGGAATGATTGTTTTAGCTGTCAATCAGATTTGGATGACTTGGTTTATTGAAGAGTTTGTTTGCTTTTGTTCCGAGTGAAGAGACTTTTGATTTTTTTGGAATGTTTTAGTCAATTTGAGAAAATCTTGAGATTAAATCAACGATCAGCTATGAAATCGTATGTCAAACAAGTCAATGAACAAATTGAAGAAATTGTTTTTGAAATGAGAAAATCTTTGACGACAAGTAAAAGAGATCATTGTTTTTATCGATCGATTCTATTCTTTCAAAATTTCAAGATGAATTTGTCAAATATGAAACAGTTCTCATCATTGATGTTCATAATCGAGATATGATCGAAGTTCTTATTCGTGATGGAATATGTGAACCTTCGGATTTGTAAGCTAATTCATTCGCCTCTCTGTTTGTCTTCTAATTCATGAAAAATTCGATATAGTACTTGGCAAAGTCAATTACGATTCTATTGGTTATGTAAAGAAGATAATTTGTTTCTAAGACAATGCAATGGGCAATTTCAATACGGTTTTTTTTCTATTGTTATTGAATCTGACTCGATGTTTTTTTTCTGTTTATAGGTTATGAATATATGGGTCTCAATGGTCGATTAGTTATTACTCCATTGACTGATCGAATCTATCTCACTATTACTCAAGTAGATTAATTGGTAAATAAAACAGACGTATTAACAAATCTATTTGTAGGCTTTGTCAATGTATCTCGGATGTGCACCAGGTTTCATGTCTCTCTCTCTCTTTGTTTCAAATACGTGAGTTTTCATTCGTTGTTTTAGCTGGACCAGCTGGAACAGGTAAAACCGAATCAATCAAAGATCTTGCTAAAACCATGGGTCTTCTCTGTGTCGTCACCAATTGTGGCGAAGGCATGGACTATCAAGCTATTGGCAAAAATCTCAATGGTCTATGTCAAACCGGTTCTTGGGGTTGTTTCGATGAGTAAAACCAACACGATTGATCTTTTCATTCTCTTCAAATTGTAAAAAAAACGTAGATTCAATCGAATCGAAGCATCGGTATTGAGTGTTGTTTCAACTCAAGTGAAAACTATTCAACAAGCCTTAGCTGCACATTCCAAGGAATTTCTTTTCGAACAAAATGAAATTCGTTTGATACGAACTGTTGGAATATTTATCACGATGAATCCTGGTTATGCTGGTCGAACTGAACTACCGGAATCAGTTAAAACTTTATTTCGACCTGTTGTTGTCGTGTAATTTCCAATTTACTTTCGTTTTCTATTGAAATTTATTGAACGCAGCGTTCTTCTAGTGTTCCCGATATGCAATATATTGGCGAAATTAAATTATTTGCTAATGGTTTTCTTCACGGGAAAATCCTGGCCAAGAAAATGGTCACATTGTATCGATATGCATCACAACTATTAAGTAAACAAGTAACTAGATCTCAAGATTTGTCCATTCGTTGAAAACTGTTTATGTTCTGTTGTGATGGTAGTATCATTATGATTGGGGTCTACGAAGTTTTAAATCTGTTTTATCAATGACTGGTCATTTGAAACGAACAACAATGAGAGACGATCCTGAAGAAATCGTTCTTCTTCGAGCTTTACATGATATGAATATTCCAAAATTTGTCTCGGATGATGTTCATCTCTTTTTAAATCTTCTGAATGATCTTTTTCCCAATGTTCAATATCCAAAAGTTCATTACGAACAACTCAATAGCATCATTGAACAAATTCTAAATCAACAAAATTATATTCTCGTTCGGGAACAAATCGATAAAATTATTCAATTATATGAAACCATGATGACACGACATTCAACTATGATTGTTGGACCAACAAGGTAAAACAATCAATCGCGTGGTTTTCTTAGAATTTGACGACGAATCACTTTAGTGGAGGAAAGACAGTTGTTTTGAATACATTAGCTGAAGCACAAACACAAATGGGAATGAAAACAAATCTTTATACTTTGAATCCGAAAGCAATTAATGTTAATGAATTGTATGGAACACTCGATCCATTGACACGTAATTCTATGAAAATAAAAATTAAACGGACCAATAAAAAATGAATTTTAGGAGAATGGACTGATGGATTAGTTTCAATGCTCTATCGAATGATCAATCGACCAAATAATCGAAATGAACGACGATATCTTGTTTTTGATGGTGATGTTGACGCACTTTGGATTGAAAATATGGTCTTTCTTCTTATTGAAGATACATTTATCTATCTCATTTGTTCTATAGAATTCAGTAATGGATGATAATAAACTATTGACATTGGCAAATGGTGAACGTATTCGTTTACAAGATTATTGTTCATTGTTATTCGAAGTTGCTGATTTAAAATCAGCATCACCAGCGACTGTTTCTCGTTGTGGAATGGTTTATGTTGATAGTCAAACTTTAGGTCCCGAGCCAATTTGGAAACGTTGGCTAAATCAAAATCTAACCGATCGACCCGATCAAAAACTTCAATTAGAAATTCTCTACGATCGATATATAAAAAATCTCTTGAATTTAATCTATCAAGGAATAACACAAACCGGTCGAAGACCAAGAATGAAAATGATCGTGCCTTTATCATCTGTTAATTTGACGATACAATTGACACGATTCCTCGATTCATGTTTATCACCTTCGGCCAATGATGAGAATCTTCATTCGGTTTTTCTTCAATCAGTTATTTGGTCATTTGGTTGTTGTCTCAAGATTGAGGATCGAGTGATCTTCGATACATTTGTTAAATATTTGTCTGGATTAAATTTCGATGAAAACGAACTTCTTTTCGATCAAATCTTTCATTCAGAACGAAATCAATGGATCAAATGGGAAGATCTTATTCCTAAATATGAACATAATCCTTCGCAACATTTCGCTGATATCTTTGTTCCAACAATTGATACAATTCGTTTGGAATGGTTAATTAAATCGATGTTAACTATTCATCAGCCAGTTCTATTCGTTGGAGATACGGGTACAAGTAAAACAGCAACGATTCAATCGTATCTTCAACGTTTAAAGTCGTCGAATCCGAATATTTTGAATTTGAATTTCTCATCTCGAACGAAATCCATCGATGTTCAATATTCAATCGAAAGTCAATTAGAAAAACGTTCGAAAAATACCTATGGACCATCGGCTGGCGGTCGATTAATTGTTTTTCTTGATGATTTATCAATGCCAAATATTGATCAATACGGAACGCAACAAGTCATAGCTTTTCTGAAATTATTCATTGAAAAACATGGAATCTACGAACGAAATGGAGATTTCAATTGGAAAACAATTGTTGATATCGATTGGATTGCAGCGATGTCAACTCCAGGTAAATTGTTTATCGTTGATTCAATCGATTCGAGACATTTAAGAAGTTTAGGTGCTGGAAATAACAGTCTCGATCCTCGATTTGTGAGTCATTTCTGTATTTTTTATGTCACATTTCCATCGTATCAATCGCTCTTTCGGATATTTTCAACGATTTTACAAACTCATGTTCAAGCATTTTCCCAACAAATTCAAAATTTCATTCCGAATTTAATCAAATCAACTCTCGAAATCTACGAGCAAATCGTTCAATCGTTCGTTCGAACGCCAACAAAATCCTTCTACGTCTTTTCAATTCGTGATCTCAGTCGAATCATTCAGAGTCTCTTACAAACAACTCCTTCACAATTCGATACAATCGATAAATTCCTTCGTGTTTGGATTCACGAATTAATCCGAGTCTTTGCCGATCGTTTCAATGATTCCAATGATCATCAATTATTCATGCAGATTTTAACTAAAAATTCACTCGTTCAAACAAATCTTCTCCGACAACCGATTCTTTTTGCTGATTATCGAAATGAACAACCGAAGATCTACGAAGAATTTTCAGATTATCAAAGCATTCGAAAGATTTTTGAAGAAATTCTTCTCGAATATTCTCAACAACAATCAGATTTTGTTTTATTCGATTATGCACTCGAACATTTAACGAGAATCTATCGTGTTCTTCGTTTAGATCGAGGACATTTACTTTTAATTGGAACGGGCGCTCTTGGAAAGAGATCACTTGCTAAATTAGCGGCATTCACAGCGAAATATCAAATCTTTGAAATTCAATTGACAAGAAATTATAATGAAAACTCGTTTCGAGACGATCTCAAAGTTCTATTCGAACAAATCGCCTTGAAAAATATCAAAACAGTGTTCATTCTCAATGATACACAAATAATTGATGAGAATTTTCTTGAATATATCAATACGATTCTTTGTAATGGAACTATTCCTTCACTTTTCAATGATGAAGTAAATTTTGCTCAGTTAGTTGTTTTATTTTATATCGAATTGAATAGGAGAGAAATACGATTATCAATCAATTACGTGAACAAACAAATCTTTCAACAAATGAACTTATTTGGCAATATTTCATTGAGAAATCGACTTCAAATCTTCACATTATTCTCTGTCTGAATCCAAATGGAGATCTTCTACATCGAATGAGAAATTTTCCTGCTTTGATTAATAACACAACTATTGATTATTTCGACCGATGGCCTCAACAAGCTTTGTGAGTGCCATCAGTCTCTCTCTTTCTCTCGTCATACATTCTTCAATTTAAGAGATGCAGTTGCTCAACATTTTCTCTCGTCGAAATTTCCATCGAAAATCATCGAACATTTCACGTTTGTTCATCAATCAGCGATGTCATCGTGTGATTTTTATATGGAGAAAATGCGACGATATGCCTATGCAACACCGAAGAATTATCTTGATTTCATTCAAACATTTCTCAATCTTTATCAACGGAAAACAGAAGATTTGCAAAAGCAAACTCAACGATTAAATGTCGGAATCGTTCGAATTGATGAAGCGAGTGTTCTCATCGGACAAATGGATCAACAACTCGAGAAACAACGACAAGAACTTGGTTTGTTTTATTGATTTAATAGAATGTCGAAATGATTTGTTCTCTAGGAATTAAAACAAAGAAATGCGACGATCTTTTGTCGGAAATAAGTTCTCTAACTGAAAAACAAACTGAACGAAAGAGTCGAGTGAGATTGTAATTACACATTTTCTTTGACTTTCAATTGTGTCGAAAGGCGTTGGAAAAGAAACAACTCGTCGATGAACAACTAATCACAATTGAAAAAGAAAAAACCGAAGCTGAATCTCAATTAGAAGAAACGATGCCTGCTGTCATCGAAGCTCAACAAGGTCTCGACACTTTAAAAGCAGCTGACATAACAGAAATGCGAAGTTTCGCTAATCCAGTTGATACTGTTCGATTAATTGGCTATTGCATGCTGATTTACTTAGGATATTCATCACTGAGTTGGAAAGATGTAATTTCGATCATTTAATTGAAAAAAATCTGTTGTTTGTCAAATGAGAAGATTTTAGGTTCGAGCAGTCATGGCTGATATGAAGTTTATTAATAATCTTAAGAGTCAAGATCCTGATTCGTTTACATCGAAACAAGCAACACAATTAAAAATCTTTCTAAAAAAACTCGAAGATAAACTCGATCCGAATCATGTTTATACTCTCTTAGAAAAAAACGATCGCCATTCGAAACTCGTCAATTTAATGTCAAATGTCAGTCGAGTCGGCGGAAGTCTATTGAAATTTATTCATGCTGTCGATCATTTCATGGATAAATACCGAGAAATAAAACCGAAAAAAGATCGTTTAGCTACGATTGAAAATGAATATGAAAATAATCTTTCCGAATTAACTCGTTTAGAAACGAGTATTGATAAATTAACGAAAATCTTAGATGACTATCGGCAAAGATTTCATTCAGCAACTCAAGATAAAATTCAACTTCAACAAGAAACCGACGTCGCCATTCGACGACGAACAGCAGCCGAACAACTTCTCTCCGGTTTTCAAACGGAAATGTCACGTTGGAAAATCGAACTCGAACAAATCAATCAACGTCAAACGGAACTCATCGGTAATTGTCTTCTATCCAGTGCATTTCTTTCCTATGCATCGCCATTTACATTTCCAATTCGTCAACAATTATTTCATCAACAATGGAAAACCAATCTCATTGACAAACAAATTCCATTTACAAACGATTTCAAAATCGAACAATTTCTTTCGAATGATGTTCAAATATCCGAATGGATTTCTCAAGGTTTACCAACCGATGAATTTTCCATTCAAAATGGTCTTTTAACTTTGCAAACAACTCGTTTTCCATTTTGTATCGATCCTCAATTGCAAGCCTTTCGCTGGATTCAACAACGAGAAAAAACGAATAATCTCAAGATTCTCTCGATGAAAGATCGACATTTTCTCAAATATTTCGAATTAGCAATTAAATACGGATATCCAGTGATCTTCAAAGATGTCGATGAATATATCGATCCGATTCTTTTCAATATTCTTTCGAAAAATTTCCTCAAAAATCAATCAGTTCAATTAGGCGATAAACTCGTTGATATTGATGACAACTTTCGAATGTATTTGACTTGTCGTTTACCGAATCCGAAATTGTCAACGGTTCATTTTTCTTATTCGAAAGTGATTAATTATACAGTGACTTTAAATGGACTTGAAGATCAATTGTTATCGTCGTTGATTCAAATTGAACGAAAAGAATTAGAAGATATTCGATTCAGTTTAATCGAACAAATCTTTCTCGATAAACAACAAGAAAAACAACTTGAAGATTCACTTTTAAGAGAATTAACAACGAGTTCAGGATTAATTCTCGATAATCAAGAATTAATTCAAACATTAGAAAATACCAAAACAAAAGTCACTCAAGTCACTCAATCATTAAATTTAGCTCAAAAAACTCAAATTGATATTGAACAATCACGTGATACATATCGATCAGCGGCAAGACGTGCTGCTCTTCTCTATTTTTCTCTTATTCAAATGTCTTCAATCAATCCAATGGTTTGATATTCTCCTAGTTCTTCTTTTTATTCTTTTGTTTCTTTTTTCTTAGTATCAATATTCATTAAATTCGTTTCTCTCGGTATTTCAATTCAGTGTGAAAACATCTCAAACAAATGTTAATTTAACTAAACGTTTGCAATCGATTATTGAAAATTTAACTTATGAAATCTATTCGTTTGGAACACGAGGAATGTTTGAAAAACATAAATTACTTTTTGCTTTTCTATTAACTTTACAAATTCAATTAGATCAAAATTCGATTCATTCTCAACAAATTCAATTTTTTCTCAAAGGAAATTTATCTCTTGACAAACAACAAACTATTCAATCGAAACCAAATCTATCTTGGTTAACAATCGATGCTTGGCATCATTGTTTATTCCTATCAAATCATTTTTCTGATCGATTTCAACATTTACTAGCAAATATTCAACAAAATCCTTCGCAATGGCAACATTGGATCGAACAAGATCAATTGGAATTGTTTCCTTTACCTTCACCGTTCGATCAGCAATTGAATCATTTCGAGAAATTGATGTTATTGAGATGTTTTAATCAGAATCGAATTTTATTTGCAATTGAAAACTATATTAAAAACATCATGGGAGAGAAATATCTCAGTCCACCGACGATCTATTTCGATTCGATTTACGATCAATCATCGAATCAGATACCGGTGATTTTTATTCTTTCGCCTGGTTCAGATCCAACAAATGATATTCAGAAATTAGCCACAAGAAAATTGCAAATATCGATTCATGAAGAACAAAAACCTTTGAAAATCTTGGCAATGGGACAAAATCAAGACAAATTTGCTCTGCAAGCACTGGATTCTGCACAACAGCAAGGAACTTGGTTATTATTACAAAATTGTCATTTACTTTTACCTTTTCTAAACGAATTAGAAAAACAATTGGAAATATCGACAAAACCACATGTTTCAATTCATTTTTTTCTATTTGTTGAAGAGAATAATTTTTGAATTTTAGCCTGATTTCCGTCTTTGGATGACAACTGAACCGGTTGACACATTTCCAATTGGATTACTGCAAAAATCATCGAAAGTTGTCATTGAACCGCCATCAACTCTCAAACTAAATCTTCGTTCAATGTTTCTAAATCTATCTCAGCAAACATTCAACGAATCTTCTCATCCAGCATTTCCATGTTTAATCTACATTCTTGCTTTTTTCCATGCGATTATTCTTGAACGAAGAAAATATGATAAAATTGGTTGGTCATGTTCATATGATTTCAATGAATCTGACTGTAGAATAACTATTTCGTGTTATCTCTCGACTATCTTCTTATCATTTCTAGTTCGAGTTTCAATTGAAATTCTCAAAACTTATTTAAATATGAGTGTTCAACATGATAATCTCGAAATTCCTTGGCCAACATTACAATATCTCATAGGCGAAGGTAGATTTATGTTTTGTATTTACGAATAAAATGATCCGTTTACATTTTTGAAAGTGATCTATGGTGGTCGGGTTATTGATTCATATGATCGAAGAATTCTGAATACATATATTAAAGAATATTTTGGACATTTTGTATTCGATCGATTTCAACCATTTCATTTCTTTGTTCAAAATCAAAATTCAATTAAATACGATTATTTCATTCCTGAAATTCAAGATTTTCTTCTGAATAAACAACGATGGATACTCAAACAAGCAAATCTAACTGTATCCGCAATCTCTCTCACTGTTTTCTGTCATGAAATAGAATTTTCTTGTTTAGATTGATCCCTTGATTGAACATAAGTTCAATACAATGAATCCAGATTCTCATCCAACATTATCGAAAAACGTTCTTTCTAATCGATTTTTTCCATTCACAATCTTTCGTGATCTTTATGTTGCTTATATCGATCAATTACCACTTTACAATCCGCCTGATATTCTTGGTCTTCATTCTCATGCTGAAATGAATTATTTAATTAAAACAACGAGTGATATCCTAGCAAATATGCTTCAGATTCAACCGGAACAAGATGAAATGAATGATCATTCGATAGATTTGATTTCTCTCAGCGAACAAATTCTTCAAGGAATACCGCCAAAGAAAGATTTACGTTTAATCAAGGAGAAATTTCGACAACGTTTAAGTCCTTTGAGTTTTGTTCTTTTTCAAGAAATTCAACAATTTAATTTACTCACGTCAATCATGTGGAAATCAATTACAGAATTGAAACAAGCACTTCAAGGATTTGCTAGTTTCTCAGTTCAATTAGATGAAATCAATAAATCTCTTCAACATGGTCAAATTCCATCGCTTTGGAGATCTTATGCACCACAAACAAAAAAATCACTTGCTAATTGGCTTGAACATCTTCAACAACGAAATCAACAGTATGAACGATGGATTCATGATGGTAAAAAAACAAACTAGTATTCCTCGATTTTATTAAAAACTGAAATACGTATTTGTGTTTAGGCGAATTAAAAATTGTCAATCTAGGTTATTTGCATGTGCCTGAATCGTATATAGCTGCGATTGTTCAAACAGCAGCAAGAAAAAATCAATGGCCTCTCGATAAAGTCACTTTTTCCACACAAGTTACTAAATGGCAAAATATTGATGATTTTAATGAAGTGATTCAAGGTGTTTGTTTGATCGAAGGCTTATATTTAGAAGGAAGTTCATGGGATTCAACTAATCATTGTCTTATCGAACAATCGAATAAACAACAAATGCAACCAATGCCTCTTATTAAAATCATACCCGTTGAATCTTATCAATCCAGCATGAATAATTATTTACCTACGCCAGTTTATGTAACAAGTGATCGACGAAATGCCATGGGAGTTGGATTTGTTTTCGAAGCTAATCTTCCAACAAATAGACATCTCTCACATTGGATACTTAATGGTGTTTGTCTACTTCTAAATACTGATTAAGCGAGCTAAACCAAAGACTCTATTTTTCATTTACTGTTTCATTGATTTACTCGTAATAAGAAAGAAAAATATTTCTCTCACTCTCTCTCTCTCTCTCTCTCGTCTTGAATTTAATTTATCATATCATGATTCAAAATTTTTGCAAAGTTCAGCTCTGATATATCCTCTGTTGCTCCTACTGCATGTATGAAACATGATTAAAGAAAGTTACAGTTTAGTTTTCACTCGATCACGATTACTAATCCATTTTTGTAGTTCAGGTTGAGATGCTGATGATGAATTTTGTGCAATAGATACTGCTTTCTCGAAAAATTCAGTTGCTTTTGACAAATCGTTCATTTTTTCATATACTAAACCAACATTGTTGTAGGATTCAGCAAAATAAGGATGATCAGTAGGAAGTGATTTTTGCCAAATTGTTTGAGCTTTGTCATGAAACGAAAGTGCTGTTTGATTGTCATTCATGTGGCAATAAACTTCGCCTATATTATTATAAGACATACCAAGTTCAGGGTGATTAGTGTGAAGTGATTTTTGCTGAATTGCAACGGCTTTTTCATAGGATGAAAGTGCTTCG
>Ga0209930_1001590_pt1 | contig 33950 bp, 32 predicted proteins | sample ThiBiot_500_biof_2_FD_183948 | JGI IMG/M metagenome (GOLD analysis project Ga0209930, IMG submission 183948) | Wastewater bioreactor microbial communities from Cape Town, South Africa - Thiocy_cont_500_biof (SPAdes) | ecosystem: Engineered > Bioreactor > Thiocyanate-remediating >... | reverse complement strand
GCGAAGGTCGCGCCGCGAAAGAGATCGGTGCCGGACAAATGGAAAACTCCTCAGCTGTCTGTCCCGGCGGGGGGGAAAGCTGGGGCTCGGCCGGGGACGGCGCCCGGTATGGCACGAAGGCCGACGAAAAGTCATTCCTTCATCTGGCTGGCGATCCAGCCGACCGCGCCGAGGATGAGGCCGCCGCCGAAGAGCCCGGCGACGCCGCCCCAGATCGCACCCATGCTGCCGGCCATCGCATTGCCGGCAAGGACGCCGACGACGCCGAGAATGATCGGCGCGAGACACCCGATCGCAATCATCCCACCCTCCACGACGAGGCGCCGCTGAACGGCGCGCTCCCGCGAGGATGGATCACGCCGGTGTCGGGCGGCAAGGCCCGCCGCTCAGCTCGTGGGCACGAAGCGGCGCCAGTCGCCCGCCTCGCGGAAGCCGAGCAGTTCGCGGGCCTTGCGGTTGGAGAGCGGCGCCTCGTAGCCCGGTAGCGGCCGCGTCAGCGGCGTCTGCGGCTGGTGCCTGGCGAGGAATTCCTCGGTCGGCTCGTTGGCGATGATGCGGTCATTGGTGGCGTTGAAGACCTGGAAGCCGAGCCCGTCGGTCTCGATGCAGCGATGCACGATCTCGGCGAGATCGTTGACGTCGATATAGCTCCAGGCATCGCGCTTGCGCGACAGCGGATCCGCGAGATTGGCGGCGAAGCGCTTGTAGTCCTCCGGCGCCGTCACCGCGCCGATGCGCAGCGCATAGATGTCGGCGCCGCTGCGCGAGGCAAACGAGCGGGCGATCTTCTCGCCGACGATCTTGGAGAGGCCGTAGCTGTCGGTCGGGTCGGCGTCGCTCTCCTCGTCGACCGGGAAGCTCGCGAAGTTGCGGTCGCCCTCGGCGAAGCAGATGCCGTAGACCGTCTCGCTCGACGCCGTCACGATCTTGCGGATGCCGAGCTTGGTCGCCGCCTCGAGCACATTGTAGGTCGAGAGCACATTGGTGCGGAACATGGCGTTGTCGGGCCGCGCGAAGATGCGCGGGATCGCCGCGAAATGCACGACCGCGTCGATCGGCGCCCTGCCCTTGCCCGAGAAATATTCGGGAAAGCCGAAATGGCTGGAGAGCGCGTTGAACGCCTCGCCGCTGTCAGCGAGATCGACGATCATCGTCTCGACGCCGGGGAAATCCAGCGGCACGAGATCGAGATTGAGCACCTCGTAGCCCTTGGCGACGAGGGAAGGGATGACGAAGCGGCCGGCCTTGCCGCTGCCGCCAGTGAAGACGATGCGCTTGCCCATGGGTTCCTCGCCCCTTGTCCGAGCTCTTGCTGGAGAAAGCCGGAGCCGCGCCGCGACCCCGGCCTGCTCGCTCAGGCGAAGATGCCGAAGCCGGGGACGGCATGGCGGCGCACGCCGTCCATGTCGAGCTCGACGCCGATGCCGGGGGTGTCGGGGATGACGATATGGCCGTCCTCGACGATCGACTTGGCGCCGTTCGGCGGCTTCACATAGCTGTCCCAGGCCTCGCGCTCTTCCAGCGCATGCCACTCCAGCACCAGGAAGTTCGGCACGACGGCGCAGGTCTGCGCGGTCGCCATGGTGCCGATCGGCGTCGAGACGAGATGCGGCGCGAAGGGCAGATAGTAGATCTCGGCGAGATTGGCGATCTTCTTGCTCTCGGCGAGGCCGCCGCATTTCGGCACGTCGGGCATGATCACGTCCGCGACCTGCTGCTGCATCATCTCGCGGAAGCCCCAGCGCATATAGAGGTTCTCGCCGATGCAGATCGGCGTGCGGCTGCGCGAGCGGATCTGGCGGAGCGCGTCGACATTCTCGGCCGGGATCGGCTCCTCGAGCCAGAGCAGGTTGAACGGCTCCATCTCCCAGGCGATGCGGCAGGCGCTCGGCACGTCATAGCGGCCATGCAGGTCGATGCAGAGGTCGATATCGGGGCCGATCGCCTCGCGCACCGCCTGCACGCGCTCGACCATCGAACGGATCTCGGCATTGTTCGCCGTATGGTTCATCCGGTCGAACTTGGCGGGATGGTTCAGGTTGTCGATGTCGAACTTCAGCGCCGTGAAGCCCTCGGCGACCATGCGCTTGGCGCGCGCCGCGCAGCCGGCCGGCGAGCCCGACTTCTCGTCGCCATCGCCGCAATCGGCATAGAGGCGGATCTTGTCGCGATACTTGCCGCCCATCATGCGGTAGAGCGGCTGGCCGGCGGCCTTGGCGGCGAGGTCCCAGAGCGCGATCTCGATGCCTGACAGCGCGATCAGGAAGACGCCCGACTGCGCGCCGGAGAAGATGTGCGCCTTGCGCAGCTTGTCCCAGCAATATTCGACATTGCGGGGGTCCTCGCCGATCAGCTCGTGCTTCAGCTCCGAGATCAGCCCGACGATCGCCGCGGCGCCGGCATCCGGATTGGCCTCGCCGATGCCGTAGATCCCTTCGTCGGTGTCGATGCGGACCAGCGTCGCGTGGCCGTGATAGGCGACCACGGCGGTCTTGATGTCGGTGATCTTCATGGAACCTCTCTCCCTCGTCCTTATGGGTGGCGCGGCGCCGGCGGCGATCATGCCCTGCCGGACGCTTTTCGGCGCGTGCTGGATGGGCGTCCGCGCCCCGTCATCGGCGCGGCGACCCAGAATGTCGCGGAACGGCGCAGAGCGCCGTCCCGGCGGGCGGTCACCCCGCGCGCCGCCCTCCGTGGAGGGGGGCTCCGCACCGGGGCGCTGGCACGGAGGAGGAGAAGGCGGGCGCGCGGGGTTCCGGGTGACCCGGCGCTACTTCTGAGCGCGCGGGCGGTGGTGACGGGTCCAGTAGCCGAACATGTCGCCCTTGGAGGCGATCTCGGCCCAGACCGGCGCGGTCAGCGCGTCCATCGCCGCGACATCCTCGGGCGAAATGGTCCAGCCGACGCTGCCGGCATTTTCCTCGATCTCGCGCACCGTGCGGGCGCCGAGCAGCGGCGAGCTGACACCGGGGCGGCTCGTGAGCCACTGCACGGCGAGCTGCGGGATCGTCTTGCCATATTTGGCCGCGATCGGCCGGAGACCCTCGACCGCTGCGAGCGCCTTCTCATAGGTGCCGGGCTGGAAGAGCACCGTCGTCCGCCGCTCGTCGCCTTCGGCGAACTGCGTGTCGGGACGGAGCGTGCCGGTCAGAAGCCCCTGCGCAAGGCCGCTATAGGGGATGATGCCGATCGCATGCTCGCGGCAATAAGGCAGGATCTCTGCCTCGACCTCGCGCCAGAGCATGTTGTAGGGCGGCTGCAGCACGTCGATCGTGCCATGCTGGTTGGCCTCCTCGATCTGCTTGATGCCGAAATTGGAGACGCCGATCGCGCGGATCTTGCCTTCGCGGCGCAGCTTCTCCAGCGCGCCCATCGTGTCGCCGATCGGATAATCGGGATGCGGCCAGTGGATGAAGTAGACGTCGATGAAGTCGGTCTTCAGCCGCTTCAGCGAGCCCTCGAAGGCTTCCAGCACATCGGCCGGATCGAGATGGTTCGGGGCCACCTTGGTCGCGATCACCGCCTTGTCGCGGCGGCCGACCAGCGCCTCGCCGAGGACCTCCTCGGAATGGCCAGCGCCATAGGCCTCGGCGGTGTCGATCAGCGTGACGCCGAGATCGAGGGCGCGATGGATGACGCGGATCGATTCCGCGTCGTCGGCGGCGCCCCAGAACGAGCCCGACATGCCCCAGGTGCCGAGGCCGATTTCCGACACCTCGACCGGCGATCCGCCCAGACGGCGATACTGCATGCTCTTCCTCCCAATGCCGGGCGGCGATTTTCGGCGGCCGCCTCGTCTCCTTGTTCTTTTATACGGTTATCCGCTCATCTGACAAGTGAGTTTGGGCGGCCGCAAGACGGTTTTCGGCGGCGAGATCCATCGAGCCCGCCATGGCCTCTGCCCGGAAGCGCCACCTGCTGCCGCGTCGCAGCCCTAAGGCGCCCGAACCGCTCTCAGGCGCGATCGACGAAATCGAGATCGAGTTCGGCGATCGCCTTCAGCGTCACTTCGAGATGGATGCGCATCGCCGCCTCGGCAGCAGGGGCGTCGCGCGACGCCAGCGCCTCGTAGATGGCGCGGTGCTGGCGAGTCGCCGTCGGCAGCGCGTCCGGCGCCTGGTTCGACACGCGGCGGCTCGCCAGTTGCCACCAGCGCGAGGAATACATGAAGCGGTCGAGGATGCGGTTGCGCGTCGCGCGGCAGATTTCCATGTGGAAGTCGAAGTCGAGCTCGACATAGACGTCGGGCTCGCGTTCATGGCGCTCCATGGCGGAGAGGATGGCGCCGAGGCGCTTGAGGTCGGCCTCGGTCAGCCGCCTCGCCGCCTCGCCGGCGATCGCCGGCTCGAAGATGAGCCGCGCATGATGCAATTCGACGAGCAGGTCATGCACCTGCTCCTGCGGCAGCCATTCGATGAGCAGCGGGCTCAGATAGTCCCATTCGGCGATCGGGCGGATGGTGACGCGCCGCCCCTGCGCGATCTCGACCATGTCGAGGGCGCTGAGGATCTTCAGCGCCTCGCGCGCGACGGCGCGTGAGACGCCGAACTCCACCGAAATCTGCTGTTCCGACGGCACCAGCCCGTCCGTGAACGCATCGCTGGCAATGCGCCGGATGAGAACGCCGGCGACCTGCGTCGGCAGCGTGCGGAGCTGGACCTTCATCTGCACCGTCGTGGCGCCCCCTCAACTCGCGCGAACGGGGAGAGACGCATCATAACAGGGAACGGCGCGATCCGCGCCCTGCCGCGACGCGGCACCCCGAAGCTCTCAGGCCCCACTGCCGGCGATCTCATCGCCGCCACCCCGTCGCTTGTCCGGCGAGCACCAACCGTCGGGAGCCCGCTCCATTCTTGATGACCGAGACTGACGCGCTCCACAACCCTCCGTCGCGCGACGAATGCGCCTATCGGCCTCTGGGCAACGCATTTCCTGCCTTCGGCGGCTCACGCCTGCCCTGCCCACGCCTCGTCTTTTCCCGATCGTCAGCCAAAGGGCGGCAGCGTGCTTGACCTCCATCCAAGGCGATAGTAGCATCATCTTATCGGACAAGTCGATAAGCATATAAGCGCTGCACACAGCGCGGTCCGATGCTCGCACTGGCCGTCCCGGCCGTGGGGAGGAGCAATGCCCGTTTCGCCGATGCGCCGACGCTCGCTCGAGCGGTCGCGGCCGCCTGCACCGTTCCTGGCCAATTCCCGTTCCGGGCGACACGCCGCGGACCTGCCATGGCTGTCCCCCGGACGCCATCCCGGCCGGCCGCCGCGCGAGACGCCACCGGCACCTTGAGAATTCCCGCGGCCGCCATGGAGGAGTTTGGCGGCTACGGGCGATGTCAACGAACCGAAAAAAGGGAGGTTACGATGTCCATCAGGCTCACGAGGCGTGGATTCCTCGGGGGAAGCGCCGCCGTCATCGGCGGCTCGACCCTCGCCGCGCCCTATATAGCGCAGGCGCAGAACGCCGACGAGATCCGCGCCCTGCTCATCACCGGCGGCCCGCTCTACCCGAAATACTGGGAGAAGGTCGTCGCCGACTTCACCGCCAAGACCGGCATCAAGGTCAAGTACGACCTGCTCGAATTCACGCCGCTCACCACCAAGATCGTCACGCTCGGCGCCGCCCGCAGCCCGCTCTATGACGTGTTCAGCACGCATACCGCGCAGATCGACTCATTCTTCAACTATTTCGGACCGCTGAACGAGTATTTCACCGCCGACGAGCTGAAGGATTTCTATCAGGTCGGCGTCGACTACCTCGTCGATCCGAAGACGAAGAACCTCGCCGCGATCCCGCGCAACATGGATGCGCGCACCCAGTACTACCGCTCCGACGTCTATGCCGAGCATGGCCTGAAGGCGGCGGTCACCTGGGAGGACCTGGTCGCCGTCAGCCAGAAGCTGACCGGCAACGGCTATTACGGCCTCGTCGTCCCCGGCCAGGGTGATCCGGCGCAGCGCACCTTCTCCGACTACCTGTGGCAGGCGGGCGGCGACTGGGTCGACGACCAGGGCAAGCCGGCCTTCAACGCCGCTCCCGGCATCGAGGCGCTCACCTTCTATCGCGACCTCATCCAGAAGTGGAAGGTCGTGCCGCCGGACGCCGTCTCCTACCAGTGGAACGAGAACTCGACGCAGTTCTCCTCCGGCGCGGTGATGGACACGTTCGACTGGCCGGGCGCCTTCGCGACGCTCGCCAATCCCGAGACCTCGAAGGTGGTCGGCAAGTGGTCGACGGCGCCTTATGTGCGCAACAAGACCGCGATCTCCTGCGCCATCTCGCATGCCATGGCGCTCAACAGCATGTCGAAGCGCAAGCCGCCGGCCGTCGAGTTCATCAAATATACGGTGAGCCCCGAGGCCCAGCTCCTGAACTTCAACGAGTATTCGAACTTCCCGAGCCGTCTCTCGGTCGCCAAGCAGGTCGTCTCGGAAGCGACCGGCGCCAAGGCCGAGTGGCTCGCGCAGCTCGAGCAGACCATCGCCACCGGCAAGGAATGGCCGAAGCTGCCCGGCTTCTCGCGCGTCTGCACGCTGATGTTCTCGACCATCGAGCGCGCGCTCAGCAACCAGCAGACGCCCGAGGAGGCGCTCAACCAGGCCGCCGCCGAAGCCCTGCAGATCATGACGCAGGCGGGGGCGTACAACTAGCATGACCACGGCCGCAAGGCCGGCGGGGCGCCAGCGGCGAGGTTCGTCGCTGGCGCCGAGCTGGCAGAAGGGTTACCTGCTCGCCAGCCCGGCGCTGATCGCGATGATCGCGATCCTGATCTATCCGCTGGGCTATTCCTTCGTGATGAGCTTCTACCGGTGGGATCTCGCCTCGCCGTCGCAGTATTTCGTAGGGCTCTCCAACTATCGCGACACCTTCAACAGCCTCGGCTTCCAGCAGACGCTGCGCGTCCAGCTGATCTTCTCCTTCGTCACCATCGCCATCGAGGTGGTCGCGGGCATCGGCGTCGCCGTGCTCGTCAACAGCAAGCTGCGCGGGCTGAAGCTCGCCCGCACGCTGCTGCTCGTGCCGCCGATGATCGCCCCCGCCGTGGTCGGGCTCAATTTCCGCTGGCTGTTCAACGGCCAGTACGGGCTCGTCAACGCCATCCTGCGGTATCTGGGCCTCCCCGAGGCGCCCTGGCTCTCGGACCCGAACTGGGCGCTCGCCTCGGTGATGATCGCCGATATCTGGCAGAACACGCCGCTCCTGGTGCTGCTCTTCCTCGCCGGCCTGCAATCGCTGCCGCAGGAGCCGATCGAGGCGGCGCAGGTCGATGGCGCTTCGCCCTGGGGCATCTTCTGGCACATCACGCTGCCGCTCCTGCGGCCGGTGATCATGATCGTGCTGATGCTCCGCATCATCGACACGTTCCGTACCTTCGACGTCATCTGGCTGATGACGCAGGGCGGTCCGGGCGGCGCCACCAACCTCGTCACCGTCAACGCCTATCTCCTGGCGTTCCAGAGCGCGTCCTTCGGCCATGCCTCGGCCGTCTCCTATATCGCGCTGTTCCTCTCGCTGATCTTCCTGGCGCTGCTCTACGGCGTGCCATGGATGCGGCGCAGACTGAGGAGGACCTCATGACCGCTTCCGCCACCGCCTCTCCCGTCCGCCGGCGGCGCGGCCGGCCTGCCATGCGCGACGGCATCACGGCCGGTCTCGTGATCCGCTATCTCGTGCTGATCGGGACCGTCCTCCTCACCGTCTTCCCGCTGATCTGGCTGGTGCTGACTTCGCTTAGGAGCTCGGCCGACATCTTCGCAGTGCCGGTGCGCGTGCTGCCGGAATCGGTGACCTTCAACCAGTATGTCGCCGTCTTCAGCCAGTACGGGCTCGACAACTATCTCTGGAACACGGTCATCGTCTCGGTGGCGACGGTGGTGCTCGTCATCCTCTGCGCCGTGCCCTGCGCCTACGCCATGGCGCGCTTCAACCTACCCGGCGCCAAGGTCGTGGTCTCGATCCTGCTGATCATGCGCATGATCCCCGTCGTGGCGCTCGCCATCCCGCTCTTCGCGGTCTTCGCCTCGATCGGGCTTCTCGACACGCTGACAGCGCTGGTGCTCGCCCACACCGCCTCGAAGCTGCCGGTCGCGATCTGGCTCCTGATGGGCTTCATCCAGGACCTGCCGAAGGAGATCGAGGAATCGGCGCAGATGGACGGGGCGAGCACGCTCCGCATCATCGTGCAGATCGTGTCGCCGCTGATCGCGCCCGGCATCGGCGCGACGGCCGTCATCACCTTCCTCTTCACCTGGAACGACCTCCTGCTAGCCTTGACGCTGTCCTCTTCGGAAGCGGCACAGACGCTGCCAGTCGGGCTCACGAATTTCGTGTCGCAATTCGGCATCGACTGGGGCGCCATGTCGGCGGCCGGCGTTATGATGGTCATCCCGACGCTGATCTTCGTATGGTTCGCCCAGGGCCTCCTCGTGAAGGGCCTCGTGACGGGCGCCGTGCGCGGCTGACGGACAGAACGGGCGACCGCGGCGCAGGAGGCGACCGCGGCCGCAAAGGGACAAAAGGGACGGACATGAAGATCACCGAGATCATCCCGTGGCTCGTGAAGGTGGACCGCGTCTATTGGGGCGAGTTCCTCTTCGTCGAAGTCAGGACCGACGAGGGCATTTCGGGCTGGGGCGAGATCACGACGACGACGAAACCGGCCAACCGCGCCGTCGCCGCCATCCTGCGCCAGCTCAACGACCTCATCGTCGGCGACGACCCGACCCGCATCGAGCAGATCTGGCACAAGATCTTCCGCTCCTTCACCTATATGGGCTCGCGCGGCGCCGCCTCGCATGTGGTGAGCGGCATCGACATCGCGCTCTGGGACATCGTCGGCAAGCTGCGCGGCGTGCCGATCTATGAGTTGCTCGGCGGCGCGGTGCGCGACGACGTCCTCATCTACACCCACCCCGACCAGTCGAAATTCACCTCGAAGGAAGGCGTGATCGCCGAGATCAAGCGCATCACCGATTCCGGCCATACCGGCATCAAGTTCGACCCCTTCCCGACCTATGAGCAGCGCGCGAGCGAGCCGCATGGCTATCTCGACGGCTATCTCTCCAAGAAGGGCGAGCGCGAGGCGGCCGAACTCACCGAGCTCATCCGGCAGACCGCCGGCCCCGAGGTCGAGATCCTGATCGACGCGCATGGCCGCTTCGACGTGCCGACGGCGGTCCGGCTCTGCCGCTCGCTCGAGGAGGCGGGCCAGATCGACTGGTTCGAGGAGCCGGTGCCGGTCGAGAGCTATCACGCGCTGCGCCAGGTGCGCGAGAAGGTGTCGGCCGCGATCTCGGTCGGCGAGCGGCTGCACACCCGCTGGGAATGCATCCCGATCCTCGAGAACGAGCTCGCCGACTATCTGATGCCCGACGTCACCTGGACCGGCGGCATCAGCGAACTGAAGAAGATCGCGACTTTGGCCGAGGCCTATTACGTGCCGATCAGCCCCCATGACGCCAGCGGCCCGATCAACGTGACGGCCGGTGCGCATGTCATGATGACGGTGCCGAATTTCTACCGCATCGAGACCAGCGACTGCGATCTCTCGCATTACGACCCGATCATCGAGACGCCGCTCGACAACAGCGGCGGCCGCATTCATCTGAGCCGCGCCCCCGGCCTCGGCATCACGATGAACATGGACTATCTGCGCGCCAACGTCTTCGAAGGCTTCGGCGAGCGGAAGTAAGGATCACGCGCCCCGCATCAGGGCAAGCATCTCGCCGGCGATGGGCTTCACGATCGCCGGCGAGGCAATCCTCTCGGCCGCCTGGTCTATGGTCCCTTCGTCGAGGGTGTTGAAGGCGAAGAGGCCGAAATGGTGCGGCACCAGAAAGGGGACCCCGGCCTCGACTGAGAGGTCGACCGCTTCCTCGATCGTCATATTGCCCGGAATGCCCGCTGCGAGCCGCTCGGCATCACGGCCGTTCACCGGCAGAAGCGCAATATCGGCCGAGAAACCCGCAAGGCGTCCGGGGAGACCCTCGAAGGGAATGGTATCGCCGGAGTGATAGAGGCGAAGGCCCTCCGCCTCGATGCCATAGCCGAGAAAGAAGTCGCGCCCTTCGCCGTCCCGCTCGCGCGTTTCATGCGCGGCCGGGAACACCGTCACCGCGACTCCCGGAACGGGTTCGATGTGGGTATCGGCCTCGGCCGGCAGCAGCACTGCATCACCGCCGATCCGCTCGCGGGCGATGGCAAGGTTCGCAGCCGGAACGACGAAGGGGAGGCCCGAATACCGCTCGGCGAGCGGCTGCAGCGTGTCGCCGTCCATGTGGTCGGTATGGGCATGGGTGACCAGCACGAGGTCGGGCCGCGGCAGATCGAGGACCGCCACCGGGGGCGGCATCATGCGGCGGTGGTCGTTGGCGCGGCCGGCATATTTCACGGCCAGGCTGTCGGAGAGATAGGGATCGATCAGGATCCGATGGTGCCCGGTCTCGATCCAGAAGCCGGCCTGGCCGAGCCAGAACAGCCCCGGCTCGCCGGGCTGCGGGAAGCCCGGCCGCCGCTCAATGCGCATCGTGCCGCGCATTCTGGCCGAGCGCGTCGATGAGATTGGCCACGGCGCGGACGGTGCAGCGCTCGACCGAGGCATCGGTGAAGCCACCGATATGACTGGTCAGCACCACGCGCGGATGGGCGAGCAGCGGCGAGAGGTCGGGTGGCTCCTTGTCGAAGACGTCGGTCGCATAGCAGGCGACGCGCCCGCTCTCGAGCGCGACGAAGAGCGCCCCCTCATCGACGAGGCCGGCGCGGGCGGTGTTGACCAGCACCGTCCCCGGCGCCATCGCGGCGAGGCGGCCGGCTGTCAGCAGCGGTCGGCCATCCTCCGGCATCGGCGCGTGCAGCGACACGGCATCGACGCCGGCGATCGCCTCGTCGAGGTCGACGCGGGTGAAATTGCGATGCGTGACCCGATCTTCATTGGCGAAGGGATCATAGCCGCGCACGCGCGCGCCGAGGTCGAGGCAGAGCTGCGCCAGCGTCGCGCCGACCGCGCCGAGCCCGACGATCCCGACCGTGGCGTCGCACATCTCGCGGCCCATCAGGCGCGGCCAGCCGCCACTCCGCATGCCTTCATGCGTCCAGACGATCTGGCGAAGACCGGCCAGCGTCAGTGCCAGCGCCAGTTCGGCAACGCCGCGGGCATTGGTCGCTTCGGCGCGGCGCAGTTCGATGCCGCGGGTCTCCATCGCCTTCAGCGGCAGATTGTCGACGCCGGTGCCGTTGCGGCTGATGACGCGCAGCCGGTCGGCGGCGTCGAGGACGCGCTCGCTGACAGGCTCGACCCCGGCCAGCCAGCCGACGCAGCCGGGCAGCGCCGCCATCAGCGTCTCCTCGTCGGGCAGCGAGCCGGGCGCGGGCATCACGAGGCTGTAGCCGGCCTCTTCCAGCATGCGCAGCGCCGGATGGCCGCCGCGCGAGAGCGAGCGGGGCGTGACGAGAATGCGGTCCATCAGCCGCGCCCCGTCGCCTTGGCGGCGATGGCCGCGATGGCGTCGAAATCGGGTCCGGAGGTCGGGATCGCGATGTCGAACACCTCGGCGATCACCTGCGTCCAGCCATGGATGAAATAGGTCCAGCCATCCTCGACCTGCAGGCGGCGTTCCGTCTCCTGCGCGCGCGCCTGATCGAGGAAGACGAGATCGCCGCGATAGTTGAGCTCCCAGACGACAGCCTCCTCGGGGAAGAGGGCGGCATCGGTGAGCGGTGAGCCCGGCGCGTCCTTGCCGAGGCCGGTCGCGTTCACGACGAGGCTGCCCGGCTTCAGCGTAGCGAGGATCTCGTCATTGTCGCGGGGATCGGGGGCGAGGCGATACTCGACCGGAATGTCGGCGCCGATCCGGCGATGGATGTCCGCGATATGGTCGAGGCGCGCCTGCGAGCGGTTGGAGACGACGATCCGCGAGGGCCGGTCGGCGCCACGGCTCCTCTGCATCAGATGCCAGGTGATGGCGATGGTCGAGCCGCCGGCCCCCATCGAGAAGAGCTCCGCCCCGGTGTGAGCGAAATGGCCGCGCGCCAGGAAGCCGTCGATCGAAAGGCCGGAGGAGATCGGATCCTTGGCGTGACAGACAAGCCGCCCGCCGCGCTTGGAGAGGCAGCTCGTCTCGGCCATCAGCGCCGCATGCGGATCGATCTCGTCGAAGAGATCGCGGCAGGCGTCGAAGAGGTCGAGTTTGTGGGTCGTGACGAGCGCGCCGAGCGACAGCGGGTCGTTCTTCAGGAAGGTCACCGCCTCGCGGTAGCGCGCCGGATCGTCATGCGGCACGAAGTCGATGCCCTTCATCTCGACATCGCCGAGAGAGAGATGGCGCGCCCATTCCGGGAACACCTTCATGATCGAGGACTTCGCCGTCGTCACGCCGATGAAATAGAAGGTCGGGCGGGTCGCGGGCGAATAGGGCGCGGACACGGTGCTCATGCCTTCCCCCGGATCGCGGCGACGCGGGCGACGGCCGCGCGCGCATTGTCGGCGATCTTCGCGAAATTGCCGGCCGCGATGTCGGCGCGGGTCGCGATCCAAGTCCCGCCGACGGCGGCGACTTCCTTGAGCGCCAGCCAGTCTGCCAGATTGTCGAGCGTCACGCCGCCGGTCGGGTTGAAGCGGATGCCGGTGTGGAGATAGGGCGCCGCGATGTTCTTCAGCATCGACGGCCCGCCGGCCGGCATCGCCGGGAAGAACTTCACCATGCGGCAGTCGGCCCGGAGCGCCGCCTGAAGATCGGTCGGCGTCATGATGCCGGGCGCGAAGGGGAGGCCGCGCTTCGCGGCATGCGCCAGCACATCGCGGTCGAGGCCCGGCGAGAGCGCGAAGCGGGCGCCGGCATCCAGCGCCTCATCGACCTGCGCCTCGCTCAGTACCGTTCCGGCGCCGATCAGCATGTCCGGCCGCGCCTTGGCGATGGCCTCGATCGTGGCGCGGGCGGCGCTGGTGCGGAAGGTGATCTCCGCGACGGGAAGCCCGCCCTCGATCAGCGCATCGGCGAGCGGCAGCGCGGCTTCAGGGTCGTCGAGGGCAATGACCGGCACCACGGCATGGGCGGAAAGGCTGTCGAAGATGGACATCGGCTGTGATCAGTCCTGCGTGGCGAGAATGGCGTCGATCTCGGCCGCGCTGCGCGGCCGGTACTGGGCGTTCGGAACGGCCTTCCAGCCGGCTCCATCGGCGAGGATGCGCGTCGCCATGCCGCCGGAGCGGGCGATGAGAGCGTAATCCTGGCCAGCATCGGCGGGGTAGCAGAAGCTCATGACCAGCGGCTCGGACCCGGTGTTCACCGAGCGGTGGATCCAGAGCGGCGGCACATAGACCATCACGCGAGGGCCGACCTCGAGGATACTCGTCTCGCCCTCGGGCGATTCCATCAGCATCAGCCCCTCGCCCGCCTCGCCGTAATAGGTCTCCGGCCGGTTGGCGCTGGCATGGATATGGCCGCGCGTCACATAGAACTCGTCGCCGATCCGGCCCGGCTCCATGAAGGTCGTGCCGAAGATGAGGTCGCCGCGCGAGGCCGCCGGACGCACCTCGTGCACCCTGTAGACGACGCTCTCGCCGCGCTCGGCGCAGGCGGCGGCGAAGGCGTCTTCATCGGCATAGATGCCGCCGAGCTCGGCAAGGCGTTTCTCGTAGCGGCCCGTCGCGGCGGTGAGCACGCCGGTTGCCGGATCGATGCGATGCGATGTCGGGGGAACAGCCATGGGAACCTCCATTCGGTAGCAAAATTACCGTTTCGGATGTCATATGCAACAGGACTGAGCGATATCGCGACTAATTTCGGATATCGAAGCCTAGAATCCGGCTTGATGCTCCGAATTTATGTAGTATCAGTACATCACCGATCGCAGGGTCGGTGCCAGCGGAGGAGAGGCCCCATCCCCACAGGCCGCAGTCCCGCCAGGCATTGCCAACGCCAGACAGGCCCTTCCCGCGCGGTTGCGCGCGGCGATCGAGGCCGACACATTCCGGGAGGATTTCGCATGACCGTTTCGTTCCGCACGCATGCCTCTGGCCTGCGTGCCTCGATGCTGGCCCTCGCCTCGGCCGCCGCGCTCGTCGCGGGCACGAGTGCCGTGCTCGCCGAGGACATGGCGCCGATCGCCGGCCGCCCGGAGCCCGTCGCCAACGAGGCGGGCACCAAGGCCAAGATCGCGATCATCGGCTTCGCCAACAATCCCTATTGGGTCGCCGTCCAGAAGGGCGCCGAGACCGCCAATGAAGTGCTGAAGTCGCGCGGCGGCGAGGTGAAGTGGATCGTCGCCGGCGCCAATATCGACGTCCCGACCGTCAATCAGGCGATCAACGCCGCCGCGACGCAGGGCTATAACGGCATCGGCTTCTTCATCGCCGGCGAGGGCAACTGCGCGCTGGTCAAGAAGCTGACCGACGAGAAGAAGATCTCGCTCGGCGCCTACAACACGCTGTTCCCCTGCGTGGAAGAGGCCGGCGGCGTCATCGATTATGCGCAGGACCAGGTCGCGGCCGGCAAGAACGCCGCAGCCGAGCTGATCAAGGCGGTCGGCGACAAGGAAGGCAAGGTCGGCATCATCGTCAGCCAGTTCACGGCGCCGGGCTCCGAGCAGCGTCGCAAGGGCTTCGTCGAAGGGCTTCAGGGCAGCAAGCTCACCGTGATCGGCGAAGGCGTCGAGGCCAAGGATTCGGCCGGCGCCACCTTCGCAGCGGCCAAGGACTTCCTCACCTCGACGCCCGATCTCGTCGCCATCTATGCGACGGCCGGCGGACCGTTCGGCGCCGCGCAGGCGGTCAAGGCGGCCGGCAAGCAGGACAGCGTCAAGGTGATCGGCTACGACTTCACCAAGGAGAACATCGCGGCGATCCGTGATGGCAGCATGTATGGCGCCACCGGCCAGGACGAGTTCGGCCAAGGCTACAATGTCGCCGTCGCGCTCTTCAACAACATCGTCGCGCAGCAGAAGCCGGCCGAGATTCTCCAGCCCGCGGTCAGCCTGTTCATGACCAAGGAGAATGTCGACAAGCTCGATCCCGAAATGCAGCCGCTCGGCGCCGTGCCGAAGCTCTGACGCATCACGCATCGACCGGGTCGAAGCCATGTCCACCGAAAAGCCCATCGCCCTCGAAGTCGTTTCGGTCGACAAGAGCTTCGGCTCGGTCCATGCCCTCTCCGATGTCAGCATGCGCTTTCGCCGCGGCGTGGTGACGGCGCTGCTGGGGGAGAACGGCGCCGGCAAGTCGACGATGATCCGCGTCTGCTCCGGCGTCCACCAGCCCGATCGCGGCGAGATCCTCGTCGCGGGTTCGCCCGTCCGCCTCGCCGGCTCGCTCGCCGCCAAGGCGATGGGTATCGCTGTCGTGCATCAGGAACCGCAACTCGTCACGCAGATGACGGTGGCGGAGAACATCTTCCTCGCCCGGCTCGGCAGCCGGGCGGGCAGTGCGCTGCACCGCGGCGGCGCGCTGGTCGGCGAGGCGAAGGCGCTGCTCGCGAGCCTCGGCCTCGAGAACGACCTCCCCGACCTCGGCGGACGTTGTACCGGCCTTTCCGCCGCCGAGCGGCAATTGGTCGAGATCGCCCGCGCGCTCGCCGCCGATCCGCATGTCCTCTTCCTCGACGAGCCCAATTCCAGCCTGACGCGCAAGGAAACCGACCGCCTGTTCGACATCGTGCGGCGCTTGCGCGATCGCGGCACCGCCGTCGTGCTCGTCAGCCATCGCCTCGGCGAGGTCTATGAGATCGCCGACGAGGTGATCGTCATGCGCGATGGGCGCAAGGTCGGCGAAGGCTCTGTCGCGGCGCTGCCAAAGGCACGCGCGATCCAGCTCATGGCCGGCGAGCGGCTGAAGGCGGCGCTCGATCTCGCCGAGGCCGAGGCGCGGCCCGCGCTGAAGCCCGACGCCGTGCCGGTGCTTTCGGTGCGCAAGGCGAGCGGGCTCGCCTTTTCCGACGTCTCCTTCGACATCCATGCCGGCGAGATCGTCGGCATGGCCGGCCTCGTCGGCTCCGGCCGCACCGAGATCATCCGCGCCATCATCGGCGCCGATCCGCTCACGGGCGGCGCGGTCAGCCTCAACGGCCGCCGCGTCCGCTTCTCCTCGCCGCGCGACGCGCTCAAGGGCGGCATCGCCTTCATCAGCGAAGAGCGCCGCACCTCCGTCTTCTACGGCCACGACATCGCCTTCAACCTGACCTCGAACGTGCTCGATCGTTTCGGCAGCTTCGGCTTCTTCTCGGACCGCAAGCGCCGCGCCTTCGCGCAGGCGAGCGCCGACGAGATCGGCGTCAAGGCGGAGACGGTCGACGTGCCGATCCGCACGCTCTCCGGCGGCAACCAGCAGAAGGTGCTGCTGGCGCGCGCCCTCGCCTCCAACCCGTCGCTCGTCATCCTCGACGAGCCGACGCGCGGCGTCGATGTGCGCACCAAGGCCGACATGTACCGGCTCATCCGCTCGCTTGCGCATGAGCGCGGGCTCGCCGTCTGGTTCGTCTCGTCCGAGCTCGACGAGATCCTGCAGCTCGCCGACCGCATCGTCGTGGTGCGCGGCGGCACGATCGCCGACAGCCTCGCCCGCGGCCCGGAAGCGGCGCGAGTCGTTGCCTCGGCGCTCGGCGAGAAGATCGAGGACGCGGGGGCGACCGCCCTCGCCTCGGACCTCGCCCCTACCTTGGGCACGACCTGACATGAGCAGCATTTCCAACGGACCCGCGACAGGCGGCGATCCGGCAACATCGCGTGAGGGACATCGCATGGGCTTCGCCAGTCTGAGGCGCCTGCCTTTTCTCAAAGGCCAGGAAGCGGGGCTCGTCGGCGTCATCGTCGTGCTGTCGGTCGCCTTCTCATTCGTCAACCCGAACTTCCTGACGACCGACAATCTCCGCAACGTGCTCGTCGCGGTCGCGGTGGTCGGCATCATGTCGATCGGCCAGTGCTTCGTGATCATCGCCCGCGAGATCGACCTCTCTGTCGGCTCGGTGATGGGCCTTTCCGGCCTCTGCGGCGCCTGGCTGATGGCGGCCGGGCTCAATCCCTGGGTCGCCGTCGCGCTGGCGATCGGCGTCGGCGCGGCGGCCGGCTTCGTCAACGGCCTCATCGTCGTCCTCTTCCGCGTCAACTCCTTCATCGCAACGCTCGGCATGCTCTCGGTCGCCCGCGGCCTGACGCAGGTCATCTCCGGCGGCCTGCCGATCATGGTCGACCCGCAAGTCATGTTCCTCGGCCAGGGCAGCTTCCTCGACATCCCCGTCCAGGTGCTGATCTTCATCGGCCTCGTGATCGTCGGCCAATTCATCCTGAAGCGCAGCGTCATTGGCCAGCGCATCGTCGCCGTCGGCGACAATGACGAGGCGGCGCGGCTCTCGGGCATCCCGATCGCCTCGACGCGCATCGCGGTGTTCGTCGTCTCCGGGGCGCTCGCCGCCATCGCCGGCATCGTCTACACGGCGCAGGTCAGCGTCGCCGAGGCGCAGGCAGGCACCGGGCTCGAGCTCGACGTCATCGCGGCGGTGGTGATCGGCGGCGCCAGCCTGTCCGGCGGCCGCGGCTCGATCCTCGGCGCCATGCTCGGCGCCTATCTGCTCGGCGCGCTGCGCAATGCCTTCATCCTGCTCGAACTCTCGCCCTTCCTGCAGCAGATGAGCGTCGGCCTCGTGATCGTCCTCGCCGCCATCTTCGACCAGGTCCGGCAAGGCTCTTTCCGCAATGTCGGCATCATGCAATCGTTGATCGGCGTCTTCCGGTCGCGAACGCGGTAGAGAAGCCGCGGCGGGGAGCGTTCGATCATGCAGCCACATGTTTCCGCCTTTGTCGGCGGCACGGGCAATATCCTCGAGGTCGCGCGCGCGATGCGCGGCGATCTCAGGAAATCCGACCGCAAGGTCTGCGATACGATCCTCGCCGATCCCCGCCGCATCCTCTCGGCGACCGTCGCCGAGACGGCGCAGCTCGCCGATGTCAGCCAGCCGACGGTCATCCGCTTCTGCAACGCCGTCGGCTGCGACGGCTTCCAGGATTTCAAGCTGCGCCTCGCTCAGGCGCTGGCGCTCGGCGTGCCGGCGACCCATTCGGTCATCACCGACGCCGACAGCCCGGACGCCGTCGCCCGCAAGATCTTCGACTACACGATGACGAGCCTCGACTGGGCGCGGAACCGGCTCGATTCGGCGGCGCTGTCGCGCGCGGTCGACGTCTTGCTCGCGGCGCGGCGCATCGAGTTCTTCGGCTTCGGCGCGTCCGGCATCGTCGCCATGGATGCGCAGCAGAAATTCCCGCTGTTCGGCGTCCCCTGCGGCGCGGAGATCGATTCCCACCAGCAGGTGATGGTCGCCTCGATCCTGAAGCCCGGCGATGTCGCCGTCGCCATCTCCAACACCGGCACGACGCGCTCGACCGTCGAGGTCGCAAAGCTCGCCCGCGAGAACGGCGCCACGGTCATCGGCATCACCGGCAACGAAGGCCCGCTCGCCGACGCGTCCGACATCGTCCTCCTCACCGAGACGCTCGAGAACACCAATATCTATACGCCGACCATCTCGCGCATCGCGGCGCTGGTCGTCGTCGACATCCTCTCGACCGCCGTCGCGCTCCGGCGCGGCGAAACGCATGTCGAGAGCTTCAAGCGCATGAAGCGCACGCTCTCGCATATGCGCTCCACCTCCAGGATCTGATCGCCGCCGAGCCCGGCCGGGGCCGAATCTCGCGCCGCCGCCCGATGTAGCAATAGTACAGGACCCTTCGACGCCCATGTCCGCACGTCCCGCCAGCCTCGGCGCCGCCGATCTCGCCCAGATGATCGATATCAGCGCCGTCCAGGCCTTTCACACCGAAGACGATGTGCGCGCGCTCGCCGACCTCGCCGTCGCGCAGGGCTTCATCGCCGCGCATGCGCTGCCGAATTTCGTACCGCTGCTCCGTTCGCTGATCCCGGCGGGCGGCCGGACACTTGTCGGCGGACCGATCGGCTTTCCCGCCGGCGGCCACATGACCGCGATCAAGGCCGCTGAGGCAAGGGCGCTGCGCGAGGCCGGCGCCGATGAACTCGACCTCATGATGAATGTCGGCCGGCTGAAATCAGGTGGCCTTTCTTACGTCCGCGACGAGGTCGCGGCGGTGATCGAGGCCGCGGCGCCGGTGCCGATCAAGGTCATCATCGAATTGCACCATCTGACCGACTCTGAGATGGAGACGGCGGCCGAGATCGTCGCGGCGAGCGGCGCCGCCTTCGTCAAGACCGGCACCGGCTGGACCCCGGCAGCGGCAACGCTGCCGCGCATCCGCCGCATCGCCTCGGTCGTCGCCGGCCGCGCCGGCATCAAGGCCTCTGGCGGCATCCGCGATCTGGACACAGTCGCTGCGATGGTGGCGATCGGCGTGACCCGCTTCGGCATCAACACGGCCTCGGCCACCGATCTCGTTAGCCAGGTTCGCGCGCTGCCGGACGGCCGCCTGCCGATCCCGGCGGAGGCGTAAGGCGATGACGCGCACGGTGCTCGCGCTCGATCTCGGGACCGGCGGCGTCAAGTCGGCGCTCTATGATGCGAGCGGCGCCTGCCTCGCCGAGCGGGTCGAGGCCTATCGCACCCATTATCCGGCGCCCGGCTATCACGAACAGGATGTCGACGACTGGTGGACTGCCGTCGTCGCCAGCATCGCCGCGCTCGTCGCGAGCGAAGGCGTCGATGCCTCCGCCATCGGCGCCATCAGCATCTCCGGCCACAGCCTCGGCTGCATCCCGCTCGGCGCCGACGACGAGCCCTTGATGCGCCGCGTGCCGATATGGTCGGATGCGCGGGCCGGCGCCGAGGCCGAGGCCTTCTTCCGCTCCTTCGACGCCGACCGCTGGTACGGCCTGACCGGCAACGGCTTCCCCGCCGCGCTCTACCCTCTGTTCAAGATCCTCTGGCTGCGCCGGCACCATCCGGCGATCCTGGCGCGGACGCACTCGATCGCCGGCAGCAAGGACTATATCAATCTCCGCTTGACCGGCCGGCACGCCACCGATCCCTCCTATGCCTCGGGTAGCGGCGCCTATGATCTCGAGCGGCGCGTGTTCTCGGACGAGATCCTCGATGCCGCCGGCGTCGATCGCGCCCTCTTCCCGGAGGTGGTGCCCTCGACGGAGATTCTCGGCACGCTCAAATCCGAGGTCGCGGCTGAGCTCGGACTGATGCGCGACGTCGTCGTCATCGCCGGCGGCGTCGACAATTCATGCATGGCGCTGGGCGCCCGCACCTTCCGCGAGGGCGACTTCTATTCCTCCATGGGCTCGTCAAGCTGGCTGACGGTGTCCTCCGCGAAGCCGGTGCTGGATGCGCGGGTGCGGCCCTTCGCCTTCGCCCATGTCGTGCCGGGTCAGGTGATCTCGGCGACGTCGATCTTCTCCTCCGGCACCAGCCTCTCCTTCGTGAAGGACGTGCTGACCGGGCAGGCGGCCAAGAGCTACGACGCGTTGTTCGCCGAGGCGGCGGAAGCACCGTTCGGTGCCAGCGGACTCGTCTTCGTGCCGACGCTCGGCGGCGGCACCAGCCTGGAAGGCGGTCCCGATATCCGCGGCGCCCTGCTCGGCCTCGATCTCGGCCATACCCGCGCCGACATCGCGCGGGCGACGATCGAGGGCATCGCGCTCGGCCTCCGCGTCGCGCTCGACGAACTCAGGAAGCTCACATCGGTCAGCGAGACGATGACGATCGTCGGCGGCGGCGCTCGGCATCCACTGATGCGTCAGGTGATGGCCGACATCCTCTCCTGCCGGATCGTCAAGACCTCGGTCGACCAACAGTCGGCTTCGCTCGGCGCCGCGACCCTCGCCATGGTCGCGCTCGGTATCTGGCCGGATGTCTCCGCCGTCATGCGGGCGCATGGCAGCGCCGAGGAGCATGCGCCAGAGCAAAGCCGGCGAGAGCGGGTAGCGGCAATGGTCGCCGCCTACCGCGCAAGCGCCGCCGCGCAGGCAGCGCTCGCCCCGCTCCTCAGCCCGCTTCGCCGCTAGATCCGGCTGGAGAGCCAGTCGAGCTGCGCGCGATCCTGGAAGGCGCCGCCGCCCTCATGGTCGTTGAAGCCATATTCGCGGATCGCCTTCTCCGTGCCGGCATGGGCGTTGTAGGCGGCGAAGATCGTCGAGGGCGGGCAGATCGTGTCCATGATCGCCACCGAATAGAGCGCCGGCGTCGCATCGGTCGACGCGAAATTGACGCCGTCGAAATAGGCGAGCGTCGCGAACACCCGCTCGACCTTGTCGCGATGCACGGCGAGGAAGCGCGAGATCTCCGGGAAGGGATCGCGCGGCGTCAGTCCGACGGCGCGGGGGAAATCGCAGAGGAACGGCACGTCGGGCATCAGCGCCTTCAGCGAGCCGTCGAGCGACGAGGCTGCGATCGAGATGCCGCCGCCTTGGCTACCGCCGGTGACCGCGATCCGTGCCGCATCGACCGCGTCATGGCTGCGCGCCGCCTCGATCGCCCGCACCGCATCGGTGAAGACGCGGCGGTAGTAATAGGTCTCGGGCGAGAGGATGCCGCGGGTCATGAAGCCCGGATGCGCCGGATCGGAGCCGACCGGATCGGCCGTATCACCCTTCGACCAGCTGCTGCCCTGCCCGCGCGTGTCCATGACGAACACGGCATAGCCGGCTGCCGGCCACAGCAGATGCTCGTGCGGGAAGCCGCGGCCGCCGCCATAGCCGATAAATTTGACGACGCAGGGAAGCTTGCCCGCGCGCTGGCGCGGCAGGATGAGCCAGGCCTTGACCGGATGGCCGCCGAAACCGGCAAAGGTCACGTCGAGCACCTCGACGATCTTCAGCCCCGCGTCGAACGGCTCGAAGCGCGCATCGAGCGGCACGGCGCGGGCCTCGGCCAGCGTTCCCGCCCAGAAGGCGTCGAAGTCACCCGGACGGGTAACCTCGCCGCGATAGGCGCGAAGCTCCGCGATGCTGAGATCATAAAGCGGCATGGACTCTCTCCCGAATCGTGCGGCTCCAGTGTCGCCGCCGCCACGGCTTTGGCAAGGCGAGGACATGCGCCCGTCGGCGTTGCCGGGGAATGATCATCCCCCCGGCGGGCGCGCGCGGCAGCTCAGAACTTGCCGTAGGTGAGGTAGGCCTGCTGCGGGTCGACGCCGGAGAGGATCGCCTTGCGGACGAGATTCTCGGTCGCGATGGCCGCCTCGGCGCGGGCGGCAACCTCCTCGGCGAGCGCGCGCGGAATGCGGATCAGCCCGTCGCGGTCGCCGACCAGATAATCGCCCGGCGCGATGACGACATCGCCGATCGTGACCTCGACATCGGTCGCCTCCGGCAACCAGATGCCGACGATGTCGCGCGGCGTGAAGCCCCGGCACCAGGTCTGGAAGCCGATCTCGATGAGGAAGTTCACGTCTCGGGCGAAGCCGTCGACAATCGCCCCACGCACGCCCTTGTTCTTCAGCGTCTCGGCCGACAATTCGCCCATATGCGCGACGCGGTCGTCATTGGGCTGCGACACCCAGATCGCGCCGGGCGGTGCCTTCGAGAGAAGCCCGGTCCAGGCGAGCAGCGTCTCATGCGGATCGGCGGAGGGATCGACCTTGCCGAGGATGGTGAAGGCCGGCCCGGCCATCGCGCGCTCCGGCAGGATCGGGCGCAGCCCGGGCGGAAGCGTGAAGTCGGCAAGGCCCATCGCCCGCATGACGTCGTGGACGACGCCGGTGTAGCAGGCCTCGAGCCGTTCGGTGAGCGTCCTTTCGGCCGTCATGGCAGGGTTCCTCAGGCAGCGGGAAGGCAGGCGGGGCCGATCGGCTCGAACGACTTGTAGGTCAGGATGAATTCCTGGTGGCCAAGCTCTTCGGAGCGCGTGCGCGCGCCGGCGCCGAGCGCGACGACGCGGTCATGAATCTCGCGGCCGACCTCGTCGAGGCTCGCTCTGCCTTCGAGGATGCGGCCGGCATCGACATCCATGTCGTCGGCCATGCGGCGGTAGGTCTCCGGATTGGCGCAGATCTTCACGACCGGCGAGATCGCCGAGCCGACAACCGAGCCCCGCCCGGTGACGAACAGCACGGCATGGCTGCCGCAGGCAATGAGTTCGGCGATCTCGGCATTGTCGTTGATATTGGGAAAGCCGAACCGCACCTCGCCGTCCGGCACCACGTCGAGGAGGTAGAGCCCGCCGCGCGGCGGGATGTCGCCCGGCTTGATGAGGCCCGAAATCGGCGAGGCGCCGGATTTCGCATAGGCGCCCATTGATTTTTCCTCGATCGTCGTCAGCCCGCCATCGGCATTGCCCGCCGCGAAGGAACCGTAGCCAAGGGTCGCGTAATAGCGCGCGGCCTTGGCGACGCTCGCCTCCAGCTCGGCACCGAGTTCGGGCGTCGCGGCGCGCGCGGCCATGATGTGTTCGCAGCCGATGAGTTCGCCCGTCTCCTCGAAGATGCAGGCGGCGCCCTCGGCGACGAACTGGTCGAAGGCGCGGCCGGCGGCGGGATTGCCGGTGATGCCCGAGGTGCCGTCGGAGCCGCCGCAGACGGTGCCGATCACCAGTTCGCTCACCGCCATCGGCACGGTCGGCGCGGCATCGAGCAGCGCGCGCTGCTCGGCGACGAAGGCGCGGCCCTCGTCGATGGATTTCCGCGTGCCGCCCGCCGCCTGGATGACGATCGTCTTCACCGGCCGGCCGCTCGCGCGCACCACCCGTTCCAGCGCATATTTGTTGAAGCTCTCGCAGCCGAGCGAGACGAGCAGCACCGCGCCGACATTCGGATGCGTGCAGAGCCGCTCCATCATCGACTGCGCATAGTCGTTCGGATAGCAGCCGGGAAAACCGATCACATGCACGTCGCGGTCGCGGAACGGCACGACGATCTCGCGCGCCACGTGATGCGCGCATTCGACGAGATAGCCGACCGCGACGACGTTGCGGATGCCCTTGCGGCCGTCGGCGCGCAGCCAGCCGCGCATCTCGAGACCGTTCATCGCGCGCCCTCCGCCTCGGCGCCGACGAGATGGTAAGTCGGCGTATAATCGCTCTTGACGTTGTGGACATGGACATGGGCGCCGGCCGTGATCGCTTCCGTGGCCGAGCCGATCGGCGCGCCATATTTCACGATCTTCTCGCCGGCCCCGATCGGCCGCCGCGCGATCTTGTGGCCGATGGAAAGCGGCGCCGCGAGCCGGACCGTGCCGCCCTCGACCGCGATGGCCTCGCCGGCGCCGATGCGCGCGCGGGCGACGAGCACATTGTCGGCCTCGCTCAGCAGGATCAGGCGGTTGTCGGTCATTGCGGGCACGGCGTCCTCCCCCGATGCCGGGGCTGTTGCCGCCCCTTGTCCCGGCCAAGCGGTAGCGCATCGGCGCGCAATCGGAAACAGAAAATTTTTTATTGCGGGGAAGCCGGATTGCTGCGAGGCTCCCAACCTATGAGAGCGCTGAAGCGATCGACCCTCGCCGAACAGGCCTATGAAGAGCTGCGCAGCCAGATCGTGTCCGGTCGCCTGCAGGGTGGACAGCGGCTGCTCGCCGACGAGCTCGCCGACAAGCTGGCGATCAGCCAGACGCCGGTGAAGGAGGCGATCGCCCAGCTGGAGCGCGACGGGCTGGTCGAGGGCACGGCGCGCCGGGCCTCGGTCGTCCGCCGCTTCACGCCGGCCGATATCGTCGAGATCTTCGAGGCGCGCATGCTCCTGGAGCTGCATGCGGTGGAGAGCGCCTTCGCCGCCGGGCGCGTGACGCCGGCCTTCGCCGTGCATATCAGGGCACTGTTCGAGGCGCATATCGCCGAGGTGCGCAAGCAGAACGAGGAGGCGCTCGCCGAGGCGATCCGGCTCGATCGCGAATTCCACGAGGCGCTGGTCGAGCTCGGCGCCAACGAGACCATCGCCGGCTGGCACCGCATCGTGCAGCGCCAGACGCAGACCATCCGCAATTTCACGCTCAAGACCTACACACTGGAACGCACCACCCGCGAGCATGAGGCGATCGTGGAGGCGATCGAACGCGGCGACGCGGCGGCGACGCTCGCCGCGCTGAAAGCGCATCTCACAGAAAGCCGCGACGCCATGGTGTCGCGCGCGCCGGAGGAGCTGCCGGTTCGAGGCTGAAGGGGAAAGGGCGGCATCAAAGGGTGCCGCCCTTTTCGCATGTCCCGGAAGGGGCGACTTCGGGAGGAGGTCGTCGCCGCCGCAAGGTTCGCCTTCATGAAGAAGGGGCGGCCCTGCGTCGGCACGAGGAAGCAAGCAACGAATGAATATCCAAGGGAGGATAGAATGACGCTTCTGAAATCGGGGCCGGCCGCCATTGCCCGCGCCCTTCTCGTCGCGGGCGCCGCGACGCTCGCCCTCGGCGGCGCGGCCAGCGCCGAATCCGGCAAGGTGGCGGTCGATCTGACGACGCTGACCTCGCCGTTCTGGACGTCCTACAACAAGTACATCATCGAGGAGGCGAAGGCACAGGGCGTCGAGCTGCTCGAGCCGTTCAACTCGGAATTCGATACGGCGAAGCAGATCACCGGCGTGCAGAACGCGCTGTCGCTCGGCGCCAAGGGCATCATCTTCTCGCCCTTCGAATCCGCCGCTGCCGGCAATGTCCTGAAGGCGGCCGAGAAGGCCGGTGCCAAGGTCGTGGCCGTCGACGTCGCGCCGGACAACGGGCCGGTCGCGATCGTGGTGCGCGCCAACAACCTCGCCTATGGCGAGAAGGCCTGCAAATATATCGGCGACCATGTCAAGGAAGGCGCCGTGCTGCAGATCATGGGCGACCAGGCCTCGATCAACGGCCGCGACCGCGGCAACGGCTTCCGCGACTGCATCACCAAGAACTATCCGAACCTGACGCAGCTCGAAGTGCCGACCAAGGCCTGGTCGGGCGAGGACGCGGCGGCCGGCCTCGACGCGATCCTGAATTCCAACCCGGACCTCAAGGCGATCTACATGCATGCCGGCGGCGTCTTCCTGGCGCCGACGCTGCAGACGCTGAAGCGCAAGGGCCTCCTGAAGCCGGCGGGCGAAGAGGGCCACATCGTCATCGTCTCGAATGACGGCATTCCGCAGGAGTTCGATGCCATCCGCAAGGGCGAGATCGACGCCACCGTCTCGCAGCCGGCCGACCTCTATGCCAAGTACGGCATCATGTATCTGAAAGAGGCGATGGACGGGAAGACCTTCGCCCCCGGCCCGACCGACCACGATTCCAACATCGTCGAGGTCCGTCCCGGCGTCCTCGAGGACCAGCTGGCCGCGCCGCTAGTCACCAAGGAGAATGTCGACGACAAGAGCTTCTGGGCCAACCAGCTCTGAGGCAAAGGCGCGCGCCCCTCGCCGGGCGCGCGCCCTTCATCTCCCGGGAAGCTCCACGCCATGCAACAGTCCCAAGGGGGCGCGCCGCCGATCGTCGAGGCGATTGGCGTCTCGAAGCGCTACGGCCCCACCATCGCGCTCAGCGATGCCGGCATCCGCGTCCATGCCGGCGAATCCCATGCGCTTGTCGGACGCAACGGCGCCGGCAAATCGACTCTGGTCGGCATCCTCACGGGCCTGCGCGCCTCCGATACCGGCGAGGTCCGCTTCTCCGGTGAGCCGGCGCCGCCGCTGTCCGATCGCGAGGGCTGGCGCCAGCGCGTCGCCTGCGTCTACCAGCACTCGACGATCATCCCGGACCTGACGGTCGCGGAGAATCTCTTCATCAACCGCCAGCCGCTCCATCGCGGCTTCATCTCCTGGCCGACGCTGCGCCGCGAAGCGCGCGCGCTGCTCGACCGCTGGAACGTCTCCGTACCGGAGGATATGCGCGCCGGCGATCTTCGCGTCGAGGCGCGGCAACTGGTCGAGATCGCCCGCGCCCTCTCCTATGGCGCCCGCTTCATCATCCTCGACGAGCCGACCGCCCAGCTCGACGGCGAGGAGATCAAGCGCCTCTTCGTCCGCATCCGCGAATTGCAGGCGGCTGGCGTCACGTTCCTCTTCATCTCGCATCACCTGCAGGAGGTCTACGAGATCTGCCAGACCGTGACGGTGCTGCGCGATGCCCGCCACATCGTCACCGCGCCGGTGGCCGACCTGCCGAAGAGCCGCCTCATCGAGGCGATGACGGGCGAGAACGTCCATCTCGACATCGCCGACGCCGCCGGCCGCGTGCCCGACCCCACCGCGCCGGTGGCGCTCGCCGTCGAGCGGATCTCCGGCGAGGATTTCAGCGATGTGAGCCTCACGGTCCGCAGCGGCGAGGTGGTCGGCCTCTCCGGCTCGACCTCCAGCGGCCGCGTCGGCGTCGCCGAGGCGATCGCCGGGCTCGGAGCCTATCGCAGCGGCGCCATCCGCATCGGCAGCCGCACGCTGCCCTCCGGCGACGTGCCGACGGCGCTGGCGCTCGGCGTCGGCTGCGTGCCGAAGAGCCGGCACAAGGAGGGCCTCGTGCTCTCGATGCCGATCGCCGACAACACGACCATGACCATCAACCGCCTGCTCGGCCCGCTCGGCTTCATCCCCCCGGCCAAGCGGCGGAACCGCGCCGAGGAGACGATCCGTTCGCTCGGCGTCGTCACGCAGGGGCCGGAACAGCTCGTCTCGGGCCTTTCGGGCGGCAACCAGCAGAAGGTCGTCATGGGCCGCGCGCTCGCCAACGACCCGGCCGTGCTGGTGCTGATGGACCCCACGGCCGGCGTCGACGTGAAGTCGAAGGAGGCGCTGCTCGGCGTCGTGGAGCGCATGCGCGCCGCCGGCAAGGCGATCCTCGTCGTCTCCAGCGAGGTCGAGGATTTGAGGACCTGCGACCGGGTGCTCGTCATGCGCCACGGTTCGATCGTTGCGGAACACAAGGCGGGCTGGAGCGACAACGCGCTCGTCGCCTCGATAGAAGGAATTGAGGCCCTATGAGCACGACGCCCACCGCCGCTTCGTCCGCCGCTCTCGGCTCGGCGCGGTCCCCGTCATCGCGCGCGCTGGCCGGCCGCATCCGCGATCTCGCGCTGCTGCCGGCGCTGGTGGTGCTGGTCATCGCCGGCGCCCTCGTCAGCCCCGCCTTCCTGACCCAGGCCAACATCACGACGATCCTGACCTCCTCGGCGGCACTGGCGCTGGTCGTGCTGGCGGAATCGCTCATCATCATCACCGGCAAGTTCGACCTCTCGCTCGAGTCGACGGCCGGCTTCGCCCCGGCGATCGGCGCGCTCGTCGTGCTGCCGGTGGCGAGCAACGGCTTCGGCCTCGAACTGCCCACCATCGTCGGCATCCTGCTGGTGCTGGCGATCGGCGCGCTGGTCGGCTTCGTCAACGGCTTCCTGATCGTCCGCCTGCAGCTCAACGCCTTCATCGTCACGCTGGCGATGCTGATCATCCTGCGCGGCATGCTGGTCGGCGCCTCCAAGGGACGGACGCTGTTCGACCTGCCGGACGCCTTCTATGCGCTGATGATCGTCACCTTCCTCGGCATCCCGCTGGCGGTGTGGCTCGCCGCCCTCGCCTTCCTGATCGCCGGCATCGTGCTCAAATATCACCGGCTCGGCCGCGCACTCTATGCCATCGGCGGCAATCCGGAAGCGGCGCGCGCCGCCGGCATCCGCGTCGAGCGCATCACCTGGGGCGTCTATGTGCTGGCCGGCGTGCTCGCCTCGATCGGCGGGCTCGTCATCACCGGCTATGTCGGCGCGATCAGCGCCAACCAGGGCAACGGCATGATCTTCACCGTCTTCGCGGCGGCGGTGATCGGCGGCATCTCGCTCGATGGCGGCAAGGGCACGATGTTCGGCGCGCTCACCGGCGTGTTGCTGCTCGGCGTCGTGCAGAACCTCCTGACGCTGGCGCAGGTGCCGTCCTTCTGGATCCAGGCCATCTATGGCGCGATCATCCTCGGCGCGCTGATGGTCGCCCGCCTCACTTCGGGCACGCCGCAGAACTGATCGACCTGGGGCGGCCGGTGCCAAGCCGGCCGCCGACCGTCCTCACATGTTCGGATAGTTCGGGCCACCGCCGCCCTCGGGGACCGTCCAGGTGATGTTCTGGTTCGGGTCCTTGATATCGCAGGTCTTGCAGTGGACGCAGTTCTGCGCGTTGATCTGGTAGCGCGGCCCTTCCGACCCCTCGATCCACTCATAGACGCCGGCCGGGCAATAGCGCTGCGAGAGCCCGGCGAAGACATCGTGCTCCGAGGTCTTCTGCAGGAGCGGATCGGCGACCCTGAGGTGCACCGGCTGGTCTTCCTCGTGATTGGTGTTCGAGAGGAACACCGAGGAAGCGAGATCGAAGCTGACGACGCCGTCCGGCTTCGGATAGTCGATGACACGCGCCTTGGCCGCCGGCTTCGTCGCCGCGAAGTCGGGCTTGCCATGCTTCAGCGTGCCGAGCGGCGAGCCGCCGAAGAGGGTCGACGCCCACATGTCGGCGCCGCCGGCGAGGATGCCTCCGAAGGTGCCGAGCCGCGACCAGAGCGGCTTGACGTTCTTCACCTTCGCGAGGTCCGCGCCGATCTCCGAGCCGCGCCAGGCGGCCTCGTAGTCCTCCAGCGTGTCATGCGCGCGGCCGGAAGCGATCGCGGCGGCGACATGCTCGGCCGCCAGCATGCCCGAGAGCATCGCATTATGGCTGCCCTTGATCCGCGGCAGGTTGACGAAGCCCGCCGAGCAGCCGATCAGCGCGCCGCCCGGGAAGGCGAGGTTCGGCACCGATTGCCAGCCGCCTTCGGTGATCGCGCGCGCGCCATAGGAAATCCGGCGGCCGCCTTCGAACAGCGGCGCAATCGCCGGATGCGTCTTGAAGCGCTGGAACTCGCGGAAGGGCGAGAGATAAGGGTTCTGGTAGTTCAGATGGACGACGAGGCCGACCACGACCTGGTTGTCCTCGAAATGGTAGAGGAAGGAGCCGCCGCCGGTTGCATTGTCGAGCGGCCAGCCGAAGGAATGCTGCACGAGGCCCGGCCGGTGGCGCGCCGGGTCGACCTGCCACAGTTCCTTGATGCCGAGGCCGAATTTCTGCGGCTCGCGTCCGTCCGAGAGGCCGAAGCGGGCGATGAGCTGCTTCGCCAGCGAGCCGCGGGCGCCCTCGCCGACCAGCGTGTAGCGGCCGACGAGCTCCATGCCGCGCTGATAGTTCGGTCCCGGCTCGCCGTCCCGGCCGACGCCCATGTCGCCCGTCGCGACGCCGATGACGGCGCCGTTGTCGTCGAAAATGAGTTCGGCGGCGGCGAAGCCCGGATAGATCTCGACGCCCAGCGCCTCGGCCTTGCCGGCCAGCCAGCGGCAGACATTGCCGAGAGAGACGACATAGTTGCCGTGATTGGACATCAGCGGCGGCATGACGAAGGCGGGCAGCCGCACGCTGCCGGCGGGGCCGAGATAGAGGAAGCGGTCCTCGGTCACCGGCGTCCTGATCGGAGTCTCCTCGCTGCGCCATTCCGGCAGCAGCCGATCGAGCGCGACCGGATCGATGACGGCGCCGGAGAGGATATGGGCGCCGACCTCGGAACCCTTCTCGACGATGACGACGGAGAGGTCCGGCGCGCGCTGCTTGAGCCGGATCGCCGCGGCGAGTCCGGCCGGGCCGGCACCGACGATCACGACATCGAACTCCATCCTCTCGCGCGCGGGCAATTCGTCCGCCGTCATCCCCGTCTCCCTGCAAGCGTGGTGAGAATGGCCGGCCCATGGCGAGCATAGGCGGCGCCTCGCCCGCAATACACCAGGACAGCCGCCAGCCGCCAGCGCGCGTGGCGCGCAATCGTCCCGTGCCGGCGAAATTTCGCCGGGGCCGGTGCCGGATCGTCACGATTGCGCCCGAAGCTCGGGCTAGACCATGAACTGTGCCGGCTGCGTCAGACGTGGGATGATCGCCGGCATTTCGGAAGGCTCGCGCCCTCGCGCGGGTCCAGTGATCGGGGAATCGACGTGTCACATTTCTTGCGCAGGATCGCCGCCGCGGCGCTCGCGCTGGCCGCATCAGCGACGGCCGGGCTCGCCGCCGAGCGGGCGCCCAATATCGTCTATATCGTCGCGGACGATCTCGGCTATGCCGATGTCGGCTATCACGGCTCGGAAATCCGCACGCCGAGCATCGACGAGCTGGCCGCCGGCGGCGCGCGGCTCGAGCAGTTCTATGCGCAGCCGATGTGCACGCCGACCCGCGCCGCGCTGATGACCGGCCGCTATCCGCTGCGCTACGGCTTGCAGAGCTTCGTCATCCTGCCCGAGCAGACCTATGGCATCCCGCTCGACGAGAAGCTGCTGCCGCAGCTCTTGAAGACCGCCGGCTACGAGACCGCGATCATCGGCAAGTGGCATCTTGGCCATGCCAGCGAGGCGCTGCTGCCCAACGCGCGCGGCTTCGACTACCAGTATGGTCCGCTGATCGGCGAGATCGACTATTACAAGCACACGGTCGACGGCGTGCTGGACTGGTATCGCGACGGCAAGCCGCTCGACGAGAAGGGCTATTCGACGACGCTGATCGGCGAGGAAGCGGTGCGCTATATCGACACCCGCAGCCCCGACAAGCCGTTCTTCCTCTATCTCGCCTTCAACGCTCCGCACACGCCGTTGCAGGCGCCGGAGGCCGATGTCGAGAAATACAAGGATATCGCCGACCCGAACCGCCGCACCTATGCCGCAATGGTCTCGGCCATGGACCAGCAGATCGGCGACGTGCTGGCCGCGCTCGACAAGAAGGGCCTCCGCGACAACACCATCGTCGTCTTCCAGAGCGACAATGGCGGCGTGCGCAATGCGCTGTTCGCCGGCCAGGGCACGGGGGCCAAGGGCGAGCCGCCGGCCTCGAACGCGCCCTTCCGCGACGGCAAGGGCACGCTCTATGAAGGCGGCACGCGCGTCGTCGCGCTCGCCAACTGGCCGGGCCATATCAAGGCGGGCGATGTGGAGGGGCCGATCCATGTCGTCGACATGCTGCCGACCCTCGCCAGGCAGGCCGGCGCCTCGACCGAGGGGACGAAGCCGCTCGACGGCGTCGACCAGTGGCAGACGATCAGCACCGGCGCGCCGTCGCCGCGCAAGGAAGTCGTCTACAATGTCGAGATGTTCCGCGGTGGCGTCCGCGAGGGCGACTGGAAGCTCGTCTGGAACACGCCGCTTCCCGCGAGGATCGAGCTCTTCGACATCGCGAAAGATCCCGGCGAGACGACCAATCTCGCCGCCGCCAATCCCGAGATTGTGGCGAAGCTCCAGGCGCGGGTCCAGCAGCTCGCCGCGGAGATGAAGCCGTCGGAGTTCTTCCAGGCGACCTTCAAGGCCTATCTCGGCCGCGAAGTCGGCGAACCGGTGCTTCCGAACACCGAAGCCTTCTACGACCAGGTCGACTGAGCCGCGGCCGGAGCGCGCTCAAGGCGCCGGCCGGCCTATTGCGCCGGCGCCGGCGCGCCGCGGTCGCGGTAGGAGGGAATGTCCGGCGCGTCGGCGGCGGGCGGGTTCTGTTCGAGATCGGCGATCAGCGTCTTCATCTCGCCGATCTCGCGAACCTGGGCCTCGATGATGCCGTCGGCCAGCCGCCGCACCCGCGGATCGCGGATATGTGCGCGCTCGCTGGTCATGATGGCGATCGAGTGATGCGGGATCATCGCCTTCATGTAGGAGACATCGCTGACCGTCTCCTGGCTGCGCACCAGCCAGAGCGCGGCGGCGAAGGCGACGATGCTACCGGCGACGATGCCGATATTGGCCGCCCTGTTTCCATACATCGACCACATGAAGCCGAGCATGATGACGGCCATCACCGCGCCCATCACCACGGCCATCCACGCGCGTGTCTGGCTGAAGAAGACGTGGTCCAGCGCGTAGGTGTTGAGATACATGAGGCCGAACATGACGACCGTGGAGACCGCGATCATCGCGGCGAAACGTGCGTAGCTCATCCTTGCCATCCTTCCTGCCGGCGGATGGGCAACAAGCGTGAGCGTGCAATGTTCCGCGCGGCGCCGGCGGAGACCCGGCGCCGATCAGTCGCGTCGTCGCCTCAATCCTCCCAGTAGCTCGGCGACCAGCGCCGCGCCTTGGAGCCCTGCCGCCAGGGCGTCAGCACATATTCCGCCGCGATGACGATGAGGAAGCTGACGAGGCCGAGCAGCGCGAGGAACACGATGGCGGCGAAGGTGCCGGAGGTGTTGAGGCGCGAATTGGCCTGCAGGAGATAGGCGCCGATGCCGCCCGAAGTCGAGGCGGTCCATTCCGCGATCACTGCGCCGGTGACGCTGAAGGTGGCCGAGAGCTTCAGGGCCGAAAAGAGCGGCGTATAGGTCGCCGGCAGCTTCACATGGCGGAAGACGCTCGCCCGCGACGCGCCCATGGCATGGACCAGGTTCAGGATGTCGCGATCGACCGAGGCGAGGCCGTCGAGGACGTTCACCACCACCGGGAAGAACACGACCAGCGCGACGATGACGAGCTTCGGCGCGAGGCCGAAGCCGAGCCAGATGGTCAGCGCCGCCGAGATGGCGACGATCGGGATCGCCTGGCTGGTGATGAGGATCGGGTAGAGGATGCCGCGCACCGGCCGGAACGCATCCATCAGCACCGCGAAGACGAAGCCCGCCACGGCGCCGGCGAGGAAGCCGAGCAGGAACTCGACGAAGGTCACCCAGAAGCCGCGGAGCAGCGCCGGCCAGTCGTCGGCGATATGCGCGGCCACGTCGGCGGGCGAGGGCATCACATAGCGGGGAATGGCGAAATAGGAGACCGCGAAATGCCAGCCCGCGACCACCACGAGCAGCGCGATGGCCGGATAGACGATCTTCAGCACCAGCGCGCCGCGCTCAGTCATGGCCACCTCCGGCGATCTCCGGCGTCTTCTCGTAGATGAGGTCGATGACGCGCTGCTTGATGGCGCTGAAGACGGGGCTCGTCAGCGTCGAGACGGGACGGGGCCGGGCGATCGGCACGTCGAGGATCTCGCGGATGCGGCCCGGCCGCGGCGACATCACGACGACGCGGTCGGAGAGGAACACCGCCTCGTCGATGTCATGCGTCACGAAGACGATGGTGCGCCGCTCGCTCTCCCAGACCGAGAGCAGCCAT
>Ga0209930_1001587_pt1 | contig 34030 bp, 30 predicted proteins | sample ThiBiot_500_biof_2_FD_183948 | JGI IMG/M metagenome (GOLD analysis project Ga0209930, IMG submission 183948) | Wastewater bioreactor microbial communities from Cape Town, South Africa - Thiocy_cont_500_biof (SPAdes) | ecosystem: Engineered > Bioreactor > Thiocyanate-remediating >... | reverse complement strand
AGGGCGGGACCGGCCGCGGCTAAAGCCGAGACCGTGCCCGCGGTACGCATGAACGTCCGACGCTTCATGGGAGTCCTCCTTGTTTGCTTCTCGATCGCCCTCTTCTGTTCAGGGGGTTGCAACGACATCGACACGCTGGCTGGCATGCCAGGGCACGAGGCGCCGTTCGACGACCTCGACCAGCCAGAACAGGACGCAGCCGATCAGCGCGAGAATGACCAGGCAGGCGAACATGGTGGGCAGCTCGAAATTGCCGATCGAGCGCTGCAGCACGTAGCCGATGCCGGAGTTGGAGCCGACGAACTCGCCGACCACGGCACCGACCACGGCGAGGGTCACTGAGACCTTGAAGCCGGCGAAGATGGCAGGCAGGGCATGCGGGAAGGAGAGCATGCCGAAGGTCTGCAGCCGCGACGCCTTCATCGAGCGGATCAGGTCGCGCATGTCGGGATCGATCGATTTGAATCCCTGGACGCCGGCCACGACGACCGGAAAGAAGCCCAGCAGGAAGGCCGAGATCACCTTGGGCGTCATGCCGAAGCCGAACCAGACGACGAACAGCGGCGCGACGGCAACCTTGGGAATCGACTGCGAGAAGACGAGGAGCGGATAGACGTAGCTTTCGACGGGCTTGAAGCCCGCGATCAACATCGCCGTGCCGACGCCGAAAATCACCGAAAGGGCAAATCCGCCCAGGGTCGCGATCGTGGTGGGTATCGCCTCCAGCATCAGCCGCCCGCCTTCGTCGCGGAAGGCGAGGGCCACGTCCCATGGCTTGGGAATCAGGTAAGGCGGGATGTCGAACAGCCGAACGATGAGATCCCAGAGCACGACCAGGAGGGCGAGAAAGATCAGCGGCCGCGCCCAGGCATGGTCGCGCCGACGTACGCCGGGAGTCGGAGACACAACTCGATCGTTGGCCATTCGCGGTCCTCCGTCCGCAACCGGTTCCGGCGTCTTTCCGCGCCAAGTAACCAGACGGTTAATTGGTCCATCGGCGAGGCAGGCTTGTCAAGCCGCGGCGGCGATGCCCTGTCGGACCAGCGCGACCACATGCTCGACATGCCCCTGCCGCGAGTCCTCGGTCTTGAGGTTGCGGGCGAACACGACGGTCAGCGTGTGGATGTTGGAGATGTAGAAGTAGCAGAGCGAGGCGATCGAGATGTAGAGCAGCAACGGATCGATGCCAGGGCGGATCGTGCCGGCGCGCACGCCCTTGTCGAGCAGACGGCCGACGATCGCCACGACCGTCGAGTTCATGTCGGGAATCTGGCGCGACTTCTTGAGATGGCGGGCGCGGTGCAGGTTCTCGGTGTTGAGCAGGGCGACGAAGCTGGGGTTGGTGTTGAAGTAGTTCCAGGTGAACCGCACCAGCTGCTCGATGCCGTCCACAGGCTCCAGTTCCTCGAGCCTGAGTTCGCGTTCGGCGGAGCGGATGCCGTCATACGCCCGCTCCAGCGCGGCGAGGAACAGGGCCTCCTTGTTGCCGACATAGTAGTAGAGCAGACGCTTGTTGGCCCGGGCATTGCGGGCGATGCGATCGATGCGGGCGCCCATGTAGCCATGGTTGGAGAATTCGACGCTCGCCGCTTGCAGGATGCGCTGCTTGGTCGCCTCCGCGTCGCGAACCGCCTGCTTTTTGCCGCGCTGCTTCATCGTCGGCGTCTTCATGCGCCAACCGCCGTGCTGGATCAATGGCCAGTCGACGGTGCGGTAGACCGCGCGGTGGACTGTAGGGGCCGCTCGCGGCACAACCGGTCCATGAGCCTGTCGACCGCAATCTACGTGGATGCCGATGCATGCCCTGTGAAGGCCGAGATCTATCGTGTGGCCGAGCGCTATGGGTTGAAGGTCTACGTCGTCGCCAACGCCTACATCAACGTCCCGCGTGATCCGCGAGTCGAGCGGGTGGTGGTGGGTGACGGCTTCGATGCCGCCGACGACTGGATCGCGGAGCGTGTCGGTCCGGACGATATCGTCGTGACCGCGGACATCCCGCTGGCCGATCGCTGCCTCAAGAAGGGAGCGGCGGTGATCGGGTCGACCGGCGTGCCATTCACGAACTCATCGATCGGCATGGCGATGGCCAGCCGCGAACTGATGTCCACCCTGCGCGCCATGGGCGAGGCGACCGGCGGCCCCAAGCCGATGAGCGACCGCGACCGCTCGCGCTTCCTGTCGGCACTCGACGAGGCGATCCAGAAATTGAAGCGGCGCGGCGCGGCCGGCCGCTAGCCCTTTTCGTCCGCCAGCATCTTGAGCGCGGTGTCGCGGGTATCGAGCACGAGCTGGCGGGCCAGGCGTTCGGCCTCCGGCGCGTCGCCGCCGGTGACGGCCGCCACGAGCCCCCGCCAGTTGGCGAGCGACTGGCGCCGACGTTCGGCCGAGGCGAAGCTCAGTCGATTGTAGCGGGCGGTCTGGCGAGCGAAGGACAGGACGAGGTCGGCCAGGCGGCGGCTGCCGACATTGCGGACGCAGAACTCGCTGATGGCGAGGCTGGCCCGGGAATAGGCCTCGCCGTCGTCCCGGGCGGCTCGAAGCTCCTTGAGCAGGCGATCGAGCTGCTGGCGCATCTGTGGCGTCGCCGAGGTCGTGAAGCGATGGCAGACAAGGCCCATCAGGCTGGCGCGGATATCGAAGACGTCCTGGACTTCCGGCGCCGACAGCGCCGTCACCTGGGCACCGCGCTGCGGCAGGATCGTCACCAGGCCCTCTCGTTCGACGGACCGCAGCGCCTCGCGCACCGATGCCCGGCTGACGCCGAAGCGGCTGGCGAGGTCGACTTCGCGCAGCTTTTCTCCCGGGGCGAATTCACCGTCGACGATCGCCTGCCCGATCCGCACGGCGATCTGGGCGGGCAGGGTGGCGTAGATCCGATAGGTCTCTGAGGTTGGTTCTGCCATGCGGGCGCTGGTCTAGCGCCTATGCTGGCCTGTCGCCAGCGGTTTGACAAAATGTCGACATTTTATATGCTCGACATAAGAGGAAATTGGAGGTGCGCCATGAAGGAACTCGAATTCGACGAAGTCGTCACCCGAGCGGCCTGGCAGGGGCGCGACATCGCGGCGGCCGGGGAGTGGGTCTATCAGCTGAGCGCGGAAGAGATCGCCGAGATCGATGCCGCACTGCGCCACCTCCAGTCGACGGGGCGGCAGATCCCCGATATCGGCAAGGAGCATTTTCCGCTCGGCCGTTTTGCCCGAACCCTCCGCCTGCTCCAGAGTGAGATCGAGACCGGGCTGGGCGTCATGCTGGTGCGCGGCCTTCCCCGGGATCGCTACTCGGCCGAGGAGATGGGGCTGATCTACTGGGGCATCGGCGCGCATTTCGGTCGCGCCGTCGCCCAGAACGCTCAGGGCGACGTACTCGGCCATGTGCGTGACATGGGGCGCGACCGCCATCGGGACATGCACGCGCGCGGCTATCAGACCGCGTCGCTCCTGCCGTTCCACAACGATTCCTGCGACATCGTCGGGCTGTGCTGTCTCGAAACCGCCAGGAACGGCGGCCTGTCGAGCGTGGCGAGCTCCGTGGCCGTCTACAACGCGATGCTGCGCACGCGGCCCGATCTGGTGAAGGTGCTGATGCAGCCTTTCTGTGCCGATCGCCGCGGTGAGGAATCGCCCGGCCAGAAGCCGTACTACGTCACGCCGGTCTTCATTTGGCACAAGGGGCGGATGTTCAACCGCTACAACCGCTCCTTCATCTCCTCGGCACAGCGTTTTGAAGAAGTGCCGCGCCTCACATCCGCGCAGAACGAAGCGCTCGATATGGTCGACGCTCTTTGCCGTGACGAACAGTTCCGTCTCGACATGAAGCTGGAACGCGGCGACATGCAGTTCGTCAACAACTACTGTGTGCTGCATTCGCGCACCGCCTACGAGGATCACGCCGACGAGTCGAAGAAGCGCCATCTGCTGAGGCTGTGGCTGCGGACAGCCACCTTCGCCGATTATCCCGAAGCGTTGCGCGATCGCTACGCCGACATGGATCTCTGGCGTACGAGCCCCCGCCCACCGTCGTTCCATTTCGTCGGCATGGCGGAGGTGACGACTCACTGACGTGCGTGCGGAAGCCTGACAAGAAAAGAACGGGCGAGCGGAGGAAACAATGAAGATGTCGAGGCGGACGCTGCTCGCCGGCGTTGCCCTGCTGCTGTCGGGTGCGGGCGGGTACGCGCAAACGGCGGACAAATACCCGGACAAGCCGATCCGGCTGGTCGTGCCGTTTCCGCCCGGTGGGCCAACCGACGTCTTTGCCCGGGTCCTTTCCGTTGGGCTGGCTGAGCAGCTCGGCCAGCAGGTCATCATCGACAACAAGGCCGGTGCCGGCGGCAATGTCGGCACCGAGATGGTCGCCAAGGCAAAGGCGGATGGCTACACCTTGCTGTTCGGCACGGCGGCGACCCACGGCATCAATGTCTCGATCTACGACAGTCTTCCCTACGACCCACTGAAGGATTTCGAGCTGGTGGCTCTGACCGGCCTCGTGCCGATGGTGCTGCTGGTGCCGCCGGACCAGCCGCGAACCTTGAAGGAGCTGATCGCCAAGCTGCGCGCCGAGCCGGGCAAATGGAGCTATGGCTCGTCGGGCAACGGCACGACCAACCATCTGGCCGGCGAGCTCTTCAAAACCCGCGCCGGTGTCGACGTTGTCCATGTGCCGTATCGCGGATCCGGACCGGCGCTCCAGGATCTGATGGCGGGTCGGCTCGCCTTTATGTTCGATTCCTTCGGCACCTCCCTTGAGCAGATCAAGGCCGGCAAGCTGCATGCCGTGGCCATCATGGCGGATAAGCGCAGTCAGATCCGGCCGGATGTGCTGACAACCGCCGAGGCGGGCCTCCCGGACTTCGTCGGCGGCACCTGGAATGTCGTGGCGGCGCCGGCAGGGACGTCGACGGAGATCGTTGGCAGGCTGAACGCCGCGGTGAACACCGCGCTGCGCGATGCCAAGGTGGGAGAGCGCCTGCGCCAGCTCGGGATCGAGGCCGTCACGGACTCGACCCCAGCCAGCACCAGGGCCTTTGTCGAGGCCGAGATCGCCAAGTGGCGGGCGATCGTCAAGATGGCCGGCGCCAAGATCGACTGAGGGGGGCGCCATGCGCATGAGGAGACGGGCCTTCGTTGCCGGCGCCCTGCTGTCGGCCGTTGCCGGCACGGCACAGGCCGAACGCTATCCGGACAAGCCGATCCGGCTGGTCGTGCCGTTCCCGCCCGGTGGACCGACCGATCTCATTGCCCGGGTGGTTGCCGTCGGCATGGCAGCTGACCTCGGGCAGCAGGTGATCATCGACAACAAGGCGGGCGCCGGCGGAAATGTCGGCACCGACATGGTCGCGAAGTCGAAGCCCGACGGCTACACCTTGCTGTTCGGGACCGCGGCGACGCATGGCATCAATGTCTCGCTCTACAAGAACCTGCCTTACGATCCGGTGAAGGATTTCGAGCTGGTGTCGCTGGTCGGCTTGGCGCCCATGGCGCTGCTCGTGCCGCCCGGCCAGCCCTCGACCCTGAAGGAGCTGATCGCCAAGCTGCGCGCCGAGCCGGGCAAATGGAGCTATCCCTCCTCGGGCAACGGCACGACCAATCACCTGGCCGGCGAACTCTTCAAGAAACGAACCGGCGTCGACGTCCTGCACGTGCCCTATCGCGGCACCGGCCCGGCATTGCAGGATCTCCTGGCGGGACGCCACGCCTTCATCTTCGCCACTCTGGGGCCGGTGATGGAGAACATCAAAGCAGGCCAGCTCGTTCCCGTGGCGTTGATGGCCGACAAGCGCAGCAGCGTGATGCCGGACATCCCGACAACCGCCGAAGCCGGCTTGCCGGATTTCGTGGGTGGGACCTGGAATGTCGTGGCCGCGCCAGCCGGCACGGCGCGAACGATCGTCGATCGGTTGAATGCGTCGGTCAACAAGGCGCTGGTCGATCCGGTTCTGTCGGAGCGCCTGAAAGCGCTCAACATGGAGACGAGCGACGCGCCGTCACCTGCCAGCACCAAAGCTTTCGTCGAGGCCGAAATCGTCAAATGGCGAGACGTCGTCGAGATCGCCGGTGCCAATGTGGATTGAGCAGAGGATCGATCTTCGGCCAGTCGACGAGGCTGTATTGAGGAAGGCCCCGGTCTGAGCCAATATCTCCCCAAGTAATAAAAATGTCATAAATGGGGGAAACGATGAAAGTGCTGAAGGCTGCCTTGCTCCTTCTGGCCGGCTGCATGGCCGGAGCCGCCGCTGCGCGCGCCGCCGATCCGATCAACGTCTACACGATCTGGCCGGAGAACTATGCCCGGCCGATGTTCCAGGAGTTCGAGAAGCAGACCGGCATCAAAGTCAACTTCCTGCGGTTCTCGTCGGGCGAGGCGCTGGCGCGCGTCATCGCCGAAAAGAACAATCCGCGGATCGATGTGCTGTTCGGTGGGCCGGTCGAAACCTTCGCGGCCGGCATCAAGGAAGGCATCTTCGCCCCCTACAAGTCCCCCTCGTTCGACAAGCTGCCGGCGCGTTTCAAGCAAGCCGACGGCTTGTGGATGGCCATCGCCGACGATCCGCTGGTGTTCATGACCAACGGCGCCTTTCTCAAGGCCAACAAGCTGCAGCCGCCGGCATCGTGGGACGATCTCCTCAATCCAGCCTACAAGAACGGCTTGCAGATGGCCGATGCCCGGACCTCGGGCACGGCGGTGACGCGCATCTTCTCTGTGCTCGAAGTGAACGGCCGCGACGAGGACAAGGCCTTCGCCTATCTGAAGAAGCTGCGCCAGAACGTACAGGTCTACACGAAGAGCGGCGGCGGCGGCACCTTGCCGGTCGGCCTGGGCCAGGCCGCCGGCGGCATCTTCTTCATCGTCGACGCGCTGGAAACCAAGGCCAAGGGCTACGACGTCGTCATCAGCTTCCCCAAGGAAGGGATCGGCACTTCCGCCGAAGCCATCGCCCTGATCAAGGGGGCGAAGAATCCGGAGGCCGGCAAGAAGCTGATCGATTTCGCCACGGGCGCCGCCATGCAGTCCAAGCTTGCCGAGTACAAGGTGAATTTCGTGCCGGCCAACCCCGACGTGAAGACCGACGCTTCCCTCGCCGAGGTGCTGAAGGGGGCGAAGATATTTCCAATCGACGACGACTATGCCGGTGCGAACCGCAAGCGCATCATCGAACGCTGGGTGAAGGAAGTTTTGCCCGCGCAGTAACCCGTGGCCGCCATCCGATCCGCCTCCTGGCGCCGGACAGCCGGCGACCCAGCGTTGCTCGGCGCGGTCGTCGGCGTGTGGGTGCTTCTGCTGTTGTTCGTCCTCTTTCCGATGGCGCACCTGCTCGAACGCGCTTTCGTGGACGACGGCCGTTTCACCCTCGCGCCGCTGCTCGAAAGCCTTGCCGATCCCAGCCATCGGGCCGCCTTCGTCAACAGCCTGGTACTCGCGACGAGTGTCGGCGTTTGCGGCACGGCGCTTGGCTTTCTGTTCGCGTTGACGGCGGCGCGGGGCGGTCTTGGCCGCCACTGGCTCACCTTTCTCGACGCCGCGGCGCTTCTGCCCCTGGTGTCGCCGCCGTTCACGACGTCGATCTCGATCATCTTCTCCTTCGGGCCGAAGGGGTTCATCACCCATGACCTTCTCGGCCTCGCCAACGCTTCAGTCTACGGTTTCTGGAGCACGGCGCTCGCCGAGACTTTGACCTACTTTCCCATCGCCTATCTCACCTTGCGACCCATCCTGGCGGCGATCGATCCCAACCTGGAGGAGATGGCGCTGAGCCTGGGCGGTTCGCGCTGGCGGACCTTCCGTACCGTCACGCTGCCGCTGGCCGTGCCGGGATTCGCCAACTCGTTCCTGCTCCTGTTCGCGGCATCGCTCGCCGACTTCGCGACGCCGCTGATCCTGGCGGGCAATTCGTTCCCCGTGTTGCCGACACAGGCCTATCTGCAGATCACCGGGCTGTTCGACTTCAAGGGGGGCGCCGTCCTGTCGCTGATCCTGCTGGTGCCGGCCGCAGCGGTCTTCCTGCTGCAGCGATACTGGGTCGGGCGCCGCACCTACGTGACGGTGACTGGCAAGGTCGGCCAGCGCTCGCGGACCCGCGCCATCGCGCCGTGGGTGGTGGCACTTCTGACCGGCGCCTGCGTCGCCGTCGCGGCGGTCATCGCCTATTTCTACGCGCTCCTGCTGGTCGCCTCCCTGGTCGTCGCCTTCGGCGCCAACAACAGTTTCACGTTGCACCACTACCACGTGATCTTCACCGAAGGCCTGCCGGCGATACGCGATACCTTGATCATTGCGGCCATCGGCATGCCGCTCGGCGGCTTGTACGGCGTGCTGGTCGGCTACCTGATCGCGCGGCGCGATTTCCCCGGCAAGCAGGCCATGGAGATCGTTGCCATGATCAATTACGCGTTGCCCGGCACGATCGTGGGCATCGCCTACCTCATCGCCTTCAACGACCCGCCGGTCGCCCTGACCGGCGGCGCGCTCGTCATCGTGGCCTGCTATGTCTTTCGCTACAGCCCGACTGGCATCCGAGCGGCCGTGGCGCAACTGCAGCAGATCGACCGCAGCATCGAGGAGGCATCGGCCAGCCTGGGCGCCGGTGTCGGGCAGACCTTCCGGCGGGTCACCCTGCCGCTGATCGCGCCGGCCTTCTTCGCCGGCCTCGGTGTCGTCTTCATCAGGTCGATGACCGCGATCAGCGCGACGATCTTTCTCGTCTCGATCAACTGGATGCTGATCACGGTGCGCATTCTCGAGAACATGACGGAGCTGGCGCTCGGTCCTGCGGCCGCCTTCTCGGTGTTCGTGATCGTGGTCGTGTTCGTCGTCGTGGCCGGCCTCAGCCTCGTGCTGGCCCGCCTTCGCGCGCCGGCCGCCGGCGGCGCGGCGCGCAGTTTCCTGGGAGGGTAGGCGCATGGCGCCCGTCGATATCGTCCTCGATCGCGTCTCGAAGCGCTTCGACCATACCGTCAAGGGACAGGTCTATGCCGTCCGCGACGTCAGTCTTTCGGTCGCCCAGGGTGAGCTCCTGACGCTGCTCGGGCCCTCGGGCTGCGGCAAGTCGACGACCCTGCGCATGATCGCGGGCTTCGAGGATCCGGACGACGGTGCGATTCTGATCGGCGGACGGGACGTCACGCATGCCCTGCCGAACAAGCGCGGCATCGGCTTCATGTTCCAGAACTATGCCTTGTTCCCTCACCTCTCGGTGTTCGAGAACGTCGCCTATGGATTGAAGGTGCAGGGACGCGACGGCCCGTCAGTCCAGCGGGCCGTCACCGACGTTCTGGAGCTGGTCGGGCTTTCGAAGTACGAGCGACAGCAGCCCCATCAACTGTCCGGCGGCGAGCAGCAGCGCGTGGCGCTGGCGCGCGCCGTCGTCTTCGAGCCCCAGGTCCTGCTGTTCGACGAGCCGCTCAGCAATCTCGACGCCAAGCTGCGTGTGGAGATGCGCGAGCAGATCCGGTCCCTGCAGAGGCGCGTCGGCATCACGACGGTCTACGTCACCCACGATCAGGAGGAGGCGATGGCCATCTCCGATCGGATCGTCGTCATGGATCGCGGAGTCGTGGTGCAGCAAGGGGTTGCGCGGGAGCTCTACTATCGGCCGGCGACGGAGTTCGTCGCCCGTTTCATCGGTCGGACGAACATACTGGCCGGCACCGTGACGTCGGCCGGAGAAGTCGAGGTGGGAGGGCTGCGATTGCCGATCGCGACTGGACGGGCGGTCGGCGCTGCCGTGCAGATCGTGGCGCGTCCCGAAATGATCGAGCTGCGCGACGGTTCCGCCGAGAGCCCCGCCGATGGGCGTGTCGTCACCCGCACGTTTCTCGGCGAGAAGACGGACTATCTCGTGTCGGTCGGTGCGACCAACCTGCAGGTGTCGATGACCGACCATCATCGTCGGCAGCCGTTCGAGGTCGGACAGCCGGTCGGCTTACGCTTTCATGTCGACGCCATGCATGTCCTGGCGTGAAGGTCAGCGCCGGTCGAACCAGACATCCTCGAAGCGGAAGCCGTTGTAGGAGCTGTTGGTCTGCGGCACGTAGCCCTTGACGTAAGGCTGCCAGCAGGTCGCGGCGCGGTTCCAGATGATCGGCGGCCGCGCGACATCGGCCAGGAGCCGGGAGTCGATCTCCTGGACGAGATGCCGGCGCTTGTCGACATCGAGTTCCGACGACTGTGTCTCGAACAGGCGCTCGATCTCGGGATTGCAGTAATGGCTGTAGTTGCGCTCGGACCGGCACGAGAAGGTCTCGTAGAAAGTCTGGTCGGGGTCGTCGACGGCGTTACCGGTATTGTCGAGCGCCAGGGCGTAGTCGCGGCGCTCCAGCCGCGTGAACCAATGCGACGTTTCGACGACGTCGAGCGTCGCATCGACATGGATCTCCTGCAGCTGATTGGCCAGCACGGCGGCGGGGCTGCGATAGAGCGAGACGGCGCGCGTCGAGATCTTGAGCGGTAGCGGTCGTTCCGGGCCGTAGCCCGCCTTGCGCATCAGCTCGCGAGCGGCTTCGCGGTTCTTCTCGAGATCCGGTCCGTAGCCCGGCGACTCGGCCAGCTTCTCGTCGGACATGCCCCATCGGCCGTCCGGCGGCGGCAGCAGATGGCCGCCGATCGTGCCGCTGCCGTCACTCAACGCCTCCATGAAGCCGTGGCGGTCGAGCGCCAGGGCCAATGCGCGCCGTATGTCCGGATTGTCGAAGGGCGGCGAATCGCGGTTCAGCATCAGGTTGGTGTTGTTGTTCAGCCCGGTCGCCTCGCACTGGACTCGCGGCGATTGACGGCGGACGTCGCGCAGCGCCGCCATCGTGACGTCGTTGGGGAAGGTCATGTCGTACCGGCCAGCGACGAAGCTCAGCAGCGCCGTCGAGCGGCTGGTCACGACGGAGAACTCGATGGCGTCGAGAAAGGGGCGCCCTTCCTTCCAGTAATTGGGATTGCGGACCAGCCGGATGCGATCGAACTGGCTGAACGTGTCGAGCTTGAAGGGGCCGGTGCCGACCGGCTTGGTGCGCATCTGGGCGAGCGGCACATGACAGGGGTAGATCGGCGAGTAGCCCGAGGCCAGCATGCTGAGCAGCGCGGGCTGCGGGCGGTTGAGGTGGATCGTCACCTCGTAATCGTTGGGGGCGCGGATGTAGTTGATGTTGCCGAACCAGGCGCCGCGCGGGTTGCTGCGCAGCTTGGTGCGCGCCCGGCCGGTCCACAGATTGAAGGTGCATTCGACGTCGCTGGAGGTGAACGGAAAGCCGTCGTGCCAGGTCACGCCCTTGCGCAGCTTGAAGGTGAGCTCGGTCTTGTCGTCGTTCCAGGTCCAGGATTCGGCGAGGTCGGGGATGATCGAGTCCGGCGAGTTCTGCGCTACCGACGGATCGAAAACGACGAGATTGTTGAAGACCGGCATGAAGGCGACCACGGTCGAGACGGCGGTCTCCTCGAGGATCGAGGCGCTGGTCGGATTGTCGCGATGGAAGATCCGCAGGACGCCGCCGCTCTTCTGCGCCAGTGCCTGGTCACACCAGCCCAGCAAGGCGACGACTGCCAACGCCCAAATCGCGACCCTCGAACGCATCTCTCGACCTTCACGCGCGTTGCCGGGCCCGGCGCCGCAGCTTCCCGGGAAGCTTACAGCGTCGATGCGCCCTCGGTAGATTCATTCCTGCACATCCGATCATTACGTTTCCACTTTGGATGCAATCAGAGAAGCTGAAGAAACAATACATACAAATGGACGGCCGAATCTCTGTTCGATGGCCGTCCTTTTGCCTCCATTGTCGTCCGTCTGCAGGACACGCAATAATGAAGCCACGGGCTTGGGTTTTGGCTGGGGCTTGGGGGAGGAACGTATGACGGTCGCGACACGCGGACTGGCGCTGCTTGGTTTGATCCTGACGATGTTGCTGCCGGGCCTTGCTGCGGCGCAGAAAAAGCTCGTGGTCTACACATCGAACGAAAGCACGCTGAACGACCTCGTCTTCGGCGCTTTCACCAAGGAGACCGGCATCGTCGTCGAGCCGGTCGTCGCCGGATCGGGCGTCGTGATCCGCCGCCTGCAGGCCGAAAAGGACCGGCCCCTGGGAGATATCATCTGGGGCGTCAGCCGGTCGTTGCTGCAGACCAACAAGGCCCTGTTCACGCCCTATGTCTCCAAGAACAAGGACGCCATACCGGTCGAGTATCGCGATCCCACCGACCTCTGGATCGGGAACAATCTGCATCTCCTGGTGATCCTGCAGAACACCAAGATCCTGCCGGCCGACCAGGGCCCCAAGGGATGGGACGACCTGCTCGATCCGAAGTGGAAGGGAAAGATCGCCTTCACCGATCCGGCCAACTCGGGCTCGGCCTATGCCACGGTGACCATGCTGGTCGATCTGTGGGGCGGCGGCGATGCGGGCTGGAAGAAGGTCGCGGCGCTCTTCAAGAACCTCAAGGTGCTGAACCGCTCGTCGCTGGTCTTCCAGGGCGTGGGCAACGGTGAGTATCCGCTGGGCATCTCCCTCGAATATGCCGGTCCGATGTGGGCATCGGGCGGTGCACCGGTGAAGACGATCTACCCCAACGACGGCACCATCGCCTCGATGGAAGGCATCGCCATCATCAAGAACGGCCCCCATCCGGAGGAGGCCCGCGCCTTCGTCGATTTCGTGAATCGGAAGGATGTTCGCGAAATGATCCTGAAGGCGACGTTCCGGCGGCCGACCCGCACCGACCTCGACCTGTCGAGCCTCCCTGGCGGCCTGCCGCCGCTGCAGCAGATCAAGCTGCTCGACTACAAGGAGGATGCCTGGACGGAGAAGCGCAAGGAAACCCTGGAACGGATCAAGGACATGATCCAGGAGTCGCGCTGAGCGTGACCGGTATCGTCATTGCAGGCGCCACCCGGATGTTCGGGACAGTCCGCGCCGTCGATGGGGTGGACCTCGCCGTCGGTGACGGCGAGTTTTTCACCCTGCTGGGACCCTCCGGCTGCGGCAAGACCACATTGCTGCGCATGATCGCCGGCTTCTGCGAGCTCGATGCCGGTGAGATCAAGTTCGGTGATAGGCGCATCGACCGCCTGCCGGCACACACCCGCGACATCGGCATGGTTTTTCAGAATTATGCGGTGTTTCCCAACCTGACGGTGGCGGGCAACGTCGCCTACGGTCTGAAGGCCCGGCGGGTCTCGGGGGCTGAGCTGGCGCGCCGCGTCGAGGAAGCCCTCGGCCTGGTGCAACTGGCAGGCTACGGCGAGCGCTGGCCTCATCAGCTTTCAGGGGGCCAGTTGCAGCGCGTCGCGATCGCCCGCGCCCTGGTGATCCGTCCGCAGGTGCTGCTGTTCGACGAGCCGCTCAGCAATCTCGATGCCCGGCTCCGGGTCAGCATGCGCAGCGAAATCCGCGACCTGCAGAAGTCGCTCGGCATCACGGCGATCTACGTCACGCACGACCAGGAAGAGGCGATGTCGGTTTCCGACCGGATCGCGCTGATGCAGAGCGGCCGCCTGGAGCAGGTCGGTCCACCCGCCGAAATCTACCGCAACCCGACCTCCCGCTTTGCCGCCGAGTTCATGGGCACGACCAATCTGGTCGAGGCACGGGCACTCGGGGGCGATCGTGCCGGATTGGTGTCGCTGCGGCCGGAGGCGCTGCGTTTGGCCGCTGACGCGCCGGCCGACTGGCCACAAGTCGGCGGCAAGGTGGCCCATGTCGAGGTGTTGGGCCCGATCACCCGGTTCGATGTCCGCCTCGCCGACGGATCCCTGCTCAAGGTCGCGACCCTCGATGCGCCGCATCTCACGCCGGCACCGGGCGCGGAGGTGACGCTCGCCTACGATCCGGCGCGGATCACCGTGCTGCCGTGAGCGCCCTGTCATGAGCCTCCCGCCATGAGTCGGACGTCATGAGGCTTGCGATCCCACATCAGCAGCGGCTGCCGCTGGCGATTGCCGCGCTCGGGTTCCTGTTCCTGGGCCTGTTCCTGCTCTATCCGCTGTTCAACGTCTTCAGCGCCAGCGTGCTGGACGGCGAGGGCGAGAAATTCACCTTCGCCAACTATGTGAAGATCCTCGGCCGGCCTTTCTATCGCGGCGCGGTGGTCAACACCTTGGCGATCGGCCTGGCCGCGACGATCACCACCATCCTGGTCGCCGTGCCGCTCGCTTTCGCCCTGGCGCGGCTGCCGGTGCCGGGCAAGGCTGCCATCATCGCGCTTGCGGCGATGCCGCTGGTGTTGCCGTCCTTCGTCAGCGCCTACGCGATCGTGCTGCTGCTGGGGCGCGCCGGCGTTGTGACCCAATGGCTGCAATCCTGGGGTATCGGCTTCGGCTCGATCTACGGCGCCGGCGGCATCGTGCTGGTCTATACGCTCACCCTCTATCCCTATGTACTGCTGCCGACCATGGCCGCCTTCAAGGCGGTCGACGTGTCGGTCGAGGAGGCGGCGCAAAGCCTCGGCTCCTCGCCGCGCCGCACCCTGTGGACGGTGACCCTGCCGATCGTCATCCCGGCGATCCTGGCAGGCGGCCTGCTGGTCTTCATCGAGACTCTGGAGAATTTCGGCGTGCCCTTCGTCCTGGCCGAAGACATGCCGATCTTCGCGGTCGAGGCCTTCAAGCTGTTCGTCGGCGAGACCGCACCCAACCCCTCGTCGGCCGGCGTGCTGGGCGTGCTGCTGATCGCCATGACCTCACTGGTGCTGCTGATCCAGCGCCGCTTCCTCGCCAGCCGGCGTTTCGCGACCGGTGCGCGTGCCGCCCCGCCGATCCTGCGCGTCGGCCTCGGCTTGCGCGTTGCTGCCTCCGTCTATTGCTGGCTGGTGGTGCTGCTGGCGCTGGTGCCATTCTTCGCCATCGTCGTGCTGTCGTTCATGGAGTTCCGCGGGCCGGTGCTCCATCCCAATTTCAGCCTGGCCAACTTCGCGGCCCTGTTCGAGCGCTCGATGCGGCCGCTGCTGAACACGCTGCTGTTCGCGACCCTGGCGGCGATCGGCGTCACCTTGGTCGGCGTGCCGATCGCCTATGTCGTGACCCGCCTGCGCTCGGGCCTGGCATCGCTGCTCGACGTGGTGGCCACTTTGCCCTTCGCGGTGGCCGGTACGGTGCTGGCGATCGGCTTCGTCGTCTCCTTCAACAGCGGCTGGCTGATCCTGACCGGCGGTCCGCTGATCATGGTGCTGGTCTATACCGTGCGGAAGGTGCCGTTCGCCGTGCGTTCCTCCAGCGCCATCCTGCACCAGATCGATCCCTCGCTGGAGGAGGCGTCGATCAGCCTCGGCCGGTCGCCGCTGCAGACCTTCGGGCGCATCCTGGTGCCGCTGATGCTGGGCGGCATCCTGAGCGGCTTCGTCCTGACCTGGGTGACGATCGCCTCGGAGCTCAGCGCCACGGTCGTCCTCTACAGCGGGCAGTGGCGCACCCTGACGGTGGTGATGTTCCAGGCGCTGGAGGGCGGGGGCGGCGGCATCGCCACGGCGGCCGCCTCGACCCTGATCATCGTCACCCTGGTGCCGATCACGCTGCTCTACCGGCTGGTGCGCCGCTATGAGCTCGCGACCTGACGGCGTGCCAAACGTCCCGAATCGGGCCATGCTGTTGCCCTAGTTAACGTTTTGACTTGATGCTTTGACAGGCCGTAACGATGAAGGTGAGGACCCGGATCGGGTTGGTTGTTGCGGCCGTGCTCGCCCTCGGGGCGCTGGCTGGCGTGGCCCTGCCCCATCTGGTGGACGTCGAGGCTTATCGACCGGCCCTCGTGCAGGCGGTCAAGGAAGCGACCGGCCGCGAGCTGGTGATCGATGGCCCCTTGCAGCTCTCGATGTTCCCGCAGCCGCGGATCAGCGCCCGTAAGGTGCGCTTCGCCAATGCCGTCGGCACCAAGGGCGCGCAAATGGCGGCTGTCGAATGGATCGGCGTCTCGCCGGCCTGGGGGCCGCTGCTGCTGGGCCGGCTCGAAGTCGGCCGCCTTACCCTCTACAAGCCGGTCATCGTGCTGGAGGCCGACGCCCAGGGTCGGCCGAACTGGCAATTCGCGCCGGGCGCCGGGGCGGCTCAGCAAGCCGGCGCCGCGAGCGCCGGTTTCCATCTCGCGATCGGCCGCTTGCGCATCGTGCAAGGCACGCTCACCTATACGGCGCCGGCGACGGGCAAGGTGCTGACCGCCGCTGACATCGACGTCGTTGCCTCGGCGAGCTCGCTCGATGGGCCGTTTACGCTGTCCGGGACGGCGACTGTGAATGGCGTTGCGCTGGACATTTCGCTGGATGTCGGCGGCCCTGCCGAAAAAGGCCATCGGACGACGGCGAAACTCAAGGTCGCCAACAGCAACCTGGATTTTGCCGGCAACCTGAGCCGCATTGCCGTCGACGCCAATGTGAGCGGCAAGCTCTCGCTCGAGACCGCCGGGCTGGCCGACCTCGCTGCCGCCGTCTGGCGCGTCGTCGGCGAGGCCCCGCCGGACCTCGCGGTGGCGATCGCCGACAAGGTTGCCTTCGACGGCACCGTCGACCTTTCGGCGGAGCGGGCGGCGCTCACGGACTTCAAGCTGTCGGTTGGCGGTGACAGCGCTGCTGGCAGCTTTGCCTTGACGCGCGGCACCAAGCCGTCGCTCGATGGCCGCCTGTCCTTCTCGCAAGTCGATCTCGATCGCTGGATCGATCGGCTGTCCGCGGCCGACGACGCTGCCGCATCGACCCCGGCAGCACCTTTCGCCGTCTCCGTGGCCGTCGAGGCGACGGAGGTGACCTATCGCAAGGATCGCGTGCGTGACGTCGTGCTGGTGGTCGCCACGACCGATCGCGGCGTGATCGAGATCCCGCGGCTGCGCGCCGTCCTGCCGGGCGAGGCCGTGCTGCAGGCCAAGGCCGTCGCACCGGCCGCGGCAACGACGGGTGCCAAGCCGACGCCGGATGCCATTCGTACCGTCGGTGAGTTCAGCCTGGCGAGCCCGCGCCCGCGCGACACGCTGGCCTGGCTCGGCGTGGACCTGTCGGGCGTGCCGGCGGACAGGCTCCAGACCATGGGTTTCGGCGGCAAGATCACCTCGACGTCCAAGGCCGTGAAGATCGACCAGCTCGTGCTGGAGCTCGACGGCGCGAAAGCGACGGGCGGCGGCACCGTGACGTTCGGGCTGCCGCTCAACGTGACGTCGTCCGTCGAGCTCGACCGTTTCGATCTCGACGCCTATGTGCCGAAGACCACGACAGCGGCGACGCCGCCGCCGGCTGCTCCCGCCGCGGTGGCTCCTGTGGAGCCGACGGAAGCCGACAAGAAGGCGCCTGTGCTAGGGATGAAGGCCAAAGTGGCGAAGCTCGTCTATCGCGGCGAGACCTTGAATGGCGTCGAAGCCGACCTCGCCATCCAGGGCAATCTGCTGAAGATCAGCAGTCTCAAGGTTACGAACCTGCTGGGCGCCAAGCTCGATCTCAAGGGGCAGGTGGCCAATTTCGGCACGGATCCGCGTTTCGATCTCACCTTCACCACCAGCATGCCCGACACTGACAAGCTGCTCGGCTATGTCGGCTTGCCGAAGTTCATCAACGGCAAGATCGGTGCGTCGACAGCAAATGGCAGCGTGTCGGGCACGATGGATGCCGTTACCGTGCGCGACGCCACCATCACCATGGCGGGCGCTACGGCACGTGTGACCGGCTCGGTGGTTCTCGGCGAGAAGTTCGCCTTCGATTTCCCGAGCTTCGGTCTGCAGGCGCAAGATGCCAGTCAGCTGGTGTCGGTGGCGAGCGGCCAGCGTCAATCGGGGCTGGGGGCGCTCGAGGTGGCCGGTGCCTTCAAGGGCAACGAGAAGAACATGACGCTCGACGGCAACCTGACGGCGCTCGGCACGCCGATGATCGGCCGCATCTCGGCCAGTGTGAGTGGCCGGCCGAGCGTCGATGCCAATCTACGGGTCCCGGGGACGCTCGACATCGACAACTGGCTGGGCGTCGGCGGCGCGCCGGGGGCCGCGGCGCCCGCCAACGCGACGCCGGGGCCCGCCCGCGCCGCAACCGGCAAGGCGATCGATCTTTCGGCGCTGCGGGCCTTCGACGCGACGCTCAATCTCGAGACCAGCGTGATCGAGATGGCGTCGCTCAAGGTGCTCTACGGCGACATGACGGCGAGCTTGCGCAACGGCATCTTCAAGGTCTCCAAGCTCACCGGCCAATTCTACGGCGGCGCCGTCGACTTCACCGGCACCGTCGATGCGTCGAAGGCCGCGCTGTCGATCGACTTTGCGGGCTCGTTGCAGGGCATCTATCTCGGCGAGCTGCTGCGCGGTGCGGCCAGCACCAGTACCTTTGGCAACGAGCATCTGATGGTCGCCGTCGACGGCAAGATCAACGTCATGGAGATCGGCGTGCGCGGGCAGGGAAACTCGCCCGAGCAGATTCGCAATTCATTGACCGGTCGCGGCAAGGTCTCGGGCTACATCTATCCGTCGGTGGCCGCCGGCTCGCTGGGGCTGGCCTCGTTCGCCACCAATGTCGGCAGCCTCTTCAGCACCGAAATGGGCTTCGGCGCGACGATGCTGTCTGGTTTCATCAATGTGCAGAGCACGGTGGCCGGCGATCTCGACCTGTCGAACGGCATTCTCGCCTTGCATAACCAGAAGGTGCAGGGTCGCAATGCCGTGGCTTCGATCGACAGCCGCACCAGCCTGACCGCGGCGACCACCGACACCACGATCACGCTCGATGCGAGCGGGCGCGGCTCGGTGGACTACGTCGTGAAGGTCACCGGACCGGTCTCGTCGCCGACGATGAATATCGGGCGTTAGATCTCAGTGGCGCGTAATCACACGTCGCAATACGTCACTTTCATACTCCTCTCCCCCTTGGGGAGAGGTTAGGTGAGGGGATGGCTGCAATCGCGGAAGCCTGTGACCTCTGCGTCCTTCGCTTCCCCCTCACCCAGCCTCTCCCTCCGGAGCGGGGGAGAGGAGCATGAAAGAGGTCGCTGCTACGCCGCGCGGTTCTTCAGGATGTCCCAGGCGCGGCGGAAACTCTTGGCCATTTCCTCGGCCGGCACGGCGCCGGAGAACAGCACGTGGCCCTGCAGGGCGAAGCTCGGCACGCCTTGGATGCCGGCGTTGCGCGCCATCTGGTCGCCGGCCAGCACTTCCTTGCGGCCCTCGTCGCCGGCCAGCATGGCCAGCACCTCGGGCCGGTCGAGGCCGGCCTCGGCGCCGAGATCGGCCAGGATCTTGGAATCGCCGATGTCGGCGCCCTTGCAGAAGTAGCCGTCGAACAGCTCCTCGACGACTGCGTCCTGCACGCCCTTCTGGCCCGCGAAGCGGATCAGGCGATGGGCGTTCACCGTGTTGGGCGTGCGGATGATGCGATCGAGATGGAATTCCAGTCCGACCGTCGCTGCGGCCTCGGTGAGGCGCTGATCGATCTGGCGGCTGCGCTCGGCGCTGCCGAACTTGGCCAGTCGATACTTCTCACGCTCGACGCCTTCGGCCGGCATGTCCGGGTTGAGCTGGAACGGATGCCAGGCGACGGTGATCTTGCAATGGTGTTCGGCCAGGATATCGAGCGCGCGTTCGAGATGGCGCTTGCCGATGTAGCACCAGGGACAGATCGCGTCGGAGATGACGTCGATGCGGCCGATTGGATAGGCCTGATCCATGGTTGGTTTCCTTCCCTATTGCGTCGAATCGTATACCCGCGTCCAATCGACGGCAACGACGCGAACACCTTGGAGATTGCCGTGGACAAGCCGAAATACCGCTCTGCGCTGATCGTGGGCACGGGGCCGGGGCTCAGCGCCTCGCTCGCTCGCCTGTTTGCCCGCAATGGACTGACGGTCGACCTGGCAGCCCGCCAGACCGACAAACTCGCTTCCCTCGCGAAAGAAACGGGCGCAACCGTTCACGGCTGCAACGCCGCCGACCCTGCGGCCGTTGCGGCCTTGTTCGATACCCTCGATGCGGCCGGGCGGACACCCGACGTCGTGGTCTACAATGCCAGCAACCGGGTGCGCGGCCCGCTGGTCGACCTAGCGCCCGAGGACGTGAAGCGGGCGATCGAGATCAGCGCCTTCGGCGCCTTCCTGGTGTCGCAGCAGGCGGTGCGCCGCATGCTGCCGCACAAGCACGGGGCGGTGCTGCTGTCGGGCGCCACGGCCGGCGTGAAGGGCTTTGCGCTGTCCGCCACCTTCGCCATGGGCAAGTTCGCCCTGCGCGGCCTGGCACAGTCGATGGCCCGTGAGCTCAGCCCCAAGGGCATCCATGTCGCCCATTTCGTGATCGACGGCGGCATCCGCAGTGCCGATCGGCCGGTACCCGCCGACCGGCCCGACAGCCTGCTCGATCCCGATGCCATCGCCGAGACCTACTGGTCGGTGCTGCAGCAGCATCGCAGCGCCTGGAGCTGGGAAGTCGAAGTGCGGCCCTGGGTCGAGAGCTTCTGATCCCGAATTCTTAAAGCTCTGCTTCGAGAATCCGCTGGGCCTGGTGCAGGTCATCCAGCACGCCGAGGCACTTGGCCCGGACGTCGGGCAGCGGCTGCAGGATGTCCGGCACGAAGAAGGCCATCGTGCCGGCGGCATGGGCGGCGGTGAGGCCGACATTGGAGTCCTCGAAGGCAACGCACTGCTCGGGGGCGACGCCCAGGCGGCGGGCGGCTTCGAGGTAGATGTCCGGTGCGGGCTTGGCCTGCACGACATCGTCGCGCGTCGCCACCGCCCGCAGGCGCGGCAGCAGACCGGCGCGGCTGAGATGGTGTTCGGCGGTCGTCCGGCCCGACGAGGTGGCGACGGCCGCCGGCAGGCCGCGTGCGGCCAGGAAATCGAGCAGCTCGATCGCGCCCGGCTTCACCGGGATATTGGTTTCCAGCAGGCGTTTGACATGGCTGGAGAAGAGCGGGCGGAAAGCGTCGATGCGAAATCCCGCGCCATAATGGGTCGCGATCATGACGTCGCATTGCGGGCCGGGAATGCCGACCATGGAATGGCAGAAGGCGAGCGGCATCTCGAGGCCGAGATCCAGGGCGGCGGCCTGCAGGGCGGCGACATAGACCGCCTCGGTGTCGAGCAGCAGGCCGTCCATGTCGAACAGCGCCGCCGCGATAGGTTTTCTCAACATGCTTTGTTTCTAGGCATACCGGGGAGATGCACAAGGGGGAGAAAAAATCATGCACACCTCGGCCCCTTCCTGCCCGAATACGTTCTGATCGAATACGTCCTGATCGAATATTGGCTCGAAGCGAGTGAGGTGCCCATGAACGTCCAGACCCAGATCGATCCGACCAACCAGCTCGTCGAGCAGGCAAAGCGCGTTCTGCCGGGCGGCAGCTTCGGCAACATGCCGGCCGAAGTGATCCTGAAGGAGGGAAAGGGCGGCCGGATCTACGACGAGGCCGGCAAGGAATATATCGACTACCTGCTGGGATCGGGCCCGATGTTCATCGGCCATGCCCATCCTGAGGTGACAGCGGCAGTGCAGGCGCAGGTACCGCTCGGCACCACCTTCTTCGGCAACAACCGTCACGGCATTGCGCTCGCCGAAGCGATCGTCGAGGCGGTGCCCTGCGCCGAACAGGCGCGCTTCCTCTGCTCGGGCACCGAGGCCGACCTCTACGCCATGCGTGCGGTTCGCGCCTTCCGCAAGCGCGACAAGATCCTGAAGTTCGAGGGCGGCTATCACGGCATGAGCGACTACGCGCTGGTGTCGCTGGCGCCCAAGAACCCTGGCAACTTTCCACGCGGCTCGGTCGATTCGGCCGGCATCCCGAAATCGGTGATCGACGAGATGGTGGTCGCCGCCTTCAACGATATCGAGATGGTCGAAAGCCTGATCGAGGAGCAGAAGGACGAGCTGGCCGGCGTCATCGTCGAGCCGTTCCAGCGGCTGATCCCGCCCAAACCCGGCTTCCTGCAGGCGCTGCGCGCGGTGACCGCCAAGCACGGCATTCCGCTGATCTTCGACGAGGTCGTCACCGGCTTCCGCTTCGCCTATGGCGGGGCGCAGGAATATTACGGCGTGACGCCCGATCTCTGTACCCTGGGCAAGATCGTGGGCGGCGGCTTTGCGCTGGCTGCCATCGCCGGCCGCGCCGACATCATGAAGCATTTCGACCGGCTGGCCATGACTGACGAGGATTTCATCTTCCAGGTCGGCACGCTGTCGGGCAATCCAGTGGCCGCCGTCGCCGGCCTCGCCACCCTGGAGGTGCTGAAGCAGCCCGGCACCTACGACAAGGTCTTCGCCGCGGGCCGCGAGCTGATGGCCACGCTCGCCGAGCTGGCGCAGCAGGCGGGCTTCAAGGCGCAGGTGGTGGGCGAGCCGCCGCTGTTCGACATCCTCTTCACCGACCAGCCGATCAAGGACTATCGCGACACCTTGAAGGGCGATGCCGCGCTGCTGAAGCGCTTCAACCAGCATCTGCGCGCCCGCGGCATCATGAAGGGCGAGAGCAAGTACTATGTCAGCGTGGCCCACACCCGCGCCGACCTCGACCATACGATCGGCGCCTGGAAGGAAGCCTTCGCCGAGCTCAAGGCCGGCCGCTGAGAGAAGGGTCGCTAAGCGCCGTTGCGCTGAGAAGATTGCCCAGCAGGAGCCCGAGGACGAGATCGTCCTCGGGGCCGAAGCTGTGGCGGGCGACATATCCGCGGCGGTCGATGACGACCGTCGAGGGCGTGCCCTTGAAGCCGTAGGCGGCCATCGTCTGCGGGATCGGTCCGTTGGGCGAGGGCCGGTCGACCGCCACCGGGAAGGTCAGGCGGTATTCGTGCAGGAAGGCCTCCAGCGACACTGGCGTCATCGCCGCGTGGTGCTCGAACACGGTATGGATGCCGAGTACGACGAGATCGTCCAGGCTCTTGGCGATCTCGTGCAGGCGCCGGGCCTGCGGCACGGCATGGGCCACGCAGCCGGGGCAGAGCATCTGGAAGGCATGCAGTACCACGACCTTGCCGCGGAACATGTCGAGGGAGAGCGGCCGGTCGGTGTTGAACCAGCGCTCGGCTTCGATCGGCAGGGCGGGATGAGCGGTCTCCGGCATGATCAGGGACCGTCCAGGCCTTTCTTCTTCAACAGCGGTACATTGCCCGGATCGGCCAGCGCCAGCATCAGCGCGTCGGCGGCAGCGCGGTTGCCCGAGGCGACCGATATGGCGCCCGAGTAGAGCGTGTAGTTCTGGACGTCGAGCGGAATCGGGCCGGCGAACTGCACGCCCGGCACGCTCATCAGCTCGCTGCTCTGCTGCAAGGCGAGGTCGGCCTTGCCGTCGACCAGGCGCTCGGCGACCAGGCCGCCAGGGACCAGCACGGCCTTGCCCTTGATCTGATCGGCGATGCCCATCTTCTCGAACAGCCGGGAAAGGTAGATGCCGCTCGAACCGCCCGCCGCAGGATCGACATAGGCGACGGCGCGGGCGTCGAGCAGCGCCTTCTTGAAGCTGTCGACGCTGGAGAGATCGGGCAGTGGCGTGCCCTGCTTCACGGCGACGCCGATGCCGGCGCGGGCCAGCGGCTTGGCGCTGCTCTCGTCCAGGCGGCTGCCGAGCAACGGCCCCATGGCGAGCGGCGGGATCACGACTACGTCGAAATACTCGCCGTCGGCGACGCGCTTCTGCAGCGCGCCGGCGGTGCCGGTTTCGACCGACACTTTGTGGCCGGTCTTCTTCTCGAACTCGGCCAGCAGCTCCAGCGCGGCCGGCTTGTAGGCGCCGGCCGTCAGCAGCTTGAGATCGGCCGCGAGGACGTTGCCGCCGGCGAACAGACAGAGAAGAACGAGCAGAATGCGCATGCAGTCGACCTCACGCCGGCGTGCCCATGATGTAGGGCTTGAGTGCAGCATACATCAGCGCATGTGTCGGTGTCGGGACATTGTGCCGGCGGCCGAGCTCGACGAGCTTGCCGGACAGCCAGGGTAGCTCGATGCGATTGCCGCGCAACAGGTCGGTCGCCATCGAGGGGATATGATGCGGCGGCGCGTTGCGGCTGAAGGCGACCGCCCGGTCGACGGCATCCGCCGGCAGGGCGATGCCCGCGGCGCGGCCGACCGCCTCCACTTCGCGGTAGGCGGCGAGGAACAGTGCCTCGATATCGCCGTCGCCGCGCAGCTTGCCGATCGGCAGGCGGGCGAGCGACATCACGGCGGAATTGGCCGCGAGCATGAGGAACTTCAGCCAGAGGTCGGTCAGGATCGCGGGGCTAAGCACGCCGTCGAAACCGGCTTTGCTGCAGGCCTCCGCCAGCGCCGTGCCGCGCGCGCTGCTTCTGCCGTCGAGCTCGCCGAAGGTCATGCGCATGGCGGTGCCGGTCTGGCGGATCAGGCCGGGCTCGACGATGGTCGCGCTGAGGCCGGCGACACCCGGCATCACGGCCTGGCGTCCCAGGATCGGGATCAGCCGCTCGTGGGCGTCGACGCCGTTCTGAAGAGTGATGACGGCCGTTGCCGGTCCGACCATCGGCTTGAGGGCCGCGCCGACGGTCTCGACGTCCCACAGCTTGACGCAGAACAGCACATAATCGACCGGCCCGACCGTGGCGGGATCGTCGGTCGCCTGTGTCGGAAGCAGATGCGTGTTGCCGCGTTGGCTTTCGATCCTGAGACCCTGACTCTTCATCGCAGCGAGATGGGCCCCGCGCGCAATGAAGGTGACGTCGGCGCCGCCATGGGCAAGCGCCGCTCCAAATCCGCCTCCGACGCCGCCTGCGCCGACGACTGCTATACGCATTGAAACTCCTCCAGAGGTCCGGGATCGGTCATGGGCGAGCGATAGCCTGCCCGTCACAAAAATGTCGCAACAAGGGCTGCGAAATCGAACGCAAGATCGACGACGACGGAAAGTCGCAAACAAAGCTCGACGGCAAGCCGGACATCGGTCGGGCGTGCGTCGGCACAAAAAAAGAACTCCGCCAGGGCGGCTGCGAGATCAAGCGCGAATGGACAGCCACGAATAGAAAGCCAGGGGCACGTACAAGGAAGAAGTGAAGGGCAAGTAAGGCTGCGCCTCACGTGACGTTCAAGGTGCCGGCAAAATGCTGGCGACCAGTAGGCAACCGGAGAGACCGGTGAGGCGCAGCGGCCCGGTGAGCTCGAGGCGCAGCGAATAGTCGGGGCCGATCGGTCTTTCGCTGCCCTGGACCGCAACCAGCACGTCGCCGCGCGGATTGTAGGCGATGTGGATGCCGGGCGGCAGATTGAGCGTATGGCCCTCGTCGAGCACCGCCATGTCGATGGCGACGTCGGCGCGGGCGCCGATCAGGTTCACCACTTCGACGGGGCCCGCCTCGAGGCGGCTGACGATGGGCGTCTCGCCGGCGAAGCGCACCGGCCGGAAGGGCTGGCGGACGTCGATCTCCCCACTCGGCGTCTGCAGCACGAGGCCGCTGCCGGCGACCAGCACCTGGACGCGATCGTAGCCGGTATAGTCGGAGAACGGGCCGGGCTCGACGATCGGCGTGCGACCGAACCGCCAGCTTTCACCCGAGTAGGCGATATCGACCGTGGTGCCGCGGCCGTTCTTCCAGGGCGTGCTGCGATAGCTGACCGGATCGAGCAGGGTAATCACGGAACGATTCTCTCCTTGCGGAAGCGCCGCAGCAGGCGCTCGAACATCGCCTCGCTATCGACCACGTCGTGGAAGCCGTGCAGGCGGCTCTTGGTGACATCCGACATCACATCCCAGTCCGACCCGAAGACATAGTCGGCGAAAGGCCAGGCGACGAGCTGGTCGTAGGCGAATTTTCGCAGACGATGCTTCGTCGTCATCGTCTCCCAGAGCCCGGCCTTGTCCGCCATGTGCTGCGTGAGGCTGATGGTCTGCGCCTCGCCCACCTTCATGTCAAAGACCTCGGCGATGCGCGGCCAGACATTGCGCCAGCGGAAATAGTCGCCGTTGGTGATGTTGTAGGCCTGGTTGGCTGCGCGCTTTTCCGTCGCCGCCCACAGCGCGGCCTTGGCGAAATGGGAAGACTCGGTCACCTGGTAGATGGTGCCGTAGGCACCCGGCCTGCCGGGAAAGCGCAGCGGCAGGCCGAGCTCCCTTGAAATGGCGGCATAGACGGCGATGGCGGGCAGGATGCTCATCGCCGTGCCGGGCGCGAAACCGCAGAGCGTCTGGGGGCGCAGTTCCGTCCAGCTCCATTTCTTGCCGCGCTGGAAGTCGGTCAGCCAGTCGATCTGGTCGAAGTAGAAATCCGGCGGCATGTGGCGCGGATCGGTCTCGCGCATGGGCGTCTTCAGTGGACCGAGATGCGTGCCGTAATATTTCGTGCCGGTCACCAGCACGACGCGCTGCAGGGCGCGCGACGCCTGGGCGACGGCGCTCACCGCATTCACCAGCATGTCGCGGTTGGGCGCGATCACATTGGCGTAGTTTGCGGCATTGCCGGTGCCGGGCTGGAAGGCGGCATAGAAGACGTGGGTGACGTCGCGCAGTTTGCCCAGCTTGGCGGCGACGTCGTCGAGGTCGAGCAGGTCGACCGAGACATGGGTGTAGCGCGGGCTGTTCTTGGCCGGCCGCCGCGACAGGCCGACGACCTGCCAGTCGCCCTCGGCCACCAGCTTTTCGACGATATAACGGCCGATCACGCCCAGCGCGCCGACGACGACGGCCTTCTTCTTCATGGCTTTACCTCGTAGCCTTCATAGGCTCATCTCGCCAGCGCGACGGTGCCGTCGCCCACCAGGGCGGCGATCTCGGCGGCCGTGTAGCCATGCTCGGCGAGGATCGCTTCGCTGTGCTGGCCCGGCACCGGTGCTTCGGCGCGCGGCGTGTCGGGCTGCGGCGGCAGCATGCCGGGCAAAGCGGGCACCGGTACCTTCTGCGGCAGGCCGGCCTGGTCGAGCCACTGGATCAGCCCTGTCTCGCGGACCTGCGGCTGCTCGAGGAAGTCGGCGTAGCTGTTCAGCCGCTCGTGCATCAGCTTGGCCGTCGTCAGGCGTTCGCTCCAATGGGCCGACGGCTGGGCGGCAATGGCGGGGCGGACGATGGCATAGACTGCTGCCTCGTTGGCGAGCCGCAGGGCCGGCGTCGCAAAGCGGGCGTCCTGGGCCAGCGTTGGCATGTCCATCGCCGTGCACAGGCTCACCCAGTCGCGGTCGTTGATGGCGATGATCGACATCCAGCCGTCGGCCGTCCTGAACACGCCGCCCGGCACGCCACCGGGCTTCATGGTGCCGCCTTCGAGATGGCAGGCCATCAGCCGGATCGACTGCAGCGCCGTCGCGGACTGCATCAGGCTGACATCGATGTAGCGCCCCGCGGTCTCATCGCGGCGGGCATAGAGCGCCGCGCTCAGCGCCTGATGGGCATAGAGCGCGGTCGACATATCGACCACAATCACCGGCACGCGGTGCGGGATGCCGTCCTCGCCGCGGTTCTCCGCCATCATGCCGGTATAGGCCTGCAGCACCGGATCCATCGCCGGCCGTTCCGACAACGGTCCGGTTTGGCCGAAGCCCGAGATCGAGACGTAGAGCAGGCGCGGCTCGCGGGCCGACACCGCCGCGTAGTCGAAGCCCAGCCGCCGGACGACGCCGGGACGAAAGCCCTCGAGGAACACGTCGGCGCCCGCGAGCAGGCGCCACAGCACCTGCTTGCCGGCCTCGCTCTTGAGGTCGAGCGAGATGCTGCGCTTGCCGAGATTGCCGATGATCGAGAAGGCAGTATGGCTGCCGTAGCGGACGCCGAGCGTGCGTGCCCAGTCGCCGTCGCCGATGCTTTCGACCTTGATCACCTCGGCACCCTGCTGGGCCAGCAGCATGGCGCAGTAGGGCCCGGCAATACCCTGGCTGAGATCGACGACCTTGAGGCCGGCGAAGGGCGCGTCGTAACTCATGGCGTGCGACTCAGGCCAGCTTGACCAGCATCTTGCCGAAATTCTCGCCGCGCAGCATGCCGATGAAGGCGCGTGGCGCCTTGTCGATGCCCTCGACGACGTCTTCGCGATACTTCACCTTGCCGGCGCGGACCCATTCGCCCATCTGGCGCATTGCCGGGCCGTAGTGCTGGGCGAAGTCGAAGACGATGAAGCCGCGCGCCGTCACGCGCTTGCCGACGAAGGTGCCCATCAGGCGCGGGCCCATCTCGGCAGACGTGGCGTTGTACTGCGAGATCGAACCGCAGAGCGCGATGCGCGCGAAGAAATTGAGGTTACGCAGCACGGCGTCGGAGATCGCCCCGCCGACATTGTCGAAATAGACGTCGATGCCGTTGGGGCAGGCGGCCTGCAGGGCGGCGTCGAGGTTCTTCTCGGCCTTGTAGTCGATGCAGGCATCGAAGCCGAGCTCGTCGGTCACGAAGGCGCATTTCTTGGCGCCGCCGGCGATGCCCACGGCGCGGCAGCCCATCAGCTTGGCGATCTGGCCCACGACCTGGCCGACCGCGCCCGACGCGGCGGACACCACGACCGTCTCGCCGGGCTTGGGCTGGCCGACTTGGAGAAGGCCGAAATAGGCGGTCATGCCCGGCATGCCGAGCACGCCGTTGGCCGTCGAGATCGGCGCGATCGACGGGTCGACCTTGCGCAGGGTGGCGCCGCTGCCGATCGCATATTCCTGCCATCCCAGGCGGTCCTCGACGATGTCGCCGACCCTGAAGCCGTCATGCGCCGACTTCACCACTTCGCCCACCGTGCCGCCGGTCATCACCTCGTTGAGTCCGACCGGTGCGGCGTAGGAGGCGGCGTCGCGCATGCGGCCGCGCTGATAGGGATCGAGCGAGAGATAGTGGACCTTCACCAGCACTTCGCCGTGCCGCGGCTCGGGCACCGGCGCTTCCTCGACACGAAAATCCGTTTCCGCAGGTTCACCCGGCGGCCGGCGGACGAGGACGACACGACGATGGGTCTTGGGGATGGCAGCAGCGTTGCTCATGGAACAGGTCAACTCCCGTTGGGTTGACCGGCACCATAGCGCGGGACGCGGCGCTGTTCAGCCCGCGACGCCGCGAGCCATCGCGGTGCGGAGGCGGTCGGTCGCCGTCCTCATCGCCGGTCCGATCTCGCGATGAACTTTGTCGGCCGACGTCACCGCCGAAAGGACGGTGCAGTTCAGGACAAACAAACGGCCATCCGCCGGCCGCAACACCGATGTCGCGACGGTCGTCAGGCCGGGATAGAGCACGTCGGCATTCACCACATATCCCGTCTTGGCGAAGCCCTTCATCGCTGTCGCGTAGGCTTTCTCGACCTTGCGCCACAGCTCGGGGTCGGCGCGCGACATCTCCTCGATCAAGGCGTCGCGCTCGCGACCGGGCAGGCCGCTGAGATAGGCCCATCCGACGCCGCTGTTGGCGATCGGCACCATCGAGCCGATGCGCCAGTTGACCGTCAGCATGGCATTGGGCGCCTCGAAGCGCTGCAGGCAGATCATGCGCAGCCGCTCCCGCGTCGTCAGGCCGGCCGCCGCCTTGAAGGTCGAGGCGATCTCCTGCAGATCGGCGCGCACCAGGTCGGCGATGTCGAGCGCGCTGATCGCAGCGAAGCCCAAGGTCAGCACCGCAACGCCCAGGCGAAAGCCGGCATCGCCGGGCTCGACGGTGAGATAGCCCGCTTTCACCAGCGTCTGGCACAGCCGCCACACCGTGGGCTGCGGCAGCTTCGTGAGGCGTGCGATCTCGCTGCTGCCCAGCACTTTCTTCTGCTCGGTGAAGCATCTCAGCACATCGAGCCCGCGCAACAGGGCGGTGACGAGAGGTTGGCTCAAGACAAAGCCTCTTGACCGCCAGGCGGGGCGGTTCTTAGATAGTGAATAAGTAATTCATATAATGAATAGAGCGCTCTTCTGTCAAGGGAGCGCCGGAGGAAGAGGATGATTTCGTATCCCTTGCGCATCTCGACCGTGGACACGCGGGTCATCGAGGCCGGCAATGCCGGCCCGGCGATCGTTCTGGTGCACGGCACCGGCGGCCGTGCCGACCGCTGGGTCCGCAACCTCGATGTGCTGGCGGCGGCCGGGCATCGTGTCTGCGCTTTCGACCTGCCGGGCCACGGCTTTGCCTCGAAGGGGCCCGGTCTCGACTGCTCGGTGCCGGGCTATCGGAAGTTTCTCGGGGACTTCCTCGACGCGATGAAGATCGACAAGGCGGTGATCGTCGGCACGTCGCTCGGCGGCCACGTCGTCGCCTCGTTCGCCTGTGCCCATCCCGACCGGGTGAGCGGCGTCGTGCTCTCGGGCAGCATGGGCCTGGTGCCGCTGGGGGCGGAGGCGCGCGGGCGCGTCGAGGCGGGCGCCAACAATCAGAGCTACGAGGGCGTGAAAGGCAAGCTGGCGCGCGTGATCTTCGATCCGGCGCTGGTGACGCAGGATTTCGTCGACGAAGAGTTCCGCATCAACAACTCGGCCGGCGCCAAGGAGTCGTTCGCCACGCTCGGCCGCTATATCGGCCAGAAGCTCGACGACGACGTTGTGGGCGACGAGCTGGCCAAGCTTACGCCGGCTTTGCCGACCTTGTTGTTGTGGGGCGCAGAAGACAAGACCGTGCCGCTGTCGGTCGGCGAGGCCGCGGCAGGGCTGCTGTCCGGGGCACGGCTGGTCGTGCTGCAGAAGGCCGCCCACACCTCGTACTACGAGCGCGCCGACGACTTCAATGCCGTGCTGCTCGACTTCCTCGCTGGCCGACTGGGCCAGCACAAGGCCGACGGCGTGGAGTACCGCGCATGAGCGACTTCATCGTCAACGGGACGTTGATCGACGGCACGGGCGCTGCGCCCGCGCCGCTGCGCTGGATCGAGATCGCGGGCGAACGCATCGTCGGCGTCGTCAGCGGCGAGGAAAACCTCGGGCGGCCGCTGCCGGAAGGCGGCCGGGTGCTGTTCGATGCGACGGACCTCACCGTCATGCCGGGCATCGTCGATGCCCACTGCCACATCAGCTACGGCGTGGCGCGTGGCATGGAGGAGCAGGATCTCTATGCCTCGGCCGAATATCGCGCGATCCGCGCCATGTGGCACGCGGGACAGGTCCTGCGTGCAGGCGTGACGTCGATCTGCGACCCCGGCGGAAGCTGGAACGTGGCGATCGCGGTGCGCGATGCCATCAAGGCCGGCATGTTCCAGGGGCCGCGAGTCGCGGCGGCGGCGCGTTACCTGACCACCCACACCGGCCTGGCCGACTACTATCCGACCTGGGTCGGGGCGCCGAAGTCCGGCGTCGGCGCCATCACCAACGATGTTCAGGCGATGCTGACCGAGGTGCGCGCCCAGGCCAAGAACGGCGTCGATCTGGTGAAGATCGCGGCCAGCGGTGAATCGTCGATCCTGTCGCCGGGCGGCGGCAGCGTGCCGGCGTTTCGCCGCGAAGAGCTGGCGGTGATCGTCGACGAGGCCCATCGGCTGGGCAAGCGCGTGACCGCCCATGCGCGCAATGGCCAGGCGATCGTCGACTGCATCGATGCCGGCGTGGACTGGCTGCAGCACGGCGACTTTATGGACAAGGAGCAGGTGCGGCGGCTGGCCGACAGCGGCATTCCGCTCTGTCCCACCATGACGCTCAACATGAACATGGCCGACTGGGGGCACATCGCCGGCTGCTCGCAGGCGCGCATCGACCGCGTGCGGCGCGATATGGAGAAGTCGATCGAGACCCTGAGCTATGCCCATCGCCAGGGCGTCCGCATGATGTGCGGCACCGATTCCGGCTTTGCTGTCACGCCCTACGGCGAATGGCATGCCCGCGAGATGGAACTGTTCGTGACCTTGCTCGGCATGTCGCCGCTGCAGGCGATCTCCTGCGGTACCAAGGAAGCCGCCTTCGCCGTCGATCCGCAGGGCATCGGAAGCCTCGAAAACGGACGCTGGGCGGACGTTCTGGTCGTCGACGGGGATCCCGTCGCGGACATCTCGCTGCTTCAGGACAAGTCGCGCCTGCGCGCCCTCTACAAGGGCGGCGTTGCGGTCGATCTCACGCCGCAGGCTGAAGCCACGCGCTGGCCCTGGGAGAAGTCGCTCGAAATCTCCCATGGCGAGCTTCGCTACGACGCGGTGCACGGCAAAAAAGCCGCCGAATAGAAAATCAAAATAAGGAGGAAACCATGCGCAGGATCAGGAGCCCGCTAGCTTGGCTGGCGTCGTCGTTGCTGACGCTCGCCTTGCTGGTGGGGGCAACGGCATCGGCATCCGCTCAGCAGTTCCCGGGCAGCAACCCGCTCACCATCGTCGTTTCCTATCCGCCCGGCGGTCTCAGCGATTACTTCGCGCGACTGGTGGCCGCGAAGCTTGCCGACTCGCTGGGTGTCACCGTGCTGGTCGAGAACAAGCCGGGTGCTAACGGGGCGATCGGCACCGCGTTCGTGGCGCGGGCCAAGCCGGACGGCCATACGATCAGCTTCCTGCCGGCCAGCACGGTGACGACCAATCAGTGGCTCATGAAGGATATGGGGTTCGATCCGCTCAAGGATCTGACGCCGCTCACCCTGGCCCTGGTCGTGCCCAACGTGCTGGTCGTGCCGCCGGCGTCGCCCATCAAGAATTTCGCCGAGCTTCTGGAGGTCGCCAAGGCCAAGCCGGGAACGATCAACTTCGCGTCGGTCGGCGTCGGCTCTAGCCCGCATCTTCAGGGCGAGATGTTGAAGCGGCTGGGCAAGATCGACATCGTCCATGTCGCCTACAAGGGGGCAGGCCCGGCGCTGCAGGATCTGATGGCGGGCCAGGTTCAGATGATGTTCGACAACCTGCCCTCGGTCCTGCCGATGATCCAGGCGGGCAAGCTCAGGGCGCTCGCCGTCACCAGCGCCGCGCCGGCGCCGTTGCTACCCGACGTCCCGCCGATCGCGAAGTTCCTGCCGGGCTTCGAGGCGACGCCGTGGTTCGGCTTCGTGGGGCCCGCCAGTCTGCCGAAAGAGATCGTGGCCAAGCTGCACGAGCATCTGGTCCGCGCCGTCAAATCGGAGGAAGTGGTGAAGGCCTTGCAGGCGCGTGGCGGCGAGATCGTGACCAGCACGCCGGAAGAGCTTGCGAAGCTGATGCGGACCGAGAGCCAGCAGATGCAGACCTTGATCAAGGAAGCCGGCGTCTCCCTGCAGTAGCTCGGCGATTGAACGGCGGCAGCGGCGAGGCCAAGATGGACCATGCCTACCATCAAGCGCCTGTCGTTCATCGGTCTGGAATATGCCTTCGCGCCGGAGAAGGCCTACGGCATGTCGCGCGGCGGCGGCTTTCGCCGGCAGAGCAGCCTGATCGAGGTCGAAACCGATCAGGGCGTGCGCGGGGTCGGCGAGGCGTTCGGCAATCCCTTTGTCTCGCGTGAATATTTCCGCATGCTCGAGCCCATGTTCGTGGGCCAGAGCATCTTCGACTTCGATCACGTCGAGGCGCGGGTGCGCAACGCCATCTACCATCTGGGTGTCGGCAATCAACTCACGGCCTGCCTGGCCGGCATCAACGCGGCGCTGTGGGACGCCATTGCGCGCGGCTTTGGCGTGCGCGTCTGCGACCTGATCGGCGGCTGTGGCACGACGCGCATTCCGGCCTACGCCTCGACCGGCTTCTTTTCCGACGATCCCGATCGGCAGCTCGACCATATGCTGGCCGAAGCGGCCGGCCATCCCTATGCCGGCGCCAAGATCAAGATCGGCCGCGGCATCCGCAACGACGTCGAGCGCGTGCGCCGCAGCCGCGAAGCACTGGGGCCGGACAAGCTCCTGATGGTCGACATCAACGGCGCCTATACCGCCGACATCGCCCTGGAATGTGCCCGTGCCATCGAGCCCTTCGGCATTCACTGGATCGAGGAGCCGCTGCCGCCGGGCGACCTGCGCGGCTATGCCGAGTTGCGCGCCCGGTCGCCGATCCCGCTGGCGGCCGGCGAGGCGCATCACACCATCCGCGACTTCCGCGCGCTGATCGACGGGCGCTGCATCGATATCGTGCAGCCCTCGATCCCCGGTGTCGGTGGCCTGACCGAAGCCAAGCGGATCGCCACCTTGGCCCTGGCGCAGAACCTGCGCCTCGCCCCGCATGTCTGGGGCGGCGGCGTCGGAATCGCGACCGCCTGCCAGTTCATCGCCTCGCTGCCGGCGTCGCCGCACACCGGGCATCCGCCCTATCCGCAGATGCTGGAATACGACATGAGCGACAATGCACTGCGTACAGAGCTGCTGAAGTCAC
>Ga0209930_1001586_pt1 | contig 34034 bp, 34 predicted proteins | sample ThiBiot_500_biof_2_FD_183948 | JGI IMG/M metagenome (GOLD analysis project Ga0209930, IMG submission 183948) | Wastewater bioreactor microbial communities from Cape Town, South Africa - Thiocy_cont_500_biof (SPAdes) | ecosystem: Engineered > Bioreactor > Thiocyanate-remediating >... | reverse complement strand
AGAGAGGGCAGGCCTTCCTGCGCTTCGACTATCTCGGCCATGGGCAATCCTCGGGCCGTTTCGAGGATGGAACCATCGGCCGCTGGAAGGACGATTCGCTGGCGGCGATCGATGCGCTCACCGAGGGCAAGCTGGTGCTGGTGGGGTCGAGCATGGGCGGCTGGCTGTCGCTGCTCACAGCACAGGCGCGGCCCGAGCGGCTGGCCGGTCTCGTGCTGATTGCCGCGGCCCCGGATTTCACCGAGCGCATGCTGTTGGGCGGACTCTCGGCCGAAGACCGCGCGGCCTTGCAGCGCGACGGTCGCCTCGAACGGCCGTCGCAATATTCGCCCGAGCCTTCGGTCTTCACCTGGAAGCTGATCGAGGAAGGGCGCAACCATCTGCTCCTGGACAAGCCCCTGAAGCTGCCCTGCCCGGTGCGGCTGCTGCATGGCCAGAGCGATCCCGACGTGCCCTGGGAGTATTCGCTGCAGATCGCCCGCCATCTCGAGGCGCCGGACGTGATCAGCACCTTCGTGAAAGGCGGCGATCACCGCCTCAGCACGCCCGCCGACATTGGGCGTCTGATCGCGGCCGTCGAAGAGCTGGCGAAGTAGGCCTCACGCCTCGGCAATCGCCTTCAGCCCCTCGCGGTAGGTCGGATAACGCAGCACCACGCCGAGATCGCGCTTCAGCCGATCGTTCCGGACGCGCCGGCTCTCCCTGTAGAAGGATTGCGCCATCGGGCTCAGCGTCGGCGCGATCTGCTCCCACGGAATGGCCGGCGGCACCGGCCGGCCCAGCAGCTCGAAGGCATGAGCGACGACGTCGCTGTTGGCGGCCGGCAGATCGTCGGCCACGTTCCAGAGTGCGGTCGCGCCGGTTAGCGCCATGGGGCGCGCTATGGAGCGGGCCGTGATGCGGACCATGGCGGCCAGGGCCGCGTTGGCGATGTCGGCGACGTGGATGCGGGAGAAGAATTGACCGGGCTTGTCGATGCGCCGCGCGGTGCCGGCTTTGACCTGGTCGATGGCACTGCGCCCCGGCCCGTAGATTCCCGGCAAGCGCAGGATGTCGAGCGTGGCGCCGGTCTCGCGCGCGAGGTCGCGCCAGGCCTGCTCGGCCGCCAGCCGGGCGATGCTGCGGGCGTGGCCCGGCACCGCAGGTGTCGTCTCGTCGACCCAGCCGCTGCCGTGATCGCCATAGACACCGGTGGTCGAGAGGTAGCCCAGCCATGGCGCGTGGCCGAGCAGGGCGCGGCAGGTGTGCAGCGCCGGGTCGCCGGTATCGGTCGGCGCGATGCTGCAAAGGACGTGCGAGGCGCCGCGCAAGACGGCCTCGGGCAAAGCCGCCGTGCCATCGAAGAGATGGACGTCGAAACCGGCGTGGCGGAGCTGCGCGGCTTTTTCGGCGGTCGTGCAGGTTCCCGCGACGTCGAAGCCCTGCGCCCGCGCAAGCTTGGCGATTTCAAGGCCGCTATAGCCCAGACCGAAGATGAAAAGACGCCTTGTCATCTTGTCAGGATCGCCGCGGCGCGGTTCCTTTCAACCATGTTGTTTCGTCGCAAGGCGTTCTGGGCGTCGGCCGTGCTGTTTCTTTCTTCGGCCGCCGGCGCACAGCCCATCCCGGTAATTCCCGCTCAACCGCAGCCGCAGATTCCCGGCCCCGGTACGCTCGACCTGCCGCCCGACCATCAGCGGCGCTACGCCGAATGCATGAAGCTGGCGCGCGGCGAGCCCTTGAAAGCGCTGCCGATGGCCGAGAAGTGGATGGGCGAGGGTGGCGGGCTGGGCGCGCGACATTGCGTGGCGCTCGCCATGTTCCAGTCGGGCAAATACGCGCAGGCCGCCGCGCAGTTCGAGGCGATGGCGCGCGACATGGGCCAGGAACGGCCGGGACTGCGCGCCGAGCTGTGGGCGCAGGCGGGGCAGGCCTGGATGGAAGCGGGGGCCGCCGAGAAGGCGTCGCAGGCGCAAAGCCGCGCCCTGGAGCTCAAGACCGACGATCCCGACCTGTGGGTCGATCGCGGCCTGTCCTATGCCGCCATGCAGGCCTGGCCGCGCGCCATCGCCGATTTCGACCGCGCCATCCGCCTGCGCCAGGACGATGTCGAGGTGCTGGTCCTGCGCGCAGCCGCCTGGCGCAATGCGCGCGATCCGCGGCGGGCGCTCGAGGACGCCAATCGCGCTCTCACCATTGCGCCCGACCACAGCGAAGCTTTGCTCGAGCGCGGTTTCGCCTATCTGGCCCAGGGCACGCGCGACGCCGCCAACCGCGATTTCGAACGCGTGCTGCGGCTGGTGCCGCCCGGCAGCGCGGCCGCGCGCCGTGCCGAAGCGGGGCTCGGTGGCAACCTGCCGGTCGCGCCGGCCCCGACCAGCCCGAATTCTCCGCCGCAATCCGGCGGGAAGCGATGACGTCCGCCCCCTCCTGATGTAAGAGCGAAACCAATGAATAAGCTCCTCTCGTCGATCGCCCTTCTCGGTACGTTGACGCTCGGCACCGTGACCCTCGCGGTGTCCGGCCTGGCGCAGACGCCGCCGCCGGCCAATCCGGGCCAGCCGCAGCCGCCCTCTTCCTATTATCCGGCGCCGCCGCCATTGCAGGCGCCTTCGACCCAGCAGGGGGCGCCGGTCACGGCACTGGGTTCGCCGCTGCCGAGCGGCGAGTACAAGGTCGAGCGCACCGATGTCACCTCCGAAGCCGAGGCGCAGCTCTTCGCCGATGCGCGCAAGATCGTCTGGGGCCGCTACGCCAAGATCAAGGGCGCCAAGCCGGGCGAGGTCATCGTGACCCGCCAGGGTAATGTCTGGACCGTGAAAGGCCGCATCGACAGCGTGGCGCCCGGCACCGAGGGTGACTGGGCGACGATCGACGGCGTCGTGGAGCGGATTGCGCCCAACCTGGTGCAGCTCAAGGGCGAGGTGGCGTTCCGCGTCGCCAAGGTCGAGAAGGGCGTGCCCTGCAAGGTCGGCGGCACCTTGCATTTCCGCCGCTCCGGCAAGTCGAACGTCTGGCGCCTGGCCGAAGGCGACAATCCGTGCGACGGCGCCCGCGAAGGCTTCGACCTGGTGCTGGACAAGCCCGTCGAGAAGAAGCCGACGCCGGCCCAGCCCAAGCGCGGCTAGGGACTCTGGACCGAGGTGTTGGGCTAGCTTTGGGCGAACCAGCAATAACCTCACCCTGAGGAGCGAGCGCAGCGAGCGTCTCGAAGGGTGGGCAAGCGACGCCACGCCTGAGGCCCACCCTTCGAGACGCGGCCCTATGGGCCGCTCCTCAGGGTGAGGATTCTTTGTAAGTAGTCGCCCATGCGCCGCTAAGTCCGCAGCTTCGTGATCTCCGCCCGGGCCAGTTGATCGGCGCGCTCGTTCTCGGGATGGCCGCTATGGCCCTTCACCCATCGCCATTCGACCTGGTGCGGCGCCCGGGCCGCATCGAGACGCTGCCAGAGCTCGACGTTCTTCACCGGCTTCTTGTCGGCGGTGCGCCAGCCATTGCGCTTCCAGCCGTGGATCCATTTGGTGACGCCGTCCTTCACGTAGGTGCTGTCGGTGAACAGCCGGACGTGGCAGGGGCGCTTCAGCGCTTCCAGCCCCTGGATCGCCGCCATCAGCTCCATGCGGTTGTTGGTCGTCGCCGGATCGCCGCCAGAAAGTTCGCGCTCGCGCTCGCCCATGCGCAGGATGGTGCCCCAGCCCCCCGGGCCCGGGTTCCCGCTGCAGGCACCGTCGGTGAAGATCTCGACTTCCGCCGCGTTCATTGGCGCGCCGCTCACAGGCCGTAATCCGCCAGCGAGGCCGCGCCGCGATGGAAACGCAGCTTGGCGAGATATTCCTGCGGGTCCTTGCGCTTGACCAGGGCGTTGGGCGGCGTGTGCACCCAGTCGTAGAGCCGCGTCAGCAGGAAGCGCAGCGCCGAGCCGCGCGCCAGGAGCGGCAGCGCCTTGCGTTCCTCGTCGCTGAGACGGCGCACCTTGTCATAGCCCTGCAGCAGATTGTGCGCCTTGGTGGCGTTGAAGGCGTTGTCGGCCTCGAAGCACCAGGCGTTGAGGCAGATCGCGACGTCGTAGGCCAGGAGGTCGTTGCAGGCGAAGTAGAAGTCGATCAGGCCCGAAAGCTTGTCGTGTAGGAAGAACACGTTGTCGTTGAACAGGTCGGCATGGATGACGCCGGAGGGCAGCTCGCGCGGCCAGTTCGCCTCGAAGAAGTCGATCTCGGCGCCGAGCTCGCGATCGAGCGCCTTGTCGATATGGTGCCGCGAGCCCTCGTACAACGGACGCCAGCCGGCCACCGACAACGCGCCACGGTGATGCGCCGCGGCGAGAGCCCATGCAGGAAGGTCGTGATGGCGGCCGGCTTGCCGGCCAGGGTGCGCACGGCGTTGCCGTCGCGCCCGTGGATCGGCCGCGGACAGTTGATGCCGCGGGCCGACAGGTGATCGAGCAGGCCGAGGAAGAAAGGCAGATCCTTGGGATCGACGCGCTTTTCGTAGAGCGTCAGGAAATACTGCCCCTTGCTGGTCGTCAGCAGGTAGTTGGAGTTCTCCACGCCCTCGGCCACGCCCTTGAGGGCATCGGCCTCGCCGATATCGTACTCGGCAAGGAAGGCTTCCAGTTCCGTATCGCTGACTTCCGTATAGACCGCCATTCAACCACCACTTACGCCACCAGGGCTCGCGGCAGCTTGAACACCACGTTCTCCTCGGTCGTACGCACTTCTTCGATGGTGATGTCGTAGCGCGCGCGGCAGGCTTCGATCAACTCCTCGACCAGCACTTCGGGCGCCGAAGCGCCAGCGGTGATGCCGAGCAGCCGCGTCTCGCCCAGCCACGCCCAGTCCATGTCGGCGGCGCGCTGCACCAGCCGCGCCCGCGGGCAGCCCGACTTGGCCGCCACCTCGACGAGGCGCATCGAATTCGACGAATTGGGCGCACCGACCACGACCATGGCGTCGCAGCGTTCGGCGATCGCCTTGACCGCGGCCTGACGGTTGGTCGTGGCGTAGCAGATATCTTCCTGCTTCGGCCCGTGGATGGCGGGGAAGCGGCGGCGCAGCACCTCGACGATCGCGACCGTGTCGTCGACCGATAGTGTCGTCTGGGTCGCGTAGGCGAGGTTCAGAGGATCGGAGACCTCGATGCGCTCCGCCTGCTCGACATCCTCGACCAACAGGATCGTGCCCGGCGGCAACTGGCCGATCGTGCCCACCACCTCGGGATGGCCGGCATGGCCGATCAGGATGACGATGCGGCCCGAGACGCTGTGACGCTCGGCTTCGCGATGGACCTTGGACACCAGGGGACAGGTCGCATCGACATAGATGAGGTTGCGGCGGTCCGCCTCGGCCGGGACCGATTTCGGCACGCCGTGCGCGGAGAAGACGACGGGCCGGTCGTCCGGCACTTCGCCGAGCTCCTCGACGAAGATCGCGCCCTTGGCTTCGAGCGTCTCGACCACGAAGCGATTGTGCACGATCTCGTGGCGGACATAGACGGGACGGCCATAGCGTTCGAGCGCGCGCTCCACGATCTGGATGGCGCGGTCGACACCCGCGCAGAAACCGCGGGGACTGGCGAGAAGGATCGTGAGCGGCGTCTTCGGGGCAATCATGGGAAAAACGTTCGACGAGATGCCGACCCGTTCGCTTGCGGGCCTGCGGACCATTGCCTAGAGTCCGTACACGACGGATTGGCGCGGCACCGTAACAAAGCCGCCGCAACGGGGAAAGCAACATGACCGAGCCGGTTGTCGCGGCCAAGGCACCAGCGAAGGTGACGCTAGAAGCGGGCAAGGACTACTGGTGGTGCGCGTGCGGTCGGTCGGCGAACCAGCCCTTCTGCGACGGCAGCCACAAGGGCAGCGGGCTTGCTCCCGTGAAGTACACGGCGCAAAAAGCGGGCGACTACTGGCTTTGCGCTTGCAAGCAGACCCACAAGCAACCCCTCTGCGACGGTACCCACAAGACATTGGCATGACATTGAACAAGCTCGCTTTTGCCGCGCCGGTCGCGCTGGCGCTTGCCCTCGGCGGCTGCGGCAGCAGCTCGTCGACACCCGCTTCCACCGTCTACTGCCCGGCGCCTTTCACGGTGCAGGATGCTGGCCGGATCACTCATTTCAAGCCGGGCGCCGGTCGCGATCCGCGGGATATCGAATATGAGGCGGCGTTGGTCGGCGCCGGAACGCAATGCGAGCTGAAGCGCGGCCGCATGACCGTCACGCTCGTGATGCGCGTTGCGGTCACGGCGGGCCCGTCGGTGACCGGCGCGCCGACGCGCGTTCCCTACTTCGTGCGCGTTTTGGGCGCGGGCAACGCCGTCGTGCAGGGGCAGGATTTCATTGCCGACTTCAAGCTGTCGGCGGCCAATCCGCGCGGCCAGTCGCAGGAGGAGCTGGTGCTCACCCTGCCCTATAACGAGTTGGGCGACCTTGCCGCCTATCGCATCGCTGTCGGCCTGAAGCCGACGCCGGACGAACTCGACTACAACCGCCGGGGAGGCGAACGGCAATGACAGCCTATGCCGACAGGCTGGAAGCGTTGGCTGCCCAGGCGGCCGATCGCTGCACGGCCTGCGGCAAGTGCTTCGAGGCCTGCCCGACGGCCCGCGAAAGCGGGCTGGACATAGCAACGGGCGAACTGCGCGCGCGGGAGCTCGTCTCGCTCACGCGCGAGGGCGGCGCGGCGGCACCGACCCTGCAGTCCTGGCTCAATGCCTGCGACGGCAGCGCGCGCTGCAGCGATGCCTGTCCCGAGGGCATCAACGTCCGCCAGTGGGTGACCATCGCCAAGCTGAAGTCGTTGCAGGCGAGCCGGCCCGTGACGGAAGGGGCGACCAATGCTGCCGGCCGGTTCCGCCACATGGCGCAGGCCGTGCGGCTGCTGGCCAGCATGCAACTACCTTCGGAAACCCTGAAGCGCATCCTGGCACCGGCGGAACGGCGGACGGCCGACGTTCTTTTCTACACGGGCTGCAACGTGCTGCGCACGCCGCACATCGTGCTGAACGTCATGGACATCCTCGACGCGCTCGAACTCGACTTCGACGTGGTCGGCGGCACCGCCCATTGCTGCGGCGTCTACCAGTTCCAGGAAGCCGATCTGCCGACTTACGAGCGCATGGGGCATCGCACCTTCCAGCGCTTCGGCCAGTCGGGCGCGTCCAAGGTGCTGACCTGGTGTCCGACCTGCACCAAGAATTTCGACGAACTCGAAAAGGACGTCGAAGCACCGTCGTTCGGCCTTGACCATATCAGCGAGTTCCTTGCCGCCAATCTCGATACGCTGAAGGCGCGCTTCGCGGCCGACCAGCCGAAGCGTCGCGTGGTGATCCACGAGCATCAGGGCATCGGTGCCACCGTCCAGAGCATCCGCAATCTGCTGGCCGCCGTGCCGAATCTCGAGCTGATCGAGCTCGCGCAGGATTCGGGCTTCTCCTATGCCTGCGGCGGCCAGGCTGCGAAATTCAAGGACCGCGAGCAGGCGATCCATCGCGGGCTGGTGATGGGCGCGGTCGAGGCCGGCGCCGACACGATCGCGACCATGTACCATTCCTGCCATCGTGCGCTCGCCGGCGCGGAGGCGATCTATCCGCTGCGGGTCGTCAACTTCACCGACATCCTGGCCGAGGCGCTGGGCCGCGGCGGCCATCCCGACTACTACCAGCTCTACAAGAAGGGCGGCGCCATGGACGAGGCCGTCGCTGCGGCGCGCGGCTTCCTGCTCGGCAACGGCGTGAAGGTCGACGAGAACGCCGTGAAATCGCTGACCGCGGATATCTTCAACGAGACCGGGCTCGGCGGGCCGCGCGAGGCCTTCGTCGACGCTTTCACCGCGCTGGCGCGCCAAGGTTGATCCCATGACAGTGTTGCCGTCGTCGTCGCTGCAAGCGGCGGCGCCCTGGTTGCGTGCCGATTGGCGTCCCGATTCGGGACAGGTGCTGGCCGTTCGCGGCGGGCGGCCGCTCGAGGGTGTCTATCCGATCAGCGGCGCCAAGAATGCCATCCTGCCGCTGATGATCTCGGCGCTGCTGACGCCGCACCTCGTCACTTTGCGCAACGTGCCGGCGAGCCTCGACGTCGCCGTGCTGTCGGCGCTGCTGCGCCGGCTCGGCACGGAAATGCACTGGTCGATGACGGCTTCAGGACTCTCGGTCACCCTGTCGGCCGACCGGCTGCAGCCGGGCAGCATCGACGGCGAGCTGGTGAGCCGCATGCGCGCCTCGGTCCTGCTGCTGGGCGCGCTGCTGGCACGCTGCGGCGAGGCGCGTCTGCCGATGCCCGGCGGCGACGCCATCGGCTTGCGCGGCATCGACTTCCACCTTGCCGGCCTCAGGGCGATGGGCGCCGAGATCGAGCTGGCGTCGGGCCTGATCGAGGCTCGCGCGCCCCAGGGCCTGACAGGAGCGGAGATCCTGCTGCCGCTTCCCTCGGTCGGCGCGACGGAAAACCTGATGCTGGCGGCCGTGGCGGCAAGCGGCACGACCGTGATCCGCAACGCCGCGCGCGAGCCCGAGATCGTCGATCTGGCGCACTGTCTTGGCGCGATGGGCGCGAAGATCGTGGGCGCGGGCAGCCATGTGCTCACCATCGAGGGCGGCGCGGCGCTGACCGGTGCGGTGCATGACGTGGTGCCCGACCGCATCGAGCTCGGCACGCTGGCCTGCGTGGCGGCCGTCACCGACGGCGAGATCCTGTTGCGCCATGGCCGGGCCGCCCATCTCGGCGCCGCGCTGTCGGCCTTCCAGGCAGCAGGCGTCGATCTCTGCGAGGAGGCGGACGGGTTGCGCGCGCGCCGCGCGCCCGGCGGCCTCGCCGGAATCGACGTCGTCACCCAGCCCTATCCAGGCTTTGCCACCGACCTGCAGGCGCCCACCATGGCGTTGCTGACGCTTGCCAAGGGCGCGAGCGCCATCACCGAAACTTTGTTCGAGCAGCGCTTCCTGCATGTCGGCGAACTGCGCCGGATGGGGGCGGACATCGCCGTGCACGGCCGGACGGCGCGGGTGCGCGGCGTCGCCGGTCTTCACGGCGCGACCGTTGCCTGCACCGACGTACGTGCCGCGGCGGCGCTGGTGATTGCGGGCCTTGCGGCGGACGGCGAGACCGTGCTGACCGGCCTTGACCATCTCGATCGCGGCTACGACCGCATCGTGGACAAGCTCGCGGCCTGCGGCGCAGATATCGTTCGGCGTTAGGATCGTTGGGTTGGCACCTCATTCTCCTCCCCATTTGAATGGGGAGGAGAAGAGCATGAATCCGATCGAGCGCTCGCCTCAGCGCGCCGTCCTGAAACTGTCGACGACCAGCCCGCGCAGCCAGCGGCTCGCCGCGTCGCCATCGGCCGAGGCGTGCCAGTAGAGATAGAGGTCGAGGGTCGGCATGCGGAGCGGCAGCGGCAGGACCTGCAGCCGCAGGCCCGGCGCGAAGCGGTGGGCATAGCGCTCGGCCATGGTGAGGAGCAGATCGGTCTCGGCGACCGCGCCGAGGGCGGCGAGATAGTTGCGGCAGCGCAAGCGCACCCGTCGGCGCAGGTCGCGCTTACTCAGCTCGACATCCTCGAGGCCCGGTCCCTGGCGACGCGAGGTCACCATGACATGATCCTGCGCCAGATAGCTTTCCAGGCTGAGGCCCTTGCGCAGCTGCGGATGGCCGCGGCGGGCGACCACGACCATGCGATCGGCCGACAGCTTCTGGCGCCGCACGCTCTCCGACAGCGGCAGGGCGATGTCGGTGGCGAGACTGACCGCGCCGGTCGCGAGCGCCGCTTCGAGATTGCGCCGCCGCACCTGGACCGTCCGGAGCGCGACGCCGGGCGCCGCCTGCGCGATCTGGCGCATGATCCGGGGCAGCATCAGGGTTTCCGTCGGATCGCGCAGGCTGATCGTGTACTGCGCCTCGGCGGTTGCCGGGCTGAAGCGGCCGGCATTGGCCACCAGCCGATCGAGCGCCTGCAGGCCCTGGCGCAGCGGGCCGATCAGGTCGCGGGTCAGTGGCGTGGCGCTGAGCTGACGGCCGTCGCGCGTGAACAGCTTGTCGCCGAACACCTGCCGCAGCCGCGCCAGCGAATGGCTGATCGCCGACTGGCTGAGATTGAGCCGCTCGGCGGCGCGCGTCACGCCGCCTTCGGCATGGATGGCGTCGAGCACGCGCAGCAGATCGAGGTCGGTCCGTCGTACATGAGCCATATCGATGGATTCCCATGATGAACGATCATTTTTTTCATTCTTCCGGCAGGCCTAGGGTCGGTCAACCCAAACCGCTGGAGAGTGACCGATGGAGTTCGCCTATTCCGACAAGGTGAAGACGCTGCAGGAGAAGGTCGGCACCTTCATGGACCGGCACGTCTATCCCAACGAGGAGCGCTACGAGCGCGAGCTCACGGCCGGCGGCCGCTGGCAGCCCACCGCCGTCATGGAGGAGCTCAAGGCGAAAGCGCGGACCGAGAGCCTGTGGAACCTGTTCCTGCCCGGCGATCACGGGGCGGGCCTCACCAACCTCGAATACGCGCCGTTGTGCGAGATCATGGGCCGCTCGAAGATCGCGCCCGAAGTGTTCAACTGCGCCGCGCCGGACACCGGCAACATGGAGACCCTGGCGCTCTACGGCACGCCGGCCCAGCAGAAGGAATGGCTGGAGCCGCTTCTCGAGGGGCACATCCGCTCGGCTTTCGCCATGACCGAGCCGGCGGTGGCCTCGTCCGACGCCACCAACATCGAGAGCTCGATCGTGCGCGACGGCGATCACTACGTGCTGAACGGCCGCAAATGGTGGACGTCGGGCGCCGCCGATCCGCGCTGCAAGCTCCTGATCTTCATGGGCAAGACCGATGCCCGCCATCCCGACCGTCATCGCCAGCAGTCGATGATCCTGGTGCCGCGCGAGGCGCCGGGCGTCACGGTGCTGCGCTCGTTGCCGGTGTTCGGCTACGACGACGCGCCGCACGGCCACGGCGAGGTGCTGTTCGAGAACGTGCGGGTGCCGCTGTCCAACATCCTGCTGGGCGAGGGGCGCGGCTTCGAGATCGCCCAGGGCCGTCTGGGGCCGGGACGCATCCATCATTGCATGCGCGCCATCGGGGCGGCCGAGCGGACGCTCGAGAAAATGTGCAAGCGCGTGAAGTCGCGCGTCGCCTTCGGCAGGCCGATCGCCGAGCAGACCGTGACCCTGGAGCGCATCGCCGAGGCGCGCATCATGATCGAGCAGGCACGCCTGCTGGTGCTCAAGGCCGCCTACATGATGGACAAGGCCGGCAACAAGGTCGCCAAGGCCGAGATCGCCATGATCAAGGTCGCGGTGCCGGCCATGCTGACCAAGGTCGCCGACATGGCGATCCAGGCGCACGGCGCCGGCGGCGTCTCCGACGATTTCGGCCTGGGCGCGACCTACGCCTCGGCGCGCACCCTGCGCATCGTCGACGGCCCCGACGAGGTTCACCGCAACCAGATCGGCCGGATCGAACTGGCCAAGTACAACTGACGCGCCCGCTTTGCCTCTTTCGTTCTCCTCTCCCCCACTTCGGGGGAGAGGAACATGAAAACCAGGACAGTGACTTGTCGCCAAGCCGCAAAGACGGGGGAAGAGAAGGTATGTGAATCCGACAGACCGCCCGTCAGGGACGTGTACACTTCGCGCTCGCGACGGCGATCGCAAGGTGCTCCGGATGGGCGGGAGGGCGACGGCGATGAGCAAGGAGAAGAAACCGCAGAGCCGGGTCGGCGACGACCTTCACGTCGATCTCGCCGACCATATGACCTATGGCGAGTACCTCCATCTGAAGACGCTTCTCGCCGCCCATCGGCCGCTGACCTCCTCGCACGACGAGCACATCTTCATCGTCATCCATCATGTGCAGGAGCTCTGGCTCAAGCTGCTCGACTACGAGATCGCGCTCGCCATCGAAGGCATCCGCACCGACGAGCTTCGTCCGGCACTGAAGGCGCTCGCCCGGGTCGGGCGGGTCCAGGAGCAGCTCGTCTCGGCCTGGGACGTGCTCTCGACCCTGACGCCGGCGGACTACCTGTCGTTCCGCGACGCGCTCGCCAAGTCGTCGGGTTTCCAGTCCTTTCAGTATCGCAAGGTCGAGTTCTTGCTGGGCGCCAAGGACGCCAAGATGCTGCTGCCGCATCGCCACGATCCCGAGATCCATCGCGAACTCGAGGCCGCGCTCAGGGCGCCCAGCATCTATGACGAGGTCCTGCGGCTGGTGGCGCGTCGCGGCTTTGCCGTGCCGGCGGAGGCGCTCGATCGCGACTTCACCGAACCTCATCAGTTCGATCCGAGGATCCGCGATATCTGGCTCTCGATCTATCGCGACTCGCACCGGTACTTCGACCTGTACGAGCTCGCGGAGAAGCTGGTCGATGTCGAGGATCGCTTCCAGCAATGGCGCTTTCGCCACATGAAGACGGTCGAGCGGATCATCGGGTTCAAGCGCGGCACCGGCGGCTCCACGGGCGTCGGCTTTCTCAAGAGTGCGCTCGACCGCTATTTCTTTCCCGAGCTCTGGCAGGTGCGCACGGAGCTTTGAGATCGGCTGACGACGATCAGAAGGTCGGGAGTTCGAATTCCTTCGGGCATGGCATTTTTTCGGTGTCTGTAGTCACTTAAGCTCGCTCTCGGCTTAGGGAAGAAGAAACACACCGAGGGTGCTGTTGACGATATGTGTTGGCGTAGAGTTTGATGACTGCTGCCCCTCCGCCGATGCAAGTTGCAAGGAAGAGACCCAGACGAACGCTCTAGCGAAGCGACGGCCCGTCGAGCGCCACCTAAAGATCTGACTTAGTGACTAGCTCAGCCATGTAACGCTACCAGCCCAGTGCGTTTGCCACGGATAGTAGCGTATCAAGTGCCTCTTCATATCGGTCTTGAAAGTCGGTGAATTCAATGTGCTTCGAACAGACCTTTGCGAACTGCTCCGCGTAGTCGGCTGCGCTCTTGTCGATCGGAAATACCAACTCATGGTGAAGGCCCAGGAACTGGGTCAGGAGCATGCGATACAGCACGGCAGCGTATTTGCTCAGGTCGTAGTGTGCACCCGGCAGTATCAGAAGGTTCTCAAGCTGCGGATTGCCGTGAAGGTAGGCATTGCGGACCCTCGCGATGCGAAGATAGAGCCAGTTGTAGAATGTGGCACAACGATGCGTCTGCACCCATTCGGTGTGCGGGCGGTTGCCGCTCAGAATGCGGTTCACATCCCTGCTGCTTACGTCACCGACGCCAACGTGCCCGATGATTTCAAACGCGCTGATCCAAAGGGCGACGAGCCGGCCGGCGTCGTATTCCGTGCCGGCCGTCGTGAATGGCGTCTGCATGGCGTGATAGGCCATGTTGAGCGACCGGAAGAGCGCGATGTCCTCCTCGGCGGGCTCTTGCGCGCTGAAGCATGCTTCCCACCGCTCTAGCAGCTTGCCAAGGAGGGGTTCGTCCACCCATTGGAGGGGGCGGTACAGGATCTCCGGATTCGCCTGTCCCGCAAACTCATTCACGTCGTGGACGGCTAGCATCGCGGGCGTCGAGGCGTGCATGCCCTCGCTCAGTCGGTCGAGCGTCCACGGATAGAAGGCAAATGAATTGCTGAAGAGAGGGTCGAGACTCGTGCTCTGATGCTTCAGTACCCAGGCAATCGCGTACGGAACGGCGCTGGCACACAGGGCGTCGCGGAGCCCGGATATGGCGTGCGAGCGCCGGAAACTCTGCGGAGCATCTGAATTGAGGAGTAGCAGGCTGGGCGCAAGCTCCTGGCCGAAGGCATCCTTGAAACCGTTCAGGAAGATTTGGAGGTTCGCGTTCTCGGCACATAGCGCCGCGACGGGCTCATCATGGTAGCCCATAATGGCGCCATTCGTACTTTGCACGGCGCACTTAATGTCGATGTTGGGCAGCGCGATAATCGGCGTCCAGGGCATGGGCGCTTTTATCGCGGCAGCGCCGGTATCTCAATTCGGGGGGCGCGTTGCCTCGCACTTGCGCCAGACGAAGTAGCAGAGGTGCTCATCCAGGCAGTCCTGTTGCATTCCAACCAAACCTGAGCCACGTGGCTCGTTACGGTAGGAAAGCAGCAATCAATGACCATCGCCCTCGAGTCATCAAGCAACGACTGCACGACGTCTTCAAGGGCAATGGCCGCGAATTCGCCTTCCTCGATGTGCAGGTCAGCGCTCGTGAGGATGGCGCGCTTCCAGCATGAGTTAGTCATCTGCCGGCGCCGACAGCACCGCCCAGACGGCTTGGGCGAAGAAGCCGGCATGGACGCCGAGCGGGCCCTCGAAGCGGCCATAGACCTTGTAGGTCGCGGGCTGCATCACCGTGCCGATCGCCGAGGCCGCCGCGAGGTCGGGATCGCGTTCGGGAATCTCGCCCGCCTTCATCGCCTGCACGATCACGCCGCGCAGAACGTCGACCGGATTGGGTGTGTCCTCGGGCAACTGCGACAGGAACATGTGCTGCGTCAGCAGGTGGTAGGCGAACAGGGTCCAGTCGTCGTCCGCCCATTCGCAGTAGCAGCGGACGATGGCATCGATCCGTCCGCGCAGGTCGTTCACCTGCTCGGCGGCTTCGCCCAGGGTGAGGGCCAGCGCCCGGTGATGGCGCTGGAAAAGGTCGAAGGCGAGCTGCTCCTTGCTCGGGAAGTGGCGGTAGATCGTGCCCTCGGCGATCGACGCGGCCAGGGCGATCTCGCGGGTCGTGGTTTCGGTGACACCGCGCGCCACGAACAGGGTGAGGGCGGCGCGCTCTATGCGTGCCTTGGTTTCTTCGGCTTTGCCCATGGGGCGCAATCTATGAGGGAGCACTCACTCGGCAAAGCCGTATCGTCGTCGTCCGGCGTCGAAAGCCAGCGCCAGTCCATGATCCAGTCCCGGCTGACGCTGGTCATGGGTACTGTCTCGCTCGCGAACGTAAGGACGGTCTCCAAAGATTGGCGGATCAGCATGCTACCCTCCTTTAGTGAGTAAGCGCTCACATAATAAGTGAGCAATCACTCAATTTCAAGAGTTGGCAAAGTCCCTGATTTCTCACGTGTTTTCCCGGTGGACGGCATGCGGGGGGCTCAATATGGTCGGCCTTACCCAGATGATCCCTGTGGGAGAGACTGCCCGGCTCGGGCGGCGCCGAAGGAGCAACCGACCCCGGAAACTCTCAGGCAAAAGGACCGCAGGAGGATTGGGTCTCTGGAAAGTGGCGTGCGTCCTCGAGCGAAGGGGCGGGCGCCCACCGACGAAGTAAGCCGGCTTCGCTGCCGGCGAATCTTTCAGGTCTCCGGACAGAGGGGGTCGCGAACGGCGCAGTGCTTGCGTCGACCAACGCGACTCGTATGGAGACCTTCTTGAGCGATCCCGCAGCCGGCCCCTTGAAGCGCACGCCGCTTTACGACCTTCACCGCGAACTCGGCGCGCGTCTCGTGCCGTTCGCCGGCTACGAGATGCCGGTGCAGTATCCGACCGGCATCCTGGCCGAGCACACCCAGACACGCACCGCCTGCGGCCTGTTCGACGTCTCGCACATGGGGCAGGTGCGGCTCACCGCCAAGGCCGGCCACAACGCCGCCAAGGCCCTCGAGACCCTGGTGCCGGGCGACATCGCCGGTCTGCAGCCCGGCCAGCAGCGCTACACGCAGTTCACCAACGACCAGGGCGGCATCCTCGACGACCTGATGGTGACCAGCACGGGCGATCACCTGCTGGTGGTCATCAATGCCGCCTGCAAGGACGCCGACCTCGCGCACCTGCAGAAGCACCTCTCGCCCACCTGTGAGGTCGAGCCGATGTTCTCGCGCGGCCTTCTGGCGCTGCAGGGGCCGCAGGCCTCGGCCGTGCTGTCGCGCCTGGTGCCACAGGTCGCCACCATGAAGTTCATGACCGGCGCCTATGTGGTGATCGACGGGGCGCGCTGCTACGTGACGCGCTCGGGCTATACCGGCGGCGACGGCTACGAGATCTCGACGCCGGCCGACCAGACCGACGCCATTGCCCGCAAGCTCCTGTCGAATCCCGAAGTGAAGCCGATCGGGCTCGGCGCCCGCGACTCGCTGCGCCTCGAAGCAGGCCTCTGCCTCTACGGTCACGACATCGACACCACCACCACGCCGGTCGAGGCTGTGCTGCTGTGGAGCGTCGGCAAGGAGCGCCGTGTGCAGGGCGGCTTCCCCGGCGCGTCGGTGATCCAGAAGCAGATTGCCGAAGGCGCGACGCGCAAGCGGGTCGGCCTGCTGCCGGAGGGCAAGGCAATCGCCCGCGAGGGCGCCGAGATCGTCATCGGCGGAAACGTCGTCGGCAAGGTGACGTCGGGCGGCTTCGCCCCCACGCTCGGCCGTGCCGTCGCCATGGGCTACGTCGATCGCGCCCAGTCTGCCAACGGGACCAAGGTCGATCTGCTGGTGCGCGGCAAGCCCGCGCCGGCCGAGATCGTGCCGATGCCTTTCGTCAAACACGCCTACTACCGCGGATAGGAGCTGGATATGGCTGTCACCAAGTACTCTCAGGAACACGAGTGGATCCGCGTCGAAGGCGAGGTCGGCACGATCGGCATCACCCAGTATGCCCAGGAGCAGCTGGGCGACGTGGTGTTCGTCGAGGTGCCCGCGGTCGGCCGCAAGGTCGCCAAGGGTGAGGCCTGCGCCGTCGTCGAGTCGGTCAAGGCCGCGTCCGACATCTATGCGCCGGCTTCGGGCGAAGTCGTCGAGGGCAACGCAGCGCTCGCCGACACGCCGGGCGACGTCAATGCCGAGCCGACGGGCAAGGGCTGGTTCTTCAAGCTGAAGCTGGCCGACAAGGCCGAGCTCGATGGCCTGATGGACGAGGCGGCCTACGAAGCCTTCGTGAAGAGCCTGGGCTGATCGGAGCACGCAATGCGCTATCTCCCCCTCACTGACGCCGATCGCCGGGAGATGCTCTCGGTCATCGGCGCCAAGTCGGTCGATGATCTCTTCAAGGATGTGCCGGCCTCGGCGCGCCTCGGCGCCAAGGTCGCCGGCCTGCCCGATCACCAGGGCGAGCTCGAGGTCGAGCGCGCCTTCCAGGCTTTTGCGGCGAAGAACGTCTCGCCGGGCACCGCGCCCTTCTTCATCGGCGCCGGCGCCTATCGCCATCACGTGCCCTCGACCGTGGACTACATGATCCAGCGCGGCGAGTTCCTGACCTCCTACACGCCGTACCAGCCGGAGATCACGCAAGGCACCTTGCAGTATCTCTTCGAGTTCCAGACGCAGGTGACGTTGCTCACCGGCATGGAAGTGGCCAACGCCTCGATGTATGACGGCTCGACCGGCACGGCCGAGGCCGTGCTGATGGCCAACCGCATCACGCGCCGCCACAAGGCGCTGATCTCGGGCGGTCTGCATCCGCAGTATCGCAGCATCATCGAGACCACGGCCAAGTGGGAAGGCTTCAAGGCCGTCCTGTCCAAAGCCGATGCCGAAGGCCTCGAAGACCTGATCGCTTCGGTCGACAAGGACACGTCCTGCGTCGTCGTCCAGAATCCGAGCTTCTTCGGCCATGTGCGCGACTTCACCAAGCTCGCTGAAGCCTGCCATGCCGCCGGTGCGCTGCTGATCGTGGTCGTGACGGAAGTCGTGTCGCTCGGCCTGCTGAAGCCGCCGGGCGATATGGGCGCCGATATCGTGGTCTGCGAAGGACAGTCGATCGGCAACGGGCTGGGCTTCGGCGGCCCCTATGTCGGCCTGTTCGCGACCCGCGACAAGTACATGCGCCAGATGCCGGGCCGCCTGGTCGGCGAGACCGTCGATGCCGACGGCAAGCGCGGCTTCGTGCTGACGCTGAGCACGCGCGAGCAGCATATCCGCCGTGAGAAAGCGACCTCCAACATCTGCACCAATGCCGGCCTCTGCGCGCTGGCCTTCACGGTGCATCTCACCTTGCTGGGCGAAGCGGGCTTCACCCGGCTTTCCGAGCTGAACCACGCCAAGGCCTCGCAGCTCGCCGACAAAGTGAGCGCCATTGCGGGCGTGAAGCTGTTGAACGACAGCTTCTTCAATGAGTTCACGGTGAAGCTGCCCAAGCCTGCAGCGCCCGTCGTCGAGGCGCTGGCGGCCAAGGGCATCCTGGGTGGCCTGCCGGTGTCGCGTCTCATTCCCAACGATCCCTCGGTCGAGAACCTGCTGCTGCTGGCGGCCACCGAGACCGCGACCGACATGGGCATGGACCCGCTGGTCGCCGCGCTGAAGGAGGTGCTGTGATGGTCCAGTCGCTCGACCGCTCCCAGGGTCGCGAGGGTGGGGGTCGTGAGGGTGGGGGGCGTGCCGGTGGTGTCGCCGCCGGTGCCACCTCGACCCACGGTACCTTCACGGGCAACCGCGCGCTGCAGATCGAGGAGCCGCTGATCTTCGAGATGGGCCAGCCGGGACGCTGCGGCGTCGACCTGCCCGAACCGCCCAAGGTCAAGGATCGGCTGAACGGGCTGCGCCGTGCCCGTACGATCGGCCTGCCGGGCCTTTCCGAGCCGCAGGTGGTGCAGCATTACACGCGGCTCAGCCAGAAGAACTACGCCATCGACATGGGCGTCTATCCGTTGGGCTCGTGCACCATGAAGCACAATCCGCGGATCAACGAGAAGGTGGCGCGCTTTGCGGGCATCGGTGATCTCCATCCGCTGCAGCCGGTCTCGACCGTGCAGGGCGCGCTGGAGCTGATCGACCAGCTGGCCCATTGGCTGAAGACCCTGACCGGCATGCCGGCCGTCGCCATGTCGCCGGCCGCCGGCGCGCACGGCGAGATGTGCGGCATGATGGCCATCGCCGCGGCGCTCGAGGCCAAGGGCGAACGCGCCAAGCGCAAGGTCGTGCTGGCGCCGGAATCGGCTCACGGCACCAACCCCGCAACGGCGGCGGCGCTCGGCTTCACCGTGAAGCCGATCCCGGCCAACGATCGCGGCCGCGTCGATCTCGCGGCGTTGAAAGCCGCCCTCGGCCCCGACGTGGCGGCGATCATGCTGACCAACCCCAATACCTGCGGCCTGTTCGAGAGCGAGATCGTCGAGATCTCCAAGGCCGTGCACGACGTCGGCGCCTACTTCTACTGCGACGGCGCCAACTTCAACGCCATCGTCGGCCGCGTGCGGCCGGGCGATCTCGGCGTCGATTGCATGCACATCAACCTGCACAAGACCTTCTCGACGCCACACGGCGGCGGTGGACCGGGCGCAGGGCCGGTGGTGCTGTCGGCGGCGCTGGCGCCCTATGCGCCCTATCCCTGGATCGTGAAGGACGGCGACACGTGGCGCGTCGCCGAAGATGGCGGCGCCCTCAAGTCTCTGGGGGTCGATGGCGCACCGCTGGGACGCCTCAAGGCCTTCCACGGCCAGATGGGCATGTTCACGCGCGCCCTGGCCTATATCATGAGCCACGGCGCCGACGGGCTGAAGCAGGTGGCCGAGGACGCGGTTCTGTCCGCCAACTATGTGATGGCCGCGCTGAAGGACGTCATGAGCCCGGCCTTCGAAGGCCCGTGCATGCACGAGGCGCTGTTCGACGACAGCTTCCTGAAGGACACCGGCGTCAGCACCCTCGACTTCGCCAAGGCGATGATCGACGAGGGCTATCACCCGATGACCATGTACTTCCCGCTGGTGGTCCATGGCGCCATGCTGATCGAGCCGACCGAGAGCCAGGCCAAGGAAGACCTGGATCAGTTCATCGGCGCGCTGCGGTCGCTCACCGAGCGGGCGAAGACCGGCACGGCGGCGGAAGAGTTCAAGGCGGCCCCGCGCTTCTCGCCGCGTCGCCGTCTCGACGAGACCCTGGCGGCCCGCAAGCCGATCCTGCGCTGGCGGCCGTCGAACAATCCGCCGGAAGGCGATCCGATGAAGCAGGCGGCCGAGTAGGCCGCCTCCCTCTTTCCCGATCTACATTGCCGGAGGGCGACCGTGACTCTCGATTTCCTGCTGACGTCGCTGATCGTGGTCGCCTCTCCCGGTGTCGGCGTGCTGATCACCGTGGCGGCCGGTCTCTCGCGCGGCCCCAAGGCCAGCGTCATCGCCGCTTTCGGCTGCACGCTCGGCATCGTGCCGCACATGCTGGCAGCGATCCTGGGGCTCGCTGCGCTGTTGCACACCAGCGCGCTGGCCTTTCAGATCCTGAAATACCTGGGTGTCGCCTACCTGCTCTACATGGCGTGGGTGACCTTGCGCGATCACGGCGCGCTCACCGTCCAGCCCGAGCAGGCCGAGCGCTCCTCGCTGCAGGTCATCGTGTCGGCCGTGCTGGCCAATATCCTGAACCCCAAGCTCTCGATCTTCTTCTTCGCCTTCCTGCCGCAGTTCGTCGACGCCACAGAGCCCCATCCCGTCCTGCGCATGTCGGAGCTGAGCGCCGTGTTCATGCTGCAGACCTTCGTGGTCTTCGCCATCTACGGCCTGTTCGCGGCGGCGGTGCGCGACCATGTGATCACCAGGCCGCAGGTCATGACCTGGATGCGCCGCGTCTTCGCCGGTGCCTTCGCCGCGCTCGGCCTCAAGCTCGCCCTCGCCGAAAGATAACACCCCTCAAATCGACGTCGCCGATACGGAGGCTTGACGGTTGGAGAGATATGTAACATTTAAAGATACATGAAACCTGACAGCACGATCGATCTGCTGAAGCCGTTTTCCGACCCCGAAGCCGTCGCCCGTTATGCCGAGGGGCCGCCGCGTTTCGTCCCGGGATACACCGACCTGCACCGCATGACGGCCGTCCTGCTGGGGGAGCGGGCGCCCGTGGATGCCCGTGTCCTCGTTCTGGGGGCCGGCGGCGGGCTGGAATTGAAGGCGCTGGCGCAGGCCCATCCGCACTGGTCGTTCGATGGCGTCGATCCGGCGGCCGAAATGCTGAAACTTGCCGCGCAGACGCTGGGACTGCCCCAGGGGCCACTGGCGACCCGCGTGCATCTGCATCAAGGCTATGTCGACGACGCGCCGAGCGGGCCGTTCGACGCGGCGACCTGCCTGCTGACCCTTCATTTCCTGGACCGCGAGGAGCGGCGGCGCACCGCGGGGGAGATCCGTCGTCGCCTCAAGCCGGGTGCGCCGTTCGTTGCCGCCCATTCGAGCTTTCCGCAGGCGGAAAGCGGGCGGGATCAGTGGCTGCAGCGGTACGCGGCCTTTGCGATTGCCTCCGGCGCCGACCCCGAGCATGCGCGCAACGCGCGTGCGGCGGTGGCAGCTCACTTGAACCTGTTCGATCCGGAGGAGGACGAGGCGATCCTGCGCGACGCCGGCTTCTCGCAGGTGAGCCTGTTCTATGCCGCCTTCACCTGGCGCGGCTGGGTCGCCTACGCTTAGTCGGCGCAAAGAAAAACCCCCGCCTTGCGGCGGGGGCGTCAGGCAGCCCGCGATTGTTGTTTGCGGGCAATCCCTATTTTCTAGAAGTCAGTGCAGACGGCGCGGCAGCTCGGCGATCGCCTCGTCGATCAGCGCCGCGCTGCGGCCCTGACCGACCTGATCACGCAGCAGCGCGCGGGTGGCGGTGAGGGCCACGTCGACGGCGGTGTCGCGGACCTGCTTGGTCGCCTGGGCCTCGGCCTGGGCGATACGGTCCTTGGCCTGCTGCTCGCGCAGCGCAATGGCCGTCTCGAGGCTGGCCGCCGCCTTGACCTTCATCCGCTCGGCTTCCTCGCGGGCCTGCTGGATGATGGCGCCGCCTTCGTTCGCCGCCTGGGCGAGCGTGCGCTCGGCATCCTGCTTGGCCTTGAGGGCCTCGTTGCGCAGGCGGTCGGCATCGGCCAACGCCTTGGCGATGTCGGCCGAGCGCTTGTCCAGCATCTCGGTGATGCGCTTCCACAGAACCTTGCCGGCAAGCACGAAGAACAGAACGAAGGCGACCGCGACCCAGAAGGCCGGATCGGAGAACAAGCCGCCGTGCCCGGCGCCCTCGGCGCCCGCAGCCCAAGCCGTGCCGATCATCGGCTACCTCCCTTGATCGCCGTGGCGATCTTGGCGCCGAGCTGACCCGCGTCGGCCGACTGGCCGGCGAGCTTGGCATAGGCGCCCTGGCCGATCTCGTTGGCCATCTGCTCCAGACCTGCCATGACGTCGTCGCGCTGCTTGGCGATGCGCTTTTCGGCATCGGCAATCTGCGCCGCCAGACGATCGTGGAGTTCGCCGAGCCGCTTAGCCGCGGCCGTGGCGTCCACTTCGCCCTGCTGGCGGGTGACGCCACGGGCATTCTCTCGCGAATCCGCCAGGCTCTTCTCGTAGGCCACGACCAGGGCGCGGGTCTCTTCGTTGGCCTTCTCGGCCGCGTCGAGGTCGCCTTGGATCTTGGCCTGCCGCTTGGCCAGCGTATCGGCGATCGCCGGAACCGCGGACCGCGCCATCACCAGGTACAGCAACAAGAACGCGATCGCGAGCCACACGAGCTGTGGCACGAAGTCGTGAACGTTGAGCTGCGGCATGCCGCCGGACGCGGCCGCAGCGGTGCCGCTCACGGCGAGCGCGAAGACGCCCGCCGCGAGTGCGCTGTAGACCGGTATACGCATGATCGTTGGTCCCAAGCCCTGCTGGCTTAGAACACGAACAGGATCATGAAGGCGATGACCAGCGCGAACAGCGCGACCGCCTCGGTGAGCGCGAAGCCCAGGAGCACGTTGCCGAACACGCGGGGAGCGGCTTCCGGGTTGCGGAGCGCGCCCGAGACGAAGCTGCCGAAGATGTTGCCGATGCCGACGCCGACGCCGGCGAGAGCGATGGTGGCGAGGCCGGCACCGATGAGCTTGGCTGCAGAAGCGTCCATGATACTTATCCTTTCGTCAGTAGTCAGAATTGTCAGTGATGGAGGTGAACTGCGTCGTTGAGATAGAGGCAGGTCAGGATCGCGAACACATAGGCCTGCAGGAATGCGATCAGCAGTTCCAGACCGGTGAACACGACGATGAACGCGAGCGGCGCCCAACCGCCGAGCAGGCCCATCATGACGACGAAACCGCCGAACACCTTCAGCATGGTGTGACCCGCCAGCATGTTGGCGAACAGTCGGATCGACAGGCTGAAGGGGCGGATGAAGTAGGAGATGATCTCGATCGGCACCAGCAGCAGCAGGAGCACGAACGGCACGCCCTTCGGCACGAAGAGCGAGAAGAAGTGCAGGCCGTGGCGGGCGAGGCCGATCACGGTGACGCCGACGAAGATGAACAGCGCCATCGCGAAGGTGACGACGATGTGGCTGGTCGGCGTGAACGAGTAGGGCACCATGCCCAGCACGTTGCAGAACAGGATGAAGATGAAGAGCGTCAGGATGAACGGGAAGTACTTCTTGCCGCCCTCGCCGACATTGTCGCGGACCATGTTGGCGATGAAGTCGTAGCCGACTTCGGCGACCGACTGCAGGCGGCTCGGCACCAGCGCCCGCTGGCGCATGCCCATGACGAACACGCCGGTCGCGAGGATCACGGCGATTATCATCCAGAGGGACGAATTGGTGAACGAAACGTCGAGGCCGGCAAACTTGAAGTCGAGCAGTCGCTTGATCTCGAACTGCTCCATCGGGCTATGCATTTCGGCCTTCCCCACTCAATCGACGTCCAACTTTCGCCATCAGGATGAGCGACGACTGTCGTCGTCGCTTCCGGAGGAGTTCGCCGCATCGGCCGAGTAGGCCCGGATGGCACGCCACGCATTGTTGGCGCCTGCAGCAAACCCCAGAACCAGACCGATCACCAACGCGTACGGTGCCCAGTCCATCCAGCGGCCGAGCCAGTAGCCAAGGAGTCCCCCGACCAAAAGGCCCGCGATCATATCTGCCAAGACGCGATAGGCAACGCCCGTCTGCCGGTGCGACACTCCGTATCTCGGCCCGTCGTTTTGTCGAGGTTTTTCGACCTTTTCGCGAGCCGCCTTCAGGCGGGCATCAAGGTCCTCGACACGCCGGCGAGCGCCTTCCGGATCGGGTTTTTCCATACGCGTCTGCCCTCGGACGACGGTGACGTTGACTTCGCCCTTGTCCCCCTCTGGCGGGGCGATGCATAGGGGCCGCACCCGCGCCTGTCAAGGAGCCGATTTTCCTTTTCAGCCAATCGGTTAGGGCTATTTTGACGCTCCCATAACCGAGAATCTGGCGTCGCCGTCGCGGACCACCTGGGGAACCAGGTCGACCTCCCAGTCGAGGTACTGCCGCATGGCGGCTTCGACGTCTTCCTTGAAGTCGTAGGGCCGGTACCAGACGTCGGTCGGCGGATCGGCCATGCGGACGTGCCCGGTCTCGACGGGCAGCTTGGCGTCGCGCCAGGCCTTCATGCCGCCCTCCAGCACGGCAACCGGCAGGCCGCCCGCCGCCGCTGCGGCTTCCGGCGCGGCCAGCGCCGCGATCTCGGCATCGGCCGAGACCAGGACGATCCGCGTCGCGCCGGCCTGCTCCTTCAGCATCTCGGGCAGCGAGCGGCCAAGACCCGCACGGACCGCGAACCAGGCGCCGGGGACATGCCCGTCGCGATATTTGAGGCTGGTGTCGAGGTCGATCACCAGGGTCGAGGCGAGCTGCTTGTGCAGGTCGGCGGCACCCACGGTTGCCACTTCCGGGATGGCAAAGCCCGCCGGGTAGCGCGGCTCGGCCTCGGTCGTGAGGTCGGAGGTGGAGGGCTTGTGGTCGAGGACATAAGTCTCGGCCCAGCCCATCTGCATCAGCCAGTGCGCTGTCATGGTGGCCCGCACGCCGTCATTGTCGTGCAGCACGATCGTGGCGTTGCGCGCGCCGACATATTGATCGGTGGCCTGTACGACCTGGCCGCCGGCCGCATGGCGGAACCCCTTGACGTGGCCCTGCGCATATTCGGCCGGATCGCGGACATCGAGGCGATGGAGAGGGCCGCCTTTGGCCACGAGCTTGTCGAGCCCGGCCTTGTCGATCTTCTTCACCTTCATGCGCTTGGCGATGTCGGCCGCGGCCGCCTGGGCGAAGCGGGCGGCCTCCGGCCCCTGCGGGCCGAAGCTCCTGGTCTCGCCGCGGGCGACCTTCAGGCCGGCGAGATGCCAGCCCATCGTGCCGTTCTTCAGCGCAATCACCTTGTTGGGCAGGCCGGCATTGATCAGCGACTGCGCGCCGATGATGGAGCGCGTGCGCCCGGCGCAGTTCACCACCACCAGCGTCTCCGGATTGGGGGCGAAATCCTTCACGCGGTAGACGAGCTCCGCGCCCGGACAGTCGATGCCGCCCGGGATCGACATGTTGTTGAATTCCGGCATCGGCCGGGAATCCAGGATCACCAGGTCGGTCTTGGCGTCGACCAGCTTCTGCAGGTCGGCGGCGTCGATGCGCGGCGTATCGTTTGCGTGCTCAACCACCTCGCCGAAGGCCTTGCTGGGCACATTGACGCCGGTGAACACCTCATAGCCGGCCTCGCGCCAGGCCTTCAGGCCGCCCTTCATCACCGCGAGGTCGGTGTAGCCGAGCTGCGAGAGCCTGGCGGCAGCGCGGTTGGCGCGGCCGGCCCATTGCGGATCCTGGGCGTCGTCGCCGCTGTCCATCAGCACGATGCGCGTGCCGGGATCGGGCAGCAGCGCCAGGGCCCGCGGCTCCAGCCGCGACAGCGGCAGCGGCGTGGCGAACAGCGGATGGCCCTGGGTCGAAAACTCGCCTTCCTCGCGCACGTCGAAGAAGGCGAAGACCTCGCCGGATTTCAGCATGTCCTTGACCTGCTGCGCCGACAGCAGCGGCGTCAGGATCTTGGCCTTGGCCATGAAACGCTTGGAGGTGCCGCTCGCCAGGTCGACGGTCACGCGCTCGGGCAGTTCCTCCAGGCTGAGGCCGTAGAAATGGAGGTGCAGGGCGTTCCCGGAGCCGACCGGCGTCTCGATATGGTGGAAGTCGTCAGGCAGGTAGGCGATCACGTCGCCGCGCTTCAGGGTCTTCTCCTTGGCCGGCGCCTCGCGCAGCTGCACGAAGCCCTCGCGCGCGCCGTTGTCGAGGCGCTCGTAGACCACGTTGCGCTCGGCGCCATGGACGCCGGCAATGATCGCCCAGGTCGTGTGGTTATGTGGCGGGACCTTCTTGCCGGCGCCGCCGGCCGAGGCATAGAGGGCGAAGCGGTGGTCGGGATCTTCGCTCAGGCGATAGATGCCGCCATCGGCGCCCAGCGGGAACTCGTCCTGCGGGAACAGCTCCGCCCGACCGGCCAGCGAGGCCAGGAGCCCGCCGATCTTGTCGAGATTGGCAGATGTGACACCGTCCTTCTCGATCCGGCGCGCTTCGTCGACCAGGCGCCGCACGGCTGCGGCGCGTTCCAGATGCTGGGTCATTTGCTCCTCCGTTTGGAGGGCAGTATAGCCACCCTGGCGCTTGTCGCCCTAGTGCGGCTTCTGCTCAATTGGTGGCGCTTTAGCGGTTTCAATTGAGCGGAAGCGCGTTGTACAAGCATCTCTTGCTTCAGGCCTTCCAAGTTCGGCCGAGTCCGGCCGAACTTGGAAGGCCTTTGGGCAACTCAAACTACGGTGGGGCATGAAAACGATCGTTTCTGCCGCGGTGATCGGCGCCGTCGCCTTGATGTCGGTGCCTGCCACGGCTCAGCCCGTGAAGAAGCCCACTCAATTGCAGGCGACCAAGCCCGCGGCCAAACCGGCCGTCGCCCGGCCCGCCGCCCGCCCGGTCGTCCGTCCCGCGGCGGCCCGCGCCCCGGTCTTCGTGCCGCCGCCGCCGGTCATCGAGCTCGACGAAAGCGCCGTCGTTGCCGATCTGCCGACCGTCCTCGACAACGAGACCCGCGATCGCTACCGGCGCATCTTCCAGGCGCAGGCGACCGGCAACTGGGCGCAGGCCGATGCCGAGATCGCGCAGCTCAAGGATAAGCTGCTGATGGGCTATGTCGGCGCGCAGCGCCTGCTCGCCCCGAGCTACCAGGCGCGCTACGACCAGCTCGCCGCCTGGCTGCAGGACTACAACGACCATCCCGACGCGCCGGCGGTCTACCGGCTGGCGCTGGCGCGGCGCACCCCCGGCGGACCGGAGCTGACGCCGGCCAGCTTCGTCGGCCAGGCCCAGCCGTCGCCGACGTTTGCTGCGGCCCGGACGGTGCGGGGCGCCGATGCCGGCCAGGCGACCGAGCTCCGGGCCCGCCTGCAGGAGATGGCTGACGACGGCGGCTTCAACGCGGCCTTCGTGCTGCTCGACCGCAAGTCGACGGTCGATGTTCTGGGGCCGCAGGAAGTCGAGCTGTGGCGCGGCCGCATGCGGACCCGCCAGCTCGAGGCCGACCCGCAGCGCGGCGTGCAGGTGCCTGTCGAAGTCGGCGCGCCGCCCGACGCCAACTGGACGGCTGCCCTGCAGGCCTTCACGCGCGGCAACATGACGGAAGCGGCGCGGCGCTTCGAGCTGGTGGCCGATGCCTCGCCCGACCAGGCCTCGTCCTGGACCCTGTCCGCAGGGTCATTCTGGGCGGCGCGCGCCAACCTGCTGGCGGGCAATCCGCAGAAATATGCGCCTTATCTCAAGCGCGCCGCGCTGCACGGCCGCACCTTCTATGGCCTGGTGGCCCAGAAGGCGCTCGGCATGCAGATCCAGGCCGACTGGGAGGTGCCGGCGCTCGACCGTCGCAAGTCCGACGTGCTGCGCAACGACCGCGCCGCTCGACGGGCGCTCGGCCTGATGCAGCTCGGCGCCACGACCGCCGCCGAGCGCGAGCTCTTTGCCGCCACCATCGATGCCGACCCGTCCTATATCGAGGCGGTGATGGCCCTGTCTCTCAAGGCCGACTTGCCGGCGCTGGCGGTGCGCATCGGCAACGCCAACTGGGACCAGCGCCACAACATCAAGGGCTATGACGGGGCGATGTATCCGGTGCCGTCGTGGCAGCCGACCGGCGGCTTCATCGTCGACCGCGCGCTGGTCTACGGCTTCATGCGCCAGGAATCGGCGTTCAATCCCAAGGCACGCTCCTATGTCGGCGCCATGGGCCTGATGCAGCTGATGCCGGCGACGGCGCGGGTCGTCTCGACGCGCTATGCGCCGGAAACCGCCGGCGCCAATCCCTGGGATCCGTCGACCAATGTCGCGCTGGGGCAGGCCTATATCTCCTCGCTGCTGAACGAGGTCGATGGCAACCTCGTGCGCACGGCGGCGGGCTACAATGGCGGGCCGGGCAACGTGATGCGCTGGGACAACTCGCTCAACGCCTCGCAGGATCCGCTGCTCTACATCGCCTCGATCCCGCTCCACGAGACGCGCGACTTCGTGCAGCGCGTGCTCACCAACTACTGGATGTACCAGATCAGGCTGGGCCAGCCGACGCCGTCGCTCGACCAGATCGCCTCGCACGACTGGCCGCGCTACGCCCCGCAAGACGGTCGCTGAATCGTGGCCGGCGCAGGGCCGGATCGCGCTATCGTACGGCAGAAACGAAAGTCGCTCTGGGGCGCGACGAAGGGCACCTTCGAGATCGTGGGAGATGTCGTTGGCCCCGTTGTCGACGATTGGGACGAGGAACGCGAGTGGCGAAATATCACCGGTCCTCTGAAGGTGAGTAAGGCCAAGGTGCGACCGCTTTCATTCTCCTCTCCCCCGCTTCGGGGGAGAGGCCGGGTGAGGGGGAAGTGAAGGTCCTCCAGATCACGGGAGCACGCGGTCGCTGCCACCCCCTCACCTAACCTCTCCCCCAAGGGGGAGAGGAATATGAAAGTGGCGTAAAGCGCGACTGAGCAATGTGGTGCTCGACGAGCTGCACGGCGATCCGTTCGATCGCATCATCGTTGCGACGGCACTGGTCGAAGGGGCTATATTGCTGACGGCAGGTCAGTCGTTGCTGGCCTGGCCGGAGGAACTGCGTCGCCTGGATGCGCGACGCTGAATGGGAGAAGCGATCGGAAATGCTGCCGCTGTCGGGTGTGAGAGTTGTCGAGTTCTGCCAGGTCCTGGCAGGTCCCTATTGCGGCATGCTGCTGGCCGATCTTGGCGCCGAGGTCATCAAGGTCGAGCCGCCGGACGGCGACATGATGCGGCAATGGCCGCCGATCACCGAAGGTACCAACGGCGGTTACAGCGAGAACTTCGCCTCGATCAACCGCAACAAGCGGTCGGTCGTGCTCGATCTCAAGAACCCGGCGCACAAGGCGGCGGCGCGCGAGCTGGTCCTGTCGGCCGACGTGGTGCTGGAAAACAACCGGCCGGGCGTCATGGACCGGCTGGGGCTGGGCTACGAGTCCTTCCGCCAGGAGAAGCCCGGCCTGGTCTACTGCTCGATCTCGGCCTTCGGGCAGAGCGGCCCGCGCTCGAGCGAAGGTGGCTTCGACGTCACGGTGCAGGCGATGAGCGGCATCATGAGCGTGACCGGCGAGCCCGACGGCGCGCCGGTGAAATGCGGCGTACCGGTTTCCGATGTCGGCACCGGCCTCTATGCCGCCTTCACCATCGTCTCGGTGCTGCGTCGCGTCGCCGGCGGCGGCGAGGGCGCCCATATCGATGCCTCGATGCTGGGCTGCAGCCTCGGCATGGCGGCGCTGCAGACCAGCGAGTTCTTCGGCACCGGTCGAGATCCGAAGAAGCTGGGCTCGGCGCATCCGCGTAACGCGCCCTATCAGGCCTTCAAGGCGGCCGATGGCCATTTCGTCATCGCGGCGGGTAACAACAAGCTGTGGGAAGCCGTGACCGAGGTCGTCGGCCGTCCCGACCTGCTGGCCGACACGCGGTTCGCCACGACCACGTCGCGCGCGGCCAATCAGGTCGTGCTGAAGGATCTGCTCGAAGTCGAATTCGCCAAGCAGGGTGTCGACCATTGGCTGGCCGCCTTCGAGAAGGCCGGCGTGCCGCAGGGCCGCATCAACAGCTACAGCCAGATCCTTGCCGATCCGCAGGTCCAGCATATGGGTTGGGTCGAGGAGATGGCGCTGCCGTCGGGCGTGAAGACGCGGACCTTCGGCAGTCCCGTGCGCATCTTAGGTACCGATCTCGCCAAGCGGCGCGATCCACCGGCGCTGGGCGCCGATACGGAAGCCGTGTTCGGTTCTTCTCTTTTGCGAAAGGCTGCGGAATGAGCATTGATCGTCTGCGCCGCTTCATCGGCGACATGACCTCGCTCACGGGCGGGGCCTGGCAGGACAAGGACGAGGCGGCGACCGTCGAGGTCGGCGCCAAGCTCCTGGGTGAACTGGTGAAGCACGACGACTGGCTGCCGGAGTCTGCGGCAAAGGTGCCGTCGCACGGCTATGCGCAGAACCTCCTGTGGTGCGACCCGTTCGAGCGCTTCTGTGTGGTGAGCTTCGTCTGGGCACCGAGCGCCAACACGCCAGTGCACGATCACGAGATGTGGGGCCTGGTCGGCATGCTGCGCGGCTCGGAGACCTCGCTCGCCTTCTCGCGCCATCCCGAGACCGGCGCACTGGTGCCGGGCAAGCTCACCAAGCTCGAACCCGGCGATGTCGAGGTGCTGGTGCCGGCGGTGGGCGACATCCATCAGGTCACCAACGCCTTCGCCGATCGCGGCTCGATCAGCATCCATGTCTATGGCGGCAATATCGGCGCGGTGCGGCGGCACACTTACGACGTGAAGACGGGCGAGCCCAAGCTGTTCGTCTCGGGCTACACCAACCGCGAGCAGCCCAACATCTGGGATCGATCGGCGGAAGTCCGCGCCGGAAGCTGACGCATTCTCCCGTTCCGGGCGCGCTCTGTTCGCGTACCGGTACGGCTCCCTTGACCCGCCGCGCCGGGCGCACGCACTGTTGTGCAAACAAGGGAGGTAATAATGATTCAACGCAGAAGCCTGCTGCGCGGCAGCACCGCGTTCGCCGCCATGACCGTGGCGGCTCCGGCCATCGCGCAATCGAGCAAGTGGCCGAGCCGCGAGATCTCGCTGATCAATCCTAACGCGCCCGGCGCCTCGACGGATCTCACGGCGCGCATCATCGCCCAGGCCCTGGAGAAGCGGCTGAACGCCACGGTCATCGTCAAGAACGTGGTGGGCGGCGCCGGCGCGCTCGGCCCGACGACCCTGGCGCAGTCGACGCCTGACGGCCACACGATCGGCCTGGTGGCGATCTCGAGCCATATCGCCGTGCCCAACATGATGAACGTCGCCTATGAGCCATGGAAGGCGTTCGACATCGTCGGTCAGGTCGCCGCCCTGCGGTACGGCATCGGCGCGCGCGCCGACGGCCCCCTGAAGTCGATCGATGACCTGATTGCCCTGGGCAAGCAGAAGCAGGTCACCTACAGCTCCAACAACGTGACCAACGTCGTGGCGATGTTCCAGCTCGCCAAGCTGACCGGCGCCAAGTTCCGCTGGGTCGTCTTCCCCGGCGGCGTCGAATCGGTGACGGCGGCGATCGGCGGCCATGTCGACGCCGTCATCCAGACCGTCACCGAGATGCGCCCGCAGATCGAGGCCGGCAAGCTGCGCTTCCTCGCCTCGGCGGCCGAGGCGCGCTGGCCCGACTATCCCGACGTGAAGACGCTGCGCGAGATGGGCTACAACGCCGTCACCAACGGACCTTTCGGCTACGCCTTCCCGGTCGGTGTCGATCCGGCCATCAAGGAGCGCATGGACAAGGCGCTGGCCGACGTCATGCAGGACGAGTCGGTGACCAGCCAGATCACCAAGCTCGGCATTCAGGCGATCTATCGCAACGGCAAGGACTATGCCGCGCTCCTGAAATCGCTCGAGACCGAGCTGGTGCCGATCCTCAAGGAAACCGGCATGGCGAAGAAGCCGGCATGAGCCGGCTCGGCGGCGCGCGCATCGCCACGCTGGGACTGCTGGCGGCCGCATCGGTCGGCCTCTGGCAAGCCCTGCGGCTGGAGAGCTGGGGGTTCGACGGTCCGGGCCCCGGCTTCTTCCCGCAGCTCATGGCGGGCATCTGCGTGGTGCTTGCGCTGATCGTGCTGGTCTTTCCGGGTAAGGCCGGCGAGACCGAGGGCGGCGACACGGAGGACGCCGAGGCTACTGCCGAGACGCGGAGGTGCTTCGCGATCTACGCCGCCACCCTCGGCCTGCTCGCCGCGGGCGCCATGTACGCAGGCTTCGTTGTGACGACCATTGCCGTCACGGTGGTGATCGTGCGCTTCGCCGAGCGACGCTCCTTGACGGCGGCGCTGGGCTACGGCGTGGCCTGCGCGGTCATCGGCCTCGTCTGTTTCGGCTGGCTGCTCAGGGTCGACCTGCCCGAGGGGCCGATCGAGCGCGCCTTCTACACTTTCGTTCACTGAGGCTCGCCGCATGGAAGCGCTGCTGGGCGGATTCGCCGTCACGCTCACCCTCGACAATCTGCTCTACTGCTTCGTCGGTGTATTCCTCGGCACCGTCGTCGGCATCCTGCCGGGACTGGGGCCGCTCACCACCATCGCGATCCTGCTGCCGATCACCTTCAAGATGGACGTCACCTCGGCGATCATCATGTTGTCGGGCATCTACTACGGCGTGGCCTATGGCGGCACCGTGACGTCGGTGCTGATGCGCATTCCCGGCGAAGCCTCGTCCGTCGTGACCTGTCTCGACGGCTACGAGATGGCGCGCAAAGGCCGCGCCGGCGCCGCGCTCGGCATTGCCGGCATCGGCTCCTTCGTGGCCGGCACCGTGGGCGTCATCGGCATCTCCTTCCTGTCGCCGCCGCTGGCCGAACTGGTCATCAAGTTCGGGCCGGCCGAGTACGCCATGCTGATGCTGGCCGGCCTCACGATGGTCACCTACATGTCGAGCGGCTCGCTGGCGCGGTCGCTGCTGATGGCGGCTTTCGGCCTGCTGCTCGGCACGGTCGGCAGCGACCCTCTCAACATGACGCCGCGACTCACCTTCGGCATCCTGGCGCTCGGCGACGGGGTGAACCTGGTGCCGCTGGCCATCGGTCTGTTCGGCCTCTCCGAGGTGCTGTTCATGGGACGGCAGAAGCTCGAAGACATGAAGGTGCTGGCGCCGCCAACGGGCCTGCTGGGCTTCCTGCCGTCGCGCGAGGAGGCCAGGCGCTCGGTGGGACCCGTGGCGCGCGGTACGGTGATGGGCTTCCTGGTCGGGTTGCTGCCGGGCGGCGGTGCGGTGCTGGCCTCGTTCCTGTCCTACGGCATCGAGCGCAAGCTCTCGAAGCATCCCGAGGAGTTCGGCAAGGGGGCGGTCGAGGGGCTCGCGGGGCCCGAGTCGGCCAACAATTCCGGCACCGCCGGCGCCTTCGTCCCGCTGCTCTGCATGGGCATCCCGTCCAACGCCGTGACGGCGCTGCTGCTCGGTGCCTTCATCATCCACGGCGTCACGCCGGGCCCGACCATCCTCGAGCGCCAGCCGGAGATTTTCTGGGGCGTCGTCGCCAGCATGTATATCGGCAACGTGATGCTGCTGGTCCTGAACCTGCCGCTGATCGGCCTGTTCGTGCGCATCCTCGATATTCCACGGGCCTACTTGGCGCCGATGATCCTCGCGGTCTGCCTGATCGGCGTCTATTCCTCGAGCGGCAATCCCGCCGATGTCGTGATCGCCGTGATCTTCGGCTTCGTGGGCTATGGCCTGCGCCGCCACGGCTTCGACCTCGGCATCGTCATCCTGGCCTATGTGCTGGGCCCGATCTTCGAGCGGTCGGTGCGCCAGGCGCTGGCGATATCCGACGGTGATCCCTCGATCTTCTTTCACAGCACGCTGTCGACCGGCTTCGCGATCGTCGCCGTCGTGCTTCTCCTCCTGGGCCTGTGGCCGAAGCGGCGGGCGGCGCGCGCCTGATCTCATCGCCTCGCCGGGGTGGCTGAGCCACTAGCTCGGCCACTGGCTCGGTCAGTGGCCGAGCCGCTCTTGTCGTCGTCGGGGCTGGCGCGCTCCAGGCCACGGATATGGGCCTGCAGGATCGCCACGGCCTTGTGGATCTCGCGGTTCCTGAGCGCGGTCACGATCCGCCGGTGGGCGTGGCTCGATCCCGGCTGCCAGCCGGCCGATCGCGTCGCCGAAAAGATGATGCGTGAATTGGCAAGCTGCAGGTCGTCGATCAGGGCGAGCAGGCGCGGCATTCGACAGGGGCTCGCCAGTTCGCGGTGAAAAGTGCGGTTGGCCTGCTCCCATTCGACCATCGTCTCGGCCCGGTCGGCGGCGAGCAGGGCCTTTTCGATCTTCTCGAAACTGGCGCCGTTCAACTTGGGCGCGGCAAAGCTCAACGCCAGTCCCTCGAGGTTGGCGCGGATCTCG
>Ga0209930_1001579_pt1 | contig 34173 bp, 30 predicted proteins | sample ThiBiot_500_biof_2_FD_183948 | JGI IMG/M metagenome (GOLD analysis project Ga0209930, IMG submission 183948) | Wastewater bioreactor microbial communities from Cape Town, South Africa - Thiocy_cont_500_biof (SPAdes) | ecosystem: Engineered > Bioreactor > Thiocyanate-remediating >... | reverse complement strand
GGAAACGTCTAGACAATATATATGTTGTGGACTCAACGGGACGGGACCTTGATACAGCCAGGGAATCGACCGCCGCCGCTACATCCCACTGTCACCTATCGACGCAGTCGCACAACTGCAAGCCGGGCACGGACGGTTCCTGCGCGCTCTCGGTACCAATCAGCAGATGACGCCGAAGTCTGAACTCAACCAGCTCAGCTCCACGAAACGCCGGAGAGGCACTCACTTCACCAGGATCTACGGCAAGCCGTTCCAACGGACCACTGAGCAACACGGTTGACATTCCGAAGCAAACAGCCGGGTTTCTGCCGGAATTACGTCCCCGGTCTGCCGCGATGCGGCCGCAGTGTCATCCGTGTGGTTGGCCGTCGCCGAGATGATGAACCGATCAGCGTCGGCTTCGAAGGCGAGAACGATACGCACGCGACCGCTTCGCGATCTACCGGCTGGTGACCAAGGTCCGGGTCTGGCGGAGGCTCTCTGGTTTGAGTTGCTCCGCCGGACTTTGTGTACGCCGCGAGCCCCGACCTTCTGAGCGAACGCGCCACTTCCGCAGATCGGCGGGGTGCTCCATCGAACGACCCATTGCTCCTCTACCGCCCCGCCTCGCCGGACAGCGCCCGTACCGCGCCAAGATCCTGGAGAAACTGGCCATAGGCGGCCTCCTTCGCCGCCGGATCGGGGATGCGCAGCAGGTAGGAGGGGTGGACGGTGATGAAACCCTTGTGGCCGCCGAGTTCGTGGGGGCCGCGGACCTTGGTCACCGGCAGCGCCTTGCCCGTCAGCGCCAGCACGGCGGTCGCGCCGAGGGCAACCACCAGCTTCGGCGCGACGAAACCGAGTTCGCGCGTCAGCCACCAGCGATAATGCTTCACCTCGCCGGCAGTGGGCGACTGGTGCAGCCGCCGCTTGCCGCGCTGCTCGAATTTGAAATGCTTCACCGCATTGGTGACATAGACCTTGGACCGGTCGATGCCGACCTCGCGCATTGCGCGATCGAGCATCGCGCCGGCCGGCCCGACGAAAGGCCGCCCTTCGATATCCTCCTGGTCGCCCGGCTGCTCGCCGACAAAGGCGATGTCTGCCCCGAGAGGTCCCTCGCCGAGCACGGCCCGCGCTCCGCCCGTCACCATCGGTTCGGAGGCCGCGATCAGGGTGTTGAGCGCCTCGAGCGTCTTCGGGTCCTGGTCCGCCATGGCTGCCACCGCCTTCTCCGGATTGCGCTTCGCGGAGGGCATGGCCATGCGCTCCGTCATGGCATCAACGCGCGAGGCCGCCGATCGGACGAGGTCCGGAATGAGGCTCGCCTCCGGCAGGTTGCGCCAGTAGCGCTTCGGCATCTCGGCCCGCATCATCACCGGATTGACCCGCGCGGGGTTGAAGGCGCTTTCGTAATAGCCGCGCCAGCTCTCCTCGATCACGTCCTTACCCGCCGCGTCGCGCCGATCGGCGGAGGGGCCAACCGCCAGCGCGGCGCCGTCCCAGTGCAGCGAGCCAACCGGCGTCAGGATCGACCAGCGCATGCTGCGGAAACGATCGACGAAGAAGGGCGCGGCGCGTTCGAGGATGAAATGATCGGGCTCGAACCACGCCACGAAATGCTCGCCGTCCCCGGCCGGGACGGAACGGAAGCGGACGAAGGCATGCATCTTGTGAATGTCGCGCCGGATGGCCTTCGCCATCATCGAAAGGCGATGAACGAGCGGATCGCTGGCGAGCACCGGCAGGTCGCGCTCGCCATGCAGCACCCGCCAGATCAGCGCATAGAGCAGCGCGTAGCGCTCGGGATCGCGATGGCAGACGACCAGGGCGACGAGATCGGCGACGGCGCGTGGCAGCGCGAATGGCGGCGCCTCGGCGATCGATGCCTCGCCGAACAGGGCCGGCTTGTCGTCCGTGCTCCAGGCGACATCCTGCGGCGGCACCTGTTCGGCGACCAGATATCGAACCGCGCGGCGGAAGCCGTCGGGATCGGCGCCCTCACGAAGCGCGACGCGGCGCCTCATTCGAAGAGGCTCAGCTGCCGCGCCGGAGGCGTCAGCCGCGCGCGGAGATCGGCCCGGTCGATCAGCCGGGCGGGATGATGGTCGGCTGTCACCAGGAAGGCTCGCGCGCGGCGCAGCCCGCCGCTCAGCCGCGCGACATCGTCCCATCTGAGGCGGGTCTGGCGCCGGCAGGTGAGGATCTTGTCGACGGCGCGGCTGCCGAGCCCCGGAACGCGCAGCAGCAATTCGCGGTCGGCGCTGTTGACGTCGACCGGAAAGCGCTCGCGATGCTTGAGCGCGTAGGCGAGCTTCGGATCGATGCCGAGATCGAGCATTCCGCCCTCCCCTCCCGAGGCGATCTCCTCGACCGTGAAGCCGTAGAAGCGCAGCAGCCAGTCGGCCTGGTAGAGGCGGTTCTCGCGCCGGAGCGGCGGCGCCTTGACCGGCAGGCTCGGGCTCGCCTCCGGGATCGGGCTGAAGGCCGAGTAATAGACGCGCTTCAGGCGGAAGCCCGAATAGAGCGAGGCGCTGGTGCGCAGCACGGCCTCGTCGGTGGTCTCGTCGGCGCCGACGATCATCTGCGTGCTCTGTCCCGCCGGCGCGAAGGCGCGCCGCTCCTCGCGCGCCTCGGCGATGCGCTCGCTCATCTGGCCCATGGCCGCGTCGATCGAGCCGCGGTCCTTCTCGGGTGCGAGTTTCTTCAGACTGACATCGGAAGCGAGCTCGATATTCACCGACATGCGATCAGCGAAGAGCCCGGCCTGTTCCAGCAGCCAGGGGCTCGCCTCGGGGATTGCCTTCAGATGGATATAGCCCGCGAAGCCATGGTCGCGGCGCAGCTTCTTCGCCACCAGCATCATCTGCTCCATCGTATAGTCGGGCGAACGGATGATGCCGGAGGAGAGGAACAGCCCCTCGATATAGTTGCGCTTGTAGAAGCCGAGCGTCAGCTCGACGACCTCGTCGACGCTGAACCGCGCCCGCTTCACATTCGACGAGCGGCGGTTGATGCAATAGACGCAGTCGAACAGGCAGTAATTGGTGAGCAGGATCTTGAGCAGCGACACGCAGCGGCCGTCCGGCGTGTAGGAGTGGCAGATGCCGCTGCCCGTGGTCGAGCCGATGCCGCCCGGCTTCGCGGTCCGCTTCTCCGCCCCCGACGACGCGCAGGAAGCGTCGTATTTCGCCGCGTCGGCCAGGATGCGGAGCTTGTCGAGGCTGGTCTGCGCCATCGTCTCACCCTTCCATGTTCATTGTTTGTTCTAGACAATCCGAAGCTAGGGTTGGAGTCACTTGTGAACAGAGGGCGGCGGCGATTTCGTTTAGGGCGCGGCGCATGCAGGCACCGCCGCACTGTCGGCTCAGGCAGATTTCGCGCTAGAGTTCTCTCCGCGAGGAGCGCCCACGGATCGACGCATGCTTTGTGCGCTTCGCGCGACAGCGATGGGGGAGACGGCAAGCATGAACGACCGCACTCAAGCTTCGGATCGACATCGGTTGCCTGTTGCCGATCGACGGCTGACGGCGGCCCGCGCCGGGCTCGCCGCGCTGGCCCTTCTCGCGAGCCCTCTCCTCGCATCCCCGGTTCTGGCCGAGCCGCTGCCGCCGCAGGTGTCGGCGGTCGCGATCCCCGACGGGCAGGCGGACAAGGCCGTCGCGCGCCTCGATGGCATCGCGACAGAGATCATAGCCAAGAGCGGCGTTCCCGGTCTCGCCATCGCCGTCGTCCATGACGGACGCACCGTCTATGCGAAGGGCTTCGGCGTGCGGAAGCTCGGCGAGGCGGCGCCCGTCGGGCCCGACACGGTTTTCCAGTTGGCATCGCTGTCGAAATCGCTCGCGGCGAGCGTGGTGGCGCATGAAGTCGGCGCCGGCACGGTCACATGGGACACGCCCGTGGTCGCTCATCTGCCCTGGTTCGCCTTGAAGGACCCGTGGGTGACGCAGCATGTGACGATCGCCGACCTCTTCAGCCACCGTTCGGGGCTGCCGGAACATGCCGGCGACAATCTCGAGGATCTCGGCTTCGATCGGCACGCGGTTCTGGAGCGCCTGCGCCTTCTGCCGCTCGATAGCTTCCGCGACACCTATGCCTATACGAATTTCGGCCTGACGGCCGCGGCCGAGTCCGTCGCCGCCGCTTCGGGCAAGACCTGGGAGGACCTCTCGGAACAGGTCCTCTACGCCCCGCTCGGCATGACATCGACGAGCTCCCGCTTCTCCGATTTCGAGAAGCGGCCGGATCGCGCCTTCGGCCATGTGAAGGTCGGCGACGCCTTCGAGCCGAAATACCAGCGCCAGCCGGATGCGCAGTCGCCCGCTGGCGGCGTCAGTTCCTCGGTGAACGACCTCGCCCGCTGGATGGCGATGGTCCTTCAGAACGGCGACTTCGGCGGCCAGCCGATCATCGCCGCCGATGCGCTGCTGCCGGCCATCCGCGCCGAGATGATCTCGGCTCCCTCCTACGCCCCCGATGCCAGGCCGGGCTTCTACGGCTATGGCTTCGGCGTCGGGATCACGCCATCGGGCAGGACGCTGATCACCCATTCCGGCGCCTTCGCGCTCGGCGCGGGGACGTATTATGGCCTGCTGCCCTCCGCCGATGTCGGCATCGTCGTGCTCACGAATGCATGGCCGACGGGCACTGCCGAGGCGATCGGCGCGAGCTTCATGGATCTCGTGCAGTTCGGCACCGTGACCGAGGACTGGTTCGCCCTCTACAGCGCCCGCTTCAACGCGATGCTGGCGCCGGTCGGCGATCTCACGGGCAAGGAGAAGCCGGATCACCCGGCGGCGCCCGCTGCGCTGGCGAGCTATGCGGGGGTCTACGCCAATCCCTATTTCGGGGATGCCGCCATCGCTGTCACCGGCGACCATCTCGAACTCTCGATCGGTCCGGCCGGCAAGACCTATCCGCTCACCCACCGGGACGGCGACATTTTTGCGATCAGCCCCTCCAGCGAGAACGAGCCCGACGGCTCGCTGTCGTCGGTCACTTTCGGACCCGGCGGCGACATGAAGATCGCCTATCTCGACCGCGACGGTCTCGGGATGTTCGTGCGGCGGTGACCGGCGCGGCAAGGAAGCGGAGTGCCTCGGTTCGACGGTCCTTTGACATTGCGTCCGGCGCGCTAATTCTCTGCCGATGAGCTTTGCCACCACAGCACGCGATCGCTTCTCGCGCGTTTGCCGCGTCTTCGACGCGCCCTCGCCTGCCGGCGCGGCGGCGCGGCTGTCGGCATGGGCGCTGCCGCTGGCCGTGCTCGCGGCGGCGATCGCCACGCGGCTGGCGCCGGCCGGGCTTCTGCTCGCCATCAGCCTCTTCGCCGTGATGGCGGCGCTGGCGGTCGCCGGGCTTCGCCAAGCCTATGCCCATCAGCGGCTCGGCCTCTGCAACATGGTGACGCTCGGCCGCGCCGCGCTCGCCGCTTCGCTCGTCGCCCCGCTCGCGACAACGGAGCCCCTGTCGCCCGAGGACGAATGGCTGGTGGTGGCTGTCGCGACGGTGGCGCTGGCGCTCGACGGGATCGACGGTTGGCTGGCGCGCCGGAACGGCCTCGCATCCTCTTTCGGTGCGCGCTTCGACATGGAGGTGGATGCTGCGCTCGGCCTCATCCTCGCGCTCCTGGTGCTCGCTTCAGGCAAGCTCGGCCCCTGGATCCTCGCCCTCGGCGCGATGCGTTACGCCTATGTCGCCGCGGCGCTCGTCCTGCCCTGGCTGAATGGCAGCCTGCCCGAAGCCTATCGCCGCAAGGCCATCTGCGTCGTTCAGATCGCTGCGCTCATCGCACTCAACGCCCCGGTCGTGACCGGCGCGCCGGCAACTCTTCTCGCGGTCGCGGCGACATTGGCGCTCGGCTGGTCCTTCGCGATCGATATCGTCTGGCTCGCCCGAAGGCGCCGCCCGTGACGGCGGCACGTCCGGGTTGGCGCGGTATCGTCGCCCTCATCCTCGCGGCGCTGTTCTTTCAGTTGGTGCTGATCGCGCCGGATGCGCCCGGCGGCTTCACCTGGGGAACCCTGCTGCGGTTGCCGTTGGAACTGCCGGCGATCCTGCTTCTGCTCGCCGCCCTCCCCCGCCATTCGATCGCCACGACGCTGCTGAGAATGGCGCTCACCGCCGTGCTTGTCTTCGTCACCCTCCTGAGACTCGCCGATATCGGCACCAGCCTCGCCTTCGCCCGGCCCTTCAATCCGGCGGTCGATCTTCACCTTGTCGAAGCCGGCATCCGCCTCGGCTTCTCGACGCTCGGTGCGCCGCTGGCGCTCACCGCGCTCGCCGCCGCCGCGCTCGCCATCGCTTGCCTCGCCGCCGCGCTCTGGTGGGCGAGCGGTCGCTTTGCCGGCCTGCTGCATGGCCCTGTCACGCTGGCGGCGGCCGCGCTGGCGATCGTCGCCGTGGGCGCCGCGGTCGCCGGCTCGCTTCCGCTGCGCCCGCCGCTGACGGTCGCGACAAGCCGGCTCGTGGCCGATCGCCTCCAGACCTATGCAGCGACACGCGCCGATCTCGCCCGCTTCCGTGCCGAGACCGCGAAGGATCCCTTCGCCGGCGCGACCGGCCTCTTCGACCGCCTCGCCGGCCGCGACGTGCTGATCGTCTTCATCGAAAGCTATGGCCGCGCCAGCTTCGACAACCCGCTTTATGCGCCGACCCATCTCGCGACGCTTCGGGCGGCCGAGCCACGTCTTGCCGCGGCCGGCCTCACAATGCGATCAGGCTGGCTGACTTCGCCGGTCGAGGGCGGGCAAAGCTGGCTCGCGCATGCGACCCTCGAATCCGGGCTGACGATCTCGAGCCAGACCCGCTATCGCGCGCTGCTCGCGAGCCGGCGCGCCACGCTCTACGACCTCGCCGCCCGCTCGGGCTTCCGCACCGCCGCCGTGATGCCCGGCATCACCATGGCCTGGCCGGAAGGGCCGGAACAGGGTTTCGAGACCATCCTGGCCTCGGCCGATCTCGGCTATCGCGGCCGGCCCTTCAACTTCGTGACCATGCCGGACCAGTTCACGCTCGCGGCATTCGACCGGCTGGTGCCCCGCGGGCCCGAGGCCGGACCGCTCGTCGCGCAGATCGTGCTCCTCTCCTCGCATGCGCCCTGGGTGCCGGTTCCTGAGCTGATCCCGTGGAACGAGGTCGGCGACGGCACGGTGTTCGATCGCTGGGCGCTGTCGGGCGATCCGCCGGAGGTCGTCTGGCGCGACCATGACCGGGTGCGCGACCAGTACCGCCAGGCGCTCGACTATTCGCTGCAGACAATCCTCTCCTATGCCGCGCGGCAGTCGGACAGGCCGCCGCTGATGGTCGTGCTCGGCGACCACCAGCCGGCGCCCTTCGTCGCCGGCATCGAGAGGCGCGACGTGCCGGTGCATCTGATCGGGTCACCCGACCTCGTGGCACTGTTCGAGGACTGGGGCTGGACCGCCGGCCTCGTCCCCGCCGCTGACGTCCCGTCCGCACCAATGAGCGACTTCCGCGACCGCTTCATCCGCGCGCTGAGCACGAACGCACCGGCGCCGGCGAACTGACCGAAGTGGCACGACGAGCACGCGCTCGATCCTCCGACCCAGCGCTTCCGATCCCTTCGTATCGGCGATTGCGCCGAAGGTGAACTTGTGAGGCCCGGCGCGCGAAACCTACCCTCGACCCATCACAAGACAGGGTCCGGACGCCTGTTCCGGGTCGTGCCGACGGCACGGCGACACCTGCCAATCCAGAGGGTGACGGATGCCAATATCAAGCATGACGAGAGACCGCGGGCCGGTGCGCCGCCTGACGGCGAGACATCGCCCTTCCCTGATCGCCGCCATGGCGGCGACGGCGCTTCTCGCCGGGCCGGCCCTCGCTGCCGAGACCGCCTTCGCGCCGAAGCCGCTCGCGGCCGACGAGATCGGCGCCGGACCGCGGCTCATCTATCTTCATCACGAATATCCGGCGACGCTTGATCCCCAGAACACCTCGGCCTTTGTCGGCCAGATGGCGATGGAGCTGTTCGACACGCTGGTGACCTACGAGATCGACCCGGCGACCGGCATCGCCGACCAGACCAAGATCGTCCCCCGCCTCGCTACCTCCTGGGACATCGCGCCCGACAACAAGACGCTCACCTTCCATCTGAACCCCGCCGCGAAATTCTGGGACGGGACGCCGGTCACGGCCGACGACGTCTACTGGTCGATCCAGCGCGCGCTCGAGGGCCGCATGGGCTGGGGCACGACGCAGATCGAGACCGGCGGCATCTTCAAGACCGACCAGATGAAGGTGATCGACCCGCAGACGATCGCGATCACCTATCCGGACGGCATGGGGCGCTACTCGCTGCGCAACTTCGCCTCGATGTCGCTGACCGTGATGTCGAAGGCGGCCTGCGAGAAAGGACGCGCCGAGGGCGACACCTGGTGCGTCGACTGGATCAAGAAGAATGCGATGGGCTCGGGCCCCTACAAACTCGGCGAGCAGCAGAGCGGCGAGGCGATCACCATCACCGCCAACAAGGATTATTGGGGTGCCGCGAAGCCCTATTACTCCGAGGTGATGTTCCGCGTCGTTCCGGATGCGCAGACGCGGGCTCTGCTCATGGAGAGCGGCGAGGCCGACTTCGCCTTCGTCACAGCCAACGAATACGCAACGCTCGCGAAGTCCGGCGCCGTCAAGGTATTCAGCGTGCCCTCGCAGCAGGACGTGACCGTGCTGCGCTGGAAGCCGGACGTCCCGCCCTTCGACGACATGAAGATCCGCGAGGCCGTGATCAAGGCGATCCCCTATGACCGCCTCGTCACGGAAGTCTGCAAAGGCTTCTGCACGCCGGTTCAGAATCTGGTCGGCGTGACGACGCCCGGCTATGTCGCGGACCCCTATTTCACCACCGATGTCGAGGCCGCGAAGAAGCTCGTCGCCGAAAGCAAATATGCCGGCAAGGTGCCGTCCTTCGAGGTGCCGGTGGTTCAGGGCTCGACCAATATGGCGGCGGCCGTGATCATCCAGGACGCGCTGCGCGGCGTCGGCATCGACATGCAGATCAAGCCGCTGACTCAGAACGCCTTCGACGACGCGGCCTGGGGCAAGCGCGACCTCAAGGTCTCCATTCACGCCATGGGTCCGTGGTGGAACGACTTCATGTACTGGGCCTACTGGATGTATCGCAGCGACAGCGCGACCAATCACATCCAGTTCGCAGATGCGACGCTCGACAAGGACGTCCTCGCGGCGCTGCTGATCCCGCAGAGCGACGAAGCGAGCTACATGAAGCTGCAGGACGAGGTGCTCGGCATCCTCAACGGCGAGCACCTCGCGGCGCCGCTCTTCCAGGTCAACTGGAACGCTGCCGTCTCCAGCCGGGTCTGCGACGTGAACAAGTTCCCCTGGGGCACGATCGCCTTCTCCTGGCTCCGTCCCTGCTCCTGACGCACGCCCGCACAGCCGCGCGCCGCCTCCCCGGCGCGCGGCCCCTTCTTCCGGAAATCGACCAGCCGATGCGGATTCCTCCCGTCCTCGCCTATGTCCTGCGGCGCATCGCGATCAGCGCGGTGGTGCTCCTCGGCATCAGCGCCGTGGCCTTCTCGATGGCCTATCTGCTGCCTTCGGACCCTGTGACGAGCCGCTATCCCGACATCACCAACGAGCAGCGCGCCGAGATGCGCCGTCAGATGGGCCTCGACCAGCCGCTCCTCGTCCAATATGCGCGCTACATGCAATCGGTGTTCGCCGGCGAGTTCGGCCGCTCGCTCGGAACCGGCAACAGCGTTGGCGAGGACCTCGCCCGTCGCATCCCGGCGACGCTGGAACTCGCCGTCTATGGCATCCTTCTCGGGACGGCGCTCGGCATCCCGCTCGGCATGGTGGCCGCCATCCGCCGCGGCCGGCCGACCGACCATCTGCTGCGGGTCGTCAACATCGCGATCCAGTCGGTTCCCGCATTCTGGCTGGGGATCGTGCTGATCTTCGTGCTCTTCTACCAGCTGCGCTGGGTACCGACACCGGTCGGCCGCCTCTCGCCGATCCACTCGCCGCCACCCTTCTTCATCGGCTTCTACACGATCGACGGCCTCGTCGCCGGAAAGTTCGACGTCGCGCTCGCCGCGGCGCGGCAGCTGATCCTGCCCGTCCTCGTGCTCGGCCTCGGCGTCGTGTCACCGCTCGCCCGCATCACCCGCGCCGCCATGGGAGAGTCGCTTGGCGAAGACTATGTCATCTTCGGACGCGCGCTCGGCCTAGGCGAGCGGCAGGTGGTTCTCGGCGACGCGTTTCGCGGCGCATTGGTGCCGATCGTGACGACGCTCGGCTTCGTCGTCGGCAATGTTCTGGCCGGCGCCGCCATCGTCGAGACCGTCTTCTCCTGGCCCGGCATCGGCCGCTATGCCGTCACCGCGATCACCACATCCGACATGGCGCCGGTCTCGACCTGCATCCTGCTCGTCGCCTCCGGCGTGGCGCTCACCAATCTTCTGGTCGACCTCTCTTATGCGCTGATCGACCCCAGGATCCGTCATGGCTATGGCAAGTGAGACCGTGGCGAACGAGCGGATGACCCCGGCGCCGGCCCGCCAGAGACCGGCGTGGCGCGCGATCTATGCGGGCGTCTTCGCCGGCGATCCGCTCGGGCTCGCGGGTGTCGCGATGCTGGCGATCCTCCTCACCGTGGCACTGCTCGGGCCGCTGCTCGTCACGCATGATCCGATCCTGACGACGCCGGGAACGCTGCTGCCACCGTCGGCCGAGCATTGGTTCGGAACAGACGATTTCGGCCGCGACGTCTTCTCGCGCACCCTCGTCTCGCTCCGGATCGATTTCATCGTCGCCGGCGTCGGCGTCACCGGCGCGATCCTGATCGGCTCGCTGATCGGCCTCGTCTGCGGCTATCGCGGCGGCTGGCTCGACGACACGCTGATGCGCTTCGTCGACATCATCCAATCCTTCCCGCTGATCCTGGTCGCGATGGTGCTGGTGCTCGCCATCGGCCCCAGCGTCGGCAGCATCGTGGTCGTGACGGTGCTGATCAATATCCCCCTCTATGCGCGCGTCATCCGCGGCCAGACGCTCGCGGTGAAGCATCTCGATTATGTCGACGCCGCCCGCTGCTCGGGCGCGACCGAGCTCGGGATCATGATCCGCCATGTGCTGCCGAACACGCTGAACCCGATCGCGATCCATGCCAGCCTCAACCTCGCCGCCGCCGTCGGCAATGTCGCCGTGCTCTCCTTTCTCGGCATAGGCATCCGACCGCCGACGCCCGATCTCGGCGTCATGGTCGCGGAAGGAACGAGGTTCCTGGTGCAGGGCGCGTGGTGGATGAGCCTCTTCCCCGGCCTCGTCCTCTCGGCCACCATCTTCAGCCTGAACCTTCTCGGCGATGCGCTGGAGAGCGGGCTGGACCCGCGCCGGCAGGAGCGTTGAGATGAGCGACCCGGCCCTTTTCGAAATCCGCGACCTGACGATCGAGAGCGTGCGCGAGGGCAGCCGCCGCCGCATCGTCGAGGGCATGAGCCTCTCGGTGCGCCATGGCGAAATCGTCGGGCTCGTCGGCGAGAGCGGCTCTGGAAAGTCGATCTCGATGATGGCGAGCGTTGGACTCGCCGCCGCGAGCCTGGACATCACCGCCGGCGAAATCGCCTTTGCCGGCCGCCGCTTCGCGGCTTCAGACCGCGAGGGGCTTCGCTCGAACCTCTCGCACGGCGTCTCCCTGCTCTTCCAGAATGCCAAGGGCGCACTGAGCCCCTTCCTCACCGCGGGTGCGCAGGTCGATCGCGTGCTTGCCGGGCGAATGCCGAAAGCAGCGCGCCGGCGCGAGGCCGCCGAGCTCTTCCGGGTTTGCGGGCTCAATCATGCCGATCTTGCCGACAAATATCCGCACCAGATCAGCGGCGGCCAGGCGCAGCGTGTCGCCATGGCCTGCGCGCTCGCAACAGAGCCCCGCCTCCTCATCGCCGACGAACCAACGACGGCGCTGGACGTGACGACCGAGCGCGAGCTGCTGCGCTTCCTGGCACGGCTCTGTCGCGAACGGGATCTTGCCATCGTGCTGATCGCGCACAATCTGTCGCTTGTCGCCGAATACTGCTCCGGCCTCACAATCCTGCATGCCGGCCAGATCGTGGAGCGTGGCCCCCTCGCCTCGGTCTTCGCCGAGCCGCTTCACCCCTATACGCGGGGGTTGATCGCCGCCGTGCCCGATGTCGACGAGCCGCATGAGCTGGTACCGCTGGCAGGCAGCGTCTGGGGCGGACGAAACGACATCGAGCGCTGCCGCTTCTCGCATCGCTGCGCCTTTGCGCGGCCGGACTGCGAGGCCGCCGTGCCGCCGCTTCTCGAGCGGGCAGGCCATGAGGTGCGGTGCGTGCTCTATCGGGAGGACGCGGCATGACGGCCCCCGCTCTCTCCGTGCGGCGCCTTGAGCGCCTTTTCCGCAATGCCGCCGAACCCGAGGCGATGCCGGTCGGCGTGCGCGACGTCTCGCTGGAGATCGCGCCCGGCGAGGTCGTCGGCCTGATCGGCGAGAGCGGCTGCGGGAAGACGACCCTCGGCCGCTGCATCGTCGGGCTCGAGCGCCCGGACAGCGGAGACGTAGTGGTCGGCGGCACCGATTTCACGGCGCTTTCCGGGCGCGACAAGCGGTCCTTCCGCCGCAGTGTCCAGGTCGTGTTCCAGAAGCCGGAAACATCTCTCAATCCGCGCATGACGGTCGGCCGCTTCGTCGGCGAGGCGCTGGCGAATTTCGATATCGTGCGGCGCGCCGCCCGCCGCGAGCGGCTGGAACGTCTCGCCGGCCTCGTCGGCCTTCATGCCGGTGCCCTCGATCGCTATCCGCACCAGCTTTCCGGCGGCGAGCGGCAACGGGTCGCCATCATGCGCGCGCTCGCCTCCGAGCCGCAGGTAATCGTGCTCGACGAGCCGACATCGGCCCTCGACGTCTCGGTGCAGGCCCAGGTGTTGCGGACGCTGAAGGCGCTGCAGGCCGAGTTGCGCACGGCGATGCTGTTCATCAGCCATGACGTGGCCGTCATCCGCTATGTCGCAAGCCGCGTGCTCGTCATGTATCTCGGCGTCATCGTCGAGGAGGGGCCGGCGGACGCCGTCTTCGCGGCGCCGTCGCATCCCTACACCCGCGCCCTGCTCGCAGCGGCGCCGCGGCTGAAGCCACGCGCGGACGATGTTCCACCGATGCGCGGCGAGCTCGATCTTCGCGCCGTCCGACCGGGCGAGTGCCCCGTGCGGCCGCGCTGCCCGCTGGCACACGACCGCTGCCGGCAGGCGCCGCCCATGGCCGATCTCGGCAGCGGACACAAGGCCGCCTGCTGGCTGGCCGAAGACCTCAACAAGCAGAGTTCCCAACAGACCTACCGGGAGAAGACGGCATCATGACCGTGAGCGAGAGTTTCTACGACCGATCGATGGAGCTGCCGTCGGAACTGCTGGTCGGCGCCATTGACAGCCATGTTCATGCCGGACCGGTGCTGCGCTCCAATCCCGGCCATCAAGATCCGTTCGAGGTGGCGATCGAAGCGCGCGAGGCTGGCATGCGCGCGATCGTCTATTACGACGTGTTCGGCTGGGCTTCGGGCACGGCCTGGATGGTCAACCGCCATGTGCCGGGCATCCGCACCTTCGGCGGCTATCTGATGAATTCCTGCCATGGCGGGATCAACCCCCGCTCCGTGCGGACCGCGCTCTACATGGAGGAAGGCTGCCGCTTCATCTCGTTCGGCTCGCACTGCACCTTCTTCTCCGCCTCGCGGGAATCGACGCTGATCGACGGCGAGTTGGTCCCGTTCAAGGACGCCTATCCGGAGTTCGAGCGCGAGGAACTCTCGCGTGCCGTCCGCATCCCCGTCGAAGGGCCGATCTCTGACGATCTCGCCGAAATCCTGCAGATGATCGCAGATCATCCGGACGTCTATCTCAACACCGGCCATGTCTCGGGCCCTGAGGTCATGCGCATTCTAGACCTCGCCGAGGAATTCGGCATCCGCAAGGTGCTGATCGCCCACCCGGCCCGCCAGCAGCTGTCGATCGAGCAGCAGAAGGATGCGGCGCGGCGCGGCTTCTTCCTCGAGGGCTGCCTCGTCGACTGGCTCTACCCCCATGCCCCGCGTACGCACTATTACGTCGAGAAGAAATACATGGATCGCTCCGGCGATGTCCCGCGGCCGCGGCGCACCGCCGCGCAGTGGATGGCCGATATCCGCGAGGTCGGCCCGGAGCATTTCGTGCTCGGCACAGACTACGGCATCCGCGCCGCCTCAACGCCGGTGCAGGGCATGCGCACACTGTTCAGCCCCGACGAAATCCGCACCATGACGGCGCACAATCCCGCCCGCCTCATCGGCCTCGACCCGGTCTAGGAGCAAAGCCCGTGGCAACCTACGAGCCCTTCTACAACCGCACCATGGAACTGCCCGAGGAACTCCTCGTCGGCGCCATCGACAGCCATGTCCATGCCGGACCGGTGCTGCGGTCCAATCCCGGCCATTTCGACCCCATCCAGGTCGCCGAGATGGCGCGGGCCGCCGGCATGCGCACCATTCTCTACTACGACGTGTTCGGCTGGGCCTCCGGCACCGCCTGGATGGTCAACCGCTACATGAAGGATTTCCGCACCTATGGCGGATATCTGATGAATTCCTCTCATGGCGGGATGAACCCCCGCGCCGTGCGCACCGCGCTCAATCTCGGTGAAGGCTGCCGGATGATCTCGTTCGGCTCCCACTGCACCTGGCATTCTGCGACGACCGAATCGACGCTGGTGGACGGCAAGCTCGTCCCATTCAAGGACGCCATCCCGGGCTTCGCCGAGAAGGAGCTGTCGCGTGCTATCCGGATCCCTCTCGACGGACCCGTTCCGGATGCGCTGAAGGAAATCCTCGACATGGTCGCCGAGCGGCCGGAGGTCTATCTCAACACAGGTCATGTCTCCGGGCCCGAGGCGATGCGCGTCGTCGAGCTCGCGGAAGAATGGGGCATCCGGAAGGTGCTGGTCGCCCATCCGGCCCGCGCGCTGCTGACCGTCGAACAGCAGAAGGACATCGCGCGGCGCGGCTTCTTCCTCGAAGCTTGCGCGGTCGATTTCGGTGGGCCATGGATGCCGCAGACGCATTACTATGTCGAGCGCGAGCTGATGGACATGAGTTCGCTGGTCCATGGCCGGGCCATGAGCTGGCTGCAGGGCATCCGCGATGTCGGACCGGAACAGTTCGTGCTAGCGACCGACTACGGCGTTCGGGTCTTGCCCTCGCCGATCGAGGGCATGCGGATGATGATCTCGATGCTGCTCTATTTCGGCTTCTCGATCGAGGAGGTTCAGATGATGACAGCGACCAATCCGGCGCGCCTGATCGGGCTCGACGGATGACGGAGAGGTTCGATCTCGCCATCGTGAATGCCCGGATCGTCGGGGAGGACCGCGATGGCGTCGGCGGTCTTGCGGTGAAGGACGGGCGGATCGCCGCCATCCTGGACCGCGCAGCTGTCCCCGACGCGGCGGAGACGATCGATGCGGCCGGGCGCGTGCTGATGCCCGGTCTCGTCGACGCGCATGTCCACTTCTCCGAGCCCGGCCGCGGCCATTGGGAGGGCTTCGAGACCGGCAGTCACGCCGCGGCGGCTGGCGGCATCACCACTTTCGTCGAGATGCCGCTCAACGCCCATCCGCCGACGATCAATGCCGAAGCGCTGCGCCTGAAAAAGGCAGAAGCCGAGAAAAGCATCGTCGACTATGCGCTGTGGGGCGGCCTCGTCGACGACAATCTCGCCGATCTCGAGGACCTCCATGCCGGCGGCGTCGCCGGCTTCAAGGCCTTCATGTGCACCGCGACCGATTTTCCGCGGATCGATGCCCGACTGATGCGCGCCGGCATGACCGCGATCGCGGGCTTCAGCTCTTTCCTCGCCGTCCATGCCGAGGACGAGGTCATGACCGGACGCCTGGCGGCAGCCCTTCGAGCGGCCGGCCGGCGCGACCGCGCGGCGTGGGGCGAGGCACGGCCGATCACCGCCGAACTCGCCGCGATCGACGAGGCGATCGGCCTCGCGGAGGAGACCGGCGCGCGCCTCCACATCGTTCACGTCTCGTCGGCGGCCGGCATCGACCGGATCAGCGCCGTCAAGGCGCGCGGCGTCGCCGTCACCGCTGAAACCTGTCCGCATTATCTCTTTTTCGACGAGACCGATCTTGAACGGATCGGGCCGCTGGCGAAATGCGCGCCGCCGCTGCGCGCGCCTTCTGAGCGCGAGGCCCTGTGGGAGCGCGTTCTGGCCGGCGCCGTCGATGTCATCGCGTCCGATCATTCACCCTGCCTGATCGAGGAGAAGACGGCCGGCGACGACGACATCTTCGCCGCATGGGGCGGCATCTCCGGCCTGCAATCGACGCTGCCCGTGCTTCTCACGGAAGGGCCGAAGCGTGGATTGTCGCTGTCGGACATCGTGCGCATGACGGCGTCCAATCCGGCGCGGCTGTTTGGCTTCCACCCGAAGAAGGGTTCGCTGACGATCGGCGCCGACGCCGATCTCGTGCTCGTCGACCCCGACGCCGAGTTCACGCTGCGCGAAGACGACCTCTTCTATCGCAATCGCCACAGCGCCTATTGCGGCGCCACGTTCCGCGGCCGCGTCGACATGACCATTGCACGTGGCACGGTGGTCTACCGGGACGGCGAGATCCACCCTCGCCGGGGCGCCCGTCTTGATGGCGCGGGCCTTGCCGCTGTTCGCCAGCCGCTCGGCGAGACCGCCTGATGGGTTTCCCGGTCGGTGATCTGCCGGAGACGACGGACCAGCCGCTGGCGCGGCCGCTCTATCGCGACGACGACGGCACGCACATGCTGCGCCTGCAGCGCATTCTTGCTGTCGATCTCGCCGCCCCGGATCGCGGCCGCCTCGACGAGCGGCTCCAGCGCGCGCTCGCCGTGACCGGCGCCGGCTGGGCCGCCGTGCTTCTTTCCAGCGATCGCGGCGCGAAAATCCTCGTTGCCGGCGACATCCCGCCCCTGATCCACCGCCATCTCGGCGACCTGCGCCTGCAGGCGGCCGGGGCCGTCACCATGCCGACCTTCATGGTCAACCGCGCCGCGAGCCAGGGCTTCGCCGTCGAGGCAGCTCCGCTCGCCGGACGCGACGGGCCGCGCGGCCATGTCCTGCTCGGCTTCCCACGCTCGGAACGGGCCCGGCCGGAACGCGCCGAGCTGGTGCGGCTCGTTGCCGACGACCTGGTCGGCTTCCTCGACAGCAACAGTCTCGCGGCGCAGATCGAGCGCATCAAGAGCCACCTGGCGCTGGTGCACCGGCTCGGCCAGCAGGTGACGTCGATCCATGATCGCACCGAACTCTTCGGCGAGATCACGCGGCTGATCCACCATTCGCTCGGCTACGACCACATCCAGTTGCTTCTGGTCGACGAGGAGACGCGTCGGATTGCGCTCGTCCACGCCTCGGGCCCCTTCGCCGACCAATTGCTCGCCGCGGGCTTCAGCGAGGCGGCCGGGCGCGGCATCATCGGCCGGGTCGCCGAGACGGGCCAACTGCGCATATCCGCAGACGTGACGCAGGACAGCCACTTCGTCTCGCATGTGATGCTGCCAAACACGCAGTCCGAACTGGCGCTGCCCCTGCGGCTGGGGCAGCGGGTCATCGGCGTGCTCGATATCCAGAGCGACCGCCGCGACGCCTTCCGCCGCGACGACGTCATCCTGCTTCAAACCATCGCCGACCAGATCGCGCCGGCGATCGAACAGCATCGTCTCTTTGCCGCCGAGCGACATGAGCGCGCGCTGGCCGACACGCTCGCGGATGTCTCGCGCATCATCTCGTCCAGCCTCGATCCCGATCAGGTGCTGGAGGCCGTGCTGAAGGAGTTGGAGCGCGTCGTGCCACACCGCGGCTGCCGCGTGACATTGCGTGGCGAGGACGGCCTGATGCGCGTTGTGGCGGCCAAGGGCTACCCGGACAACGATAAGGTGCGCGCCGTCACCTTCGATCCAGCCGAGACGCCGCTGTCGCGGCCGGTGCTGGAAGAGCATCGCACCATCATCCTCGCCGATGTCACCAGCGAGGCGGACTGGGTCGTGCAGCCGGGCACCGAGCAGGTCCGCTCCTGGTGCGCCGCCCCGCTCGTGCTCGGCGGCGAGTGCCTCGGCTGGCTCTGCATCGACTGGCCGGAACCGGGGTTCTACATGCCCGAGAGCGGCCGCATCGTCCGCACCTTCGCCGATCAGGCGGCGGTCGCGATCGCCAATGCCCGCCTCTTCGCCCGCGTACGCGATCTTTCCGAAGCGCTGGAGCAGAAGGTCGCCGACCGCACAATTGAGCTTCGAGCCGCCCGCGATGAGATCGAGCGCAAGGCGGTCGAACTGCGCGCGCTGCTGCGGCGCCTCGTCGGCGTCCAGGAGGAGGAGCGTCGGCGTATCGCCTATGATCTGCACGACAGCGTCGCCCAGTCGATCCTCGCCTCGACCTACGAATTGCAGGCGCTGCGCCGCCGCGTCGGCGACCGGCCCGATCTCGATGCCCGCCTGACGGAGTGCCAGCGCATGCTCGACACGACGCTGCGCGAGATGAAGCAGATCATCTATGCGCTGCGTCCGACCGTTCTCGACGAGCTCGGCCTCATCCCGGCGCTCGAAAACTACCTGGCGTCGCTGCCATCGAATGTGCCGCTCGCGGCCGAGATCCGGGTCGACGGAACGCCCTTCGCACTGGGTCCCGACGTCGACCTCGCCATCTACCGCATCGTGCAGGAGGCGTCGCAAAACGCCGTTCGCCATGCGGGTGCGCGCAACCTCAACCTGACCCTCGCCTTCGGTCCGTCCCGCCTCGATGTCGCCATCCGCGACGATGGCCGCGGCTTCGCGCTCGACGCGGCGGAGCTCGGTCTCGGCCTCGTCGGCATCCGCGAGCGCGCCCATGCGGTGGGCGGCGAGGTCGCGATCGAGAGCCGCCCCGGCGGCGGCACCTCGATCCTGATCGGCGTCGGGGGCATCATCGGAGAATCGGATGGAACAGCCGCGCATTAGGGTCATGATCGTCGACGATCACGAGATCTTCCGTCGCGGGGTGAAGAGCCTGCTCGGCGACGAAGAGGACATGCGTGTCGTCGCCGAGGCCGGCAATGCCTCCGACGCGCTCGATGAACTCGGGCGCCGGCGCCCGGATGTCGTGACCATCGATATTCGCCTCGGCACCATGGACGGCATCCAGCTGACTCGGATCATCAAGGCGCGCCCCGACGCGCCGAAATGCATCATCCTGTCGACCTATGACGACCGGCAATATCTCGTCGGCGCGCTCGAGGCGGGCGCCGACGCCTATCTGCTCAAGACCAACTCCTACGAGACGCTCGCCAAGGCGATCCGCGCCATCCATGGCGGGCAGCGCATGCTGTCGGCCGAGCTGATCCCGACCATGATGGAGGAATACCGGCGCGTCGCGGCGCAGCAGATCCAGCGCGACAGCGGCCTGACGGCGCAGGAGGTGCGCATGCTGCGCCTGCTCGCCGATGGCGGGCGCACGCAGGACATCGCCGAGGAAATGGCGCTGACCGAGATCACCGTGAAGCGCAAGGTGCAGGAGATCACCACCAAGCTCAACGCCAGCAACCGCGTTCAGGCCGTCGCCGAGGCCGTGCGGCGCGGCGTGATCTGAACGACGGAAAGGCGCGCCTCCACCGTCAAGTGGTCGCGAGATCGGCGACCGTGGTCACGGAGCCGGGCCGGTGGCGTGCGGCGGGATGGGTTTCAGGCAAGCGGGCGTTGCCGGCGCCGAACAGCCTTTCGCGGAGCGTCGGCAGCGTGCGCTCGGTGCGCATCAGCCCGATCCGCTGCAGTTCCGGCACCACCTGCTCGGCGAAGTCCACATAGGAGCCCGGCGAGACGAACGGCGTGAAATTGAAACCGTCGAGATCCGTCTCATCGACGATCGCGGCGATGGCTTCGGCGGCGTCCCGGGGCGTGCCGGTGACGATCAGCTCGCGCATGCCACGGCGCAGGAAATCGGCAACGGCTTCGCGCACCGAGACGTCGCGATAGCGCTCGACCTGCGTTCGGCCGCCCTCGGTCGTCACCTTCGCGAAGGCGGAATCGGGGTCGAGCGCGGCGAGATCGACGCCGGTCATCATCGCATAATAGGCGCGCGCCGCGTCCGGATTGACCCAGGAGAGCCACTCTTCGAGCTTGTCCTCGGCCTCGGCACGCGAGGGGGCGGTGGCGACCGAGAGCCCCGCGATCGCCTTGACCGCCTCAGCGCCACGTCCCGCGGCGGCGGCGCGGCGGCGGAGGTCGTCGACCTGCTCGCGCAGCATCTTCGCGTCCTTCCCCTGCACGAAGGCGACTTCCGCATTCGCGGCGGCGAAGGCGCGGCCGACTGGAGACGCGCCCGCCTGAACGAGAACGGGCGTCCGCTGCGGCGATGGCTCGGAATTGAAATAGCCATGCGAGCGGAAATAGGGTCCGTCATGGGCGATCGGATGCACGTAGCGGCTGTCGGCATAGAGCCGCGCCGCCTTGTCGACGACGACGGCGCGATCTTCCCACGAGCCCTCGAACAGCTTGTAGGAGAGATCGAGGAAATCCTGCGCCATGGCATAGCGCTCGTCATGCGGCAGTTGCCGCGTGCCGAACAGGTCGGCCACCACGGCGCTGCTGGTCGTCACGACATTCCAGCCGATGCGGCCGCCCGTTAGATGATCGAGCGTCGCGAAGCGCCGGGCATTGGCATAGGGGTGCTCGCAACTCGTCGAGGTGGTGACGACGAAGGAGAGGTCGCGCGTCGCCGCCGCCAGCGCCGGGATCAGCAGCATCGGGTCGTTCTTCGGAATCTCGACGGCCTGCTCGAAGCTCACGGGCGGCACCGCGCCGCCGAGAAGCGGGTAGCCATAAGAATCGGCGAGGAAGAGAAAGTCGAAGAAGCCCCGCTCCAGCACCTTGGCGAGTTCGGTCCAGTAGGCGAGCTCCTTGTAGCGATAGGTGTTCTGGTCGGGATGCGCCCAAAGCCCCTGGCTGGTGAGATTGACCTGATTGATCTCGAACGCGCCCAGAATGATCGTCTTCATGCTGTCTCTCCTGCGCCCGCGTCCTCGGAAAGCCACGCATCGATCCCATCGAGAAGCCGCTGCCGCGTGGCGAGGCTCATGCCGGCGGCGAGGGCTCCGGCGCGGGCGAATTCGGCAATCTCGGGATCGGCGAGGCCCCACTCGGTCCGGGCGATCTCGTATTGAGCGGTGATGCCGGCGCCAAACCACAACGGATCGTCGGCATTCAGCGTCACCGGCACCCCTTCGGCGATCAGCCGTGGCGCCGGGTGGCGCGCAAGATCGGGCACGAGGCCGAGCCGCTGGTTGGACACCGGGCACATGTCGCAACAGACCCGCGCATCGGCCATCCGATGCACGAGATCCACCGACTCCACGGCCCTGAAGCCATGCGAAATGCGCGTCGCGCCGAGCTCGTCGAGCGCCTCGGCGATGCTGTCGGCGCCGCCGGTCTGGCCGGCATGGCTGACGATCGGCAGCGCGGCGGCGCGCGCGATCCCGGCAGCCCGGCGGAAACGACCAAGGCCGGCGGGTTCGACGAAGCCGGCCGTGCCGAGTGCCGTTATGCCCTTGCCGGCGTGGCTGGCGGCGATCGCAGCGAGGTCCTCGGCGATCGCGAGATCCTCGTCGGTATTGATGGTCAGCATCGCGCCGACCTCGACATCATGATCGCGGGCAGCTTCTGCGAAGGCGGAAAGCATCGTGCGGGTGACTTCGCCGAGCGAACCGAGCCGCGGCGCATAGAGCTGCGGCTCGATGGCCGGTTCCATATAGACGACGCCCCCGCCTGCCTCGGCCTCGACCAGAGCCCGGCAGAGCGCCGCCAGATCCTCATGAGTCTCAACGAGCTTCGGAACTTCCCCATAGGCAGCGAAGAACTGCCAGACATCCTCGAAGCGCTCCGGCACGGAGAACGGAACGCCGCGCTTTCGCGCCAGCGCCTCGACCGCCGCCCGAGGATAAGAACCGTCGAGATGGAGATGGAGATGCGCCTTCGGCAGTCGCCGGAGCGAACGCGCCGCCCCCGAAACGCCGGGCCCTTCACCGGCTGCCGCTCCTGTCGTCCCTTCGACCATTGGCGGCTCCGCTCCTCGTCGTTCCTTGCCACAGCCCCGGAGCTTAGGTTGACAGTCGGAGGCCAGCGAGTTCTGTTTCAGCCATGTCCTATAAGCGATCCTTATCGGCAGAGGCAGTGACGCCATGAGGGATCTCGATCTGAGGCTGCTGCGCTATTTCGTGACGCTCGCCGAGCACCAAAGCTTCACGGCCGCGGCGGAAACGCTCGGCGTCTCGCAACCGGCCTTGAGCCAAGGCATCCGGCGCCTGGAGGATGTGGTCGGCGCGCAGCTGATCGGCCGGCCGCCGCGCGGCTCGTCGCGCGCCTTCACGCTGACGGGCGCGGGCAAGGGGCTCCTCGAGGATGCGCGGCACCTTCTCGCCCATGCCGGCCGGGTCATGAAGCATGCGCGCGACAATGCCGGACGCATGACGGTGCGGATCGGGTTCGGCACGAGCACGCCGCACACGCTGCCGCGCGCCGTGCTCGACAGCGCAGGCGACATTCCGCATATCGAGATCCGCCTCGAATTCGTCCGCTGGGGCGACGAGATCGGCGCCCTCGAACGCGGGGATATCGACGCGACCTTCCTGCTGGCGCCGGCCGCCTTCTCCGATCCGAGGCTTGACGTCGTGCCGCTCGGTGTCCTTGGCAGGCTCGGCGTCTTTGCGGCGGATCATCGGCTTGCCCGGCGCCAGGAAATCCGCCTCGCCGATATCGAGGACGAGCCGATCATCGATGCGGCCTCCGACCGCAGCTACTGGCTGGTCAGCCCCCGCCCGTCGGGACGCCGCCCGGTCACTGTCGCGCCCGCTGCCCGGACGGTCGACGAGATGCTGACCTTCGTCGCCGCCGGCCGGGGCATGGCGATCACCAGCGAGACGGTGGCGGAGAAGCACTCCTGGCCCGGTCTCGCTTTCGTGCCGATCGCCGATCTCGAACCCTCGACGATCTTTCTCGCCGGCCATCGCTCGGAGCCGCGCGCCGAGGTGCGCCACGTGCTGCAGCATCTCGGCGGCGCCATGGCCGCGGCGCAGCCGAGGCGGTGACGCGCCGGCTCTTTTACCCGCTCATAACGGCGGCTTATAGGAGGCGCTGGAAAAAGCCCTCGCACGCGGGCGGTGCCGGAACTAGCTTTGCTGCATTGCACAGCGTCAGGCGAAGCCGGTCTCTCCGCCGAGGCACTGGGCGGGGATCACGCGGCCATTGTCCAGATCGATCAACATGATGCACGCCGGCTCAAGCCCGGCACCGGCACCCTGCCAGGATGGCGGGGAAACGCCCGGGCGCATCCAGGCATCGGCATGAGCCAGCGATGAGCGAGCCGGCGCCGCGCAAGCCGATCATCGATCTCGAAGGCGTCTCGCTGGCCTTCGGTCCGGTTCGCGCCGTCAGCGATGTCTGGCTGACGATCGCGAGCGGCGAATTCTTCACGCTGCTCGGCCCCTCCGGCTGCGGCAAGACCAGCCTCTTGCGCATCCTCGCCGGCTTCGAGACGCCGACCTCCGGGCGGGTCCGCCTCGAGGGCACGGACGTCACCACGACGCCGCCGCATCTGCGGCCGGTGAATACGGTTTTCCAGAGCTATGCCCTGTTTCCGCACATGACCGTGGCCGAGAATGCCGGCTTCGGCCTCGAAATGCTCGGCTGGCCGAAGCAGGCGATCCGCGAGCGCGTGGCCGAGGTGCTGGCGCTGGTCGGCCTTGCGGCGCTGGGAGACCGGCGCCCTGACGCCCTTTCCGGAGGGCAGCAGCAACGCGTCGCCCTCGGCCGGGCGCTGGCGCCGAAGCCGCGGGTGCTGCTGCTCGACGAGCCGATGTCGGCGCTCGATCTGAAGCTGCGCAAGGAGATGCAGAACGAGTTGCGGCGTCTGCATCGCGAGGCGGGGATCACCTTCGTGCTCGTCACGCATGACCAGGAGGAGGCGCTGGCGCTTTCCGACCGCGTCGGCGTGATGAAAGAGGGCGAGATTCAACAGATCGCGACACCGCGCGACATTTATCGACAGCCCGTCGACTCCTATGTCGCCGACTTCATCGGTGAGGCCAACCTTATCCCCGCCGGCGAGCTCGATCGCGAAGGCGGCGGCCTGGTGATGGTGCGGCCGGAGGATGTCAGCCTCGCGGGCAAGGGAGTGCCGGTCCGCATCGAGGGCCGCCTCCTCGAACTGCGTTTCCTCGGCAGCATCGTCGAGGCGGCGGTGGCGACGCCGGGCGGCACCATGATCCGGGCACGCTTTCCGAGCGCCGCGATGGAAGAGGTCGCGCTGCCGCCCGGTGAGACCGTCGGCCTTGCCTGGCCGGATGCGGCCGAGCGGCATCTGGAGCGCTGAGAGCATGGACCCTTCGCCATGACGCAGCGCGCGAGCCCCCTCCTCCTCACATCGCCCGCGCTCGCCGTCATCGGCGTCTTCATGCTGGTGCCGCTCGGCTACGGCCTCGCCTATTCCTTGCTGACGGCGAGCCCCTATGGCGGGGCCGAGCTGCCGCTGAGCACCGAGGGCTACGTCCAGATCCTCTTCCAGCGCGACTTCGACGACAGCCTCTATTTCTCGCCGACCTATCTGCTGATCCTGCTGCGCTCGATCGTTCTCGCCGGGCTGACATCGGTCATCTCGGCGGCGCTCGGACTTCCCGTCGCCTGGTTCATCGCCAGCCGGCCGGCACGATGGCAGGGAGCGCTGCTCTTCGTCGTGACCCTGCCCTTCTGGGTCAACAGCCTGGTGCGGACCTATTGCTGGGTGCTGCTGCTGCGCGACCAGGGGCTCATCAACATGGCGTTGCAGGGCGCCGGCCTGACGCACGAGCCTCTGCCCCTCATGTACAATGATGGCGCCACGCTGGTGGGGCTCGTCTACAATTTCCTGCCCTTCATGGTGCTGCCGATCTATGCCGCGCTGGAGCGGCTCGATCCGCGCCTGATCGAGGCGGCGCATGATCTCTATGCGACGCGGCGCCGGGCCTTCCTGCGCATCGTGCTGCCGCTCGCCGTGCCGGGCATGCGGGCCGGCGCGCTCATGGTCTTCGCACCGGCGCTCGGCTATTTCCTCGTGCCCGACCTCCTCGGCGGCGGTCGCAGCCTGATGATCGGCAACCTGATCCAGTCGGCCTTCACCAGCGGCCGCAACTGGCCGTTCGGCGCCGCGCTCTCGACCCTCGTCACGGCCGGGGTGCTCGTGTTCCTCGTGATCGCCGCGCGTCGCGGCCGCGTCGAGGCGACGCCATGAGGGGGGCAAGCATCAGGGGGCAAGCATCGAGGGGCGAGGCATGAAGCGCGCCTACGACCCCACCCACAGCCCGGGCCTCGGCGCCTATGTGGCGCTGATCATCCTCTTCCTCTACGCGCCGCTCGCCGTCCTCACGGTCTATTCCTTCAACGGCGGCAATCTCGTCACGGTGTGGAACGGCGCCAGCCTGCGCTGGTTCGAAGCCGTCATCGCCAATGGCGACATCCAGGACGCGGCGCTGAACTCCTTCATCATCGCCGGCTCGGCCACGGTGCTGGCGACGCTCATCGCCATCCCGGCCGCGCTCGGGCTGGAGCGGGCCTCGCGCCGGCTGGGCGTGGCGCTCGGCAGCCTGTTCGCGCTGCCGCTGCTGGTGCCGGAGATCGTCACCGCCGTCACGACGCTGGTCTTCTTCGCCAGCATCAAGCTGCGCCTCGGCCTCGCCAATCTCGTCATCGCGCATACGGTGTTCTGCATCCCCTTCGCGATGATGCCGATCCGGGCGCGCGTGCGCGGCATGGGCGAGACGCTGGAGAACGCCGCGCGCGACCTCTATGCCCCGCCGCTCGCCGTCTTCCGCCGCATCACGCTGCCGCTTCTAGCGCCCGCGATCTGGAGCGGCGCGATCCTCGCCTTCGTCGTGTCGCTGGACGACTTCGTGATCAGCGCCCTCGTCGGCGACGCCGGCACGACCACCCTCCCCGTCTATGTCTACGGGATGATCCGGCGCGGCATCACGCCCGAGGTCAACGCCGCATCGACGCTGATGCTCGTCTTCTCGCTCATCCTCGCCGGCCTCGGCCGATCTCTCAGCCGGCGGCGAAGCCGCCGATAAAGCCAAGCCCGACTTCGGCAAGGCAGGCCGGGGCCGGAGCAATCAAGCAACCTGCCGATCCAGAGGGACCAAAGATGAAGCTCGCCTCCTCCCCAAAGAGCCCATCGCGGGCGATCGCCTCCGGCGCCGCCCTGATCGGGCTGATGCTCGGCGCCTCCAGCGCACTGGCCGACGACGCGAAGGAACTGCGCATCTTCAACTGGGGCGGCTACACCGCGCCCGATCTCGTGGCGAAGTTCGAGAAGGAGACCGGCATCAAGGTCACCGTCGACACCTATGACAGCAACGAGACGCTGCTCGCCAAGCTCTCGGCCGGCTCGGCGGGCTACGACATCGCCGTCGCCTCCGCCGACTTCGTGCCGATCATGATCGAGCAGGGGCTGATCCAGCCGGTCGATATTGCGGCGCTGAAGAACTACGGCAACCTCGCGCCCGAATGGAAGGACCGCGCCTGGGACCCCGGCAACCGCTATTCGATCGTCTGGAACTGGGGCACCACCTCGGCGATGGTCGATACCGCCGTCTACAAGGGGCCGCTCGACTCCCTCGCCGTGCTCTTCGATCCGCCGGCCGAGCTGCAGGGCAAGATCGGCATGTCCGGCGCCACCAGCGAAGTGGTCTCGCTGGCCCTCGTCTATCTCGGCAAGCCGCAATGCACGGCCGAGATCGAAGACCTGAAGGCGCTTTCCGCCCTGCTCGAGAAGCAGAAGCCCTTCGTGAAGACCTATGACGCGGCCGGCATCGCCGAGCGGCTGGGCGCCGGCGAGGTCGCCGCCGCCGAGGCCTGGAGCGGCGCCGCCTACCAGGCCCGCCAGCAGCGCGCCTCGCTCGCCTATGTCTATGGCAAGGAAGGCGTCTATGGCTGGGCCGACAATGTCGTCGTGCCGAAGACGGCAGCCCATGTCGAGAACGCCAAGCTCTTCATCGATTTCCTGATGAACCCGGAGAATGCCGCCATCCTGTCGAACTACACCGGTTCGCAGAACGGCATCACCGGCAGCGGCGCCTTCATGACGCCCGCCCTCGCCTCGGCGCCGGAGATCAACCCGCCCAAGGGCGAGACGATCGTCTTCGGCAAGGTCTGCCCGCCCGAGGCGACCAAGGCCTATGAGCGGATCATGACTAAGGTCCGCAGCTGAGCCAGCACGCGGCGGCGGCCAGGTGCCGCCGCTGCCATCGGCCTCGGGCGGACCGGCGCACCGCCCTACCGCGAGCGCGAAGGGTGCGGGAGATTGATCGGCGGAGCCGTGAGGATGGCACCGTTGGGCGCCTCTGGCGGGCGCCGCCCGGAATCCTAGCCGACGATCTCGTGGAGGCGCTTCAGGATGTGGCGGGTGCGGCGGTCTTCGGGGTCGGCGCGCATTTCGTTCATGACATAGCTGAAGCCGACCTTCTCGGTCGGCCAGGCGCCATGGATCGAGCCGCCGGCGCCGGCATGGCCGAAGGCATCGCGCGGCGGGCCGAAGCGGCCCTGCGGTGTCTGCAGCGCCCAGCAGACGCCGAAGGCCATCGCCTCGGCGATATAGGGGTCCATGAAGCGCGACCGCTCCGCCCGCCCGAGCGCGACCGTCTCGGGCTGCAGCACCGTGACGCCGTCGATCGAGCCGCCGAGCGCCATGCAGCCGTAATAGCGCGCCATGGCGCGGGCGGTGGCGATGCCGCCGGCGCCGGCGATCTCCGCGGCATGGTAAGCGCGGCTGTTCCAGGGGAGATCGGCGGGAAAGAGCGGCGGGTTGCCCCAGGCCGAGACGAAGGTCGGGTCCTGGCGCAATTCGGAGGAGAACGCCTCCTCATAGGGCAGCATGTCCGGGCCGAGCGCGAGGGCGCCGACGCGCGGCTCCTCGCTTTCGGGAAGGCCGATAAAGGCGTCGAGCCCGAGCGGGCCGGCGAATTCCTCGGCGAAGAAGCGGCCGATGGTGCGCCCGTCGATACGGCGCACGAGCGCGCCGACCAGCCAGCCGATCGTCACCGGATGATAGCAGTGGAAGGCATTCGGATCGGGCGGCAGCGACTGCGCGGCGAGCAGCGCCTCCATCTTCTCGAAGTCGGTATAGTCGGCCGTCGTGAGCGGAGCGGCGATGCCCGGAAGGCCCGCCGCATGCGACACGACATGGCGGACGAGGACGCGACCCTTGTCGGCGCTCGCGAATTCCGGCCAGTAGCGCGCGACGGGGGCGTCGAGATCGAGCGCGCCGCGCTCGACGAGCTTGAGCACTGAGGCCGCCATCAGCCCCTTGGTGCCGGAATAGATTACCTGCAGCGTGTCCGCCGCCCAGGGCCGGCCCGGCGCGGCGCTGCCGCCCCAGACATCGACGACGATCCTGCCGTGATGGGTCGCGGCGAAAGCGGCGCCGAGATCGCCGCGGAGGGTGAAGTTGCGCGCGAATTCCTCGGCGACCGCCTCGAAGCCGGGAGCGACATGGCCCTTGGCCGGCGCGCTTTCGGAAGTCCAGTTGATGCTGCTCACGTCGAAGCCCTCACTCGCGTCTCAGTCACCATTCTCAGTCGCCGTCCTCAGTCCCCGTGGCCGGCCGCGTCGAATTCCTCGCCGCCCGCCATCAGGTTCAGGACTTCCTCGCGGGTCTTCTCGCCCCGCTTGAACTGGCTGGCGATGCGCCCCTGGATCAGCACGGTGAAGCGGTCGCCGACCTGCAGCGCATGCGTGGCGTTGTGGGTGATGAAGACGAGCGCGATGCCCTGCGACCGCGCCTTGATCATCAGGTCGATGACGATCTTGCTTTCCTTGACGCCGAGCGCCGCGGTCGGCTCGTCGAGGATCAGCAGCCGGGCGCCGAAATAGAGAGCGCGAGCGATGGCGAGCGCCTGCCGCTCGCCGCCCGACATGGTGCCGACGAGCTGGCCGGCATCGTTGATGCGGCGGATACCCATCTCGCGGATCTGCTCGAGCGCGATTCGGTTGGCGGTCGCATGGTCGAGGCGGCGGAACGGCCCCCAGCCTTTGGTCGGCTCGTTGCCGAGGAAGAAGTTGCGCGCCACCGAGATGAGCGGGATCGAGCCCACGTCCTGGTGCACGGTGCCGATGCCATAGGCCTTGGCGTCGCGCGGCGAGCGAAAGGCGACCGGCCGCCCGTCGAAGGTCAGCGTGCCGGAGCTCGGCGGCGTGACGCCCGACATGATCTTGATCAGCGTCGACTTGCCGGCGCCATTGTCGCCGAGCAGGCAATGTACCTCGCCGGGATAGGCCTCGAGGCTGACATCGTCGAGCGCGAGATTGTTGCCGAAGCTGCGCGAGACGGACTGAAGGGTCATCAGCGCGGACATCAGGACTTCCTCTTGCCGCGGTTCAGCGCCAGTTCGCGCACGAAATTGTTGGTGAGCACGGCGATCACGAGCAGCGCGCCGATGAAGGTGGCGAGCCAGTCGGTCGGCCAGCCCGTGTAGAAGAGGCCGAGGCTGACGATGCCGTAGATGAAGGTGCCGAGCACGATGCCGGTCACCGAGCCGAAGCCGCCCTGCAGGAGCACGCCGCCGATCACCGCGGCGATCGCGCTCTGGAAGACATAGCCCTGGCCCTGCGCGGCGTTGCCCTGGTTGTACATGATGGCGCTCATCACCCCGACAAAGGCCGAGGAGACAGCGGTCCAGATGAAGAGGATCAGCTTGACGCGGGCGACCGGCACGCCGGCCCGGCGCGCGGCGTCGACATTGCCGCCGGTCGCGAAGATCCAGTTGCCGAACGGCGTCTGCTTCAGCACCCAGGCGGCGATGACAATCGCGACGGCGTACCAGAGCACGGAGACGTTGAAGAACATCCACTTCGAGCCGAACACCGCCTCGGCCCATCCCGCATCCTTGAGCGACACGTTGGAAGAGCCGGAGATCAGCCGCGACAGGCCGAGCGAGGTGCCGGCGAGGATGAAGTTCGACGCCAGCGTGACGATGAAGCTCGGCAGCCGGGTGACGCTGACCAGCAGCGCGTTGAAGCAGCCGACGGCGATGCCCATCACGAGCGCCATGCTCATGGTGAGCGCGACGGGCAAGCCATAGAAGCCGGTACCGAGCGCAACGATGATCGCCGCCGCGCCGACCACCGAGCCGGTCGAGAGATCGAACTCGCCGGCGATCATCAAAAGGCCGATCGGCACGGCGATGATGCCGAGCTCGGCCGCCGTGTTCAGCCAGCCCGCCGTGCCGGGGATCGACAGGAAGCCGGAGGCGCCGCCGACGATGACGAAGAAGACATAGATGACGATCGCCGCGATGGCGGGACCGATCCAGACGATGCCGAGCAGCCGCTCGATCAGGCCGTGGCGCCGCGCCGGGCCGGCGGGCGTCGAAGTCTCAAGGGTTGCTGTCATCGGCAGATTCCGGACGCGATGCGGGGACGGCAGACGCAAGATGGACGGGCGATGCGAGGCAGCAGGCGAAGGCGGCGGCGCGCGGCCGCCGCCTTGCGCCGTCAGTTGGCGCCGCGCGAGCCGGGAATGGTCTTGTTGACCTCGAGCACAGCGGCCGCATTGTCCTTGGTCACCATATAGGGACCGACGCCGATCGCCCCCGACGGCGCCATCTTGTACTTGTTGTACATCATCGGGATCATCACGCCGTAATAACCCTGCAGGAAGGGCTGCTGGTCGGAGGCGAAGCTCATGTCGCCGGCCGCGACGGCCTCCAGCACGGTATTGCCGAGATCCATGGTGCCGAGATCGACCGAGCGGCCGGTGGCGCGGACCTGCTTGATCGATTCGAGCGCGTCGACGCCGACCGCGACGCCGAGCGTCACGACGCCGTCGATGGTCTGGTCCTGCATCAGCATCGCCGAGACCGCGGCCTGCACCTTCTGCGAATTGCCGATATCCTCGGAGGCGAGGATGACCATCTTGGCCTTGCCACCGGCTTCGGTGACGGCGTCGATATAGCCCTGGCAGCGCTGCTCCAGCACCGGATTGGCGGCGATCTGGTTGATGCAGAGGCCGTTCTTGACGCCCTTGCCGACGGCGACCTTCCCGCCCTGATAGCCCATCTGGTAGCTGTCCTCGCCGATGAAGGCGATGGCGCCGAGATCCTTGTACTTCGCGCCGCCGGAATTGATGATCACCACCGGGATGCCCTCGGCGGCGGCCTGCTTGATCAGCGGCTCGGTCGGCTCGGGGAAGAAGTTGCCGACGGCGATGGCGGCGGGCTTCCGCGCGATCGCGGCCTCGAACATCTTCGTATAGACGGGCACGATGTCGTTGAAGTCGGCCGGCGCGGTCCACTGCGTCTTGACGCCGAAATCCTTGGTCGCCTGGTCGAAGCCCTGCTGGACCGCGCCCCAGAACGGGTCGGAGCTCGGACCGCCGAGCATGATGATCACGTCTTCCTCGGCATGCGCCGCGAACGGCGCAGCCGCGATCATGGCCGCGAACGCGAGCGCGCCCAGCTTCTTGATGCTCATAGCTTCCTCCCACGCAGAAGGCGTTGCGCGTCCTCCCGACGCGCATTTGCCCCTCGGGCGCGACTGACGCCCTCGCTTACGATTATTAGGTAATATGTATGATGTAAAGAGGCGCTAGCGGACGTTGCGAAGCGCGAGCAGCGCCGCGACCTCGCGGGCCAGAGAACGGCCGAGGACCTCGTGCGCGGCCTCGTCGAGATGGATGCCGTCGATCCCGGCTGCCACGACCTTGTTGGCGTCGAAATGGAAGCAGCCGGTGCGGTGCGCCACCTGTTCGAGATAATAGGCATGGTCGCGGCAGCGCCGGTGGCCGTCGCCCCACATGGCCGGCTCGGCCGCCTCGGTGATTGCCGGCGGCGTGACGATCAGCACCTCCGGCGGATGCTCGACCATCGCGTAGTGGCCCTTGACCATCTGGATCAGGGTCAGCATGCCGCGCGCCGAATTATAGGCGCTGATCGCGAGCTGGTCCTTGAAATCATTGGTCCCGAGCATGAGGATCAGCACGTCCATCGGCGCATGCGACTCGAGGATCGGGATCAGCGTGCGCGCGCCGTTCTTGTGGATGCCCTCGATCGGATCGTCGAACACCGTCGTGCGGCCGGAGAGGCCCTCCTCGACGATCCAGGTGGCCGGCCCGAGCGCGCGGCCCATGACATGCGCCCAGCGCCGCTCGGGCGTGATCCGGTCCGGCGTCTGGGCGATATTGGCGAAGGGCGGGCAGCCCCAGGTGTTCGAATCCCCGAAACAGACGATGGTGGCCATGGGGCGGGCTATCCGGTGGGCAGGGGCGCGAGCGTTGCGGGCTGGCGCCATGGTTGCGTTGGCGCCTGCCTCTGAGGTATAAGTCCTACATATCCTCGATTGCAATCCGGCGCCTTGGTGGAACAGCGCGAAGTGCCGGCCGCTGCTGGAGCCCTTTCGTGACCGTCTATCGCCGCCCAGACCCGATCCCGCTGCGCAGCGCCACGGCGACGCCGAGGGCGGCCGGCCTGGCGCCGGTGCGGGCCGAGGCGGAGAGCCTCAACCGCCTCGTCGCGCGCGACATCTTTCTCGCGATCGTCGGCGGCCGCTTTCCGGCGGGCAGCATCCTGCCCAACGAGCATGAGCTGGCCGCGAGCCTCGGCGTCAGCCGCACCGCGCTGCGCGAGGCGGTGAAGGGCCTCGCCTCCAAGGGCCTGCTCGAGACGCGGCGGAAGCGCGGCACGCTGGTTCTGGAGCGCGAGCACTGGAACCTGCTCGACGCCGAGCTCATCGCCTGGTCGCGCCGGGACAACAGCGCCCGCACCAGCCGCGAGCTCTGGGAGGCCGTTGCCGCCGTCCAGGCGCCGCTGGCCGCGGAGATCGCACGCGGCGGTCACGGCAAGGCGGTCGAAGGCGCCATTGCCAGGCTCGAGGCCGCGCAGGGCACCGAAGAGCGCCGCGCCGCTTTCGCGCAGCTCCTCTTCACCGTCGCGGCCGCCGGCAATCCCTATCTCCGCGCGCTGAACGCCGCTTGCCTCGGCAATCTGATGCGGGACGACCCGGCCTTTCTCGACGTCGAGATCGGCCGGCTGCGGGGAGAGACGCTGCGCGCCCTCGTCGACGCCCTTCGCGAGCGCCGTCCTGAGGCCGCGTTCCGCGCCATGCAGCGCCTCCTTGCCAAGGAAGAGGCCGTCGCGGCGGAGCGCGGCGAAACGGCGGGGAGCAGCCTGCACGTCTAGCGTTGCGGCGATCCGAACTCCCCTTCTGCCACGCCGCCATCGAGGAAATGGCGTGAACGCATCGCCTTGTCGCGGGTTATGAGGGCGCGGCCGGTCCCCCGCTGGCCGCAGGCGGCGGAGCGATCCGTCGGGGTCGTCGGCCATGCCGCGGCCTGCTGCCCGGCGAGGCCCCCAACAACCATGCCGGGCAGTCCACCCCGGGCGCCCCGCCCCCCGGCTCAGCGGCGCGGCACCAGCGGCTTTTGCAGGAACACGCGCCGCCGGCCGACCGGAAAATCGGGCAGCACGCCGAACACCTCATATCCCTGTCGCCGATAGGCGCTCTCCGCCTTCGGATTGAAGGTGTCGATGAAGGCGCCATGGCAGCCGCGCGCCTCGGCCTCGGCCTCCGCGGCGGCCAGCAGCCGCCCGGCCAGCCCCTGTCCGCGCAGGGGCTCGGCCACGAACAGCCACTGCACATAGAGCCATCCCCAGGCGGTGGTGCCCGAGAGCCCGCCGCGCACGACACCGGTCTCGTCCCTGAGGAGGACGGCCAGTGGCACCCGGCCCGATGGTCCGACATCGCTCTCGTTGAAGTCCGTCAGGCCCGCACTGATGACGGCGAGGTCCTCGGCCTGCGGCGCGGCGGTGACGTCGATCGCGATGTCCATTCCTCATCCTCGCATGCGGCGGAGAGCCCGCTCCGGGCCACGGTTCGGAAGCGTACGAAACGCCGCCGCGGGGAACAAATCCTGCCTGCCCAAGTTTGCCGGCGCCCTTACAGTAGCCAAGCTTAAGCTGATTAAAATCAACGAGTTAGAGATGAAACCCGACGCGGTTTCGGTCGTTATTCGCTCGTCCCATCCAAAAGGAGGATGACAATCATGGCCAACAATCAGGATACCTCGAACCGCGGCTTCGCTTCGATGGACGAAGACAAGCAGCGCGACATCGCCTCGAAGGGCGGCCAGAGCGTG
>Ga0209930_1001569_pt1 | contig 34297 bp, 29 predicted proteins | sample ThiBiot_500_biof_2_FD_183948 | JGI IMG/M metagenome (GOLD analysis project Ga0209930, IMG submission 183948) | Wastewater bioreactor microbial communities from Cape Town, South Africa - Thiocy_cont_500_biof (SPAdes) | ecosystem: Engineered > Bioreactor > Thiocyanate-remediating >... | reverse complement strand
TCGTGTTCAGGTCAGATTAAGTTCACAGATGATTGTCATTCTCTCATCTATTTTCCATTTTGTCTTATTTGCAAACAAAAAGAAAAGAGACGACTGCAGACTGAGCTTAAGATAAGTTAATGGAAAAGCGACGTTTCCACTAAGACGATCGAAAATGCCTTTCAATATTAAGTTTGGAATCCTACTGAGATTTATTTGTTAGAACTTCATCAAAAGACGTTTCGTCTTTCTTTTTCTTCTCGAGTTATTTCAGAATATTTCTATTCTTGATTAGTCAATAGATTCTCTATACTTATGTTGTCTCACTCTATTATTTTATACAAATTATTATTCCGACTTTTTTCTTTTTTTTTTTTGTTGAGAAAACAAATTTGAATTGATCGTCGATGAGTGAAGAACGTAAGTCAAAGTTAATGAGTTGAATAAAAAAATAGGGTTGAATTGTTTGTCAGAATGAATGTAACATCCATTTAGTCTCTAATTGATAGCTTTCAAAATAGAAAAGAAAAGAAAAGAAGATTTGTCTAAGTAGAAAAAACAAGAAAAACAAAGTAAGACGAAGGAAACAACGATTTTGATTTGACTTTGAGAGAAACAGACGGAATAATTCGGTAAGTATACGTTCGACTGTCAAAATGAAGTTGAGTAATTGATGTGTACATGTTTACAATCATAAAACGAAGTCACTTTTTCTCTCTGTGAGTCACGATTAGTTGCCGAAATACAAATTGAATTCAATGAGAAGAGACAAATTGGATTAATAGAGACAAGACTGAAGAAGAAGAAGAAGAAGTGTTCGTCATTTAGTGAAAGTAAAAGAGTTCGTTGTATTTTGTTTTGTAGATGAAGAGAACAACGGAATTCGTTGATAGTATTTGTATTTTAATGATGATTTTGGGTTTGATTGGAAATGTTCTTGGTTTAATTGTATTTTCTTCTCGAAAATTCCGTCGAAGTACGTATGGTCGTTTGGCCATAGCTTCGTTAATTATAAATTTATTGTGTGTATTTCGTTATTCGTTGTTACTTCATTCGGTGATTCGTCGTTGGATAACGTATAAAGTTGGTCAACGATGGTTCTATTGTAAATTGTATCGATTATCGTCGTGTTTACGTGTTTTATCTTCATTTCTAATTGTGATTTGGACTTACGAAAGATATTCTTATGTGACAAATAATTTTCAATTAATTTCGAAGAACAAATGTCAATTTGGTTTGTTAACAATGATTTCATTGTCGATCGTTGTCGTTTTAACTGGTCCCAATGTTTATTTTTATCTTCCTCAACAAATTTCATTGATCGATGACGAAAGTTCGAATTCAAGTGAATTCAACGAAGTCAATTCTCCGATGATTTGTGCGTTGAAAAGTTCGATTTCAAGTCGTTGGTTAAGTTTTCTAGTTGACGTTCGTTTCGGTTTAAATTACACAACATTTCGATCGATCTTCTCCGAAATGATTCCATCGATTTTAGTTGTTTATTTTAACATTGCAATTATAATTCGTGTCATTCAAAGTGAAATGTCGTTTTCACGACGAAATTCTTCGTTGAATTTTCGTTCGAGTCACGTTCATAATCGTCCTCGAACGTCGTGGATGAACATTGTTCTCATAATTCATTCGTGTTTATTCGTATTTTCATCGTTAACAGCAACATTAGTTCATTGGACAACGTCCGATGCACTTCTGGCGTATTGGATTAGTGTTTTGATTTTAGCGAATTGTTCGTTGAATTTTTATGTTTATTGTTTAAGTGGAAAATCATTTCGAAGTGAAATTCGAAAATTATTAATTTCGCATTTTCGAACGTTTTGTTTTTCGAAATGTTGCTCTCAACGAGAAGAAATTCGTTTGACTTCGAATTCGTATCGAAAACGAACGACATTCTCCTCATCGAATCAACATTAAATATTTATTTTATATTTTCGAAAAGGAAAACAAAACAAATGTTAAAACAAATCGTCAGTCGACAAATTCGTTTGTTTTCCATAAATAAATCGTGTTTAGTTTCGTCAAGTCAAACGATTCAATTGATTTTAAAATCAAACGATGAACAAAATTCCGTTCTTGAATTGTTTTCGAAATCACTCGATGAAATTCACGATAAATATCCATCGAAACAAATCGCAACATCAATGAAACATCTCTATGAAAACAATTCATCCAAATTCAATTTACTTTTTCAACAATTCGAAAATCAACGAAGAAATCAAATCGAATCGTTCGCAACGACAAATCGTTCGTATTTGATCATTTTATTACGATACATTCGTTATTTAAATATCAGTTCCATCTATCGATTTCTCACTTTGGATGTTGATTTCACGTTGAAACAAACAACAAATTCGATTCTTCTCATTTCCAATCATGACAATTATTTCCCAACGAAGTCTCTTTTCTTTTCTTTTCGTCGTTTCATTTTCAAATTGATTTGTTTTAGTTGTTTACCATTGATTTGTGAATTATTATTCTTTGTCAATTATCTTTGTTCAAGTAAATCTTTGTCACAAATCAAATCTGATCTTTCGAAAACATTGATTATCGATTATTTACTTGACAATTTCAAACAAATGCTCGATCAATCGCCAGTCAATCGATTGTTAATCAAAGAATTTTGTTCGACATTGAATTCAATTGTTGAAATTCCCAAATCGAATGAAATTGCCATGTTTTCCTATAAACTATTGAAACATCTCGTTGATAGTCAATCGAATGAAATGTCAATGTTGAAATATTTGATTGTGATGGAACATCATCGAGATCATAGTCAATCATCGTCATTAATTCATTTGTTCAATCGATATTTAAGTGAATGTGCTATTTATGAACAGAATTTGGAGAATCTTTGTGAAATATTAATTCTATCGAGTTCATTGAATTATTCTCATGAATTATTTCATAAACATGTTCTTCGTCAAATCGGCAAACAATTGAAAAGTCGAAATGAAATCGATGTTGAATTGTTGAGTCGTTTGATTTATTATTTATGTTTAACTGATCCAACAAATCGATTTGCAACGAAAGAAATAATTCTTCAGTTAAGTCAACATATTTCAACGAATCTCAATGAGAAAATGCGTTCACCTCAGTGGATTATTCAAGCTCAACATGGAATGATGCTTCTCAATATTTATCATTATCAACTTCTATTTGCAATTGTTCAACAACAATTTTTTCCTTTACTTTTTCGTAAAATTCAAACAAAACATTTTATTCTTTTGTCAAAATAGAAAAAAATGCTTTTTTCAGGTGATTTGGGTGTTTATTCATTGACAATTCATCGACAATTATTTGATATTCATCATTCATTGATTTGTGATCGACCTCAAGTGACCAATCGTCTTTTAACGGGTCCAATGTTGGAATATGCTGACAAAGTAATTTCATTTACATTTGCATTTTCTAATTTAACAAAAAAACCAAAACAATTCGAAGATTTCGAAAGAATATCGTTCATCAATTGAATCGAATCAACGATCTTATTTGGAATATTTAAATGAATTAAATGAATCATTTGGTCAAATCTACGGTCAACATTCGTGTCGAATTATTCGATCAATTGAACATATTCCAAATTTAATTTTTGATTTCTTAGAATTAAATTTAGTCGATGAACATCATTTCGATTCCATTGGTATTAATTGTCAACAGAGAATTGCTCTTATTCCAATCTTAAAATCAATGTTAATCAAACAACAACGATCCAATGGGACTTTAGTTCGCATTCTCAATGCACAAACTATGATGAGATGTCGAATTATTCGAAATCACAATTATCAAGTTCTCACTGTACTACATTCTCTCATTTGTTTTGACAATCGATTTTTCTAACTGTTATTAGATGTTTCACGATGAATTTATTCGTGCTCAACGACGAAATCAATTGAAATCAATGTTTGAAACGAAGTTAGCTCTGCGATCTCTTCCTCAACAAACATTTCATCATATCTAATTCGTTGTTTTGATAAGAGATAACACTTTCAAAAAAGAAATCAAAATAAAAACATTTTTAGATGGAACAACAAATTCAACAAATTCTTTCGATTGAATATCATTTCAATGTTAAAACCATGTCAAGACTTGACGGTGGTTTTTATGACGATGAAACTTATGTGATGACGAGTGTCGACGAACACAAATATCTTGTCAAATATATTCGATATAAATCGACTGTTGAACATCTTCAATTGATACTTCAATTTCAAAATATTCTTCATGAATCTTATGAATATCCTTGTCCTAAAATCATTCTTTCGATTCATCAACAATATGTCATTCAACATGATAAACGATTTCTTTTCGTTCAAACTTTTATCGAAGGAGGAATTGAACCAACGAAACAGTTCTTAGATGAAAATTCATCTTATTTCATTGAAATTGGACGTCTTCTTGCACAATGGAGAATTGCTTCACGAAACTTTCAATTCAATTTGCAAAGAGATCAATTCGAAGAATTTACAGATCAATGGTGGAAACAACAAATCGATCAAAATCAACAAATTCATCCATTTCTTCTAACAAATCTAATTCAATGTCAACAACAATTGACAAATATCAATCAACTATTCGAATGGGGTCTCATTCATAATGATTTTCATACGAATAATTCATTGATAACAAATCATCGAACTATTTCGATTATTGATTTTATTGATGCATATCGATCAGTATTTATTGCTGATTTAGCTACATCACTTTTTCATTTATTAATCGATCAACATCAAGGAATTGAACGAGCCAAACTCTTTCTCCAAGGATATCAACAAATTCTTTCGTTGACATCACAAGAAATTCAATTGATTCAACCATTTGTTCAATTAAAATTAACATTATCGATTATTCAAGATTTAGCAGAATCAGTAACTGAAAATCATCCATTTATTCAATCATGTTTTCGTCTTCTTCATCTTCTCAACGAACAATCGACTTTTATTCTTTCTCTTTTTCCTCATCCTCAACACGTTTAAATTCAGTTTTTTATTTTGACAACAAGCTGTTACTTTCGATTTTCTATTCACATTTATTCATCATCTCATTAAACAAAGACAGAGAGAAGAAAAAAAAGCAATGAGTTTAAGTGAAACTGATATTACCAAACAAGTTTGTTCACTTTTTTCGTTCTTTTCAACGTTTAGTTCGAATTGTGTGTTGTGTAAAACTAGATTGAAAATATGATTGCATTTATTCAACAAGAAGCCGCTGAAAAAGTCGAAGAAATCGAAGCCAAAACCGAAGAAGAATTTAATATCGAAAAAAGTCGTTTAGTTTCTCAACAACGTGTAAAAATCATCGATTATTACGATAAAAAAGAGAAACAAATTGAATTACAACAAAAGATTCAACATTCGAAGGTAGCAAATGCAAGTCGTCTGTCGATTTTAAAGGCTCGTGATGATTATGTTCGTTCGTTGAAAGAAGAAGCACGAGAAGAATTAAAAATTGTCATAGAAGATCGATCAAAATACATAACTTTCTTAGCCAATTTAATCGTTGAAGGTCTTCTCATTTTAATGGAATCATCAGTGGAAATTCGTTGTCGTCAAGATGATTTTGGTCTCGTTCAACGATTGATTCCAGATGCAATCAACAAATATCAAGTCATTTTTCCAAATCAATCCATTTCAGTTTCAGTTGATCAACAAAACTTTCTTTCCAATGAAATGTAACAAACAAAAAAAACATTTTGTCTTCTCTTCTCTCATCAATTTCAATTTTTTATCTTTGTTTGTCAAGAATCGGTGGAATTCAACTTTATGCAGCACAACGAACGATCAAAGTTTCGAATACACTCGACGATCGTCTCTCACTTCTGTTCGAACAAATGATTCCAACGATTAAACAAAAACTGTTCGGTCGAAATCCCAATCTCGAATATGAATGTTAAAGTTCGTTGACATTTGAGAGACAAAGAGAGAATAAAGGACAACAAGTAAATGCTATCGAATGGATTAAGACGAATGTTTTCATATTTATTTATTTGAAATCAGTGAAATAAAAAACTTTAGAAAAAAGAAGGAATAAAAATGAAAAGGGAAAGTCGAAAGAAAGAAAGTTAATCATGATATTTTCTATTTAAATTTGCACCGAATAATTTCTCTCGGATTTCAGGAAGAATTTGATCGAAAATCATTGTAAGACGAGCTTCGATTGTATTTGATACTTTAATTTTACCGCCCATTGCATAAAGTTCAACACCACCGGCTCTACAAAAACAAACAAATTTCAATGTAAAACAAAAAAAGAGAAAATAAGAATTGAACGAACGAATCATCAGCAATGAAATTTTTGTCATCGACAGTGACATTGATGTCTTTTTGTTTTAATTGTTGTTTGTACTTTTGAACAGCATCGGGAACAAGTTGTTTGACAAGATCAACGTCATTCTTTTTACATCGAATCATTACATCTTTTTCCATGAGAAGAAAAAGACCTTGAGCGATTAAATTCGAAAGAATTAATCGATATTTATCCGCATCTTCAGCTAAAACACTCAATTGTTTACGTGCTTCTTCTTTCAATGCACGAACATAATCATCACGAGCTTTGAGAACAGATAATCGACTTGCATTGGCTAAATTCGAATGTTGAATCTTTCGTTGTAATTCAATTTGTTTCTCTTTTTTATCGTAATAATCGATGATTTTAACACGTTGTTGAGAAACTAAACGACTTTTTTCGATATTAAATTCTTCTTCGGCTTTGGCTTCGATTTCTTCGACTTTTTCAGCGGCTTCTTGTTGAATAAATGCAATCATATGTTGAATCTAATTTTATACAACACACAATTCGAACTAAACATTCAAAAGAACGAAAAAGTGAACAAACTTGTTTGGTAACATCAGCTTCACTTAAGCCCATCTTTGTTTTGTTTTTTAATTAAATTTGAAAATGACCGAGTTAGAAGATTTAGTAAATATCTTTCGATGATAAGATAAAAAAAATGGTTTTCAAAAGAAGAGAGAAGAGACAAAATGAAGACACTTTTATTTCATTCGAACAATATAAAAAATGGATCTTTTCCATTGTGATTTAACAGATGTCACTTTTCATTCTTTCAAATTCGATCTTTTCTTTTCTATTCAAATTCAAATTCAAATCAAAGTTAGAAGTTTGAAAATAAAAAGAAATGAATTTAAGTAAATGATGAAGAAGCATATGTGTCGAATCGAGTTGATTGAAGAATGGACTTGTAAAGAATAAATCTCGTCCGCGGTAGTATAGTGGTTAGTATCCCCGCCTGTCACGCGGGAAACCGGGGTTCGATTCCCCGCCGCGGAGTAACAAAATTTTTTTTCTCAAATTTTTTTTCTCAAAATTAAAAATAAATGAAAATAAATAAAAAAAAAAGATTAGTTTACTCCGCGGCGGGGAATCGAACCCCGGTTTCCCGCGTGACAGGCGGGGATACTAACCACTATACTACCGCGGACATTGTTTAATTAACATCTTATTCATTTCATTTCAAACAATTCAATATCGACCTCTATCGAATGGATTTTGTTGGTTTCATAAATCAAGCAATTCTTTCTTTCATTTTTATTTTCTTTTTCAAATCAAATCAAATCAAACTTCAATTTCATGTCTCAACCAGCCAAAGTCAAAGAAGATCTTTTCTCATTAAAAGCTAAAATTGCCGAAGTTTATTTTTCTCTTCTTTTTCTCATTGCAAAACGATTTTCATACATTTCTAATTTAGCTTGAACGACAATCAAATGAATATAAAACGAAACTAGATGGTTTACGTCGAGCCAAGGCAACAACAGTCATCAAATTCGAAAAAGAATATGTCAATTCGAATTCAACAAATACCAACGAGTATTTCATCATTCTTTGCACTTCTTCTTCTATTTCTCTTTTATTTTAGAATAAAATGTTGTGATAAATGTCAAGAATTGGAATTAACTATCGAACAACAACGAAAAGCAAATCAACAATTGAAAATATCAATCGAACAAAAACAAACCGACAAACCACGAACAACTTCCATTCCCCAACAACAACAACAACAACAACAACAACAATGTGATGATTGTGATGATTTCAAACGATTAGTTGATTATGAAAACAATAATCAAACCGAATTGAAACAACAAATTCAAAAACAAATTCAACTTTTACAACAAGAAAAACAAAATAAATCAGTTCGATTTCTCTTTTTTTTGTTTCTTTTCAAAATATTTTCATTTGTTTTTCTTCAAAAAAAGACAATTGAACAAAAATTACAACAATTTCAAAACGAACTCATCGAACAAAAACATTTGACTGACGATTTACAACGACAAAAACAACAATATCAAGTTTTACCGTTTTTTTTTCTCTTGATCATTGTTCTGAAATCTACGTTTGAATTGTAGAATGCCTTCGAACAAATGAAAGAAGAACATCAACAGAAACTCATTGATTTAGCTCAACGAGAAGAACAAGCCAAGAAACAAGTTGATTAACTCGTCTTTTCATTTTCAAATGTCAACCGATTTTTGTTTGTCTAAAGGTTTCAACTTGGGAACAAATGTATCGCGAATGGATGGCCACAATGGAAACACGTCTTCAAAATCTCCAAACAAAATGACAACAAAAACGAAACGACGAACGAAAAAGCGACAAATAATAATAAAAAAAAAACGCAAAGATAAATGATCGAAATAGATGTCATGTCACGTTTTTACCTTTTTACTAACGAAAGACGCTTCATTTTGTTTTCTTTTGTTTTTCTCTCGTCGAAAGGTTTTTCTTTTGGTGAATCTCGATTTTAGATCGAACTCGACCTGTGCCAAACGAACAAAATCATGTCATTGAAACTTGGTGATCTCTTCCCCAATTTCAAATTGAAAACAACCATTGGCAACATTCAATTACACGATTGGATCAATGATCAGTCTGTCTTTATCTCGTTTCATCTTCTCTCAATCTATTGTCCTTCGTTTTTCTCTTAGATGGGCTATTCTATTCTCTCATCCAGCTGATTATACTCCTGTTTGCACAACAGAATTATCACGTGCAGCTAAATTAGCACCGCAATTCGCTCAACGAAACACCAAACTCATTGGTTTATCTTGTGATTCCCTTGAAAATCATCAAGGATGGATTAAAGTAAACAAAATATTCTCTCACATAGTCGATTGAATTTCTTGTTGATTTGTAAATCTAAAACAGGATATTCAAAGTTATCTTGGTTCAAATGTTGAATGTACAGGTGATGTCTGTCGATTGGTTCCAACAACTGGCGAATTTCCATTTCCAATCATTGATGATAGTGATCGAACATTAGCCAAACAACTTGGAATGATCGATCCCGATGAATTCGATAACAAAGGTTTACCATTAACTGCACGAGCTGTAAATTCACTCCTTTCTCCATTGAGTTTATTCATATTTTCTCTGTTCAAAGGTATTTTTCATTGGACCTGATAAAAAAGTGAAAGCAAGTTTACTCTATCCAGCTACATCGGGAAGAAACTTCGAGTTTGTTTTCATTCTCTCAATATATTTGTTTTGTCTGATGAAATGACTCGTTTGTTTTTTTTTTCTAGTGAAATTCTTCGTTTACTCGATTCTCTTCAATTGTCATCACGTTATCCAATTGCAACGCCTGTCGATTGGAAAGTTGGTGATAAAGTCATGGTTCCACCGAATGTCAAAGATGAAGACATTCAAAAACATTTTCCTCAAGGTCTTCAAATCAAAAGTGACCTTCCAAGTGGAAAACAATACATTCGAATGGCTCAAATTCAATAACAACAACAAAACAATCGTCGACAACAAACACAATAAATGACTGTTTGCATCCAATTTCGCCTTTAGTTAACAAAACGAAGGCGAGGCTAGATGAACAGTTTTTCTTTTGTGCTTCTTCTTCTTTCTCTTTGCTTAATTGCATCTAACCAACAAATAAATCGAATTCAGAGAAAACAACGAACGAAATTGATCTTATCGGAAGGAACTGGTCGAAATGCTTCGCTAATTAAATAGAATTTTATGGAGCGAGGCAAAACGAACAGTGGCTTCGAACAATAAGATATTGATTTTTGTTGTTGAATGTCGGTTGATATGAATTGTGTTTGATATTTATATAAGGAGAAAGTCATTGTTTATCATTGGAGAACAAATGTTGCATGACCCTTTGCCCGTTCACTCTCTCTTTGTTTTACGAAAACAACACGTCCGACGACGAAAAAACAAAAAAAAAACATTTATTTTCAAGAGAAAAAAAAGAAAAAGAAAAATTAAATTTGCGGAATAAGAATTTGTCTAATTTGATGTTCGATATGTTGAATAATCGGTTGTTGTTTGTTCGAATTTCGAATATAGATTTGAAGAGCTTGTTTATAATTGTAAATAGCATGATCAAATAAACCTTGTTGAGTATAAAGTTGAGCCATGATTCGGTAAGTATTCGCTGAATGAGAATCTCCTCGTGGTTGTTTGATCAATTGAAGATAGATTAATTCTTTGAAATAAGTTAATGCTTGATCGAAGTCTTGTCGATCTATGAGAAGTTGAGCGATGATGATATACAATTGTTCATTCGAATATTTATTCGATGAGAGATCTTTACTTCGAAGTTGATCATTTAAAAGATTGTGAAAATAAACTAATGTCGATTGTAAATGATGTCTGTCGATGTGAACATTTGTTATTTGTGATTGAGCAAATTGATGTTTAGCTAAATAAACTTTGGCAATGTGTTGATATGCTTCATCAATGGATTTACGTTTCTTTTTCAATTGACAATCAACAAATCGATAGAAATAAATTAACGAAAGATGAAATTGTTTTTCAATGAGATAAATTGTTCCAATGGCTGTATAAATATTCGAAATACTCGAACCATCGATTTTACGTCGAGTTAATTTATTTTTGAGAAGTTTTAGAAAATAATGTAACGATTGTTGATAATTTTTAGTTTGAAAACAAATCTTCGCAAGAATTTGATAAAGATCACCAATGATTGGATCTGTTTCAGCAACATTTTCAAGTTCTTGTTCAAGACAATTGTGAAAATAAACGAACGATTGATCTAAATGACGTTGTTCGAAATGTTTGTTTTCAACATGTTCAATGAAATCTTTCGTTGAATTGTTGTTATTCTTCTTCTTCTTCTTCGATGGATTTGATTGTTGATTGTAAATTAACAAAGTTTCATCGAAATTCTTTTGTTTTAAATAAACTTTACCAATAAACGAATAGATCGATTGAATTTGTTGTTGATCGAACGGTTGTTTTCGTAGATAACAATCGAGTAATCGATGAAAATAAAGTAACGATTGAGGTAATTGACGTTTGTCGAGATAAATATGTGCAATTCTTTCATAAGTTTCAATGAGAGATGAATCTTCGTACAATTTAGTTACAAGTTCATTATCGAGAAATTGAAGATAAAATTTCAATGCTTCATCGATTTGGTCGAGATTTTGATAGAGATCAGCCAGTCGTTTAAATGATTGACTCAATGTTAAATCTCCGTGATGTTTTCGTTCTAATTCACTTTGTAAAACTTTATGAAAATATTCTAATGTTGATTCGTATTGTTTCAATTGTAGATGAACTAAACCAATGGTCAAATAAGTTTGAGTGACCATTGGATGATTCCAAAGTAAAGTTTTCAATTGATTTTCTAAAGCTTTATGATAATAAATCAAAGCTTGATCGAATTGATTTTGTTTGACGAGAATATCTCCGTAACTTGAATAAGTTAAAGTAAAATCCGAATGAGTATTGGGCAATGTTTGAAGTTGTAATTGTTGAGCTTGATCGAGATATTGATGAGCTTGTTCGAAATCATTGATATCAGCAAACATCGAAGCCATGGCAAGATAAGTATAACCGAAATCAGGATGATCTTCATTGAGAATTTTCAATTGATTTTCGAGAGCTTGTTCGAACATTTGTTGAGCTTTGTCTTTGAGATTGATCGATCCATAGATTCGACCCATCGAAATATAATTTGTTGCAATCGAAGCAAAATCACTTTCCGATTGACTTTCCAACGCTTTTTGTAAATATTGAAGAGACAGAGTTGGATTATTTAATTCAAATTGAATTTGAGATAAACCTTCGTAAGTCGACGAACATTTATTGTTTTTTGTTACTAAAGCTTTTTCATAGAAATGAAATGCCGTTGGATAATCGGACAATTTCGAATAATAGAAACCTAAATCATTGTAACATTGAGATAGAAGTGGATGATCATCGAGTGATTCTCGAGAAAGATAATCTAAACTTATTCGAATATGTTCAATAGCTTTGTTATAATTGCCTTTCTTATCGTAAACATGACCAAGACCTTGATAACAATAAGCAAAATCTAGATTGGTCTTAAGAACTTCTTCTTCTTCATCGAGTAAATTCAAATAATGTTCTTCAGCATCTTCATATTTTTGCATTTGAATAAGATAAGTCCCGAGAAGAACTAATTGATTTTGTCCGTTTAATTCCTCATCGAGTGAATTTGTAAATAATTTGAGATCAGTATCTCCGTCACTACAAAGAGTAAATTTGGCTCTCCAAAGTTGAATTTGTTCATCGAACCAAATATTATCAATTCGAAAGACACAACCGAACATGAACAGAATTTCTTCTTCTTCAGCAAACGCACTTAAATGTCGAATATCAGCCAACGGTTTACTTGGACTTTTAATGTTAACATTGATTTCCAAGAGAATCGATGTTAATTCATCGTTGGGTGGCGATCGACTCGTTGCAAATTCAATGGCTTTGTCTTTGTTTGAACTTGTTGAAAGAAATGAATTCATTGAAAGTAATTCTCCGATTGTTGTTTTCAATCGATTGATTTCATCTTTACTAATGAATTGACCTCGATAAACAGTTAAAATCGATGTTTTCAATTGTTTTTCAAAGCGAATTTTTTCTTGTTTCAATTGTTGATTTAAATCTTTGACAAATTGAGAAAATGCAGCCACATCACTTATGTTTTGTGTTCGTAGAGCTTTGTTTAAAATCTTGTAAATACAAGTTTCTCTTGTATACCAATGAATAGCTTTGTCAGCTTGATATTCATTATCGAATTCTTTCATTGTTCTTGCATCTTGAACATCTTCAGGTTGAAAATATTCGAAAATACTTTGTTTATCTTTGATTTTCTTTTCTCCGTTGAGAATTCGATCGACAAGAACTTGATAAAGAAGAAATTCTCCGTTCAAAGCTTTATGCATACTTTTATTATCTTTCGATGAATAAACATTTGTTCCCATTGTATCAATTCGTTCACCACGATCATAACGTTCGACTTTACTACGACGACGAACATCACTTCTTCCTCGTGACATTTTACAACTTGGTTAAAAATCAAAATGAAAACGAATCACTCAAATGAGGGTGTTTCACCTTGAAATATGCACTTATACGTAAATATTCTAATGATTTATTTAATTAATCACATTACTATCGTGTTTATTGATTCTCTAGTAAATAGAACGATCGATCATTAATAGAACGATCGTCCAGTCATACGAAAACAAATTCGTTTTTAATTAATATATTTGATATGATAACATCGATGATTGCGTCCTTCGAAGATTCAATAGATAGATGTCTGCAGTTTAAACCATCGATTATTTTTGTTGGTCAAATCGAATTCAATTTAACGATTTACTTCTTCTTCTTCTTCTTCTTCGATTGAATTTTTAGACAAAAAGAACGACGAACGAAATGGTGAAATTAATCATTGAATTTGGTCGACAAAGACGAAAATTCGATTTAATCGATCCGATTGATATCGATTCAGTTGAAAATGAAATCAAATTAAGTTTTGATATCGATCGTAAACATTTGGAAGATTATCTCATTCAAATCTACGATGAAGAAATCAAGGATTTTCTCGATTTAACATCCGATTGTTTTCAGTCGATTCAATCGAATTTTATTAAAGGACAAATCGTTTGCAAACAAATTCATTCGCCTTCATTTGCAAACGAAGTTTTAAAAGAAGATATCGTTGGACTTGTTACTCTTGAATCTCTCTTTCATTCTCTACAAAATTGGTCTCACAATCTACAAAGTTTCTTTGTTTGCTTTTTCATCTGCTCAAAATCTCATTTGTCTTTGTGTTTAGATATTCAAAATGAACTTGCCAAACAAATTGATCTTGTTCAACAAACAATTGTTGCAGTCAAATCTCATGTCAATTTACGAAAATTCCAACAATCAAATCGAATTATTAGATTTTTTTTTGTTTTTAGTATAAATTAATTGATGAAAATGAAAGAATACGAAGTAAAAGTTCGTCTCCAACAAGTGTTTCACAAATTGTCGGACAGAAAGAAGATTTGCCAGTGAATTATCCTAAAAGAGAGAATCCAATCAATTATTATCCTCGAAAACAAGAAATGCTACGAAAACCAAGTTTGTTTGGTTTGATTTTGTCATTGAAATGAAATTGTTTTGTGTTGTTGAAGTTGAATATCATTTGTCAAGTTCAATAGCATATCAACGATTCGAAAGTGAAGTTCAATTTCAAGGTGAATTATGTCAATATTATAATCCGACTTATTTCTTTGTTCGAATTACAAATCAAAAAGAATCTTATGATGAAATGCATCGAGATCTCAAGTTATTCATTTCTTTGTTTCGTTTTGTTTTTAATCTTCTGTCAAATATTTCATTTAGTTTATTTTACAATAAAAATGAATTAAATCAAAGTTATTTTCCTCAATCGGGAGATTTTTGTGTTGCTAAATGTTGCAATGATTTAAATTGGTATCGAGCAAGAATTATTCGTCTCATTGGTTTGTCGATTTGATTTCGATTGAAAACAAATTTATTTTATTTGTTCAAAGGAAATGAAAAAGTTCAATTGATATTTGTTGACAATGGACAAATCACTGAAATCAATTTGAATCTATTAAAACCATTAAATAAATTGTTTTGTGCTCATCCAGCTCAAGCACTTGCTTTTTTTAACTCATGTAAGAACTTCTTTCTTTTTTTTTTTTTATTTCTAAGAATTGTAATTTGATTTATTGTATTAAAGGTTTTACCATTTCATTCGAATGAAAAATGTGGTTGGAATAAACGAGCTTGTATTACATTAGAAAATACTTTAATTAATCAACAATCGAATTATGGAAATTGTCTTCAAATGACTGTCGATGATCATCAACAAGCCAAATGGCCAATGATGTTTGTCAATATTCAAACTGAAAATATTCAAGTGACATTATTCTTGTTTCTCAAATTCTAATCGATTTTCAATTTTGTTTTGTAAATAGAATTTAACGAATTATATGTGTGATTTGTATTTGAGTCGTCGTGTTTCCAATGTCGATGTTAGTTTATTTTGGTCATCGAAAATTCGTCCTGAACAATATGTTTTCTTTAATTTATCTTCGTTAATCAATCAAAAACAATATTTTATTTTGAAAAATGAAGGTCAAGCATTTTCTTTTGATGAAATCGTCGATCGAATTCTTCACGATCTTTCGTTTAATTCTTCGCAATAATAGACTTTCTTGTTCTTTTTCTGTTTGTTGATTTATGTTGAACTTTTTGAAATAAATAGATGTCACTTTGCAATCGAACGATGTTATTGAATAGATTCTGTCGAATGATGAATGGTTGTTATTGATAGATGATGACAGACAGACAGACAGAATTGTTTATTTATTTATTTGTTCATTTCAAGATAAAGTCGATGTTGTGATGATGAGTCCAAAGGCAAATCAACTTGATGAAACAACAACAACAACAACAACAACAACAACAGAAGTGAATTCGAATGGTAAAGGATCGAATGGATTGTTATCAACATTTAATCGTAAACGTCGACATGTATTCGATGTTAATTTAAAAGTTGAACGTGTTCTTTCTTTACCTTATGCAAGTGGCAAATTCTTCTTTAAAATTCGTCTTCTCAATGGTGGAAATCATGTTTATACTTGTCATCAGTGCGTCTTTTTCTTTTTCTTTTTCTTTCAAAATAAAAAACAAATGTTTTTTTTTTGTTTAGACGATTTGAAATCGATGAAAATAAAGTTGAATTTAATACGAGTGATCGTTTTTCAGTGAAAATGACATCTCGTATCGATAATTTTACATTGGATCATTGTTTTTGTCGAATTTCAATTCGAAAGGAAGGACGCGGTGGTCGATCATATGAAAAGATTGGTTATTATGATCTTGATTTAGCTTCAGTCGCTGGAAGTGGTGATGAATCGAAAGCATGTCTATTAAATGCTTATCAACAAACGAATACTCGACCTGCCAATGCTTATCTTGAAATTCGAATGAAATTAACTGTTATCGAAGGAGATCATATCTTTAGAAGGTTGACTTTACCCTCAAGAATTCATTCAACATATTCTATTCTTGTTTTATTTAGACCCGATAATCATCATCCATATATTAAAATTGATAATATGTCATTGAATACCAATTCAGATACATTTACAGGTAAATGAAAACAGACTAAAGAGAGAAAGAGAGTAAAGAATGTGATTTGTAGATGAATGTTCATCAACAATAAGTCAAACAACTGGTGAACTTTATCCTCAATGTCAATTAAATCTGAATAATCGTGGTCATTCACGTCAAGCCAGTAAAAGTAGTGTCTCTTCCAATTATTCAACTATGAGTAACAATAGTATTAGTTATGCGAATCTTCCTGTTAGGTGAGTGATTCATCGTTGTTCTCAATTGACTTCTCTTGATTTGATTTGATTTGATTAGAAATGTAATAACTAATGAGTCACGTCAACTCGATGTGAATCTATTGAGTGATCACACAAGGTAATAGACAAACACATTCGAATTTGTTCTATTGAATCGTTGTTTCATTGAAGACAAATCAGCGACGAAGATGTTTCAAATCAATCGAAAAAACATTCGATGAATAAACGACGAGTATTTATTGATTTCTTACACAAATTGATCACGATTTTGTCTTTTATTTAGACTCCATTTATTGATCAATTCGGAGATATTCAACGACGATTACATTCGACACGAGTCGATGCTTCGAAAATAGTTAATGAAGTCATCGCTCAAACAGCTCGAACAACTCCCAATCCTAATGGTTTGTTTTCAAAGATGTTTGTCTATTAATGAAATCGAATTTGATATTTGAAGGTTATTTATGTTTAATGTTTAATGAAGATGGAACTGCTCATGTTGGTTCGTCTTCGTCATGTCAATCTCTTCAATCGCCATCATCATCATCCTCTCTATTTCTATCGACTTAATTCATTTATCTTTAAATCGGATTTATTTATCGAAAATAACTTTTTTTTTTCTTCTTTTTTTCAAATTAATGAAAATATGAGTCTGAGTCTCGGTGTTTATTTTTTTCAAATAAAAAATTCTTCCAATTCAATTAAAATTTCTCTTCATGATTTTCCGTTCGAATTGGTTTGACTCGAATTGTTTGTCGTCGACATATTCGTTTCATTTTCGAAATCAATTTTCTTTTTAAATTCGGTAAACTATTCAAAATAACAAATGGTAAAACAACATTTGCAAATATAAAACTATATTGAACAAAATGAATCATTGCTTCAACACCAAATTCACTATTTCCTAATACAATTCGAAGAATAGAAATCAAACCTGGTGGAAATGAACAAATCAAATAAATCAATGAAATTGAAATCATTTGAAATAATAATTTTCGACTTTTTAATAAAATCAATCGATTCTCTTGGAATCGTTTCTTTTGTCGAACAAATCGAATGATTAATAACAAATTGAAAACAATGATCAACAAAATGATTAAACAATTGTTAACCAACCATTCAAAATAAGATTCGATTGAATTTTGTTTAAAACAAACTCCACCACACCAAATTCGTTGGTAATCGAATTGATTTTGACATCGATTGAAAACAATGAAATAGAAATAAACAACGAGTCCATAGACAATTATTGACACAAGCGGAATTTGATGAAATAAAAAACGTTCTCGTCGATTGGCAAAGAAACGAAAATGAAAGAGAAATAAATGTCGTTCAATCGATGCCCAACATGTTAAACTTAAATTAAGAAAATAATCGAAATAAGCGAAATAATTCCAAATAAAACAATAGATCGACGAATACGGCCAACAACTTGACACAAATAAATAAATAAGAACACCCACATCGTGAAACACAACATTGATTAAACTAACAACAAGTAACAAAATTAAAACATCATCAAAACAATTTCTCTGCTGTCGATTGATTACATAGAAATGATTTAAAATTAACAAATTTAATAGAACAGAAACAATATCAGCGGAAATCAATACATAGAATTTAATTAAACGTGAAAATTCACTGTCAACAACTTCACTTTGATTCATCTTTTAATTGACTTTTCCTCTTTTTCTTTTCTTTTTATCTTGTAATGAAATAAGATTTTGAAGGTTAATCTGCTTTGCAAAGTCATTTTTAGTTTTTGTGGTATGTTTATTAGGTTGGGGTTAAAAAAAAATCTATTTGACAAAGTTTAAGGAAGAATAAAATGAATAAGTTGTTGATCTAATTTCGGTGAGATTGATGGATGCATAAGAGATTGCTGATTAAGAGCTCCATGTTTTGATGAACAAAGACATTTTCGTATTCGATTTCTTGTAATTTGTTTTAATTTAAGTGGTGTCGAAAGAATCGTTGTAATAATATCGATTTCATCGGTTGTCTTATCGAAATGACTCGCTAAATCTTCAGTAAATAATTGAACAAGTTCGTGATTGGTCAAAGTTAATTGTTCATTTTCGTACATAACATGAATGAGATTGCGAAGAATTGAACCAGTATAATGTCGTTCAAATTCATCGTCATCCATAATTGTATCTTGATAATTCTTATTGAACCAAATCCAAATATGAACAAGTAACATTTTATTGTTTTCGAATGGTTGAATAAACAACGAATGAAGATCATAAGCAATGATTATCCAAAAATTGGATTCAAATCGACGGAATGCAGATAATGAATTCGTATAGAATTCGGTCAATGATTTTAATGAAGAGAATTGACATTTAAATGTTAACATTAATTTCAATGTTTCTTCTCGATATTCGAATTGATAATCTAAATTATTTAATAATTTCCAAATGATATCTAAAGGTGTGTGACCATTGAAATCGATTGGATTCGATCGACATTCACCTTCGTCTAATAACAAACCAATGATCTCCGTCGAACATTTATCAGCTGCAACATGTAACGGTGTTCGTTTTGTATAAGGTTCTTCGATTTCGAGATTGACTTTATGTTTATGTTGGAGTAAAAGTTTAATTAAATGAACGAAATCATGTTTGATGAGAATGTGAATTGGATAATGAAACATGCCAAGATCTTGTGCAACACGTGAATGCATCTCTCGCATCTTCACTTTATGTTCATGATCAATGGATAAATTGTGAAAATAACTATCGGTTGCATTCGGTTGATCGGTTTCATTGAAATTGAAATTTAAATTGAGAAAATATTCAATAAGACGAGCATGACCACAATCACATGACAAACATATGGCATTCAATCCCCATGGTCTCAATCGTTCGACATTTGCTCCATATTCAATTAACAATTTGACACAAGCTAATCGATCATGAACAATTGCATAAAATAATGGAGATCGATAATCAAACATTGTTCCTGAATCGGTATCTTCTTCATCCGATTCGTAAGCATCGTCACCATTTGTTGGTAATGGACGATAAACAAATAATTTATATTCATTTACATCGATTCCTTTAGTCTTTTCTAATGTTGATTTTAATTCAGCATAATCACCTTCAATACACAATTCATGTAAATCAATTTTATCACCGGGATTCGACATTCTTTGTCTCTTACAATCAAATAATACCAAATTAGATTTGAACTTGAACAACATGTCAGAGAGTAGATCTATTTCTTCAAGCCAATCCGATCGATGTATCTTTGAGACAGATGTCGTCATTCTACTATTGTACTTAGATCTTTCAGTTTTTTTTATTCTCGAAACGATGAAGATAAGAGTGAAAGTGTTTTTGTTGAATTTGATTTCATTGTTAATCGTCAATTGTGAAGAAGATTGGAATTATAATCGATTAGGTCCCGATGTTTGGTATAAAACATTTCCCAATTGTAAAGGACAAAGTCAATCTCCGATTAACATTAAAACAGCTTGTACAATCTACGAGCAATTTAGTTCATTTCTATTTTCAAAGAATTTCAATGAAAATATTCGTATGACACTAATCAATGATGGACATACAATTAAAGGACAATTATCCGATCAACAACAAATTGTTCAAGTTCAAGGTGGAAATCTTCGTGGAACCTATGAATTTGTTAATTTTCATGTTCATTGGGGAGCAAATGAAAATGTTGGAAGTGAACATCAAATGTAAATAATCGACTTTATTTTCTAAAGTAAATCAATTATAAATTTCATTGTTAGAAATGGAGAAAAATTTACTGGTGAAAGTCATTTCGTTTTTGAAAATGTTGAAATAAATCATACAATTGTTTTGGCATTTTTCATGATCGATGTCAATGAAAAACAAGAAAATGTGAATGTTCGACAATCGAATGAATGGATTAAATATTTTAATGCATCACAAATCTTATCGAAAACGAATGATACAACTCAAATCGATTTAAATTTATCTTTATTAATGTCAGAGAATTTCACTGAATTTTGGCGATATGAAGGTTCATTAACAGTTCCTCCATGTACAACAAATGTTACTTGGACTGTTTTTAGAAATCCAATTTTCATTTATAATTATGATTTCGATGTGTTTCGTGTTGATTTCTTCTTTGAAAGTTATCGAGGACCACAAAATTTATATTTTAGACAAGTTTCGAGAAGTTTTTTAAATGAAACTCATTCGTCGATTCCCGATCAACAATGTTGTTCGCATCAACCATCACCACCTTCTCCTCCTTTTTCTTCTTCTACTTCGATTTTCTCTTCTTCTGTTCTTTTAGTTTTTTTTTTCTTTTTTTGTTTATTTATTTAATTAAGAAAATCGAGATTTCGTAAAATAATTTGTTTGAAAACATCCGATTGAGTTAATTTCAATGCTAAAGAGAATTGTTGCGATGCTTGTTGATAATCTTTTAAATAGAAATAAATTAATCCCAAATTATTATGAAGAAAATCCAATTGAATTTGAAATTGCTGTTGAAGATCTAAAGATTTGTGAAAATATTTAAGAGATTGTTCGTATTGTTTTTGTTTTGCATAAGTAATTGCAATGTTATTGAAGATTTTCATTTGACAGGATTTGTTCGTGAGTTTTTTTAAAGCTCGAAAATAGAAATGTAGAGCTCGTTGATAATCGTTGAGTTGATCATAGAGAATACCAATATGATTCAAATAATCACAACGTAATGGATCGTCCTTTGAACTCAATTCAAATGATTTCAAATGAAATTGTAAAGCATCGAGAGGAGAACCTCGATTCTGTTGAATTAATCCAAGTGCATGACAGATTTTCGAAGACAAACGTGGATATTGTTTGAACAGAAGAGAATAGATTTGTTGTGATTCATCGAATAAATGTTGATTGAATAGATAATTGGGTAAATCAATGGGAAATTGCTGATTTTGACCGACGAAGAATTCTTGTTGATTGACTTCAACATCAATAAACCAAATTCGTTTGTCAAATATCATCGAGGTTTTTCGAAACGAAGAGAACAATGGTAAAACAAATTCATTTTCATAGATTCCAATCGATTTATTTTTCAATGTTATTCGAAATAAAACTTTATGTAAACCATTTGAATGTGTTCGATGATTGAATAAATCGATGATTTTCTCTTGATTTGAACTGAAAATAAAATAATTATGAAAATAAAACGATTGTTTCACATCGAGATTCATTAAATATTCGATTTGATCAATTGTTAACAAATGTCCTTTGCAAATAATTTTATTGACACACGACGAATGAATTTGTTTATCAAGATTTTGAACGAAAAATCTCAACAAATAGATCATTTCAATATTCAAATTTGATAGAGATTTTTTTAATAAATCATAAAGAAACGAACGAGTAAAAAACCATTCGAAACATTTCTCAATCGAATAGAAATGTTCAAATTCATAAATCTGTTCGAGTTTATGTTGATTCTTTTGAAAATAATCGAAACAAACATTGAGAAACGATCGTTGATCAACGATTGGCGTTGATTTAATTTGATAAATCAATGAAATTATTGGATTGATCTCGTTGGACAAATGAATTGGTTCATTGAGAAGGCGATCATCATTTTTCAATTCTTTTTCAATTTCATTTAATAATTCATCGATTGCAACAACAACACTTCGAATCTAAATCAATCTATTTCATATAATCATCATCAAAACCATCGAATTACTTTCGAATATTTATTCGCCCAAACTTCATTGAATTGTTTGTTTCCACAAAAGACAAAAATCGAAATAATTTCACTGAATGGATGAATTTGTTCGATGAGATCTCGTCCGTATTGTCCACTGACAATTAAAAATAATTTTAGTTGTTTTTCATTTTGAATCAAACTGAGAAAATCATTTTGATTATCAAATGTTTTCAAATGATAAATTTTTGAACGAAGTTTCTCTTGAATTTGTCGATTTTCTTCGGTTGCATCGACAAATTTATCGAGCCAAACTAAAGTTAATAGTTCAAGATTTTCATCGATCTTTTTTGTCATTTTAACGTTTCGTTTTTTTTTCTCGATGTTCGGTTGTCACAGAAATGAAAAAAAAAAGAAGAAAAACAGTCGTTTCTTTGAATTCGATTGGATAAAAGACTTTCAAGGTTATCAATTATTTTATTCGAAATAATAAATAAATGGTGGAGCAGGTAAATTCAAATCTTCGGAATTGTAAATCGCTGCTTGTTTAAATAAACACGGCGTTTCTTTCCATAAATAACGAACTCCAGTCAACGCTTGTGAAACACATTGATCAGGCACTTCAAGAGAAATACGTCGAGTCGTATTTGTAATACGACTAGCCAATGCAGATTCCCATACAGCAATGTGATTCTCACAAATGTCTCGGTCAGAACAACAAATCTACGTCACATATCATCGATTTGTCTTCTCGAAACTTTCTCAGTGAATAGGAAATTTACTTGAAAGCCATTCGAATTTCTTAATTGAATATCTGATGATGCAACATCAGAATAAACGATGATGACTTGAGTGTTATTATGACCTATCGAAACATTGGAAACAATCGGACCTAAATAAGTTAGATTGGTGAAACCATATGCAACGGATAGACCTGATCGAGATAATCGATAGCCAACATCGAATTTATCTCGAGGATGAATTCTAATTTACAAAAAATCGCAATTTCTTAACAATGAAGTCAACTGTTTGGTTACCCTCCTTGATCGTCTCGTAAATCTAATGTTACAGCCATAAATAGATTGGGAAGAATCGAATTGGGAACAGAGCCAACATCAAATGTTTGATGCCAACGAATCACTGGAAATCCACCAACGATTGTGCCCGTTGTTTCACCTGTTGATAATTGAACAAAACCAAAAGGAAAATGTGGATTTGTATTTGATTGTGTTCGTGTAAACCAAATGTTTCTCCACGATTGAATTAAATTGAAGAATGTACAATTGTATTTATCCATGTTATGACCAACATTATTTTCTCCTTGATACCAAACAATTCCTTTGATGACCATTCGTGTAAATGGATAAATCATTGTATTAAATAACATTGTACTATTTATTGATGGCACTGGATTGACTGAAGATGTAATATTACATTCAATGAGAACATTTGACGGAGACCAAAGTTCAATATTGGTTCCACTCCAAGATGAACGTATCAAACCGATAGGTCGTCGTTCAAGTGCATCACTAATCATTCGACCATACAGCCAACAAACAGCAGATACAGCCGGATTTTGTAATGTTTCATTCGATGCAATTGACCAATTCATGGCAATATATTTGAGATCTTCTTGTTGTTCATTGTTGATAGAATATTGTGAGCTAAATAGACGAATTTGTGGATATTGATTTGCATTTTGAATTTCATTGGATGCATTGAACATTCGTGTGACATTGAAATGCATATTCGATTGACCTGAACAAAGCCAAACATCACCGAATAAAATATCATTCAACATGATTCTTTCATTTGTTCCATTGGACAACAATTGACTCACATAGATTTCAAACGGACCTTGTTCAATTTGTGCATCGAGTGTTATCGACCACGTCGAATTATGACTCAATGTTGAATAAGTTCGATTGTTCATTGTTAATTCGATTTGACTTTGATTATTCATCGTATCTGTGTCTGTGTAACCCCAAACTATTGAACGTTCAGGTGCTCGTTGAAGAATCATATGATCTTGATAATAATTAGCAAATCGAAGTTTACATTCAACTAGATCTTTACTGACACACCAACTAACAATACAAACGATTATTACAGATGACAATTCCATCTAAAAAAGAAAAGAAAAGAAAAGAAAAGAAAAGACAAGAATAATTAAACAGGAGGTGGAAATGAAGAATTAAATGCAGAATTTGGTAAATCAATGAGTGAAGTTAAATTAAATGAACACGGTTGATTTTGATCGAATTCAAAGAACGATCGTATTTGAACTTGATTGGTTTCAACGGAATTATTTGTTGCTGATAGATTTCTACTATTACAAATGGATATAATTGTTGATGTATTGGTCAATGTTAGATAATTGTCACGAATCAGCAAATTATTTGCATTGTTACTTTGAAGAAATTGTCGAGTTGAATTTCCAAGAATAAATGTTGACGATTGAATGAGAATGTCATTGATGATAGTTTGATTTTGAATTGGAAATGGAAGAATACTAATCACACCTTTTTCTTGTGCAATTCCTTCATTATTATGAAGATAAACATTTTGACTTAATGTTATATTACGAGCATTGGGTCCTTCGTACCAAAATAGACTCGGTTGAATTAGAACTGCAGGTCCACTTGTTCGATTGAAGATCGATTGTTGAACATGGATATTTCTTGTTTCTAAAAGAATTCCACGAGCTCGATTATGTGACACAGTTAAATTTGTAATTGTTAACGAAGGTGTATCACTAACACAAACAAAATCTCGTAGATTCATATCAATTGAATTAGTCATTGTCACTATTCGTGTATTTGCCGAATGAAAATGAATAAATGCAATTGTTCCATTGGCATACGCAGTAAATGGTTGGTCATGTCGACTAAATTCTAAATGTGTTCCAACACCTAAATCCAATGGACCACTTCCAGTCACCGTTTCAATGATCATTGTTGTTGAATTAACAATTTCGAGAATAAGAAAATAAACAGCATGAACATTGACACCATCATCGCCCATTGATTGACATTGACTATCACTGATGGATATCCAATCTCTTGCATCAGAAAAATGAATACAATCAACAATTGAACTCATCCAACGACCTTCACGTGGAATCAAATGATAATCTTTGATAGTGACTCTTCGTACGCCTAGATTGAGAAAACCCATACACCAACATGTATACATTCGCACGGATTCAACTCGTAAATCGACAACAAATTGAGCATCTAAACAATTGTGTGTGGCAACATAACGAACAACAATTGCATCGCCTGTCTCAAATTCTGTTGGTTTCAGTAATGGAACACGTAATACACTTTCAGATACATTCGTTGTCTTTGAATCATTCACCGATGGATGTTGATAGATTTCATACGTTCGAGAACCAAATGCAGGTCTCATTTCAATTGGATCATATCGAAGAATAGCAAAGACTTGTCGATCAACATCAACTTTATGAGGAGATACTATTTCAACATCAAGATATTTCTCTTCAACATTAACTACGTATCCACCTGTAAATGGAAGAACATCGAAATCAATTGAAAACATTTTCAATTCGATCTGTTCACTATATAAAATCACAAAGATTCCAATTGCATCATGTCCAATCAACCATGTTTTATCGATTCCTTGTCCACTAATCGTTAGATTATTTGCATTTTCAATGGTAATGGTCGATGAAAGATCATATATACCATAACCAAATATAATATCTGTTCTAAGTCCACTTCGGATTGATTCATTGATTGCTAATTGAATTCCATTTGTATCATCAATACCATCATCAGGATAAACACCATAACTACTTACAAATATCTCTTCTCGACTTTCAATACCAATCAACAACAAACATTCAATTAACACAATTATCAAGTACGAATTTAACATCTTTTACTTTTATTTACTCTTTCAAAGTACTTCTATTTTTCTTTTTTATCTTCGCCTATCAAACAAACGAAAAAGAAACGTTCTATTCTCTTATAACGAACGATTATTTAAACAAACAAACGAAAGAAGAAAAAAAATGAAGCCTTGTCATTCAAGTTTAAGATAAAGAAATTAAAAAAATTCAACGTGTGTCAAACGAAAACAGTGGGAAGTCTTGGCTTATTTTTGTTTTCTTTCGACAGAAAATGTCAATCAATTTCAATTGAAAAGAATCAAAAAAAAGAAAAGAAATTGTTGTTTTTTCACATTTTGAAAAGAAAAGAAAAGAATGGAAATGTCTTGTTCGTTAGCAAATGATCGATCGTTAACTCGTATTTTAATCGACAATTCAACAAATGATTCATTGAAATCTTTAAATCATTTTGTGAATAAAGTTGATTGGGTCGATGGATTAAATCAATGGACAAGTCAACCTATTACAAATAAAAACAATCTTAATCCAAATCAATTCGATTTTCATCAAGATATTGGACTTTATCTACCCAAACAACAACATCATCTTCTACGATCGTCAACAGATTTTATTCGACAACCAACAACAACAACAACAACAACAACAATAACAACTAACAAACTCAATTCAAATTCAAATCAAAGACGTTCGTTCCTTTTCTTTTCAATGAAAATTAAAAAAAATCTTTGTTCAGAATGTTCAAGTGAAAATAGTTCTCGTAAAGTTCGTTTTCCTCTTCGACAAATTCAATCGAAGAAATGTTCAGAATCGAATGTCAACGAAGAAAAACTTCAACTTCTTCTCAACGAACAAATCAATCGTTTGATGAAACGTCCAACAACAAATTGTCAATCGAAACGAATTGCGATTAAAATTCCATCGGTCGACATTAAACATCAACATTTCACTTCGAAATCACCAATTCAATCATCTCAAGATACAAATTCAAACAACGACAAATATTCGAAATTACAACAATTTATCTATTCACCAATGACAACTTATCAACGACAATCACCTCTCATTCTACAACAAATCACTACACTAGGATTATCTATTACTCCATTAGAAATCTACAATTCAAATCAACGACGACCATCAACTCAAATAGGTTCTCGTCTCTCTCTCTCTTCTCTTATCTATTCTCTATTGTTCATTCACTTCATGTTTAGGTCAAACAAATTCGTTTTGTTCATCGAGTAATTTACTATTTTCAGTTGAAAATTCGTTGAATGAATCTCAAACAAGTGGAAAGACGATGATTCGTCGTCATCAACAACAACAACAATCATCACCGTCAAGATCGAATTCAAAGAATCAGTTACAACGATCAAATACTTTTCATTTGCTACCGAACATTTCAACGAAACCTTTGCAAATTTTGATTTCCAATCAAAAGAATTCGTAACTTTTCTTTTCTTTTCTTTTCTTTTTCGAAATAAATTCCAATCGAATCTTTTTATTTAACCAAATGGAAAATAATATGGAAAACGTTTCTTTGATTTCAATGAATCAAATATATAAAGTGCAAAGATATGAACTGGATCCGGTAAAATATCCGAATAGATTTCAATGTTATATTTGGGATTTTCATTCAATAATGACAATGAATTCATTGAGAAACGACTTATCAACGAATTCCCTTGATAGATTTCAGTGATCAATGGAGACACTCGATTTCTCATGTAATACGAATTATCACCATAGTTTATTGTGTATTCATATCGATTTTGATAAATACTTCCACGAATCCATTCGTTCGATTGAAGATTGTAAATATTCATGTCATACGATGATACTACAGACACAAAATACAATCGATATTCGTTGAAAAAACACTTGTTAAACTTACGTAATGGTGAATATGGATTGTCAATGAAACCAACTCTCACATTCGAAGGATAAAGTAATAGATTTGTTAGAGAATTCAACGATTGAAGTCGACAAACAATTGAATTTCGATTGGAATTATAAATGAAATAATTACTTTCACGAACCAATTTCGAAGAATTTCGAATGAAAACATAATTACGTAAACTTGCTCGACATTGAATTGAAACAATGTATAGACTCAAGATAAATAACTTTAAATGACGCATTGCTTTCGATTAATAAGATGTTTTCGTTGGACATGGCTTTTATATGAAGTTAAAAGATAAATATCAAGGTGTACTATCAGTTCAAATAAGAAAATAAATCCTTTCAATATTTTCTTTCAAATGTTTCTTTAACATTTGTCTTTGTCAATACCTCGAATTAATTCTGATAAATGTCATGCAGAGATCAAAATTCGATTCGATTCCCATGCTGATTTTCATTTCTTTGCCAAAGAAATCAATCAGTTGACAAAATTGAAATGTTTCGATTGTTAACAATTATTTTCATTCTAAGTAACAGATTTCTTTTGAAAATTGTTTTTCATTTCAAATGTTATTTAGTTCAAATTGAACGAATCTTATCGTTGAATTGTTATTCATGTTCTGGTTCATCGGGATGTGCTGATACATTCAATTCTCTTGCATCAGGTGTGACAACAACTGGAGATATCTCTTCGAATTCATATTGTTACGTGAGTTTCTTTCAATTTCAATTTGAAGATCTGTATTTGAAATTAGAAACGAAGATATATAAATACATATGAACGTGGAGGTGCTTCAACATGTACCAATTATTGGTATTCATCGAATGCTTATCAACGATGTTGTACAACAGATTATTGTAATCGATCGACGACATTTTATTTCAATTCTTTCATTTTTATCTTTTGTTTCTTATTTCAATGAAATCAATAACAATCAAAAGTGTCGTTCGTAGTAACGAACAACAAACAAAACGAAATGAAACAGAATCGAACAAAAAATCTCGTTTTTTTTAAAAAAAAAATTTGGCATTTTTTTAAAAATAAAACTTTGTGTATTGAAAAATGGTAAAATCGTGGTTAATCTTAATTGTCTTATTCGTTTGTTGTACTGAGAGTGCCATTATATGTTATCGTTGTTCAACGGATATAACATCAAATTGTGGTCAATCGTTTAATCCAACTGGAATCGTCACTCTCAATACGAGTGGAACATTTTGTATTGTTCGTTTTGGAGATTTGATTTGCACACAAACATTGATTTGTTTGTCTCTTTAGAAAAAAGTCAGCTTAAGTGGAACAATTGAACGTACATATGGTGAAAGTTGTCCATCGACAAATGTCATTGGTATTCCATCGATTTATTGTTGTTCAAATCGAGATCTTTGTAATCGATCTTCTTCAATTTCGATGAACAATTTCTTTTATTGGATTCTTTTTTTCATTGTCAAATTTATTTTCTAGTGTTTTTTGTTGCGACCTCTTTTTTCTTTTTCTATTTATTTTTTTTTTTGACAAGGATATTTACCTATCGTGTGAAAAGAACACAACAACGTTTCATAGATATTAATAGAAAACAATAAAAAAAAAAAGAAAATGTCGTTTTCACTCAATGAAATTCATGAAATTGATGAAAATGATCAATGGATATTTGTTGAAACACCAATTCTATCTGCGATTAGAAATAATCAATTGGATTTGGTTAAACAACTTTGTGAACAAGGAGCTGATATTTATTTATTTCAACCATTGAAATTAGCTTGTCAATTGAAATTCCAATCCATCATCGATTATCTGTTAACTAAAATGATCGTAAAACCGTCAAAGATCTTGAGTAAAAAAGAAAATCCATCGTGTAATTTGTCGTTATGGTACGATAAAGAAGCGAGTCAATGGTTGGATGCATTACCCATTGGTAATGGTAGTTTAGGTGGAATGTTATTCGGTGGATATCCACGTGAAATAATTCAATTGAATAGTGATACAGTTTGGTCTGGTTGTCCACATGATTATTCACATGCAAATGCATTTCAATATTTAAATCCAATTCGACAATTGATCAATGAAAATCAATGGATCGATGCACAACAAATGTTAAGAGAACATTTCTTTGGAGTTCCAACCGATCAATCTCATTATCAAACTGTTGGAAATCTTTATTTCGATTATTTTCTCCATGATGAACGTGTTCAATCAATTGATAATTATCAACGACAATTGAATTTACAAGAATCCATAGTGAAAACAAGTTATTCGTTAAATAATCGAATCAATTGTCAATCGATGTGTTTTGCATCGTTTCCTGATCAATCGATTGTCTATCGAATGAAATCAACGCAAAATATCAATACATTGATTTCATTTTCATCACCACAAAACATTGAAATTAGCAGTGATTTTGAGAAACGATTGTTGATTGTCGATGGTGTAGCTGGTTCACATGAACAAATGAAAGGAACTATTCGTTTCTGTCTGTTAGTTCACATTGAAACTGATGGACAATTGATTGATTTTAATGATCGTTTTCTTATTTTAAATTCCAATGAAATTCTCTTACGAATTGTAATTTCAACAAATTACGTCAATTATTTGAATTTAACCGGAGATCAACGTCAATTGTCAATCGATAAAATTAACAAATGTCTTTCTTTTGATTTCGATGAATTATTTTCTCGACATTTACTCGATTATCAACAATTATTTAATCGAGTTCAATTAAATTTAGGTGAAAGTTCATCAATGAATTTGCCAACAAATCGTCGAATTGAATTGTTTAGTTCGGATCCCGATTCAGATCCTCAATTATTAACATTATATTTTCAATTTGGTCGATATTTATTAATAAGTTCAAGTCGTGAAGGTAGTCAAACATCGACATTACAAGGAATTTGGAATGATTCGATGTCACCAGCTTGGGGTTCGAAATATACGATAAATATTAATATTGAAATGAATTATTGGATTGCTTCAGTGACGAATTTAATTGAATGTTATCAACCATTATTTCATTTGATTGAAGATATTTATCAAACTGGACAAAGAACAGCACAAATTCATTATGGAACAAAACGTTCGGGCAGTTGGGTTTGTCATCATAATACAGATATTTGGCGTGGAACAGCTCCTGTCGATGATCCTATTTATGGAGCATGGCCAATGGGAGGTATTTGGCTTTTAAAATCAATTTATGATCATTTTCAATTTACTAATGATCAACAAAATCTCTTGAGATATTATGAAATTATTCGAAATGCAGGTCAATTTGTGATTGAAAATTTAGTTGAATATTCAGGTTATTTAATGACAAATCCATCGATGTCACCTGAAGTTCCTCATCATGTTCAATTGAATGCAGTTGTTTGTCAAGGTCCAACTCTCGATATTCTTCTTATCAAAGATTTATTTCATTTTCTTATTCAATCGTCGATTTTATTTCATATTGACGAACAATTTCGTCAAGAACTTGAACAATGTCTTCAACGATTGCCACCACTTCAGATTGGTCATGAGGGTCAATTACAAGAATGGTTTCACGATTGGGATCGATTTGCTGATCAACAAAATCGACATATGTCTCATTTGTATTGTATTTATCCGGGATATTCAAAAGAAATCGAAGACAACGAACAATATAAACAAGCTGTCATTCGTTCATTGACACTTCGTGGAATTTATATTGAATCTCCCGGTTGGTCATTGGCATGGAAAGCATGTATTTGGTCTCGTCTTTATCAAGGTCAACGATCATTTGAATTATTAAAAATGTTATTAACACCTCGACATACATCGACCAATCTTTTTGATTTAATTGATGGACCACCATTTCAAATCGATGCTAATTTCGGAGGTACAGCTGCAATTGCTGAAATGCTTCTTCAATCTCATCGAAATCAAATTGAATTGTTACCTGCTCTCCCTCAACAACATTGGATCAATGGATTTGTTCGAGGTTTAAGAGCACGAGGCAATTATCTCGTCAATATTTATTGGACAAATTCACTTCTTGATCATGCACAAATTATTCCTCTACAAAATTGCAATAATCATCTCAAAATTGTCTATCAAAACAAACAAATTGTCATTGAACATTTATCCAAAGATTTGATTTATAATTTGAATTCAAATTTCGATGTTACAACGATTGATAAATCGAAATGTTATGATCACTTTCAATGATTAATTGTTGATGAAACCAACCAACGATTTCATTGATTTTCAAAGATAATTTATCTATTTTTAATATTTGTCCATTGACATCGAAATAAATACAACGTTGATTATAATTATCTGAAATAATCCAATATTCATTATTAAATAAAGTTAATCGATAATTCCAACCGAAACCAAGACAAAGTTTCTTTTCGAGTTCGAATGTTTTTAATAAATAAATTTGAATAAAACATTCGTTGGTTGAATTATCTTCAATTAACAAATAAACTTTTCGATCGAAATATTTCAAATCATTGATAAATTGATTTGCATTCGAATAGATTTCTTTTTTCAATTTTTTCGACAATTGAATTGTTGGAAATAAATCGAATTGATACAAATCAGAATTGACTTCACTTTGACTTATAAACAGATATTTATGAGAAAAACATAAACGATTCCAATGACCTTGACTTTTATATGTCAATCGTACACATTTCAATAATATCGAATTCACATTGAATTCAAATAAATCTTTTGATGAAACCAAAAAGAATTTGTTGAGTTGAGTTGACCAACAAATATCATGAATGATTTCATTCAATCGAATCTTTGTTCTTAATCGATAATTTCGATCGAATAAATGTAATTGTTGATTTGTATGAACCAAAAGATATTCGTCATTGGTTGATAATAAACATCGATCTTTTATCGAAATATTCTTTAGATACATTTTGACATTCGTTAAATTTGGATAGAAACTCGTTTCTTTGCGAAGATTAATTTCATATTTAATGATTTCATTCGATTTCAATGTTAAACATCGATATTGTTCGACAATTTCATCGATGATTAGTTCATTTCGATTGATTTCTTCGAAATAATTGTCAAGGATTTGTTTGCACTGATCGAGTGAATGATGATGATGATCGATTTGTTGAAGATATTCAATAAGTTGAGTTTGTTGATGAACAATTTCATTCAAATTCTTGAGAAGATCTTTTAACAATTTTCGAATCGAAACCAATTGATGAAAATTCGATTTATCAATTGAAATCGACAACGACATTTTATTATTAAGAATAAAAAAAAAAAAGAATTTCTGATTGAAATCATTGTGAAAATGTGACGAAGGTCTTCTCAAACAGAATCGAATTTCATTGCATTGCTCCAAAAGCAAAAGGTCTTCGATCAATTTTCGTTTGATTTGCTTTTGTTGTTGTTGTTGTTGGAAATAGAATCTTCCACAAATTGACTTTATCTTCATTGGATTCGTCGAATTGAATTATTGGCAAATGTTTATGTGAAACAAGTAATTTACCGATCGATTCAATGAAATGTTTGGCATAGAGTTGATCGATCCATTCGATTGGAATATTATTTTCTGGCAAATAGAGAAGAGCAGCTAATTGTCCATAAACAGAAGCAATGCTTGTTGGATGATTTCCTAATTGAACAATTTGAATAAGACCTCGTTCAAAGATATCATTATCACTCCATAAACACCAAAGAATTGTTTCAAGTGAACAAAGAATATCACTCGAATTCGATCGAATTCCTTGAAAATATCCATCGGCTTTTTTATAAGATCCTTGAGAAATCTTTTCAACAAGATAATGAATTCGACTTGATCCTAACCAACCTTTTTTATAACATCTTTCACTGAAATGATTACTTAAAAACATTTGTTTGTTATCTCCTTCAAGAATTGAATAGAATATAATGGCTAAATATCGACAACAATCAATCACACGACTATCCAAATGAGTTTGTTCAACCGATTGTTTTACCAATGATAAAATTTCGTTTGGACTCACGTCTTTCGAATAGAAGAAAAGGACAATTGGTGCAACACGAGACAACGGACTATCATCGAAATATAACAATGAACCATATCGACAACTTTTATTATCAATTGGACGAAGATTTCTTTGACGACGTAATTCATTTTCATGTTTTTGTAGTTTTTCTAACGATTGACGCATCGATACATTGATTTTCCTATGAGACAACAAATACAAAAAAAACAAATTCGAAAAGAGAAACATACGTTGGCCTTCCATTAGAAGATAAATATCCATGTTTCCACCATCGTTTCAATTTAAC
>Ga0209930_1001568_pt1 | contig 34316 bp, 37 predicted proteins | sample ThiBiot_500_biof_2_FD_183948 | JGI IMG/M metagenome (GOLD analysis project Ga0209930, IMG submission 183948) | Wastewater bioreactor microbial communities from Cape Town, South Africa - Thiocy_cont_500_biof (SPAdes) | ecosystem: Engineered > Bioreactor > Thiocyanate-remediating >... | reverse complement strand
TTTTCTACCGAAAAATCGGTGACTCCTAGAATGATTATTCAAGTATGAAGATATACAAAAACAAGAGAGAGAGAGAGAGAGAGAGAGAGAGAGAGAGAGAGAGAGAGAGAGAGAGAGAGAGAGAGAAAGAGAGCATTTTAATGTTAGTCGTCTGTTTTTATAAGATGAACGTATGCAGATTCGAATAGAGTGATTACACTTACTCATCAGGCTGATCAACATCAGCATCAGCATCAAAATAGTCGAACTGTTCATCATTTTCTTCCATGATATACGTAAAATATCTAAATTTGAAAAAAAATTGACGGTTTAATACGATTTTCGATAATAAGCTTCAATCGAATAAGCAAAAATATTATTGAGATAAAAAGGACGAGCCTTTTCATTTCAATGCAGTGTATATATATATATAAGAGAAATATACAGGTGAATAACATTTGTTAGTACACGTTTTTCTTTCGAAAGAAAATTGTAACCGATGATTTAAATCTTCAGCTATTTGTTCTTATCATCGAAGAATGAATACCGACTGATCATGATATGAAAATAATCGTCATTTAAGAAACATTTTATCTTGGATATTATGATTATGAAAAAATAAGTAAATAAGCAGTTTTCTATCCTTTCGCTTTATCATAAATGATCATCATTTTTTTCTTTATGCATCCAAAATGACAGGTATATCTTATTGAATGAAAAAGTAATCTGACTTTTTTTTGTTAATGATACGAAATGCGTTATACGCAGCAATAAATTTTGTTTATTTCGTTTATGACGTATACGAATGCAAGAACATCTATAAAATGCATTCCAATATAATTGCTGTATTTTTCCCTACATGATTGATGATAAATTATGCAGTCTATTTGCGTAGTTGAGAAAAAAAAAGTATGAAACTTATAAGTAAACAAATAATATACAGCATATTAAAATGAATGGAAAGTGAAAGAAACGATTAATCATGCTTGTCATGTAATATAAAAATGCAAAACTTCTTGAGAATGAGTCATTTCTATTTGGTTTTCGAGCGAAAAATCGAAATATGATAAATTATAATGTCGATCGTATATATTATGCATTGAGAAGGTAAGCACTTTCCATACATTTGGTCTCGTCAACGTCAAAACAATATTCGTTACTTGTTTACCCTTCAACGATTAAACATGATTAAGCCAAAATAAATAAAAAAAAAATGTCCTTAATCAGGATAAATCATATTAAGTACCCAACATATCATGCTATACTTTAATGTTGATTCATTGTACTAACAGGATTTTCATTTATCATCTCATGTTAGAAAAGCATCAGATATTTTAAACGAACCAACACAATTCCAATGAAATTTATTCTCGTTTATTTTTATCGTCATGTTATATTCAAAAGTTTTACATAGAAAAAAAAACTGATAAATAAAAAAATCATTCGTTAACGACGATTGTTTCTTCTTCTTCTTCGTCTTCGTTGTCTAACATACTTCAGTCTTATGTCTTGATTGATAAAAACCCTATTAACATACTAGTCATTCAAATATATTCTTTTTCAAAATCAAATTCGTATGTTTTTCATACGTACAGTTCGCCATAAGACAAGACTCATCGATAATAAACTCAAAACAGCAGATGAAACGATCAAATATGTTGAATAACCATATTTAACATAAACAGTTGGTAACTGAACTTCGGTACTTAAGGAATAGGTCCATTGAGATGTAAATAAAAGTAAACCACCTAATCCAGTCGATAGAGCTGAACCATAAGATAGTAATTCTATTGCACGATCATTTTGATTTTCTTCATCAGCAAAACCAGTACAAACAATACCGATTACTACGAAAATAACACCGATAATTGCGAGACCTGAAAATAGATCGAATTTAATTTCGTTTCGGTTTGAATTATATTTGCAATTATCTCACCAATTGCTGGCCGTGCAATAGTTTGTTTACAACGAGCTGGTTCGGATGTGAAACGATTTGGTTGACGAAGATGTGCACATATATCCATGAGACCTGTATTTATCTGTAGAACATAACCAGTCGCATTTTTATAATCCATTGGAAAATAATCGAAAGCAGTCAGTGCTGTTAGTAATGGTGAATGATAGATTGTTTGAATTGCATTGTAATCTTTTAAAGTTACTTTTTCCCATGAACTATTTTAAAAATATTTCATCGAAATAACAAAATTAGAAAAATAAGAAAACAATTTTACCAAGTCGATATGGCAATAATTGCGAATGTAAAAGCAATAAATTGTAAAACAATGAAATTATATCGTAAAATCGAAACCATGTGAATAATTGTGTGTAGAGAAAAAGAAGAAATGAACGTGCACGATAAGCGATAGTAAAAGTTGTTAATGAAATGACCATGTGTATCAAAAGAGACATATCCAGGCAAATCTCGTTCGAAAGAGAAAAAAAACGTTTTCTCTTCCTTTTCTGTCCTTAAATTCAAAATACGAACAGCGCCTCCTATCGATTTAGTACATTATATACTCACAAACAAAATGTGTTTCTTTATTTACGGTACGAAGAAAAAATAAATGGCAACTGCAGTAGGAGGAAATCGAAATTGCTATTGTAAATGTGGAAAAGAAAAGTCAACTTATAAATGTGCAGGCTGTTTGAGAGACTATTGTAAAAATCATTTACGAGAGCATGAAACGGAATTAGAATTAGAATTGGATAAAATTGAAAATAAAAGAAATATTCTTCGACAAACACTTCCTGAACAAATCGAACAACCAACAGGTCACCGACTAGTTCAGCAAATCAATCAATGGGAACAAAAATCAATTAACAAAATTCAACAAATAGCAGAAGAAAACAGACAACTAATATTAAAATACATGAGTCGACATTTTGAGACGATGGAAATCCATCTCACGAAGTTAACGAATGAAATTAAAGAAACTCGACGAGAAAATGATTTTAATGAACTAAATTTAACTGAATTGAGAGATAAACTTGGACAATTACAAGAACAATTGAATAATCCTGCAAACATTTCAATAAGAGAAGATAATTCATCATCATCATTTATCGATGAAATCTATGTAAATATTGAACCACGTAAGTCTAATTGATTTTCAAATTTAAAGCAGAATATTTGTGCTCATAAATTAATTGATTTAGAATTACTGAATATACCAATTAGCACAACATGGAAACAAAATGCAGTGACTGTGAGCGGTGGAAATGGTGAAGGGCACGAACTAAACCAATTGAGTAAACCATGGGGTATTTGTATTGATGAGGAAAAAACTATTTATGTAGCAGATCAAGGTAATCATCGTATTGTCAAATGGAAGAAAGATGCCATATGCGGTGAAACTGTAGCTGGTGGAAATGAAAATCATCGATTGAATTTTCCAACAAAAGCAATTATTGATGAAGTAAACGATTGTTTGATCATTGCTGATCTTGGAAATAAACGAGTAGTTCGATGGCCTCGTCGACCTGACGCAAGTAGGGAAATAATGATAGAGAATATTATATGTATTGATATAATTCTGCATCAAAATCAATATTTATATATTTTGGATATTGAGAAGCAAGAAGTGAGACGATGGAAGCTAGGTGAAAATGAAAAAGTTATTGTTGCTGGAGGAAATGGATGCGGAAGTAATCTCAATCAATTGAATAACGCTTATTTTATATGTATTGATCAGGAAGAAGCACTTTACGTATCAGATAGTTCTAATCATCGAGTAGTAAAATGGATAAAAGATGCAAAAGAAGGAATTGTCATTGTTGGTGGACATGGTAAAGGAGCTGATTTGAAGCAATTATCGTATCCTCAAGGAATATTTGTTGATAGATTAGGCACTCTCTATATAGTTGATCAGGGCAACTATCGAATAGTTCGTTGGATAAAAGGTGCAAAAGAAGGTAGTATCATTGTTGATGGGAATAGCAATGAAAATCAACTCGATGGTCCTATTGGTTTATCATTTGATAATGAAAATAATCTTTATATTGTTGATTGTAACAACCATCGAATACAAAAATTTGACGCCAACAATTGATTGTTATTTTTCAATCTATCGTTGCCATTGTGATAATCAAAACGTTCGATATATTTAGACAAAAGAATAACAGAAATTATTTTATTTTAATCCAGAATTTCGATAAAATAAAGCATTTTTTTTCTATTTTTTCAATAATTCAATTCAATCGTGACATTGTAATAGTGCATATGAGCAGACCCCTTTTTAATTCTACTTATGAACTAATTGCATGTTCAGTCTAAACCAATCAACAAATATTATACGTCAAAGGACTACAAGATGTAATCAGTTCCAATGCTCAACCGTTTCAAGGAACGAATACATCGATTCAAATCGATGGAGTAGTGAGTTCTTGAGGAAACTCGTAGTTCAATGGATATATCGATAATGTTAAATTGACTACACGAGCTAAAACTGCATCGGAAATATTCTTCGATGTAACGACCCCAATGGTTTAAAGGGTGTTTCGAGTAATACAGTAAGCAATCCGTTTTTCTAGTTTCAAGATAGTGACTGGATAGTAGTTTTACATGTTCAGGTGGTAATGTACCGAATGGTGCGTATCAAGAATTAGTTGATGTCACTGCGCTTGTTAATTTTTAATGAACTCAAAATAAAATATAATCACATAAAAGAAAAGAAAGAAATATTTATTTTAGTCATCAATTTCATATCGTTGAATACGATGATTATTACAATCAAGAACATAGAGATTATATTCTCGATCGAATAACAAATCCGTTGGACAAAATAATTGATTGGGTTCGTGACCGTATCCTTTATCTCCAATAATAGTTTGACCTTGTTTGCTGTCTTTTATCCAACGTATAATTCGATGATTCGAACAATCAGCTATATAAATCGTATCTAATGTATCGACAAAAAGTCCATTGGGATACGATAATTGATAATGTCGATCACCTTGTTCATGACCACCAGCAACAAGAATACCTTTATTTGCACCTTGATTCCATTTCATAATCCGATGATTTCGACAATCCGACACATAAATTGATTGTTGATGATCAATAAAAATCGAACGTGGTTGATTCAATTGATCGCAACGATTGCCTTCGCCATTTCCACCAGCAACGATTGTTCCTTGACTTTCGCCCAATCGATATCGACGAACTTCATGTTTGTCAATATCAGATACATAAAGATAATTATTTTTATCCATAGCTAAACCCCAACAATCAATATTTGAAATGAGTATATCACGTATGGTTTGATCTTGTCGTGACCATCGAATAACTCGTCGATGACCATGATCAGATATAATTAAACAATCATTTTCTTCATCGACTAGAACTTGAACAGGATGATCTAGTTTTTGATCAAGAACGACTTGCATTGTTCGTGAATGAATTTCACATTTTAAAATTCGATGATTATATGTATCAGCTACATATATTGTATGTTTTTCATCCATCGTCATACCCCATGAATGAAATAATTCATTTGATGGATTGATTTGAAAGCCATTTTGTGACCAACGAGCATCCGAAGAGACCTTTGGAATACTTAATTGTCCTTAAAATAAAGAAAAACTTGATTAGAATTTGTTTGTGTTTGTCTTATATACTTGATTTTAAAAGACTTGTTCGTGCAGATCGAGCAACTTCTCGTAATTGAATAATAAAAAGATCGGTCGATGGATTTGTTTTTCCAATAAGTTGCAAATGTGTACCGGGCATAAGAATAACTTCATCTTCTTTATGTTTAAAATGTGAATGATTTGTTATAGATTTGCCATTGATTGATTCGATTGAAATTAATGTTCGTAAACCGTTTTTACCGAGAAATAATTCTGATTCCATCAATGAAATCGTTTTCGTACACGAACTAACACCCCACCAGAAAATATCTCGTTTCGTTTTGTATTCCGAAGTTAAATGAACTCCTTTGACACCACGAAAAATTGTTCCCGTCATTGATGGTAATTTATGTAATGCTGTTAGAAATAATTTCAAATAGGAAAACCAAGGTTGAACTTGATCATGAATTTCCGTTCGTAATGAATGATTTAATTGAGTATATAAACTAGTTTCATTGCGAAATTGCATTGTATATAAATAGATAGCAGCTGATTCATCTTGAGTTAAACTATCGGAAGGTTTTTGACAATTATCCAAAGCTTGTTTTGCATAGGATTCAATTTGTTTGAATAAATGAGATATTGGCTTAATTGTTTCAAGTAAAGGTAAGATTGGTTGAATTTCATAACCATCAATTGGAGAAACATGCTGATCGAGATCGATTGGTTCTTCATTTAAATCCAAAAAACGAACTGTTTCATCCATTTTTTTCTGTATTATTCGTGTTTTTTTTTCTCGCAAAATGCTCTCGTTCGTATAACAGCACGAATATTTTTCTTATCTTATATATAATCGTTAAAAAAAATTGTTTCATTGGCAAAGCACGTTCGATACATATTTTTCGAAAAGAACAGAAGAGAAAAATCCTGTTAATTTACGTCATTGTTCACATATTAGATTTTTATTGTGCTAAATAGTTATCAAAATGCACAAGTCAACCTGAAGTGAATGAATCCATGATCTCAGCGTGGTGATGTGTAAATTGCTCAAAAGTATTATAGGTCGATTCAACATGCGATGCAGTACCTTTGAATTAAATAAACATGTTGATGAAGTATAATATTCGCAAAGTATCGTCTTACTTGACTGTTTCTCGGTTGATGGTATTTCATCCGTGAATGAACTAGTCGAATTGATTGGATTTGAAGTAGTATCGTGTTCTGGATTGGATGAATCTATATACGAAAGGATTATAATTATCAAATAGTTAGTTTGATTATATACTTTCATTTTGTGATGAAGTAGAGTCGCTTCTAAACGAATCCGAACTGTGGCGAAAATCCATCGGTTGAAAGCTAGATTTCATGGTAAAACGTTGTCGATCAATCTAAAAATCAATAAATTTTTTAAATAATTCTACGAGTATTCATGTTAAGCTTTCACATCTTCTGATAACGTATGTTTCGAATCGAAATCCATCTGAGACCAGAATAATTGATTTTCAGACGTCATTTGGAACCATATCGATCCATGTTTTTCATCGAGACGTTTGCCAATACCTGAAATGAGTTCATTAATGCCCGATGGTTCTCTTCGAATGTCAAGCTCATCGTCTATATACGTTTCGCTATTCACCATAGTGCAAAGACCAACATTGCCAAAATATATGATTTTATTATTATCTTCAAAATGTTGAATATTTGGATGAATTTTCTGAAGAATATCACGAAATTCCTTGAGAACAGCATGCCGATTTCGACCGGACCACATATTTGTACAAACAAGTGCACAGAATATCTTTCTATTCGCACATTCTGATGCTAACCATTTGACATGTTCTAGTTTAGCAAATGAGCCCGGTGACGCACAATAGATTACACACAACGGTTTTGTTGCTGTAATTAATTTATTGATATGATCACGTACATCGATTTCACTCCACGATTCGATACCAGGCAAATCCCAGAAGATGGTTCGATGTAAACGATTGTTTTTCGTGTATTCGACTTGATATTTCTTCAATTGTTTGGTACACGAATCTAAAATGACATCATTCTCTGCTAGTTGTTGTTGACAAATTGCATTGATAAGACTGCTCTTTCCTACACGAGGTGATCCACACAGGACGATGTTAATTTCTATTGAATCTTGATCCATTCAATGTTCTCTGTTCTAGAAAAATGTGCAAAACTATTATAAAAAAAGAAGAAAAGCAAATTTCAGCAAAATAGTCAAGTCTATCGTGCTTTTATATATGTCTCTGCTAGGAAAAATAAAAACTCTCGTCCAAGATCACCAGCCGATTTATCTCGTATACTTTGCAGTTCTGCTATACGAAGCTGAAAAAATCCATTCGTTTTTTGAGACATTTTCTTCCAGAAATCACGGCGATCAAGAACAGTTATGCACCATCCAAGTAATTTCTTTTCATCCAATAAACTCATAATACAATATATAAGTTCATCCACACCTTGGCTCGGCTTAGAAAAATTCATGTCTTCATCCCGATATTCGATCGAATTAACCATAGTGCAAAGAGCACCGTTACCAAAAAAGGTGACTAGATGTGGTTTATTGTCATGTGTTTGAGGAAATTCTTCTGATCGTTCATCACCAAATATATGCAGTTCTTTTTTGAATTCTTCGATAACGCGTTGTCGTTTGTTTCCTGACCACATATCTGTACAAACTAGAGCGCAAATAATTGATTGATGTTTACAATATTGTAATAAATAACGAAGTGATTCTAGTGATGTGAAACTGCCAGGAGATGCACAATATATCACACACATAGGATTGCTCGTTTTGATGAATTCAAGAAATTTTTCTTGACTTTCTTCTTCTTTCCAATTTTCGATGCCAGGCGTATCAAAAATAGTGATCTCGACTTGTGGAAATCCATTAAGCTGAAGATCAAAACGATTTACAATATACTGTTTAATTTCTTGTGTGCATGAATCAAGGCTTGAGCTGGTCTCCGTAATCCGTTCTCCACATATTGCATTAATTAATTCGCTTTTGCCGACTCGTGGTGAACCAATAACTACAAGGTTAAATTCAAGTTGATTGAGAGCTGTATTGATTTCTTCTTCATAGTGATCAAACAACAAAGCTCTTCGAATATGTTCAGATGCATTACCAGACGATTTGGAACGGGATTCATCAGTGGTTGGTTTTCGATTAAAATCCATAAAAATTAACGAGTAAACTATCAGTAAAAATCTTCACATAAATAAAAAAAAAGTATATTCTCGTTATATATGGTGAAGAGAACACGTCTTGCACTTGATAAGCTTATCATTTTAACGAATAATATTTGGAGCAGAAAAAAGTATATCTATTTATATATGCAAATATAGGAAACTTGGCTATAAATTTGCACGGCTTCATCAAATATTATTTATATGCAAATTAGGGAGTACTGCCAGTTGAATAGAAGAAAAAATAGAAATTTCAATCAGTTGCATGAAAAAATATTCAACAATAACAGTGTCATTTGTTTCGAGATCGGCTTTAAGCAATCGAACTTCGAGGGTAATCATCTTTGAATTGTATCATTCTGTTGTGTAATTTTTCAATTTCTACCAGATAACACCGACACACGATGAAAAACGATCTTCAGCATACATAGAACAGTTTGAAATAAAAGAGGAAGAAAAGAGAGATCTGAGTCCAGTGTGGACTACTCATAATGATAGAATTACAAAATCTATAGGATGGGATCAAGTTCGAATCGAATTCAATAAATCACATGCATCGTTATCATCTTCAAATCGAATTGAAATACCATCTGCTGATCATCACGAGTAAGTCCAAATGATATTCCTATATATGCTATTATTCTCTTGAATTATTCCTACAGGAAAGGAAATTTAAAAGATCAAAAGGAAAATAGAAAGCAAAGAAAAAGAAGAAGAAGACGATCACTTGCTTGGCTAGTTTTGTTCTGCATTTTAATTACTGTTCTTGTCTTACTGGGCATCATATTGGGTATTTTTGGTCTTCTCAATATAAATAAAAAGACAACCACAACGACAACAACAACAACAACAACAACAACAACAGCAACAACTACCACAACTTCATCAAGCACGAGCACAACGAGTTCGACAACATCAACTTCATCCAGTACTAGTACAACTAGCTCGACGACATCGACAACATCATCAACAACGACAACAACGTCATCAACCACCAGTACGACCAGCTCAACAACATCAACAACAACAACATCATCAACTACCAGTACAACTAGCTCCACTACATCGACAACATCAACGTCATCCACCACTAGTACAACGAGTTCGACAACGTCAACTTCATCATCGACTAGTACCACCAGCTCAACGACATCAACGTCATCCACCACTAGTACAACTACATCGACAACATCGACAACGTCAACATCATCATCGACTAGTACAACGAGTTCAACTACAACAACATCATCAACAACAACGACATCAACATCATCAACTACCAGTACAACTACATCGACGACATCGACAACAACAACATCATCAACCACTAGTACAACTAGTTCATCAACATCAACAACGGAAACGACCTCTTCAAGTAAGTTTACATAAGAAAAAATGAATACCTTTCTCAGAGAATAAACCATATGTTGTTGTTGTTGTTATTTCAGCTACAGTAACTGAACGACCGTAAGTTTTATTTGATATTGTTTACATTTTCATCAGATGATTATCTTTTAGTTTTGACTTAATTTCTACCAATCATGACGTCATTGAGGGTATCTACAATACTACGGCTGGTGGTCCAAGCAAAGCCTCCACAGTTGGTACTTGGATTGGACAGTATCCATCAGGTCAAGGGCCTAATGTATGCATTGATTTATCGGCCACTACTTGCATCAATTTTGGCAATGTAGGATTAAATCCTAGTGGATCAACTAATACAGCTGGTGTCGGCACTGGTTTATATACGATTCCATCAGTAGGTGTTTCTATTGTACGTGGAATTCAATTTCAAGCAGGTGGTGATTATCCTGCTCGAGATCCGCTAACAATCACATTGGAAGGTTCGAATGATACAGGTTCGGCACTTACTCTTGGCACAAGTTGGACATTATTATACTCAGGCGATACTGGTCTCGTTCCTTTCAGTGTAACTCGTTTGGCATGGGGTGACATTCAAAATTTTACGAACACAATCGCATTTACTGCATACCGAATGATAATTACATCACAACGTGGAATTGATTATTGTGTTCAATTTGCTGAAATGAATTTATATGGATATCTTTGACTAATGATTAAATTCACTTTACTTATAAAATTTCATATTAATCATACTTTTTTTTTTCGATGACGTAGTTATAAATATATGATTGATGTGATTAGTTTTATTAACTTTTCAAATATCAACAAAGTCGACATCATTTCTCATCAACGTAGATTAATTCAAAATCGAAAATTTCAATGGATTATACAATTGGTACTATTCTACTGGTAGTAACATGCATTATCATTTTCACAGTTTTGCTGACGAAGAAACAACAACACTAGAAAATCTATTAAATAGCAATATTGTTCGAAGTTGGAATCAATATGCTACAATTATCATTGGTGGAAATGGCCAAGGAAATGAAATGAATCAATTGTCAAATCCGACAGATATTGTTCTTGATAAAAGAAATAAATCGTTGATTATTTGTGATTCGGATAATTCAAGAATTGTACGATGGCCAATTGAACATTTTGACAATGAATGATATCTGTATGTATCCAATCCCAAAGAAAATGAGATTAGAAAATGGAAATTAGAAGATCTTAATAATGATGAAATTGTCGTTGTAGGGGGGAATGGAAGAGAAGAGAACGACAATCAACTAAATTATCCGACATTTATTTATTTCGATGAAAATTCATCTCTTGTTTTATTAATAAATGAATATTCATTTATCTTTTATTTCTTGAGGGTGTATATTCATAAATGAAAAGCGTACAAAAAACTCATCATATTATGTATGACTATGACCGTGGATATTCAAATGGTCTTCCATTGCCCATAACTGTATCATATGATGGAAGACGATCATCTTTAGAGAAGCCAGAGAGTCTTGTATCTTCTCTGGGAGCGCTTGGCACGATATTGTCATTACTATGTGCTGCATTTCTTAAAGTATCAGCAGAATGAATATTTCGATCATTTCGATTTTGCCTATGATCACCAGAGAGTCTTGTATCTTCTCTGGGAGCACTTGACACGATATTTTCATTACTACGTGCTGCATTTCTTAAAGTATCAGCAGAAGGAATATTTTGATCATTTCGATTTTGTCTACGATCTGTTGGAAGAAGTCGTTCTCTTCTACGTCTTTCCAGTCTGCGTCTTCGTAGACATATTAAAATCATACACACTACAATGAGACTCACCGCAGCAATCAGACCGATTACCTCATAAATAATCCATGCATGAGGATCTAAATTAATGTAACAATTAAGAATTCAAAGAAAGAAAGATGCTTTTCTTATCGAGAATTTACTTGGTGGTGGTGGTGGCACAGTTGTCATCTGAATTGAATCTGGTCCTACTACTTGAATTGTATACGAACCGATCGTCATCGAGTAAGATGTAGTTATAACCAAAGTGAATGATGTTGCCGTATCAAGAAAATGACTGAATAAGTATTGCGTATCAGATCCAATGTTATCGCTACATCCGAGTAGATTTGTCATAGAGTTGGAAGGATCAAAACCACTACTATACAGACATCCGAAGATACTTATCGAACTGTTACTTGAGAAGCTGTAAGTAGCAGCTTTGTTGATGGTAAGTAGAATTGCTTGATAAAAATAGTTAGTATCTCCAGGACGATATGGACGTGCGAACTTAGGACTATCTGATTGTAAATTATTCGAATATGACGATGTTATTTGAGATGAACTTGTCGCTAAAAGCAAAAAATAATTATCATTAATAATTCGAAATAGTAATAGTTCTGCGAACACTAACTAATTGTTGTTGGTTTTCCTGTTGTTGTTGTTGTTCCTGGCCACGGTGTACTAGCCGTTGTTGTTATAGCTGTTGCCCATGTTGAGGATGAAGATGTCGAATCGGAAGCCGATACTGCTGCTATATGAGACAGACAACAAGGTTATAAACATTAGTATTGATCCCATTAATTCGACTTTTATGTATTTTCAGTACAACAGTGTCGATCTGGATGTATTAGTACTTCTTACAAGGCATTAATAGGAAAAATCGATACAGTTATTGTAATACTATTTTGTTATACGGTGAGATGAGGGAGAGAGAAGAATATTACTAAAGTGTGACTCGGAAGATAATTTGTTCTCTATACTAGTCTTGTGGTAAATGCGTGCATTATAATAAAAAATACTTACGTTGAATCAGAGAAAACAGTAATAGAGGAATCAGAAATATTGATGAATGTATGGTCCTTTTTCTCAAAAAGCCAATCACTGGTATTGGGCTGCTCCGCATTTGATTGAATAAATAGGATTTCAATAAGATATTTCGCATCTTTGTCTGCTTTCTACTTTTGGTAATATGAAGATCAAACTTCATTTGACGAAAGCTTATAAAAATTATGTTATCATTTATTTACTCTTACCGAACAATACTTATCAGTCACAGCACAAAGGACATATCATGCAGAAACATGACTTGTTTTGCTATGACTATGATTCATATAAGTTTGTTTTTCTTCGTATTTTTATCAAGGAATCTTCCAGCGCTTCAAAAGTACTTTCAAGTCAATTTTAGGGCGCAAACACATAAGGCTCGTTTTTAACGATGATGAATTATATCGAATTTCAACAGAATAATTAGAAATTTATTTTGTTAAAATAAAATGTGAAATAAACCTCGAAAATTCAAAGATACAGGTGTAATTTAGTAGGATCAACGCACGAGTATCCAGTAGGTCATTCATTACAATAGGATGAGCCAGCAATATTTTGGTAGGTTCCAGGTGGACATGGCAGGCAATCTGCTGATGAAATCGCACCTATTTTTGGTTGATAGGTTCCTGCTGGACAGTAATGAATAGTAGTAGCACCAATCTCTGAACAATAAGCTCCTGTTGGACAATCACTACAATAGGATGAACCAGCGACATTTTGATATTTTCCGATTGAACATTTCAAACAAGAGTCTGGTAAGATAGCACCTGTTGTTGGTTGATAAGTTCCAGGTGGGCAGTAATGAATAGTAGTAGCACCAATCTCTGAACAATAGGCTCCTCGTGGACATTGATTACAATAGGATGAACCAGCGACATTTTGATATTTTCCGATTGAACATTTCAAACAAGAGTCTGGTGAGATAGCACCTGTTGTTGGTTGATAGGTTCCTGCTGGACAGTAATTAATACCAGAGGCACCAATTTTAGGACAATAGGCTCCTCGTGGACATTGATTACAATAGGATGAACCACCAATATTTTGATATGTTCCAATTGGACACTGTATACAAACTCCGGTTGAACCGGTAGGTTGATATGTTCCTGCTGGACATACGTTAACACCAAGTATCTCAATTGGTAAAACACATAACAGTGCAGTAACGATAAAAGAAAACATGAAAAATAATTGCATCTTTACTTTCAAATTTCGACCGAAAACTAAATACTTTTTTTTCGCTTTTCTATGAAACCCACAGGTGTTATTTTGATGATCAAATACACATTTAATCTATTGTTATGAATCATATCTTTATTTACGAAGTATATCATTTCTTTTTTTTATATAGATATAGGCGCTTTGCTTGGATCAATGCATTGAAATCCAAGTGGACATTTCTTGCAAGTTGACGAACTGCTATATTGTTGATGTGTTCCAATTGGACATTTTAAACAAGCGTCAATTGATGTTGCATTTTCATTAGGTTGATAAGTACCAGGCGGACAATTGCGAACATATTTGGCTCCAATTTCTGAACAATAAGATCCTTTCGGACACGAATAACAGTATGAAGAACCACTCTGTTGTTTGTAAGTTCCAAGTGGACATTTAATACAAGCATCAATAGAAGATGCTCCGATGTTTGGTTGATAGGTACCAGCTGGACAATAATGAACATCTTTAGCTCCAACTTCCGAACAGTAAGCTCCTTTTGGACATTGTGAACAAATAGAAACACCACTTTGCGATTTATAAGTACCAATAGGACATGGTACACAAGCATCAATTGAACTATCAGCTTGATAAGTTCCTGCTGAACACCATTTTAAGGACATAATCTCAACTGGTAGTAAACATACTATCAATAAAAGCATAGAATGTAGTTGCATCTTTATTATTCAACGAAAAAGAAAAATGTTCTCCTATATATAATATATACGATATGCATACAGATGGTTTTCGATATATTACTTTTTCTCACGAACAATTAGTTTGATTTAAAAAAAAATGACGATGAAAAGAAAATATTTAAACAGGCATAAATTTTTGTACTCGATCATGTCCATTGTCGACGACATAGAGATTATTGTCTTCATCGAAAGCTAAATCATAGGGTCGATCTAATTTTTCATTGGCAACAATTTCACCTTTTTTGGAATCTTTCAACCAACGTACAATTCGATCATTGCCATAATCTGCCACATAGACAGTTTCCCATTGATCAACAAAAAGACCATTAGGAACATACAATTGTGTCAAATTATTACCTCGTCCTTGTCCGCCAGCAACGATGATGCCTTCCTTCGCATTTTTTATCCATTTCATTACACGATGATTGCCCCAATCGGACACATAAATCGATTCATGATCATCGACGGAAATATAGTGAGGTCGATTGAATTGATCGAGACGATCACCTCGTCCATTACCACCAGCAACTAATAGCCCTTGGTTATTTCCGATAGTCCACCGTCGAACTTCGTCTTTTTCATCATCAACAACATAAATATCACCTTTGGAATTGATTGCTAAACCAAAACATCGAACATTCGAAATGATCGTTTGACCACTTCGACCATTTCGACGAGACCATCGAACAACTCGTCGGTTGCCCCAATCGGCAATAAGCAATGCATCATTGTGATAATCGATGAGTACATCGAGTGGATTATTCAATTGATCATCTTGATCACCTTCACCATTGCCACCAGCAACAACAATGCCAACAGTTGCATTTCGCCGCCATTCGACAATACGATCATTATATGAATCAGCTATGTAAATTGTTTGTTCATCATCAATATCGATTCCTCGTGGATAATTCAGTTGGTCTACTCGTTGACCGTCACCATTTCCTGCAGCAATCGTGATTGCTTTCGAACTCCATTTCATGTCCAAAGGAGGATTTGCTGGTGTTACTAAAGAAATAAATGAATGAATTATATTCATATGAACAATGTGAATGAAAATTTACGACAAAAATTCTTCCAAGTTTTTAACATTTGTCTGAACAGATGATTTTGTTTCTTTGAAAATAAACTATTTTGACAAGCAATTTTATGCGATTGATTTTCTCGTTGTAATTTGAGAAAATGTCGAAAGAATTTCGGATGATAGTCGACGAAAATCTCAGTGCTATCGAATTGTTTTGATTGAGTCAAAAACGAAATCATATTCGATCGTTGACTGGTGATGATTTGTCCATTAACATTGAATGTAATAGAGTTTTGCCGAGATGATGATGATAATAAAGCATGATCAAGACGTAATTTCTTGATCATTTTTTGAAAAGATCGAACAAGTAATGGATCAGATGGAAGTGAAATTTTGTTTATTTGAGATAGTTGTAGTTGATCGAGTAAATAACGAAAGAGAATAGGATTGAAATCGAAAAAAATATTTTCATTTTCATCTCGCTGTAAATTCTGTTCCCATCGACCATTGAATAGAATCGAAAATAAAGAATTAGGCACTGATACTAGAGTTTCACGAGTTGTAACGATGAGTTCACCGCCAATATTCAATTCAATAACATCTGTTCTAGCAAACGATCGTAAAATTTCATCAGATTCAATCGTTGAATTTAATTTTTCAGCTCTAGAAATATGTTGTCGTTGATGATTGATCGATAATAGACCAAATGAAATCTATTCTTTCACAGAAAATAAAACTTTTGAATTCGAAATAATAAAAAAAAACAATCTCGTTCTCACCAAGCATACCACTGTCCACATACTTTCAAATGGAATAGAACAGACAAGAATAAATGTATTCCCATCAGTTGTTCTTCATTTATATAAACGACATATGACAAACATCGAGAAAACAGAATAGATAAAAATATTATCTTGTTTTTCTACTTAATCGATGTTTCTAAAAAAATAATCATGTACACAGTTTATTGACAAATGTTACGCAGTAAAAATGATAAGAATTAAGGAGTGGTGTATTTATGAATAAAGAAAAGAATTTATTGCTTGTCGACGATTTAGCGTACTGATCACATCAATTTTGAATTCAGTACCCAAAATAAAAATCATAAATCAATGTCGATAAGAGAACAACTTCATTAACTGTATATAAACTCGAGGTAAATCGCAGACTATACTCAGTAGTTGTTACAAGAATACAATCGATCAAACAAAAAACACTCTTCATGACTCTTTTGGTATTAGTTGCCGTTGTTTATATGGCAGAATCGGGTGTGATCCTTCATGCAGATGATAACATCAAAGAAGAAAATGCCGTTGAATTATCGGAAAATCGTCTGGTTTGTTCATTTTCTATGTTTTTCAATTTTGTTAACGTTTAGAACATCGATTACGACTAACAGAATGTAATATTCATACAGACTAAGCACCAGGAAATAGTTGTATTGCTTACAAGAAACGTGAAAATTATTCATTTATGATCTACGAATTGAATGTTTCATCAATTCGAAATATTTATTTTGAGGTAACACGAATAAGTCCATAGGAATATTGCAAAGGTGCTTGGGTCTGTGTGAATTATTCATTTATCTTGTATTTCTTAAATCAATGATTACATGAGAATTGTTATTGACAATATGAAACAATATAATTGACTAGTTTATTTGTTTGAAATATTCATTTACGATGTTCACGATGGAAATCCAGTGAAATTCAGACTTTCATTTTTTAGTTCAGTAAAATATTCGAAATGAGATCTCCACCATATCTTACGATTTATCTCTCTACCATATACTTATCGATTTGATGTTTAAATCAAAGATTAATCCAGTAATTCTTTCAAATAAATAAACATCCTATTTGGATCTCCGTTAGTATGATCTATTCGTTTTTTATATGTTTTGGGTTTTGTAGATATGAGAATTGGTGCTTATAGTTTGGAATACACAAAACAATTGAATAAAATCTTGGTTTTATAAGTTGTTCATTTTCTATGTCGGCATCAATTCAATGCTAGCATTGAAAGTCACGACTTGCTCTCGAACGAATATAATTGAATAAGTTTTTGCTGGAGATTATTTATTTTCTTTGTGATATCGATGAGATCAATACATCGTAGATTAAGATTTTTTATTAACTCGAAACAAATGAACGAATTATTCTTCGCAATTATTCGATTTTTATGCGAACATAGACTTCGTAGATAAATTGAAAAGTCCTGTTTCACATCGAAACAAGTAGATGGATAAGGTTTTCATACGAATTATTCATTTTCTATGCCATTCTCGACAAGAAATTGAAAATAAAGTCTCCATGATTCAAAGTGAATTAAATTATTGGATGATGTTCTGGTAAGCATGATTTATTTCTTACGTGTATGAGAATAAATTAGTTCAATGGACATCTGTACTTCGATATCAACGAAATAATTGAAAAATTTGTTTATATTGTGAAGTATTCATTTCTTATGTGTAACATAATCGACCTAATGATTTGATAAGTCTGATTTTCAATTCAACAAATTTATTTTATAAACATTTTGTGGACCTGAAATGTGTTCATAAAATATGCATTTTTCTCTGAGAGAAATAAATAGGAACTTTTTATATCGGACCGAAAAGCAATATTTGAATATCCTTATCGATTTGGTAGCTGGGACTAAATCAACATGCAAGTCTCATTATGCACATACATTTTACCGAGTAGTTAGTTTTTTCCGTCATGTTTTAATCATAATAAAATATGATCATGAGTCTATTCATAATTGTCTATGAATTTACGTCATCACCTGTTTACCCCTACATATTTTTTTCCGAATGAGGAAGAAGATGTAATCGGTGTACGTATATATGTGCTCGTTGTATTTTTTTATGCATGACAAAATAAAAACAACCAGTCGTTTGTCAATTGGGCATATAAAAATGTATAAGATAGTCTTACTAGTTTTACCAGTTTTATCGATAATTATGACTTCAAGCAGCGCTCAATTATCAATAGGTGGGAGTATTGTACCAGGAACGGAACAACCGGAACCGGTTTCAGCCAATAATGGCTCACCAAATGGTTGTATTTGTCGTATCAACAATACGATTTGCTCACAACCTGGATGCTCAGCTGGTGATAATTTGAATTGTAATGGTTTTCGTGGCAATATTTTTTATTCAGTCTATTATGCATCACAAAATTACAATCGCACTATAAGTGCTTGTGCATGTCCACATTACCAGGGTGCCGATGGTGATGCGAATATGAATTATATTAATGATGATGCTATCTCCGCTTACAATTATACAACTTGTGATAATATAGTTACGTCTGATCCAAATGGTCAGGCGCCCTCGGATGTGGCTACTAATGCAGTTAATTGTTGTAAATATTGTTGTTTACCGGATGCAGGAGTTGGAGGTGATTAGATATTTCAAATTCGAACATTTTCCTTTCTATTCATTCGTTTGTATCTTCTTTTTTTAAAAATCAATTAAACAAGCAAAGTTTATTTCAAAATCAGTCACTATTTGCAATCACCTTTGAACCAGGCATTGAACTGAATTTAACTAAACCGTCTGCTTTGAATGCATCAATATAACATTGTTGACATTGACTAAAAAACATATGACTTTCAGGTTGTAATTTATCTAAATCAATAATATTTCCTTGTTGATCTCGTTTAAAATTCATTAACGATGTATCACGAAATAATCGATCTTTTAATAACGATTGATTGTAAACGCTCGATGAACATTTTCCACAAAAGAATCGTTCCATTCGTTCAGTTGTTCGATAACTTTTTAAATGTTCGACACCTTTAATTACTTTTAATTTATCATTTTCAAAGCCAACAAACGGGACAGCAATACCGCCCGATATTCTCGTACAAATTGAACAATGACAAATGACACGAAATATTGGTCGATCATCACAAATAAATTCACATGAACCACAATAACACGAACCTTGAAATTTGAATTGTTCATCCATATTTTTCGTTTAAGAATTTCTTTACTTTCGTTCCTCTAATTTATATAGATAATCAATATACGACATCTAACGAGAAAAACGAGTATTTGAAAAATAGAAGAAGTTCGTTTATTTTTCTTTTCTCTCTCAAATATTGTCCTAGGTTAAAAACGGAAATATTTCGAATAATATTTAGTAGATAAATATTTTTACCAAATGACGTCTATAAGAAAAATATATACATATACACAAATATATTTTGTTTTTATTTTTTGAAAAAAAAGACCAACAACAATAAAACATATATATATATATACGCATTCTGTTTTATTGAAATACTCGTCGTAATTCATCTCTAAATATACTTGACGTTGCTAGACAGACAAAAAATGGTGATGAACATGAAACATAAACGAAACAATCGATAAGAACTTCGGCCAATTGCATTTCTAAAGATTTCGACGCTCCATAATGATATTTATCACGCATGACTTTATCATGTCGTTCGATAATTTTAAAGATTTTATACGGTGCCGTACTAAATATAAATACAAACGAAATGCAACCAAGAGCAAATGTCAAATGTAAACGTCGATGTCTTGCACGATGACGTGTGAGAATAACAGTTGACGTCAATGTTTGACTTGTTGTTGTTGTTGTTGCTGCTCCTGTAAGCGAATTATTTTCAAGTTGATCGGGTGCTATATGTATTAATCTTGTTAATGTACTCCAACATTCAGGTCTCAAACGTAGAACTTCACGTAAAATTCGTGAATTAAAATATAAAATAAAAAAAAATGGAACACATGTTATAAAGATAACATCAATCAATGATTGACCATATGCCATATAAATCGTAAAATAGATTGCTTTGATTTCAACCGCACATTTAACAACCGTTCGATTTTTACTATTTAATGCGTAATAACCGTATGATGTCGAAAGAAATGATGAATTTTTCGCAAATATACAAAGAAATTCAATCAATAATAGATAATACAAATAATTTCTCTTACGCCAACGCGAATAATATGCATGATGAACGCAACAAATAAATCGATCCGTTGTTAAACCTAATTGTATAAATGCTGAAAAATCTAAGATTGAATAACGTATCCATTTATAGAGACGACATGTTGTTCGTGTTGAATAAATTCTCATCGATGGTTTAATATATGCTTTAAGAATGGCATCAACAATAAATAAATAAAGAAGAATTAAATCATTTAAACATAATAAACGTATGCAAATCGATGATGTACGTGTTAAACGTTTTTGAAATTTTGGTCGACAAAAAACGAGAAAACAAAGTGAATTACCCACGGTGGCAAGTGGAAGAATCATCAATGGAAATAGACTACTAATTAATTGAATAGCATTTGTTAGAAAATCATCATATGAAGATGAATTATTCATTGTCATTTAATTCTAGACGAAAGAGAAAGATCTGTGAGTATTGAAGGTGTACGTTGTGTTTTTTTTTTCTTGTTTCTTGTTGAGAAAATGAGATAGAATAATATAAAAAAAAGAAAAGAAAAGAAAATGTAGCAATGTTTTGAAATCATTTCCTTTTTCTCATGATGATTTTGTCCGACAATCAATAAATGACATTTCCGTGAGAAATTTGCAAGATTTCTAGTTCTCATTTATTTCTGTGTCCTGATTCGTTTTAATTGATCAATTCGATGTTTTTGATCGATGAGATATATCTCACCGAGTGCCTAGACAAGTGGTCGGTCACATTTGTCTAATCGGATGAGCGCGCTTACGTACAGATGAAAGATACATGTTCGTTCACCTAACCAGGTCGATAAGAGGTGAAATACGAGAAAAAGGAGAGAGTAAAAAAACGGGGGTGGAGTGCATTGACGATTTTTCTTTTTCGTATTCATATTGTCGCAAAAAGAAAGTGTACGTTTATACATCAACACATAAGTTAACGATGCATCAAACACAGAAGATAAATATCTTCATTTGAAACGTTCATTTAAATCAAACATAAGTATGATATGAGTAAGAATTCGAAACGAGTTTTTTTCTTCTTCTTGTTTATCTTCAATGTCAAATCATATACTTTCATTTTTTTTTCGCACTACAAGGCTCTAAAAAAAAGAAAATATAAATTATTTACTCTCACCATCAGCCTTGATCAGTATCGTCTTTTTTTTTTACTCTGCACGAGATAGTTTGTTGTTCACGTCGTTACTTCATTTGACGTTAGTACGTCTGGATAACCTTCACGTCATATATATACACACGCACATACACACGATCGCTTTTTTTTCTTGTTTATAGATTCTTATAAAAAAAATAATCCGTATATATATATCTCTCTCTCTTTGTCAGCAAATCAAATTATGTCAAGAAAATATTCGGCATGGGCATCAAATCAACCTGTTATCAATATTGATTCATCGATGATGAAACTAACAACAATAACAGGAAATGAACAAGAACAATGTAAATAATTTTTCTATTTGATTAATTGATTGAATGGACGAGCCCATTTTTCCTTCTTCTTCTTCTCATCAATAGTAAAAACTATGGATCGAGTAGAATCGATTCCACATATGTACATGAACATCGATGCACCTCCGCCACCTGTAGTAAGTTTGAGATTGCCGTTTTTTTCATTGCTTTTAATTAAATAACTTGATCAGAACAAAATTGATGCTCGCATGGTTCAGCCAACAGTAATGCTTTCGAGACAAAATTCGTCATTTTTTGCTGTGAGCTTTGTTTTATTCAATTAATTTAAAACTTCGATTTCTCATTCACAGCCACCAACGGGTTTTTCCGCACCGATGAATTCTCAAACGAAATTATGGCCAAATACGAAGAGTACAATGGCATTTGATAGTACATCATCATCATCGTCTAAACGTCCACATAAACATAAACATCATCATCATCACCATCATCATCATGGTAAACACCATCATCATCATAGTCATCGAAATCGAGCAAAAAGTGCTGAAACAATTCGAAATCGACAGCATCAGGCAATTGTATCGCCAACGAAAATGATCATTACTAATCCGCAATATATTGAACAAGATCAACAACAACAACAGCAGCAGCAGCAGCCGATGATTGTTTATCGAGAAGTGGGAAATGGAGAGAGTTATACTGTCGATCCGAATGGTCTAGCAACAGTTCCGTATACAACTGACAATGAAACAACATTTGTTGATGATCAACAAGCACCAATATTTGCCTATACTACTGATCAACAAGCTCTTGTCAATGATGGAAATATGCAACAAGTATTTTTTACTCCCGAACAAGAAACTGTACGTTAGTTCGTTTTTTGCGTTTTTATTTTGAACAAATCATTTTCTGATAGAATATCATTACACAAAGTACAGGTACTACTTGTTGTTCGCCAATGGTTGCTAATCAACCTTGCATTCAAGAAATTGAGCGAATATATTTGGAAGAAGATCGTTGTGTAGGATGCCTATCTCTGCTTGCCTATTTTCACCCCGCTTTGACTATCGAATATATCAAATAGTTGTTTTTTTTTCATTCGATTTGTTTTTTTATTTATTTATTAGATTGTTCATCAAACAGATCCATTTACTTATCTCCCTCAGCAACAACAACAGCAGCAAACACCTCAAGTTGTTTATTGTACTGATCCTAATCTTCAATTCGTTCAACAACAGCAACAACAACAGCAAGTTGTTTGTCTGGATAATTCACCGACAACAGCTATTCAACCGACAATCATCAATCAAATACCTGTTTTTAATCCACTATCAACAACAACAGCAGCATCACCATCGATTATAACAGTTCCTCAAACATCTCTTCAACGTACAGCTAGTATTATCGTTCATCCACAGCAACAGCAACAATCACAACCAGTACAAATCATTCAACAAAATCCACAAATTCAACCAGGACAGTATCTGCAAATAGCATCACCGACACCACAAATTATTCAAACAGTTCAAAGTAAAATCATCATTCGAATCAAACATGAATTTACGATTGTGTTTGTTTGTTTTTTCTCATTTGAGGTACTCCACAAATTCTCTATCAACGTCCATACGATCCTGTTGTTATTCCTGCTCAAAATCAGCAAATTGCTGTGAACAATTCTCCTCTCGTTGCTTTGAGTCAACCGTCGTACGCACCAACACGACTCGCTTCGGCAACGTCAAACACACAAACTCAAGGACCAACTATGTTCCGTCATGCTCTTCTACGAGTATGACGATCAATTTCAAAAGATTTTCAATTATTTTTTTTTTTGACTTCAGACGGTTGCTGATCGAACTGGTGTACTATCAACAATTCCATCGACAAATAGTGTTCAACTAGTACAACCATCAACAACAGCTGCTGCAGTTACAACTCCAAAGTAATTTTTCTCTTAACTAATCAACAACGTTTTGCGCGATCATATTCGACTCTCATCCTTGATTTCTATCGCAATCTCCTTTTATTAGTCTCATGATGACTGGTAACGCACGACAGTCATCAGTCCCAATCATACCACTCACACCCGGTGGTCTGCTCATACCATTTCAGTCATCATCAACACAAACGCAAACATCGAATGTACGAAGAGCTCCCGGTATTCAGCCACGTTTAGGTGGTACGAACTATCCGTCAACTCTTCGAAATTTCAATGATATTCGTCAACAATTACAAGAGAAACGTTTGCAAATCTTGCAAACTCTACAAGCACAAGAAGCTGCTCGAGCACCTTCACCGCCTGTCCTTACAGCAACAACAGTTCCTTATTCATCAGGAAATATCTTTGCATCATCGGCAGCTCCCTATTCTCGACCAGGATCGACTGGTCTTCCCTATACTCAACCGTCCATAGCCAATTCTTATCAATCATTTCGTCAGTAAACACGACGGAGGGTATTTCGATGTCGCTGCATTTGCATTTCTAACTCACGCTTTTGGCTTCTTTATTTGATCAATTTTTTAATAATCATACTTTGTTTTTCTTTTCTATTTGCAGAGGTGCTGTCAATCCATTCAATTCTGCTGCATGTTCCATTCAATAAAAGACAATTCAATTCTTTTTTGTTGTTGTTGTTGTTGTTGTTCTGTGCTTTTCGTATATTCATTTTATTTACAAAAAAAACTAAAAAAGAAAGAAAATGTTCTATATATATATTGGCTACTAGCGTCTTTCATCTAATCGATATCATTGGTGTGAATAAATCGACCAATGAAACAGGCATAGCCACCATCTGGTTCGTTTTTCTCTTTTTGTTGTATTCTTTGAGTAGTTTATACTTCTATTTGAACAAGGATGTTCTTTTCTTTTTCTTTTGATTACATCGAATAGTTATGTTAAGAGGCGTAGTAAACTATTCAGTATGTTAATTCAATCAAACGAACAGTATTTTAGATCACAAGATGACGAACTTCTTTCGAGGTAATACTCAACCATCGACTCTTCAACAAACAATTGAAAAAATCACTGATGGAAATCAATCGAGTGAAGATTGGAGTACGATTATGAGTCTATGCGATTTTGTTAATACACATGATGAAAGGTTTGTTTGTTTAAGAATATTTCGTTGTAAAATTGAATTGATGTCAATTGAATTAGTGCAAAAGAAGTGATGAAAATCATTCGTAAACGTTTACAAATCAATCCAGTAACGAATGGATGGCGTGGAATTGGTTATACTCTAACTGTATGTTGATGCTAACCGAGACAGACAAATAGAATTTTTAATTTTGTGTTCAATTAGTTACTCGAAGCATTAGTCAAGAATTGTGGCAAAATCGTTCATTTGCAAATAGCTCATAAAGAATTTTTGAAAGAATTAAAAGGTGTTATTGGACCAAAGAATAATCCACCTGTACCCGTTCAAGAACGTGTACTCGGCATGATTCAAGTATGAATAAATTCGAAATTTGAACGAGATTTTCATTTTTGATTTATTAGACATGGGCATTAGCATTTCGTTCCGATCCAGATTTGAAAGCTGTCGATCATTTTTATCAAGAATGTAAACAACAAGGTTTAATTTTTCCGCCACCAGAATCCGAGAATGCAATTCGAGCATCATTACCTCCAACTGTAAAATAACGATCTCTTCTTTTTTTTTTTATTAAAAATTATTTTTGTTCAGGGAACTTTCGAACGATCTGCTGCTGCTGCTGCTCAACCTACAGTAAATCCAGCGAGTGAAATCATGTCTCCTGAACAAATTGCTAAACTTCGCAGTGAATTAGACGTCGTCGAAACGAATGCTCGAGTTTTCGCAGAAATGCTTTTCACCCTTCAACCGGGCCAAGAGGACCCGCAAGACTTCGAATTACTCATGGTAATAACATTCTTTTCTCTTGATTTTAAAGTCAAGGTGAAATTCTTTTCGAAGGAATTACATAATACATGTAAACAAATGCAAACGAGAATCGTCGAATTATTATCACAAATTTCAATTGATGAAATCACTGGTAAAAAAAACGAATTTCATTGTTTTTACGTATTGGAAATGATTTTTTTTTGCTAGTTGATCTCTTGCGATACAATGATGAGCTTTTGAATTCCTTCAAATCATTCGAACAATACACACGAGAACGTGATGAACGATTGAAATTAGCGCATAACATGCCGACATTTAATAATATCAATATCAATGGTACTGATGAACCATCATTGATTAATTTTGATGATGAACCTGTTCAGATAACAACGTAAGATCGAATGAATTCAATGAAAACGAAATTGATTAGTCTATTTCTAGGGCGACTGCAAGTAATCATCCAGTAAGTTGTTTGAAATGTCTGTCGATTGTTTTTTGATTAATAAAATTGTTCAGGATCCTGAAAGAGATGTCCAAGAAATGGAACAATGGTTACGATATCAAGGCGATGTAGGTCTCGATCATATTCAAATTCGTCTAATTCGTTTTGTTTTGCAGGACACTCGTGAAGAAGGTACATCGACTGCTTTTAATAATTTTCTTCAAAAACGTGCGTCCACTATTCCATCGAATTCGAATTCGACTCAACAAGCAATGTATCCTAACCTTCAAGGCAATACAAATCTCTAAGAAAACATTTCGTTTTTTTTTTCAATGTACAATTTTAAATTTCCGTTTCGTTCCTCTGTTTTTGTGTCCATTTATTCTTGAATAAATCTATTGTTTATTTCAGATGAGAGAGTTTCTATCGACTGATACAGGCCAAAAGACGGTTGTCGGAGGATGTTTACTCGGTTTTTTATTGGTAGTTTTGATTTTATTTGGGTAGGTTAATGAAAAAAACAAAAGAACGAAATTTAAATAGAATCTTGCGTATTATTTATAGGAAACTTCATTTTCTTATCTTTGGTTGTTTGTTATTTGCGAGTTACAAACTAACGGATTATTATGTGTAAGAAATAATAAATGGATATTTATCGTGTTGAGATGAATAAATTTAGGTCGTCGTTACATAATCCGAAGAACACGCCGAGATTTTGGCCGAATTTTTTGATTTTCTGCGAACCATTGAAGGTTAGTTTATTTTCGAAATGAAAATGTCAATTGATTTACTTTCTTTTATTTAGAATACATCGAAACAAGAGTAGATTTTAGTTTATTAAATCCAATACATAAAAAAAAATTAAATTTTCCTTTGATTAGATCGAACAGTCATTACATTCAAAAGAATCCCTGGGTTCATTTGTTACTTTCAAAACGAGTTGATTCTGCTATCGATGAAGTAATCGATCTTATTTTGAATTCTATTGATTTCTGAAACGATCTATTTAGTTTTGTTGTTTATGTCTTCGAGATCATGTTTATCCATGGTTATCGTAAGTTTAATAATTAATTTAACGAGAAAATTAAATAGTTAATTGTATTATAGGATTATCACGCATGATGATAGTCTTGTTTTCGAAGCCAAACATGCCTTTCGATTTCTATTAGCAACTGTGATTCGTCGATTACAAAATGTAGGAAATCGAAATCAAATGATTACGAACCTAAAATAATTGTTGTTTATGCTTAGGTGGATATCAATGCATTCGTATTGAATCGTTTTCTTCCATTGATTTTTCAAGTCTGTGATCGATATATTCAAGTTTTAAAATCTCAAAATACCAATGATCTACTTCGAAATATCTACAAAAATGATCTGCATATTGCAATGTATAATCGTCAATCGGAACTCAAATATCTCAAACGTTTAATTCTCGATTTAATGCCATTGGTAACACCGAAATCGATCTATGAATGTAAAGGTTCTCGACATTTTCTCAGTGAACTTATCGCATGTCAAATACTCATCGATGGTATCGATGCTATTTGTGAACCGGCAACGATCAATCGTCTATTTCATCTCTATTTTACAACAGTTATTCAACGTCGAAATGGAACTCACATACCACCACCAATTCCTCCGCCAGAAAATCCCGTTGAAATATTAACGCATTTCTGTTCGATGAACGGACCATTGCATAAAAATAAACTCGCTCTTGATCTAACCGATGTTATGTATGAAAAAGAATTGATGAGTCAATTTAGTCGTGTACTTGACCGTTATGGTTCAATTGGTTTATTAAGCATTTATATAACATTAAGCGATGTTTTGAATGATATTCCATCGGCATCGAATATCTTAGTACGAAAGAAACTTTATCAACGTTTGAAAAATATCGATGAACGGTATTTAAATCCACTAAATGTCGATAGTTATGTAAACATAAGCAATCCAAATGATGAAACTGATACATTAATCTCGGATATAAAATCACTTATCTACAATGATTTAGAAACAAGTCTTGAAAATGAAAATCAATTCGATGTTCAACATACATTTGCATTATTATCACGTTTTCATTGTAAAATCTACGAATTAGTTGAAGAAAAATATCAACGATGTTTTCTCACGAGTGATGAACATTTTCTTTACATAAGCGGACGACGTATGGACTCGCCAGATTATCGAATTCGTCAGCAAAAGTTAGTTGATTTTGTATTGATGCATCATAGTTTTTGTTTTCGATAGGAATTCGAATGAAACTACACGAAAACGAAATGTTTCAAAACATTATACAACAACATCGTACAAAGAATTAGAAGACAAAGATGATGAAAATGCCAAATGTCATGAAGACACAACGAGTATCGGTAGTAATAGCGTATGTAATCGAGAGTTCGAAAGAGAGAAAATAATTGAAAAATGATGATTTCTAGTCGATCGATGAACGAGATTTGAGTACATGGCGAATTCTGATTACACATTGTGAAGAATCACGTGAAAGTCAAAATTCGTATATGAAAACGAATGTTTTTATCATCGATGTACATCGAATCGATAGTATTCAGGCAATAGAAAATTCTGAGGAAGAAAAAGCACATTGGACTGTTGCACGGTAGAATATTTTCTTGTGCCGAATTCCAAAAACAAAAAAAAAATGTTTCCTTCTGTTTTAGGCGTTATCAAGATTTTTATTTACTTGAACAGAAACTTATCGAATTTCATGGTGTTTTTTCTGATGCTCGATTGCCGCCTCGTCGATCGGCAACAACCGCACGAAATCTCGAATTTCTCGAATCGATGAAGAAAGATTTTCAACATTTTCTTCGAGTAACGAATCGAATTTGTTCTCTCTTCGACGAATCTATTTTCGTTTTGTTTTGAAAAGCATTTGCTATCCAAACCAACATTGCGCAATAGTGAATTGCTGTATAATTTTCTCACTCAACCAGATGATTTCACTTTACCTAATGGAGAAATTATTCTCTCGAAAATGTTCAGAGTCGTACCGAGACGATTTAGAATTGAGGTTGGTATTGAAATATCAAATTCAGATTTCATGTTTTTGATTCAGAAAGGGCAATATCTTGATCCATTTTTGATCTCATTGATCAATTACGCTGAACCAGCTAAACCAAAAGCAACTCAACCAAGTCCGAAATTCGAAGATATTATTCAAGCAAAAGTAGATAACACGATGAATTCGCTGATCGAACGAAATCTTCTCGTTTTAGCTACAAAATACAATGTACGGCAATAATGCAAATCTAACTGAACCAATTCGATCACGTCCCTTCGAAAAAATCTCAAGTGATCAAGTCGACAGTGCCTATGATCATTTAGTTGTCATCGGTAGAAGAGAAAAAAAAAACTTTTTCCAAAAAAGAAGAAAATATTGATTTGTTCTTGTGTAGCAAAAGAAATTTTCTCGGCATCACCATTGCTCATCTATCTTCTTGATTTACTTCGTATTCCATTGAAAAATTCGTTCAATACATTTTTTACAATTTTTGTCAACGATGGCGTCGATGATGTTCTCGCTGATGAAGAGAATATCATCGATGTCGTTCACGCACTTCGAGGTATTCGTTATTCAAAAAACGTTTCTTGGAAATCGATTTTATGTTTTCTAGATGCGGTCTTTCCACATTATGCCGAAAAGAAAGAGTAAATCTATTTGATAGAAAATATTTCTGAAAAAAAAAACCTTTGATTTTTAGTCCAACTGATCATGTCAGTTTTGATGATGTCGTTGCAGCTGCCGACGAATATCTACCCGGTTTAATTAAATTCGCTCTAGGCAAATCGAACGTACAAAATGGTCTTCAAACACTTCTTCGATATTTCCAAGATCCATTACTTAATAAACAAGTACGGCTTCACATATTGATCAAATACCTTTTTCTAAATTGTCTTTGTGTTTAGTTATTTTATCTCATTCTCGACGAAATTCTTTTGCAATTATTTCCTGAACTTCAAGCTCATTGATATATTTTTTTTGTTTTCTTTTTTTGCAAACAGAAAATATATATACATACGAATCTCCTTGTATTAATTGTAGATGGGATACATATCGATAATTTTGCTTAGTAGTCTTTTAGTTTATTCATCCATTGCTCAACAATGTGAGCAAATTTCGGATTCAGATCGTTTCGATTGTTATCCTGAAAATGATGCTAGTCAAGAGAAATGTCACGAGAGAAATTGCTGTTGGAAACAAGCTGATTCTCTTCGTGATGTTAACGTGCCCTATTGTTATTATCCAAAGGATTTTCCTGATTATAATCTCAATAAAATTGAAGAAACTGAATTCGGTTTGAGAATACGCATTAATAAATCATTGACAGGTTATATGCCAAACGAGAGCAATGATTTAACAGTTGATTTAGTTTATGAAACTACTCAACGACTACGTATTCGAATTTATAGTTCGTTTGAAAAACGATTTGAAGTACCTTTACCCGTACCGGTGATTGAAAAGAAAGCGATAGCAATTGATTATGATATTCATGTCGAACAGAAACCATTTTCGATTGTTGTCAAACGAAAATCAAATGGAATGATTTTATTTGATTCGAGTGTTTCACCGCTCATTTTTGCTGATCAGTTTATTAAATTTTCAACACGATTGTCCAGTCCATTGGTGTACGGACTTGGTGAACATCGACAAAGTCTACTTATCAATGTGACAAATTCATGGAAGAAATTAACTTTCTGGTCACGAGATTTTCCACCTGTAGAAAATACAAATCTCTATGGTTTGTTTTTTCAAAAATGAAATGTTGACCTGCAAAAAGACATAATGAACTTCATTCACTTAGGTGTTCATCCGTTTTTGCTCAATCCTGAATTTGCTCAAAATCAATCTGTTCAATTTCACGGACAGTTCTTCTTGAATTCTAACGCCATGGATGTTGATCTTCAACCGTTACCTGCTGTTACATATACAACTATCGGTGGAATTATCGATTTCTATCTTTTCACTGGACCAACAGTTCAAAACGTCATTGAACAATATTGGGATGTCATCGGTGTAGGATCACGTATAAAAATCAATTACAATTTCATTCTCGTTCTCTTTTGTCTTCAGAAACCAACAATGCCGCCGTATTGGGCACTGGGATTTCATCTTTGTCGTTATGGTTACAATACCATCGATAATCTCAAGGATGTCATTCGAGTAAACACTCGTTGATTTTCTTACGAATGAATTTCGTTTGTGTTTGTTTTTAATAGCGAATGGATGCAGCTGATTTTCCGTATGATGTTCAATGGACAGACATTGATGTCATGTCATCCGGTCTTGATTACACTTACGACGAAAAGAATTTTGCAAATCTACCTTCATTAATTCGACAATTGCAAGCTAATGGTAAACATTATGTAAATATCATCGATCCCGGTATTAGTTCGGTACAAACACCGGGCAGTTATTTTCCATTTGATGAAGGTGTTAACCGAGGAGTTTTTATAAGAAAATTCAATTCAACTGAATTTATCATCGGAAAAGTAGAATCTCTCTCTCTTTTAAATTCAAGAAAACATTGTTTTTTTTTGCCAAGGTTTGGCCAGGTCTAACAGCATTTCCTGATTTTACACATCCGAATGCGACTCAATGGTGGACTGAAAGTGCATCAAAATTTCACGAGATCATTCCGTTCGACGGCATGTGGATTGTAAGAATATTATTGTTTATTTTCTATTTTCTTCTTCTAATGTACCCTTAGGATATGAATGAACCATCGAATTTCTTTGATGGATCAACAGATGGCTGCACGGCAAATCCTCTTGACAATCCACCATTTACGCCCAGTTTGTTCTTATTATTATTATGCCAAAAACAGAAGAAAAAAAACGTTCTCTTTTTACTTTTCTTCTTTGTTCAGATGTACTCGGCGGACGTTTAGCTTCGCAAACACTCTGCCCGTCGGCTCAACAATATCTCTCATCGCATTATAATCTTCATAATATGTTCGGCTATTTCGAAGCACAAGCATCAAATGCGTAAAATTCTATCAATTAAAAGAAATAAAAGAATCGATCATAGGTCGTTTTCTTTTTTTTCTGCGTAGAGCAATGAAAACTATTCGACAAAAACGACCATTTATTCTCTCACGTTCGACATTTGCAGGTTCAGGAAAATATACAACACATTGGACAGGAGACAATCGTGCAACCTTTGACGATATGTATTTTTCTATTCCTGGTAAAGAAAAAGCAAAAAGAATTAAATATCTTCTCAATTGAAATCATTTAGCAATTTTAAATTTTAATATATTCGGCATACCGAATGTCGGCGCTGATATATGCGGGTTTCTTCTCGATACAACCGAAGAATTATGCACGAAATGGATGCAATTAGGAGCTTTCTATCCATTTATGAGAAATCATAATAGTATAGGACAAAAAGTAGAATATTTACTTATTGTCAAATAAATAAATAAATCATTATATAGGATCAAGATCCAGCGGCATTCTCTTGGCAATCTCAACAGATTATGAAAGATGCATTACAAATGCGCTACTCTCTCGTTCCATTTTGGTACACACTTCATTATCAAGCATCAATATTTTCAACAACAATCGTTCAGCCACTTTTCTTTGAGTAGAATACATAATAATCATTGAGAGAATGATTGTATTTCTGTGTCTAGATTTCCTCAGGATGAAATAACTTACAGTATTGATCAACAATTTCTTATCGGTCGAGCTTTACTCATTTCCCCGAATCTCAAATCTGTAATAATCAAAATAGAAGAATTCTCTTAGACTTGTTCGTTTTTTTTCTTCTCAGGGAACCGATCTCGTTCATGCTTATATTCCATCTGATGTTTGGTATGAATTTCCGTCCGGTATTAAACTATCAACTACAGGCGGTGTGAGGTTCTCTATCTAAACTAAGACAATAACCACCATATGAACGGTAGGCTATCAGTATGATCGCGGGATCGCTATACGGAAAGAGAAAACTCACGTAATAAATCAAACTCTTACCATTACGGCCACTTGAAAAGAATGATAGTTTCGGTGTACACGGATTTATTTCGATGAAAATAATAAGTGCATATAAAAATGCAAACAAAACAACGTGTCACTATAAAATGAAAAACGAGAACACTGAGACAAAGAAAACAAAAACAAGATATATATCAAAGAAAAGGAAAAACTAGACATCAACATGACGTCATAATATAGAAAAACAGTATTGCATCATAACCCTGGATCACTGATCTTCAGTATAATCCAAAGATATGAAGCAATCTATGGAACATAGAAATGAAAAGAAAAGAAAAATAACGTTAGCGGCACGTAGTGACATCCAGTGACGCTAACACCTCCCTCTTTCCACGAAAATAAGATGATTTGACGTTTGCCCACCCTTTGGGATAAGCTAACACTACAAACTTATAGACATGAATCGAAGAAAATATAAAACATCACAGAATATCAAACATGTCGTAATTAAACAAAAACAAACAAAAAAAATAACCAACAGAATAATAATAATAATAATGATAATAATGAAAATAATTAAAAGAAACAACATCAAGTGAACAAAAGAAGAAGAACAAACAACAAGAAAGTTTATTGTTGCATAGAGATCCAAGTATGATAATTTTGGTCACTAAATTCATCTAAATGTAGGGTTTGTTCGGCATGGTCTCGATCGGTTGAATGAGTGAATTGTAAACGTAACCGGTGTTTTCGAATCTCTGGCAATCGATAACATCGAATATTTCTAAATTTTAAATA
>Ga0209930_1001563_pt1 | contig 34478 bp, 28 predicted proteins | sample ThiBiot_500_biof_2_FD_183948 | JGI IMG/M metagenome (GOLD analysis project Ga0209930, IMG submission 183948) | Wastewater bioreactor microbial communities from Cape Town, South Africa - Thiocy_cont_500_biof (SPAdes) | ecosystem: Engineered > Bioreactor > Thiocyanate-remediating >... | reverse complement strand
CCAGGCTCCCTTACGGTGCGCTATTCACCAAGGGGTCGACGGCCCCACCCGCCCGATCGCCGGGGGTGGCCACCCCCGGCGATCACCCCATCCTCCAATCAGATCGGGCAACCTTCAACATACAAGGGGGCGGGGGTGGGTTGGCCGGTGGGGATGCCGTTCCGCGCGCCTCATACCCACCCACCCCCAGCCCCTCCCTTCACCAGGGAGGGGAGGAGGAAGGGGAAGGGCGTTACCCCTCGCGCACCCGCAGTGCCTTCAGCCCCTCGCGCATCGCATCGGGGAGCGGCTCGCCGGCCGGGGCGGTCATCACGATCACCGTGTCGCAGGTCGCGATCGCTACGCCGTTCTGGAACATCGCCGCCAGCATCTCCCAGCTGCGATTGCCGATCTTGCCGATGCCGATCGCAATCTCGACCGGAGCGGGAAAGCTGCCCTCGGCGAGATAGTTGATCTCGTTGCGCGCGACGACCGCGCGGAAGTCCTTACCGCGTTGGGCGTCGCCGATAGTGTGGTTCATCCGCACCCGCACCGTCTCGAACAGCGCCGCGAAAGCCACATTGTTGAGATGCCCGTTGGGATCGAGATCCTGATAGCGCGTCTGGATCTCCTCGCGCTTCGGGTAGCTGTCCGGCGAGAGGCGCCAGGCGGCGGGGCGGGGCATATCGGGGCTGCCTTTCGTTAAGGGGCGGGGGCCGACGCGGGAGTTAATCCCGCGTCGTCGGACGGGTTCGCTGCGCGACCCGCCGGCCGGCCTTGCTGGTCTCGCGGATAGCCTTGCTATCCGCGTGCCAGCTGCGGCTTACCGTGGCGCCATGCGAATGGCGCCGTCGAGCCGCACATCCTCGCCGTTGAAATAGCCGTTCTCGATCATCAGCGTCGCGAGCGCGGCATATTCCGCCGGGTCGCCGAGCCGCTTCGGGAACGGGACCGAGGCGGCCAGCGCGTCCTTCACATTCTGCGGCGCGGCGGCGAGCAGTGGGGTGTTGAAGATCCCCGGCAGGATCGTGTTGACCCGGATGCCCTCGCCCATCAGGTCACGCGCGATCGGCAGCGTCATGCCGACGACGCCGCCCTTCGACGCCGAATAGGCCGCCTGGCCCATCTGCCCGTCTTCCGCCGCGACCGAGGCGGTGTTGACGATCGCGCCGCGCTCGCCATCCGCCAGCGGGTCGAGCGTCAGCATCCCGGCAGCCGATTTGGCGATGCAGCGGAACGTGCCGACGAGGTTGATCTGGATGATCCAGTTGAAGGCGTCGAGCGGGAAGTGCTTGATCGAGCCGTCTTCCTTGCTGCGGCTCGCGGTCTTGATCGCGTTGCCGGTGCCGGCGCAATTGACCAGCACGCGCTCCTGACCGATCGCCGCGCGCGCCTTGGCGAAGCCCTCGTCGACCGACGCGTCGTCGGTGACGTTGACCTTGCAATAGACCCCGCCGAGTTCCTGCGCGATCGCCTCGCCCTTCTCCTCCTGCAAGTCGAAGATCGCGACCTTCACCCCCTTGGAGGCGAGCAGCCGCGCGGTCGCCGCGCCGAGGCCGGAGGCGCCGCCGGTGACGACGGCCGAGATCGTATTGTCGAGCTTCATTGGAAATCCTCTCTAGTCAAAGGAGTGAATCAGAATCCGATCCCCGTCATGCCGGGCTCGACCCGGCATCCAAAGCCACAGGAGCCATCGTCCGCGGCTCTGGATGCCGGATCAAGTCCGGCATGACGGCAAAAAGGGTGGCGTCAGGCGGTCTGCCAGTCGCAATTCTCGATGATCGTGACATTGGCGACCCCGCCGCCCTCGCACATCGTCTGCAGGCCATAACGCCCGCCGCGCCGGCGAAGTTCGTGGACCAGGGTGGCCATCAGCTTGGTGCCCGAGGCGCCGAGCGGATGGCCGAGCGCGATCGCGCCGCCGTTGACGTTGAGCCGCTCGGGCTTGGCGCCAGTATGCTTGAGCCATGCCATCGGCACCGAGGCGAACGCCTCATTGACTTCGTAGAGGTCGATATCGTCGATCGACAGCCCGGCCTTCTTGAGCGCCTTGTCGGTGGCGAACAGCGGCTCCTCGAGCATCACCACCGGATCGCCCGCGGTGACGGTGAGGTTGACGATCCGCGCCATCGGCTTGAGATTGTATTTCTTGAGCGCTTCGGCGCTGACGATCAGCACCGCGCTGGCGCCGTCGCAGATCTGGCTGGCCGAGGCCGCGGTCAGCGCGCCGCCCTCGGCGAGCAATTTAACCCCGGCCATGCCTTCGGGTGAGGCGTCGTAGCGAATGCCCTCGTCGGCGTTATGGACTTCCTTGCCCTCAGGGGTCTCGATCTCGATCGCGACAATCTCGTCGCGGAACTTGCCCGCCTGGGTCGCCGCGACCGCCTTGCGGTGGCTGCCGAGCGAGAATTCGTCGAGCACCTCGCGCGAGAAGCCGTGTTTCTTGGCGATCATCTCCGCGCCGGCGAACTGGTTGAAGACGATGCCGGGATATTTCTCTTCCAGCCCCGGCGACTTGGCCTTGCCGAGCCCCGCATCGTAGAACAATTTGAAGGTCGACCCCATCGGCACCCGCGTCATGCTCTCGACGCCGGCGGCGATCACCACATCCTGCGTGCCCGACATCACCGCCTGCGCGGCGAATTGCATCGCCTGCTGCGAGGAGCCGCACTGGCGGTCGATCGTCACCGCGGGGGTGCTTTCGGGTAGCTTGGAGGCGAGCACGGCGTTGCGGCCGACCTGTCCGGCCTGTTCGCCGCCCTGGCTGACGCAGCCCATGATCACGTCGTCGATCGCATCGGCGGGGACGCCCGAGCGCTCGACCAATGCATCCAGCACCTTGGCGGCGAGATCCACCGGGTGCCAGCCGGCAAGCCTGCCGCCCCGCCGTCCTCCGGCCGTCCGCACCGCTTCGACGATATACGCCTCAGGCATCTTCCGACTCTCCATAACAGATGTTATCCCACAATCCGCATTTGGCGCGAATTGACGTAAACGGCAAGGGGTGGAGACGTAAATGGAGGTAAGCGCAGCGGTGGAAGCGCGGCGATCGGTGCGGGGGTTTCTCGACACGCCGGTCGAGCCGGCGCTGCTGAGGGCGCTGGCGCTCAAGGCGGCGCGCGCGGCGACCGGGGGCAATCTCCAGCCGTGGCACGTCGATATCGTCCACGGCGCCTCCATGCAGCGGCTCAAGGAGATCATGCGCGGCAAGATCGAGCGGCGCGAAAGCGAGACGCCGGGCTATGATATCTACCCGCGCGAGATGCCCGAGGCGATGAAGCAGCGTCGCTTCGAGATCGGCGAGATCCTTTACGGCCATCTTGGCATCCCGCGCGAGGACCGGCGCGCGCGAGCGATCTGGTTCGCGCGCAACTTCCAGTTCTTCGGCGCGCCGGCGGCCTATTTCGTCACAGTCGATCGCCGCATGGGGCCACCGCAATGGGCGGACCTCGGCATGTATCTGCAGAATCTGATGCTGCTCGCGATCGAGGCGGGGCTGGCGACCTGCCCGCAGGAATGCTGGGCGGTCTATCCGCAGACGGTCGAGGCGTTCCTCGGGACGCCGCCGGAGCGGATGCTGTTCTGCGGCGTGGCGATCGGGTTCGAAGATGCGGAGGAGCCCGCCAACCGCGCACGCAGCCCGCGTGCGGCGGAGGCGGAGTGGTTGAGCGAATTTAGCTGAGGGTCGGAGCAGTCAGAGCAACCACCCCGGCGAAGGCCGGGGTCCAGTTACAAGCCGCCCGATGCTGGACCCCGGCCTTCGCCGGGGTGGAACGAAATAGGAAAGCTATCGCGAAACCTCCCTGTGCTCCCGCGAAGGCGGGGACACAAATGGTTCGGCGTTCGCTCGGGTTTTGGGTGAAGCCTCAGGCGCCCGTCGCCGCCTTCGGTCCTCGCCCACGCCCACGATTGCGCCCGCCGCGGCGGCTGGCGTTGGAATAATCGCGCGTCGCGACCGGATGATGCGACGCCTTGGGCCGCGCGGGCGGACGGGCGCCGCGCGGGCGATCCTCGCGCGGGGCGGGATCGGGGCCGTGCGCGCGCACGCGGCTCGCCTTGAGCGCCTCGGCGCGCTTCATGAAATCGGCGGGGAGCGCGCGCACCGGCACGCGCTGCCGCGTCAGTTTCTCGATATCGCGCAGGTAAGGCCGCTCATCCTCGGCGCAGAAGGAGATCGCGACGCCGCTCGCCCCGGCGCGCGCGGTGCGGCCGATGCGGTGGACATATTGCTCGGGGACGTTGGGCAGTTCGAAGTTGAACACATGGCTCACCCCCGAAATGTCGATCCCGCGCGCGGCGATATCGGTCGCGACGAGGATCTTCACCTCGCCCGACTTGAACGCCGCCAGCGCTCGCTCGCGCTGACCCTGGCTCTTGTTGCCGTGGATCGCATGCGCCGCGATGCCGTTGCCGCCGAGCAGTCGGACGACGCGATCGGCGCCGTGCTTGGTGCGGGTGAACACCAAGGCGCGGTCGATCGGCTCCTCCGACAGCATGATCGTCAGTAACGCCTGCTTTTCCTGCTGGTTGACGTGGGTGACATATTGATCGACGCGCTCGGCGGTGGTCGCCGCGGGGACGACCGACACGGTCTCCGGCTCGTGGAGGAACTGGCTCGCCAGCTGACGGATCGATTCCGGCATGGTGGCGGAGAAAAACAACGTCTGGCGGCGACGCGGCACCATCCGCACGATGCGGCGCAGCGCGTGGATGAAGCCCAGATCGAGCATCTGGTCGGCCTCGTCGAGCACGAGGATCTCGAGCATCGAGAGGTTGCAGAAGCCCTGTTCGACCAGGTCGATCAGCCGGCCCGGGGTGGCGACGAGGATGTCGACGCCGCGCATCAGGTCGTGCTTGTTCTTGTTGATGCTGGTGCCGCCGAACACGGTGGCGACCGACAGCCGCGAGTTGCGGCCATAGCCGCGCGCATTCTCCGCGATCTGGCTCGCGAGCTCGCGCGTCGGCGCGAGGACGAGCATACGGCAATGCGTCGGCAGCAATTTCTTGTGCGATTCAGCGAGCCGCTGGATCGACGGCAGTACGAAGGCCGCGGTCTTGCCGGTGCCGGTCTGCGCGATGCCGAGCAGGTCGCGGCCGGTCAGCACGATCGGAATCGCGTCGCGCTGGATCGGGGTGGGGGTCTCATAGCCCTTGGCGTCGAGCGCGCGTACCAGCGCGTCGGTCAGGCCGAGATCGGAAAAGGTCATGGAATGAAATACCTAAAAGATGCCGGGCCGCGCGCCAAAAGACAGGCGCGCGGGGGCGGGGAAGATTGACGCCCCGCGTGACTTGGGATGCCCGAACGACGATCGAGGCGGAGCCGGGGCCGGCGAGCGGCCCGATCACGCTGCGTTTTTGAACGCCTCGAACGGGGTGCAGATGAGGGGAAAGGGTTGAAAAGTCAAGTATGGGGTGGGCGGGGCTTTCGCTCACCCGCCCCGTCATTCCCGCCTTCGCGGGAATGACGGAGGTTTGGGGAAGGGCGGCAGCAACCTCTCAATGGCAAGCAACGCCGCCGGCAAAGCCGTCGGCCGGATCGGGCGCGTGAGCCGCGCCCGTCCGCCGTCCGCGCAAGCTGTTCGCGCGTTGCGCGACCGGTGCGGACGTAGCCGCGCCTACAGCTTGCGACCAATAACCTCCTTCATGATCTCATTGGTCCCGCCATAAATCCGGCTGACCCGCGCCCCGCGCCACATCCGCGCGATCGGATATTCGTTCATATACCCCGCCCCGCCGTGGAGCTGGAGGCATTTGTCCATCACTTCCCACTGCAGGTCGGTGTGCCACAGCTTGGCCGCCGCGCCTTCCTCATTGGTCAGTTCGCCCTTCAGGTGACGTGCGATCGCCCAGTCGAGGTGCGCCCAGCCCACCTGCAGCTTCGCCTTGAGATCGGCGAGGACGAATTTGGTGTTCTGGAAATCGAACACCGTGCCCTTGAACGCCTTGCGATCCTTGGTGAAGGCGATCGTATCGTCGAGCGCCTTCTGCGCCGAGGCCTGGCATGATACCGCGATCGACAGCCGCTCCTGCGGCAACTGGCTCATCAGATAGATGAACCCCATGCCCTCTTCGCCAAGGCAATTGGTGATCGGCACGCGCACGTCGTCGAAGAACAATTCCGACGTGTCGGCGGCGTCCTGCCCGATCTTGTCGAGCTTGCGGCCCTTGCGGAAACCCTCGCGGTCACTCTCGACGAGGATGATCGACATCCCCTTCCACGCCGGCTGCGCATCGGGGTCGGTCTTGGCGACGACCAACGTCAGATCGGTGTTCTGGCCGTTGGTGATATAGGTCTTGGAGCCGTTGATGACATAGTGGTTGCCATCCTTGCGCGCGGTGGTGCGGATCGACTGGAGATCGCTGCCGGTGCCCGGCTCGGTCATCGCGATTGCGGTGATCACGTCGCCCGAGACCATCTTGGGCAGCCATTCCTTCTTCTGCTCTTCCGAGCCATAGGTCTCCATATAGCCCGCGACGATATCGGACTGGAGCGAGAAGCCCGCCGGCACCCCGGCATAGGCCATTTCCTCGTCGACGATCGCATTATAGCCGAAATCGAGCCCGAGCCCGCCATAAGCCTCGGGCGCGGTGGGGCACAGCATCCCGATCTCGCCCGCCTTCTGCCAGAAGGATTTGGGGACGAGCCGCTCCTCCTCCCATTTGTCGACATTGGGCACGCCTTCCTTGGCGAGGAAGCTGCGCACCGTCTGGCGGAACGCCTCATGATCCTCGTTATAGGCGAAACGGCCGGCGACGGTATCGAGCGACATGGTGGGAACCCTTCGATCTGCAAAACTCTCCGCGCGCCTTGTCGCGGCGGCGTGGCGGGGGGTCAAGTAACTTTTGTTATGGCGATCGATCGCGGCTTGCGCGGCGGCGTGCAGCGGCCCACGCTCTCGACTCCGCGGGCCAAGTACGGCACAGCGCCGGCAAAGGAGATCGTAACAAATGAAACTTGCTAGCCTGAAGCATGCCAGCCCGCGTGAGGGCCGTGACGGAAAGCTCGTCGTCGTTTCCGACGATCTCGCCTGGTATGCCGATGCCGGGCATATCTGTCCGACGCTGCAGGCGGCGCTCGACGATTGGGATCATGTCGCGCCGGCGCTAGCCTTGCTCGCGACCGATCTGGAGCATCAGGCGATCCCGCGCGAACGTTTCCACGAGCATGACGCCGCCGCGCCGCTGCCGCGCGCCTATCAATGGGCTGACGGATCGGCCTATGTGAACCATGTCGCGCTGGTGCGGCAGGCGCGCGGGGCGGAGATGCCGGAGAGCTTCTGGCACGATCCCTTGATGTATCAGGGCGGGTCGGACGGTTTCCTCGGCCCGCGCGACGCGATCCCGCTCGCCGACGAGGCATGGGGCTGCGATCTCGAGGCGGAGGTGGTGGTGGTCACCGGCGACCTGCCGCTCGGCGCGACGCGGGAGCAAGCGCTGGCGGCGATCCGGCTGATCGGGCTGACCAACGACGTGTCGCTGCGCAACCTGATCCCGGGCGAGCTGGCCAAGGGTTTCGGCTTCTTTCAATCCAAGCCGGCGTCGGCATTCTCGCCGGTGTTCGTGACGCCCGACGCGCTCGGGGACTGGTGGCGCGACGGCAAATTGCACCGCAAGCTGATGGTCGACGTCAACGGCGCGGCGTTCGGCCGGGTCGAGGCGGGGGTCGACATGACCTTCGATTTCGGCGCGCTGATCGCGCATGCCGCGAAGACCCGCGCGCTCGGGGCGGGAACGATCATCGGCTCGGGCACGGTTTCCAACCGCGATGCGGATGGCGGGCCGGGCAAGCCGATCGCGCAAGGCGGGGTGGGCTATTGCTGCCTCGCCGAGGTGCGCACGGTCGAGACGATCCTGTCGGGCAAGCCCTCGACCCCGTTCCTCAAGCGCGGCGACACCGTGCGGATCTGGATGGAGGATGATCGACATCACCCGATCTTCGGGGTGATCGAACAGACGGTCGGCGCGTAATTGGGCGCGTCTCGCGTGCAGGTGGCCGGCGCATGACTACGAATTAACTGGGATTTTACTTCCCGTAAGGGCAATGTTGCGTCGCGCGTCGGCCAAATCCCACGGTGGGCGCGGACGATAGAAAACAAAGACGGAGATGAGTGATCATGAAAAAGATCGTCCTTCTCGGAGCGCTCGCGTTGGGGATGTTGACCGCGGGTACCGCGTCAGCCCAGGACGCTGCCGCACCGGCGGCGGAATATCCGCGTTGCTCGGCATCGGTGCGCGACAATTGCGTGCAGGGCGCCCGGGTGGAGTCTCATGCGCGCCATCACGCCGCGACCCGGCATCATGCGTCGAAGAAGCATCATGCGACGAAACGGCATCACGCCAAAAAGCATCATGCCGCGAAGAAGCATCACGCGGTGAAACGGCACCATCATGCGGTGAAGAAGCACCACAAGAAGGCGGCCTGAGCGGGTGACGGCCCCGGCGATCGCCGGGGCCGCTCTGCTTGGGGATGCGATGCGCGAAGATATCAACCGTTCGCCCTGAGCCTGTCGAAGGGCATCCTCACCTCACCAGCTACGGGACGCCCTTCGACAAGCTCAGGGCGAACGGGGATAGGTGGCCCGGTTCAATATCCCGATCGCTAATGGAAATCGTGGCTGCGGATCGGGATTACGCCGCCGCCATCATTGAAATGATAATCCGACCGCGGCCGCGGGCGCCATTCTTCTGCGTCGCGATCGAAGCCGTGATCCGGGCCGCTCGGCGTCGCACCGCGCGGGGCCAGCTTGGGTAGATCGATATCGCCGACCTGCCGCAGCAACCAGGTGAGATCGGTGACCTGTTCGGTCACGACATGGATCACGATCCCTTCCTTCTGCACCCGCCCCCTGATCGACACCATCGCCGATGACATGACGATGCGGCGATGCGCCTCGAACCGGTCGGGCCACAAGATGCCGTTGGCGATCCCGCTTTCGTCCTCGATCGTCAGGAACAGCACGCCCTTCGCGCTGCCCGGCCGCTGGCGGACGAGGATCAGCCCCGCGACCTCGACCATCCGTCCGTCAGGGATCGTCGCCAGATCGGCGCAGGGCACGATCCGCCGCCGGGTCAATTCGCCGCGCAGGAAGGAGAGGGGATGCGGGCGCAGCGACAGCTGGGTGGCGCGATAATCCTCCACCACCTCGCGCCCCGCGGCGAGCGCCTTCAGATGGACCGGGGTTTCGTGCGTTTCGAGTCCCGCGAGCAGCGGCAGCGGCTTTTCGCCCAGCCCGCGGATCGCCCATAACGCCTGCCGCCGGTCGACGCCGAGCCCGGCAAAGGCATCGGCCTTGGCCAGCCGCTCCAGCGCGGCGAGCGGCACCCCGGCACGGCGCCACACATCCTCGACCGAGGTGAAGGCGCGCGCGGCGCGGGCGGTGACGATCTTGCCGGCCTGTTCGGCCGACAGCCCGGCGACGATGCGTAGCCCGAGCCGGAGGGGGAATATGTTGCGCCTTATTCCCCGTTCGGGCCGAGCTTGTCGAAGCCCTGCGCTTTCCTCTTCGGAAGAAGGGCAGCCCTCCGACAAGCTCAAGGCGAACGGAGTAGGCGGCTCCGCTCCACCGCCGTCTTCAAGGATCGTATCCCATTCGCTGCGCATCACGCACACCGGACGCACCTCGACCCCGTGCGCGCGCGCGTCGCGGACGATCTGCGCGGGGGCGTAGAAACCCATCGGCTGCGCGTTGAGCAACGCCGCGCAGAACACGTCCGGGTGGTGGCATTTCATCCACGACGAAGCGTAGGCGATCTTGGCGAAGCTCGCGGCGTGGCTTTCGGGGAAGCCGTAGCTGCCGAATCCCTCGATCTGCTTGACCAGCCGCTCGGCGAATTCGCGCGTGATGCCCCTTTCGAGCATCCCGTCGATCAGCGGCGCGCGGAATTTGTCGACCCCGCCGTTCGACTTGAACGTCGCCATCGCACGGCGCAGGCGATCGGCCTCGCCCGGGCTGAAACCCGCGCCGACGATCGCCACCTGCATCGCCTGCTCCTGAAACAGCGGCACGCCCAATGTCTTTTCGAGCACCGCTTTCAATGCGTCATTGGGATAGGTGACCTTATCCACCCCGATACGACGCTTGAGATAGGGGTGGACCATCCCGCCCTGAATTGGCCCCGGCCGCACGATCGCGACCTGGATCGCGATGTCGTAGAAATTCACCGGCTTCATCCGCGGCAGCATCGACATTTGTGCGCGGCTTTCGATCTGGAACACCCCCAGGGTATCGGCGCGGCCGATCATCTCGAAGGTCGCCGGATCGTTCTGCTGCATCAGCGGGCTGGCGAGGTTGAGGCGGATGCCCTTGTGCTTGCCGAGGAGATCATAGGCGCGGCGCATGCAGCCCAGCATGCCGAGCCCGAGGATGTCGACCTTCATGAAGCCGAGGAATTCGATGTCGTCCTTTTCCCATTCGATCACATAGCGATCGACCATTGCCGCCGGCTCGATCGGCACCAGTTCGCGCAACGGCGTGCGCGTCAGCACGAACCCGCCGGGATGTTGCGACAAATGACGCGGGGTGCCGATCAACTCGCTCGCCAGCTCGAGCGCAAGCGCCAGTCGCGGTTCGCGCGGATCGAGGCCGAGCGCGGTGACGTGATGCTCGGGCACGCCGTCGTTCGACCAGCCCCACACCTGTCCGGACAGCGCGGCGGTCATATCCTCGGGCAGCCCGAGCGCCTTGCCCACCTCGCGGATCGCGCCGCGCGAGCGAAACCGTGAGACCACCGCGGTGAGGGCGGCATGTTCGTGGCCGTAATGTTCGTAGATCCACTGGATCACCTCTTCGCGCCGCTCATGCTCGAAATCGACATCGATATCGGGCGGCTCGTGGCGTTCCTCGGAGATGAAGCGTTCGAACAGCAATTTATGCTCGATCGGATCGATCGAGGTGATTCCCAAAGCGAAGCAAATCACCGAATTGGCCGCGCTGCCGCGCCCCTGGCAGACGATCTCCTGGCTGCGCGCATATTGGACGATCGAATTGACCGTCAGGAAATAGGGCGCATAGCCCATTTTCTCGACCAGCCTCAGTTCGTGCTCGAGCAATTTGCGGTGCGCATCGGAGGGGTTCGGTCCGAATTTCTGCCTCAGGCCGTTCCACGCCAGCGTCGCCAGCGCCTCCTGCGCGCTCTTGCCGGGGATGACGATCTCGTCAGGATATTGATAGGTCAGGTCGCGCAGCGAGAAACGGCAGCGCTCGACCACCGCTTCCACCGCCCCCAGCGCGCGCGGGTGATCGCGGAAGCGGCGCGCCATTTCGTCGGGCGGCAGCAAATGGCGGTCGGCGTGGCGCTCGCGGCGGAAGCCCAAGGCGTCGATCGTCGTCTTCTCGCGGATCGCGGTGACGACATCCTGCAGCATCCGTCGCGACGGGTGGTGATAGAGCACGTCGCCGGTGGCGAGCGGGGTCAGCCCGTGCGCCTCGGCCGCCAACGCAGTCTCGTGGAGCCGCAGCGCATCCCCCGGCCGGCGATGATGCGTGAGGCAGACATGCCCGCGCCCGTTCGCGCCGAACAGATCGGCCATCCAGCGCAGCGCACGCGCGTCGGGGACATGATCGGCGACCAGCGCCGCGACCAGCCCGTCGGCACGCGCGGCGAGATCCTCCCAATGCAGGAAGCATTTGCCCTTTTCGCCGCGTTGCGCGTCGGCGCGCGCCTTGCCGATGCCGAGCAGGCTGGTGAGCCGGCTCCACGCGGCGCGATCCTCCGGCCAGACCAGCAGCGAATCGCCGCTGACCAGATCGAGCCGGCAACCGGGGATCGCGCGTACATCGATGCCGGTGTCCTCGCGCACATGCTCGCTGGCGCGGAGCGCGCGGACCGTCCCGGCGACCGAATTGCGATCGACGATGCCCAGCGCGGGCATGCCGAGCAACGCCGCGGTGGCGACCAATTGCTCGCACGACGAGGCGCCGCGCAGGAACGAATAATGCGTCGTGACCTGAAGTTCGCTGTAGGTCATCGTCGGTCACGCCGCTTCCAACGCATCCACCCCGCCCCGCGCCTGGGTGGAAAAGAAAGGTGGATGACCTCTCATCCGAACGTCCCGTGGATGAACCAGCTGAGATCGCCGGTTTCGGGCTGCACCCCGTCGCCGCGGCGGAACAGCCAGAAGCGGCGTCCTTCCTCATCCTCGACGCGGAAATAATCGCGCACCGCATCGCGCTCGGCGCCGCGCCGCCACCATTCGCCGGTGATCCGTTCGGGTCCGTCGCCGCGCACCACCTGATGCCGCTCGCCGCGCCAGGTGAAGCGGCGCGGCGGCTGATCGGGCAATTCGGCGACGACGTGATCGAGCGGCTCGGGTCGCGCGAGCAGCCGCGCCGGACGCGGCCAGCGCGGGTGCCACGGATGATCGGCGGGGCGCTGATCGAGCTGGCGCACATCGTCGAGCTTGAGCCGCAACGCATCGTCGGCGGGTGGGTCGAGCGGCGGGATCGCGGCGACGGCGCGTTCGGGAACGTCGCTCTCCACCGGCCGATGCCGCCACAGCCGCGCATGGCCGATGCGATTGGCGAGCGCATCGACCAGCGGGGCGAGATCGGGAGTGCTATCCTCCGCCAACGCTGCGCCCAGCGCCTGCGCGCCGAGCGGTTCGGCGCGGCGGACGTGGAGCGTCAGCGCCTCGATGCCGTAGCCGGGGTCGATCTCCTCGATGCGCCGCGCGATCAGCCGCTGGATATGCCGCGCATCGCGTGTCGCGCGGGCGAAGCCGATCCGCAGCCCCTGCGCCTGATGATCGACCCGCCCGGCGACGAACAGCAAGGCGCGCGCGCCGAGCCCGGCTCGGGCGAGTTCGGTGGCGAGATCGCGCGTCAGCCCCTCGAGCCAATGAGTGATCGCCTCGGCGGTGGCGATCGGCTCGGCGAAGCGGCGTTCGACGCTGATCGGCTGATCGGGAACGATCGGGATCAGCGGCTCGGCAAGCGCGCCGGTCGCCTGATCGAGCCGCCGCACGATCGCCGCGCCGAACCGTCGCACCAGCGGCGCGCGCGGCATCGCCAGCAACTCGCCGATCGTGGCGATGCCGAAGCGTTCGAGCAGTTCGAGCGCGTCGCCGTCGAGCCGCAGCGCCGCGACCGGGAGGGGGGCGAGCGCGGTGCGGTGGGTGGCGGGGGGAATTATCGAAATACAAGCATATGATCCGTTCGCCCTGAGCTTGTCGAAGGGCGTCCTGCCGTTCGAGAGTCGGGGCCGCCCTTCGACAAGCTCAGGGCGAACGGGGGAGTTTAAGGCATCGCGCGCACCATAGGATGCGTCACCCCGGGCTTGTCCCGGGGTCCACCGAGAGCCAAGCCAAACGGCATGAGCTTCTTGCTCAGCCCCTGATGCCCGGTGGACTCCGGGACAAGCCCGGGGTGACGGGGGGACGGGGGACAAGTGATCCCGTATTAATGCATCGCCGTACCGCGCCAGCGCCCAGGCCGCGCCGACCGTATCCGCGATCGCGATCCGCGCGCCGAACCCCAATCGCGCGAGCAGCCGGACGAGCTGTCGTGCCATCCGTTCCTCGCCGCCGTGGAGATGCGCCACCCCGGTCAGATCGAGCATCAGCCCGTCCGCATCGGTTATCGCGACATGCGGCGACCAGCGCCGTGCGAGGGCCTCGGCCAGCCGCGTCAGATCGGCGTGGTCGCCCGCCGGATCGGCATCGCGCACGTCGAGCGAGGGGACCGAAGCGCGCGCCTGGGTCAGCGCCATCCCCGGTGCGATTCCCAAAGCCGCGGCGGCAGGCGAAGCGGCGGCGATCTCGACGCGATTGGCGCTGCGTTGCACGGTGACGAGCGGCGGCGCGGCATGCGCCATCGTCGGCCGCGCGGCGACGCGCTCGCCCTTTGCCCAGCGCGCGCCGGGGCGCCAGCCGGTGATGCGTTCGGCGGGGCGGGGCGGGGGTGCAGCAGGAACCGGCGGCGCGTCAGGCGGCGGCAGCGTGCGGCGCTCGGCCCTGACGACGCGGTCGATCGACCAATGCGGCAGGTAGAGCGAGGCGACCCGTTTCATCCACGGCCTCCACGTTCAGATCGAAAGGATCGCCGCCGCGCTGGCGGACGAGCGACAGATGCCAGCGCGCCCGCCCGATGCCCCCTGCCAGCCCGCGCGTCGGGAGCGGGGCGGAAGGCGCGGCGGCGACGCGCCAGCGGGTCACCGCGGCCGACGGCACCGCCAGCGGGTCGCCGCCTTCACGCGCGTGGCGTTTCATCAGCAGCGCGATCGTCCGCCCGCCCTCCGCCGCGAGTTGCAGCCGGCGGGTCGAGGCCATCGCCGCGCGGCGCGCCTCGCCGACCACCGCGCCGAGCCCGCGGTGGCGGATGCCTTCCTCCATCAGCGCGAGCAATTCGGCATCGTCGCGCGCCTCGGCATAGATCACGCGTTCGGGCGACAGCCCCGCCTGATAGAGGCCGGGAGCGAACAGATCGCGTCGCCGCACCACCCACAAGACCGGCCCCCAGGCGCGCGCGGCGATCCCGGCGAGCAGCAATGTGGCGCAGGCATCGTCGGCGAGGTCGGGGGTGGCCGGCGCGATCTCGTGCAGCGCATCGAGCCTGAGCCCACCCGCCGCCAGCCGCGTATCGATCTCGCCGATGCCGAACGGCAACGTCTCGCGCCGGCGATGCCCGTCGCCCTCGATCGCGCGCAACGTATCGCGAAGCTTGGCAATGACGGCGGAGGTTGGCACGGGGGTACGACTCGTAGCGGGGTTTCGTTCCTATTTTGTTCTCATCGCTTTGTTGAGTCAATCGGGAGGGCGTCGTTCTGTTCGCAACATTCCCCGTCATTCCCGCGAAGGCGGGAATCCATTGACGCTGGCCTCGCGACTTATCCGATGGACCCGCCAGAATAGATTCCCGCCTGCGCGGGAATGACGGGGGAATATGACCGATCGCATGACAATTTCGTCATGTTGCTGACAGTGCGGTTAGATCCTGCCGGTGTTAATGCTCGAATCATGCACGGGAGCCGAGCGCCGATTCTGGACACCCCACGCAAACGCTGGCCGTATCGGCTGGCGATCACGGGCGGCGTGCTCGCGGCGGTGCTGATCGGGATATTCTATCGCGCGACCTATTTCGATCGCGATCCTTATGTCCAGGTCGCGGCGACCGCACCGGGACGCGGGATCGCGGCGCTCTATTTCTCCGGCGACATGGGTCTCAACTTCGGGATCGGCGCGACGAGCGCCGATGCGCTGGCCGGCGCGGGCATCTCGGTCACCGGGTTCAACACCCCGGTCGCCTTCCGCACCCGCCGTACCGCCGCCGAAACCAACCGGATCGTCGCCGCGGCGGTGCGCCACGCGCTTGCGGCGTCGCCGGCCGACCGGCTGGTGCTGATCGGCCGGTCGTTCGGCGCGGATGTGCTGGCGGCGTCGCTCCCGGCGCTGCCGGCCGAGCTGCGCCGCCGGATCGCCGCGATCGTGCTGGTGGTGCCGGGGCGCGACGTGTTCTTCCGCACCGATCCCAGCAATATCACCTATCTGGGCACGCCCGACAGCGACGGGCGGCGCGATATCCGCGCGATCACCTGGGCGCCGTTGACCTGCATCCACGGCGCCGATGAAACCGAAAGCGCGTGCGACGGCGCGACTCAATCCAACGCCACCGATGTGGCAATGCCGGGGGGCCATTTCTTGAAATTCGATACCGATGCGATCGTCCGCAACATCATGCTCGCGATCGACCGCGCCACGGGGACGGTGGGCGCAAAACCCTCTCCGTTGGCCCGAACGGGGGTGGGTGCTTCCGGTTTGACGCGGGCGGCGGCATGAGCCGTATGCGCCACCTTGCGGCGATCGCCGTCTGCGCGCTGACCGCGACTCCCGCGGCGGCTGCCTCGCCGTTCGGGGTGTGGAGCAACCCGCGCGGTTCGCTGATGATCCGCACCACCGCGTGCAACGGCGGGCTGTGCGGCGCGATCGTCTGGGCCAACGGCGCCGCAAGGGCCGATGCGCGCGAGGCGGGGGTCGCGCATCTCATCGGCACGCAGTTGCTGCGCAATTACCGTGCAGACGCCAACGGCACCTGGTCGGGGCGGTTCTACGTCCCCGATATGGGGCGCAGCTTCCCCTCGCATCTCAAGCTGGTCGCGCCGGATCGGCTGAAGATTTCGGGCTGCCTCATCAGGCACTATTTCTGCCGCTCGCAGGAGTGGCATCGTCTGCAGTGATGCAGCGCCGCCGACTCGCGATTTCCGAGCTTCTCTCGCATCATCGCCGCTGGTGGATACCGGCGGCGGTGGCGTGCGTCGCCTTGCTTGGCCTCGCCGCGCTGCGCCTCGTGCTCGACGAGGTGCATCTGCGCGACGTGCGCGCGGCGCTCGGCGCGGTCCCGGCGGATCGCATCGCGCTGGCGGCGGCGCTGACCGCGGCGAGCTACACCCTGCTGACGCTCCACGACTGGATCGCGCTGCGCGTGATCGGGCGGCCGCAGCCGTGGCAGGTCGGCGCGACCGCCTCGTTCCTCGGCAATGCGATCAGCTACAATCTCGGGCTGTCGCTGCTCACCGGCAATTCGGCGCGCTATCGCATCTACGGGCAGGCGGGCCTTTCGCTGGCAGAGGCGGTGAAGGTCGGCGCGATCGGCACGCTCGCCTTCTGGAACGGCATCGCCGCGACCGCCGGGGTCGCGTTGCTGATCCAACAGGCACCGCTGCACCTCGCGCATTGGACGCTGGAGACCGGTGCGGCACATGCCTTCGGCCTCGCGCTGCTGGCGATCGCGGTGGTGCCGGTGATCCTGCGCGCCGGGGGCATCCGTCGGATCGGCGCCGACGGCTTCGCCTTGCCTTTGCCCGATGCGCGGCATCTGTTCGCGCTGGTCGCGGTGTCGGTGGTCGACCTGCTGATCGCCTCCTCGGTGCTGTTCGTGCTGGTGCCGGGACTGGAGGCGGACGTCTTTCCCGCTTTCTTCGTCGCTTATGTGCTGGCGATCGTCGTCGCGATATTCGCGCACGTCCCCGGCGGGCTGGGGGTGTTCGAGGCGGTGGTGCTCGCTGCGCTCCCGGCGGACAAACCCGCGGTGTTCGCCGGGCTGCTGCTCTACCGGCTGGTCTATTATCTGCTGCCGCTGTTCGTCGCGGCGAGCGTGCTGGTGCTGCGCGAAGCGAGCGCGTTACGCCGCCCGATCGGCGCGGGGCTCTCGCTGATCGATAAGGTCGGGCGTGCGCTGGCGCCGGGGGCGATCACCCTGCTCGTGTTCGCGGCGGGGTTCATCCTGCTCGTCTCGGGCGCGCTGCCGGGGGTGCGCACCCGGCTGAGCGATCTCGACGCGCTGCTGCCGCTGCCGTTCATTGAGGGGTCGCATCTCGCGGGGAGCCTCGTCGGCACCTTGCTGCTGCTCGTCGCGCCGGCGCTCAACGCACGGCTGCGCAGCGGGTTCGTGATGGCGCGCGTGCTGCTCGTCGCGGGGATCGTCTTCTCGCTGCTCAAGGGGCTCGATTACGAGGAAGCGGGGATGCAGTTCGTCATCCTCGCGATCCTGCAATATGCGCGCCCGGCCTTCTATCGCCGCGGCGGGATCGCCACCGAGCCGCTCGACGGTCGCTGGCTCGCCGCCGCCGCCGCGGCATTGGGGCTGAGCGTCTGGGCCGGCTTCTTCGCTTACAAGCGCGTGCCCTATAGCGACGAATTGTGGTGGCGGTTCGCGCTCAACGGCAATGCGCCGCGCTTCCTGCGCGCGACCTTCGCCGCCGGGGTGCTGATGGCGGCGATCGCCTTCTGGCATTTGCTGATGGGGCGCAGCGCGCGCCCCGCCGCGGGCACCGCCGATCTGCCCGCGGAGGTGGCGAAGACCGCGCTCGCTTATGCCAGTCGCACCGACGCCAATCTCGCCTTCACCGGCGACAAAAGGTTCGTTATCTCGACCGCGCGCGATGCCTTCCTGATGTATCGCGTGCGCGGGCGGACGTGGATCGTGATGGGCGATCCGGTGGGGCCGGAGGCGGCGTGGGGCGAGCTCGTCTGGTCGATCCGCCGCGCCTGCGACGCGGCGCATGGCCGGCTATGCTTCTACCAGATCAGCGCCGACATGCTCCCGCTGACGATCGATATGGGGCTGGAGGCGATGAAATATGGCGAGGAGGCGCATGTCGATCTCGCCGATTTCACGCTGGAGGGGCCGCAGGCGAAGGATTTTCGCGCCGCCCTGCGCCGTGCCACGCGCGAGGGCATGACCTTCGCGGTCGTGCCGCCCGCGGAAGTGCCGGCGATCATGCCCGATCTGCGCGCGGTGTCCGATGCGTGGCTGGTCGATCGACCGGGCGGGGAGAAGCGCTTCAGCCTGGGGCCGTTCGATCCCGATTATCTCGCGCGCTTCCCGGTGGCGGTGGTGCGGCACGGGGAACGGATGCTCGCCTTCGCCAATATCTGGACCAACGGCGCGCCCGACGGCGACGGCGGCGAGATGTCGGTCGATCTGATGCGCTATATTCCCGATGCGCCGGGCGGAACGATGGACATGATGTTCGTGCGGCTGTTCGAATGGGGCCGGGCGCAGGGTTATGCGACCTTCAACCTCGGCATCGCCCCGCTGGCAGGTTTGCCCGAGGACCGGCTGGCGCCGATCTGGGCCAAGATCGGCCGCACCTTGTTCGAGCGCGGCGAGCGACTCTATCGCTTCACCGGGCTGCGCGCGTTCAAGGCCAAGTTTCAGCCGCGCTGGGAGCCGCGCTATATCGCCACCCCCGGCGGGTTGCCGCGGTTGCGCGCACTCGTTGCGCTAGTCGGGGCGGTGAACGACTGATTGTTGCGTAAAAGACGCACCCTGTCGCGCAATTTCAACAATGTGACTCGGTTCGTCGCATCCAATGTTGCGGCGCGGCAAGGTCCGTGATTCATTTATGAACGCGGGGCATCATAGCGTTAAGGGTAGGGTTAACCACCGTAGCGTAAGATAACTTCGCTTGTTGAGTACAGGCTTTGGTACGGGCTGAGGTGGGTCATGAGTGCCAGGATGAAGCCGGCGGAAGGTGCGATGACACTCGCCGAGATGAAAGAGTTCGCTGGCTTTGCCGCGGCGACGCAACGCTACATCCGGCGCAGTCTCGATATAGGTCTTGAGCGCGAGGACGCGATGACGCGCTGGTCGCGCGACGTGGTCGAGGCGGCGAGCATCCGCGCACAGGCCCGGCATTACGAGCGGCTTCCCGAAATCCGTACTTTGGTGCCTGACGATAGCGGGCTCGATCGGGTCGAGGCGTTTCTTGCGCCGCTGATCACGGTCACAGCCTTCGATCTCGGGCAGGGGCGGCTGCCGACTTTCTCCGCCTATCGCTTCCTCTACGAGCGGCTGATCGGGGCGAATGTGCGGCCGTGGCTGCCGGGCGCCTTCTGCGCCGCTGCCGCGCTGCCGCATCTTCACCCGGAATTGCGCCGCAAATTGCTCCAGTCGATCAGCGAGGCGGCGGCGACCGCGTCGGGCTGGTCGTCGCGCCAGCCGGCGTTCTTCCCGCATTGGGTGGAAAAGGTCGAGGCCAGCGCGCTGCCGCACTGAGCAGGAAGGCGCTTTTCCCCCGTTCGCCCTGAGCTTGTCGAAGGGCGTCCCCAACTTGAGGACGCCCTTCGCCAAGCTCAGCGCGAACGGATTCTCTTTCGTGAAAGGCGCTAAGCGCGCATCGCGCCGGACAGTGGCTCCGAGGTCACCGGATAGCCCGCATCGTCGGCGATGCAGAGGTGCTGCTCGCCGCTACGCTCCTCGGTCCAGGGCGTGACGATCCGGATCGGGGTCGCGCGGGCGTGCGCCACCGCGTCGGCGAAATTGTCGAACAGCGCCAGCCGCTCCAGATTGCGCCGCGTCGGGAAGATGATCGCCAGCTTGCCGGCGTCGGCATCGTCGAGCACCGATTGCGCGGTCGCCCAAACCAGCCGGACATTCTCGGTCGCATCGACGGTGGCGCGCGGCGCGTCCGCCGGCAGCTCGGCGAGGTAGAAGCGGGTATCGAACCGCTTCATCCCACGATGCGCCGGCAGCCAGCGCGCCCAGGGTTCGAGCATATCGAGATCGAGCGCGGACCCCGCATCGGCCAAGGCCTCGGCAAAGGGCGTGCCGGCATGCAGCGCGGCGCGCATCGCGGCTAGCGCTTCTGCCGACGGCATCGGTTTCAGCCCGACGGGTACGCCGGTCTCCTCGATCGTCTCGCGGATCGCGGCGATGCGCGAGGCGGTTTCCGCGTCGCCGCCGAGCAGCTCGGCGAGCACATGATCGCCCCCGTCGACGCGTCCGCCGGGGAATACCATCGCCCCGCCGGCAAACGACATTTCCTTGGCGCGCTCGACCATCAGCAATTCGGGCGCCCCGCCGCCCGCCGCGCGGAAGATCACCAGAGTCGCCGCCGGTATCGCGCCATCATGCAGATCGTTGAGATCGTGATCGGTCATGGTCGCTCCGGCTTTTGAATATCGGGTATCATTTGGCGCGCCGCGCATATTGGTCAATGGCGGAATTGCTGCACCAGCCGTGCCGCGGTCTCGCCTGCGCGCAATGCGCCCTCGATCGTCGCCGGCAGCCCGTTCTGCACCCAGTCCCCGGCGAGGAACAGATTGCGCCAGCGCGTCGTCGCGGGCGGGCGCTTGGCATCCTGCGCCGGGGTGGCGGCGAAGGTCGCGCGCTTTTCCTTGACGATCTGCCACGCCGGCATCGCCGCAGTGAAGCCGCAGGCGCGCTGGATATCGCCCCAGAAACGCCGCGCCAGCTCCTCGCGATCGAGGTCGACGATCGCGTCGGCGGCGCTGACCGTCACCGAGAGGCGATCGGGGAAGGCGAACAGCCATTCCGCGGTCCCGCCGATCAGCCCCTGCATAGGCGGCATCCCGTGCGGCGCGGGCAATGCGAAATGCCCGTTGACGATCGCGTGGAACGCATCGGGCGCGGATATCTCGGGCAGCAGCGCGGTCGCCACCCACGACGGAACCGCGAGGATCACCGCCTCGTCCGCCGCCACGGGCTCGGCGCCGTCGCCCCAGTCGAGCGCGCTGACCCGATCGCCCTCGGTGACGATCGCGCGGAGCCGGCGACCGAGCGTCAGCGGCGCCTCACGCGCGGCGAGCCACGCCACCGCCGGGTCGACAAAGGCGGCGGCGAGGCTGGGTTCGGCGATCCGCGGCAGGCTGGCTTGACCGCCCTTCAGCAGAGATTCGCGCAACACCTGCGCGGTCAGCTGCGCCGATCCGCTGGCGGGCGGCGTGTTGAGTACCGCAAGCAGCACCGGCGCGATCAACTTGCGCCACGCCGGGCTGTCGGTGTCGACGCGATCGCCGACGATATCGCGCGGCCCGCCGGTAATCAGCCGCGCAAGCCGCAGATAGTCGAGCGCGCCGGTTCCCGGCACGCGGCGGCCGGGTGAAAAGACCCACCACGGTACGCGGCCCTGATTGATGCGGATCGTCCAGCGGGCGCCGTCGGTCAGGTCGACGAAGGCGAAATCGGCCTGTTCGGGGCCGGCGAGCGGCTGGGTCGCGCCGATCGTCGTGCGGAACCGCGCGACCGCCTCATTCCCGGCGAGCACGAGGTGATTGCCGTTATCGATCGTCAGCCCGAGCTGTCGGTCGTAATAGGAACGGCAGCGCCCGCCCGCCTGCGCCGCGGAATCGGCGATGCGCACCCGCACGCCCGCTTCCGCCAGCCGCACCGCGGCGGACAGCCCGGCGAGTCCGGCGCCGGCGATCGTCGCGCGCGCGAACGTCAACGCGTCACCACCAACCGCGCGACCGTCCACAACAAGGCGGGCTTGCTGACCCGGATGCGCTGGCGCGGCGGCGCCCACCCGACGGTTTCCATCCGCGTCAGCAATTTGGCATAGACCGCTTCCATCAGGCGCGGCGCGAGCAAATGGCCCGCGGGGCGGGCGGCGAGGATCGCGTCGGCGGCGCGATAATGCGCGCGCGCGCGTTCCGCCAACGGGCGCACCGCCTGGTCGATCCGTGGATCGGCGGCGACCGCCTCCGGCGTGGTCGGAGTGATCCCGACGGCATCCAGCGCCTCGATCGGCAGGTAGACGCGGCCGATCGCGGCATCCTCGTCGATATCGCGCAGGATATTGGTGAGCTGGAGCGCGCGGCCGAGATGATGCGCCAGCTCGATGCCCGGCGCGTGCGGCATGCCGAACACGCGCACCGACAGCCGCCCCACCGCCGAGGCGACCCGGTCGCAATAAAGATCCAATTCGTCGATCGTCGGCCAGCGGATATCGCGTGCGACGTCCATCGCCATGCCATCGATCACCGCCTCGAAATCGGCGCGGTCGAGCCCAAAGCGCCGCACCGCTTCGGCGACGATTTGGGCCTGACCCGCGTCGCCGCCGGCATAAAGCGCATCGAGATCGCGGCGCCAGCGATCGAGCGCGGCGGCGCGGCCGGGGCGGTCGCCCTGCTGGTCGTCGGCGATGTCGTCGACCGCGCGGCAGAAGGCGTAGATCGCGTACATCGCCTCGCGCTCGGCCTTGGGCAACAGCCGCATTCCGGCATAGAAGGAACTGCCGCCGGCCTGCGCGGCGGGGTTGGCGGTAACCTCGCTCATGCCGCGCGCCGCAGCAGCGCAGGGACCGCGGCACTGAGCCCGAGCAGCGCGGCTTCGAGCTTGCCGTGGTGGACGCGTTCGCTCAGCGGATCGCGCGTCGCGAGCCGATCGCACAGGCTCACCGCGAGCCGGTGGATCGCGGCGACTTCGGCGGCGAGCCGACGGTCGCGGATCATCGCCGAGAAACCCGCCGACCGGTCAAGCAGATCGCGCGTGCGCTCGACCAGCGCGGTGATGATCGCGCGCAGCGCCGGGGTGGCGCGCGCGCGGGCGAGGTCGGCGAGGTCGATGCCGGTATCAAGCGGGATATAGACCCGGCCGAGCGTGCGATAATCCTTCCCGCAATCCTGCAGGTGGTTGATCACCTGGAGCGCGGCGCAGAGCGCATCATTGGCAGGCCAGGTTTCGCGGCTCTCGCCGTGGACATCGAGCACGAAGCGGCCGACAGGCATCGCGGACAGCCGGCAATAGCCGATAAGATCGTCCCAGTCGGCGCAACGCGCCTCGGTCACGTCGCGGACGAAGGCGTCGAGCAGGTCGTGCGCGTGGATCGGGTCGATCCCCCGCGCCGCCATCACCGCGCCGAGCGCCACCGCCTCGGGCGGGCCGTCGCGGTCGAGCCCGGCACGCATCCGGGCGAGCAGGTCGAGCTTGGTCGCCTGCGTCGCCTGTTCGTTGTCGGCGATATCGTCGGCGGCGCGCGCGAAGCGGTAATAGGCCATCACCGGCGCGCGATGCTCGGGGCGCAAGAGGAAGCTGGCGACGGGGAAATTCTCGTCGTGATGGCCCTTGCCCGAGGCGAGATCGGCTGTGTCTGTCATCGTGCCCCGGCCGCTGCCTGCGCCCGCCCTTTCCACATTCCGCCGCGCCCGCGCGCATGCTGCCACGCCGATAGCAAGGTGCATCCGGCGTAGAAAGCCGCGATCGCCGGCAGCGCGACGCCCCACAAGGGCGAGCGGCGGTAGAAAGCGAGCATCGGCTGGAACGCGATCGTCATCAGCGCCCACGCACCCAGCCCGGCGAAACGCGCGAAACCGTGCGCGAAGATCGCGAGCAGCGGCGGCGCGAGATAGACCACAGCCAGCCCGAGGATCGTCCCCGCCAGCAGCGGCGGCGAATAGCCGAGCTGGGCATAGGCCGAGCGCGCGATCATCGCCGCCATCGCGCCGAAGCCGTCATTGGGGCGGATGCTGCGCGAGCGATCGGTCAGCCCGAGCCAGATGCGCCCCTGCCGCTTGAGCAACGCGCCGAGCGTGCAATCGTCGATCAGCGCGTCGCGGATCGCGGCGATCCCGCCTGCCGCTTCCAGTGCCTCGCGCCGCACCAGCATGCAGCCGCCGGCCGCGCCGCCCGGCCCGGTCGCGCGGTTCATCAGCCCGAACGGATAGAGCAATTGGAAGAAGAAGACGAAGGCCGGGATCAGCATCCGCTCGGCGAGAGTGGCGCAATGCAGCCGTGCCATCAGGCTGACGAGCGCGAGCTTACCCGCCTCGGCGCGGGTGACGAGCATCCGCAACGTATCGGGCGCGTGCTCGATATCGGCGTCGGTGAGCCAGAGATAGGTAGGCGAGGCGCCGGCGCGCTCCACCCCCTGCGCGACCGCCCAGAGCTTGCCGGTCCAGCCGGCGGCGAGGGGTAGGCCCTGCGCCACCTCGACCCGCGGCGACGCGAGCGCGCGGGCGATATCGCCGGTGCCGTCGCTCGACGAATCGTCGACCAGGATGATGCGGAACGCGCCGGGATAATCCTGCGCGGCGAGGCTGCCGAGCGACCGCGCGATCAGCGCCGCCTCGTCGCGTGCCGGGACGACCGCGACGACATCGGGCCAGGACGCCGGGGCGGCGGGCAGGTTGCGCGTGTCGCGCTCGCGCGCCAGCCAGAAGCCGTGCCGCGCGAACACCAGTACCAGCCAGATCGCCAGCGAGAGCCCTGCAATCCAGCTCCAGATCACCGGATCATCCCCGCCTGCCGGAACCACGCCACCGCATCCTCGAGCGCCGCGCGATACGGCCGCGCGCGATAGCCGAGCTCGCCTTCGGCCTTCGCCGAGGAAAAGAACATGCGATATTTCGCCATCCTCAGCGAATCGAGCGTGAGGAAGGGATTGCCGCCGGTCGCCCGCGCGATCTGCTCGTTCGCCCAGGCGAGCGGAAAGAGCGGCGCGCGCGGGATGCGCACCGTCGGCGGCTTGCGCCCGACGATCTCGGCGATCTCTGCCAGCATCTCGCCGAGCATCACATCCTGCCCGCCGAGGATATAGCGTTCGCCGACGCGGCCCTGTTCCAGCGCAAGCACATGCCCCGCCGCGACATCGTCGACATGGACGAGGTTGAGCCCCGAATCGACATAGGCCGGCATCCGCCCGCTCGCCGCCTCGACGATGATCCGCCCGGTCGGGGTAGGCTTGACGTCGCGCGGACCGATCGGGGTGGAGGGCTGGACGATCACCGCCGGCAGCCCTTCGTCGCGGACCAATGCCTCAACCAGCCGCTCGGCCACCACCTTGCTGCGCTTGTAGACGCCGACCGCCTGTTCGGGGGTCGCGGCGCGGGTTTCGTCGGCGGGGCCGTCGTCGCGCGGCCGCAGGGTCGCGACGCTCGACGTATAGACCACGCGTTCGACCCCCGCGGCGAGCGCGGCGCGCATCACCGTTTCGGTGCTGGCGCGATTGTTGCGGACAATCTCCTCGGGGTCGGGCGCCCACAGGCGATAATCGGCGGCGACGTGGAGCAGGTGGCGGACGCCGCGCATCGCCGCCGCGACGCTGGCCGGATCGCGCGCGTCACCCTCGACGAGTTCGCCGGGGAAATCGTGCAGATTGGCGCGGGGGCTGGAAGCGCGGACCAGCCCGCGGACGCGGTGCCCCTCCGCCGCCAGCGCGCGGGCGACCGCCGAGCCGACGAAGCCGGACACGCCGGTCACGAGGGTAAGCGAGGGGGCGGGCGAACTCACGCGGGTGGCTCTAGGGTCGAAAGTCGATCAGGACAATCTGGTGCATTTCTCTCCCCTCCCTGGTGAAGGGAGGGGCCGGGGGTGGGTGGGTATGGGGGGCACCCGAACGATATCCCCGCAGGCCAACCCACCCCTGACCCCTTGTTCAAGGGAGGGGAGGGCGAAAGGATGCTCGGTCTGGCCCCTACCCACGCGAGAACGGGTGGGATAGGGAGCCCGCATGGGGTTCGTGGCGATTATCAATGTGATGGGCTGGGTTTTGCTCGGCCTGAGCGTCCTCGGGACGCTCTATATGATCGCGGCCGCCTTCACGATGCGACGGTTCTTCGCGCACCCGGTCCCCGCCGGCCGGCGTAGCGAGGGCGTGACCTTACTCAAGCCGCTCCACGGCGCCGAGCCGCGCCTTGTCGACAATCTCGCCAGCTTTCTCGAACAGGATCACGACGGCCCGATCCAGCTTTTGTGCGGGGTGCAGCGCGCGGACGATCCCGCGATCGCCGCGGTCGCGGCGCTCAAGGTGCGCTTCCCGCAGGCGCGGATCGATCTGGTGGTCGATCCCACCCCGCACGGCGCCAACGGCAAGGTCGCCAACCTCATCAATCTCGAGCCGCATATCGCGCATGACGTGATCGTGCTGAGCGACAGCGACATGGCGGCACGCCCGGATTATCTCGCCGGGCTGCTCTCCGCGCTCGACCGTCCGGGGGTGGGGGCGGTGACGCTCGCTTATTACGGGCGCGGCGACGGGGGCTTCTGGTCGCGGGTCGGCGCGGCGGGGCTGAGCTGGCAATTCCTTCCCGGCGCGGTGTTCGGCGTGGCGCACCGACTCGCGCGGCCGTGCATGGGGTCGACGATCGCGATGCGGCGCCCGATGCTGGCGGCGATCGGCGGCTTCCGCGCGTTCGCCGACGTGCTGGCCGACGATTATGCGATCGGCGAGGCGATCGCCGCGCGCGGCGCATTGGTGACGGTCCCGCCGATGCTCGTCACCCATGCCTCGGCCGAGCGCAATTTCGGCGAATTGTGGCGCCACGAACTGCGCTGGGGGGCGACGGTGCGCGATGTGGTGCCCGGCGCCTATATGCTGGGGGTGATCGGCATGCCGCTGCCGCTCGCCTTGTGCGATATCGTGTGTCAACCGCGCTGGGGGCTGGCGGCGGCCGCCTTTGCGCTGGTGTCGCGGCTTGGCGTGGCCTACGTCGCCGATCGGCGCGCGGGCACGCGCACTGCATCGTTGTGGCTGCTGCCGATACGCGATTGCCTGACGTTCGCGGTATTTGTCGCGAGCCTCGGGGTACGATCGGTTGATTGGCGCGGCGCAACGCTTAAAATGGAGAAACACGGCCGGATCGCGGCCGAACCGGAGATCCCCCTCCCATGACGTTGCGTACACTGTTTATGCAGGCCCCGTCGTTCGACGGTTATGACGGCGGCGCCGGCGCGCGCTACCAGATGAAGCGCGAGGTGCGCAGCTTCTGGTATCCCACCTGGCTGGCGCAGCCCGCGGCGATGGTCGCCGGATCGCGGCTGATCGATGCGCCCGCGCACGACCAGAGCTGGGAAGACATCGCGCATGAGGTGGACGGCAAGGAGCTTGTCATCCTCCACACCTCGACGCCGAGCTTCAATCAGGACATCCGCACCGCCGCGCTGATCAAGGCGCGCAACCCCAAGGCACTGGTCGGCTTCGTCGGCGCCAAGGTCGCGGTCGAGCCTGACAAGAGCCTTGCCGCGAGCGAGCACGTCGATTTCGTCGCGCGCGAGGAATATGATTTCACGATCCTCGACATCGCCGAGGGCAAGCCGCTCGCCGAGGTCGACGGGATCACCTGGCGCGCGCCCGACGGCGCGTTCATCCGCAACAAGGATCGCGCGCCGATCGAGGACATGGACGTCCTTCCGATGGTCTCGCCGGTCTACAAGCGCGACCTGACGATCGAGAAATATTTCGGCGGCTATCTGCGCCACCCCTATGTCAGCTTCTACACCGGGCGCGGGTGCAAGAGCCGCTGCACCTTCTGCCTGTGGCCGCAGACGATCAGCGGGCACAATTACCGCTATCGCTCGGTCCCCAAGGTGATCGAGGAAGTGCAGTACATCCTGAAGGAGATCCCCCAGACCAAGGAGATCTTCTTCGACGACGATACGCTGACCGACAATCACGAGCGCGTCGAGGAACTGGCGCGCGCGCTGGGGGCGCTCGGCTTCGGCAAGCCGGGCTTCCCGGTATCGTGGAGCTGCAACGCCAAGGCCAATGTGCCGCGCAAGACGCTGGAGGTGCTCAAGGCCAACGGGCTGCGGCTGCTGCTCGTCGGCTATGAAAGCGGCAACCAGAAGATCCTGCACAATATCAAGAAGGGGCTGCGCGTCGATGTCGCGCGGCAATTCACCAAGGATTGCCACGAGCTCGGCATCGTGATCCACGGCACCTTCATCCTCGGCCTGCCCGGCGAGACGCTGGAGACGATCGAGGAAACGATCGAATATGCCAAGGAAATCAATCCGCACACGATCCAGGTGTCGCTGGCGGCGCCTTATCCGGGGACCTTTCTCTATAAGCAGGCGACCGAAAACGGCTGGTTCGACGGCAGCGATCATCTGCTGACCGACGGCGGCAACCAGATCGCGCAATTGAGCTATCCGCATTTGCCGGCGAGCGTGATCTTCGACAAGGTCGAGGAATTCTACAAACGCTTCTACTTCCGCCCGCGCAAGATCGGGTCGATCGTCGGCGAGATGCTGCGCGATTTCGACATGATGAAGCGCCGGCTGCGCGAAGGCGTGGAGTTCTTCGACTTCCTGCGGCGGCGCAAGGAAGCGGCGTGATCCTCCGCCCGCCACGTCGTCATCCCCGCGAAGGCGGGGATCCATTCACGCTGAGCTTTGCGATGGAATCGCGCCCGCAGCGTCAATGGATTCCCGCCTGCGCGGGAATGACGGGAGAAGGAACGCGGGTGACCGCAGCGCAAAAGTGAAAAGGCTCGTCGTCACCGCCGACGATTTCGGCGCGTCGATCGAGGTCAACACCGCGGTTGAGCAGGCGCACCGCCACGGCATCCTCACCGCCGCCAGCCTGATGGTCGCGGGCGATGCCGCGGCGGATGCGGTGGCGCGGGCGCGCGTGATGCCGACGCTGGGGGTTGGCCTCCATATCGTGCTGGTCGAGGGGCGGCCGATGCTGCCTCCCGAGCGTTTGCCCGCGCTGGTCGCGCCGGACGGCAATTTCCGCACCGATATGGCGCGGACCGGGGCGCGGATCTTCGCTTCCCCCGCCGCGCGGCGCCAGCTCGCCGCCGAGGTCGAGGCGCAATTCGCCGCCTTTGCCGCGACCGGGCTGCCGCTCGATCACGTCAATGCGCACAAACATTATCACCTGCATCCGACGATCGCGGGGACGATCCTCAGGGTCGGGCGGCGCTTCGGGATGAAGTCGATCCGCGCCCCGATCGAGGATCGCGCCATTCTCAACGCGATCGAGGGCGGCGCATCCGGCCCGCGGATCGAGACGATCTGGGCCAGGCTGGTGCGCCGGCGGATGCGCGCGGTGGGGATGGCCGTGCCCGATAACGTCTTCGGTCTCGCCTGGTCCGGCGCGATGACAGCAGCGCGGGTGCGGGGGTTGCTCGACCATCTCCCCGACGGGCTGAGCGAAATCTACACCCACCCCGCGACCGGCCCTTATCCCGGCGCCGCGCCCGGCTATGATTATCCCGGCGAACTCGCCGCGCTGACCGATGCGCTTGCGCCGTCGCTGATTACGCGCGAGAGGATCGCGCTCGGCCGTTTTGCCGATTTCGCTTGAGGTAAAGTAATGAATCTCGTGCCCGATTGGGGAGAGTTCGACAGCAAGGCGCCGCTCCCGGTCGGGCCGGTGCGGCTCGGCAGCCCCGAGCATCTGATGCTGTTCAGCCGGATGCTGCTCGATACGCACGATCCCTATCGCCCCGCGCTGATCGACTGGCCCGAGCTGGAGCCCGCGACGCGCGACAAGATCGTCTCGCTGCCGATCTGGGATATGGCGGTGCAGACCGAGGGACGCACCGGGCTGTTCGTCAAGACGTTCGGCGAAACGGTGCGCGATCCGCTGCTCAAGTCCGCGGTCGAGATGGACGCGTTCGAGGAGCGCCGCCACAAGGTGGTGCTCGCCGATATGGTGCAATCCTATGGCATCCAGCTCGAGCCCGAACCCGATTATATCAAGCCCAAGGACGCCGAATGGGCCTTCATGCGCTCGGGCTATTCGGAATGTATCGACAGCTTCTTCGGCTTCGGGCTGTTCAAGCTTGCCAAGGATACCGGCTTCTTCCCGCCCGAGCTGATCGACACGTTCGAGCCCGTCATGCGTGAGGAGGGGCGGCATATCCTGTTCTTCGTCAACTGGGTGGCGTGGTGGCGGCGCAACATGCCGTGGTGGCGCCGGCCCTATTTCGAGGCCAAGGTGATCGTGGTGTGGCTGTTCCTGATCTGGGAACGGATCGACATGGCCAAGGGCATGGGCGACAACACCAAGGCGCAGGAGAATAATTTCACCCTCAACGGCTCGAAGGAGCTGGGGGTGGAGGTGACCTTCCCCGAACTCGCCAGCATCTGCCTGTCGGAGAACGATCGCCGGCTGGCACCTTACGACCAGCGGCTGATTCGCCCGCGCTTCGTGCCGGCGATGATGCGGCTCGCGCTCAAATTCATGAAAAAGCCGAAGCCGGCGGGAGCGGCCGCCTGAACGGTTTCGCGCGGGCCGGCCTGCTGCTGGCGACGGTCGCCGGGCTGGCGGTCGCGGTCTGGACCTTCGGCGCGACCGGTTTTGCCGATGTGGTGTCGGTCGCGCGGCGCATCGGCGTTGGCGGGTTCCTGCTGTTCTGCGGCTGGTCGCTCGGCACCTTCGTGCTGCTCGGCGCCGCATGGCTTGCCGCCGCGCCGGGGGAAATGCTGGGGCGGCTTGGGCTATTTTCCTGGGCGCGGATGGTGCGCGAGGCGGTGTCGGACCTGTTGCCCTTCTCGCAGCTCGGCGGGGTGGTGATCGGCGCGCGGACGCTGACCGTCGCGCGTATCCCGATGCCGCGGGTCTACGGCTCTTTGGTGGTCGATATGACGACCGAGATGGCGGCGCAGCTCGCCTACACCTTGTTCGGGCTGGCGCTGATGGCCTCGCTGCTGATCGGCGACGGCGCGGCGGTGGCGCTGCGCGGGCCGATCCTCGGCGGGACGGCGGTGATGGTGACGATCATCCTCGCCTTTTTCGCCGGGCAACGCACCGCGCTCGACCTGACCGCGCGGATCGCGGGGCGTTTCGTCCCGGCGGGGCGCGGCGCGCTGGAAGATATCCGTGCCGAGCTGGCGGGGATTTACGCGCGGCGCGGGCGCGTCGCTCTCGCCTTCGGGTTCAACCTCGCGGCGTGGGTGGCGAGCGGGGCGGGGGCTTGGCTGGTGCTGCGGCTGATGGGGGTGCCGATCTCGCTGCTCGACATGCTGTCGCTCGAAAGCCTGATCTTCACCTTGCGCAGCGTCGCCTTCTTCATTCCCGGCGCATTGGGGGTGCAGGAGGCGGCCTATGCGCTCGCCGGGCCATTGTTCGGCCTGCCGCCGGAGAGCGCGCTGGCCTTGTCGCTGGCGAAGCGCGCGCGCGATCTGGCGATCGGGGTGCCGACGCTGCTCGCGTGGCAGCTCGGTGAGGCGCGTCAGCTCGCGCGGGGTGAGTAATGTGAGCCGTCACCCCGGGGCTTGTGCCGGGGTGAGGGGATTCAATATAATTGATTGTAATATCGATATAATTTTTCGAAATCCAGGATTCGACCCGCCGGTCACTCGTGTGAACTTTGTGAACTTTGCCTGTTTGATCGCATCCCGCTCGATCCTTTCGGCGGCCCCAGCAGCGCGGGTTCGAAGATCAGCGCGCAGATCAGCGTCCAGATCAGCGAGATCATGAGGATTTCGCCCATGCTCGCGGTCCCCGGATGATGCGACAGCCACAGGCTGCCGAACGCGGTGCCGGTGGCGAACGCACTGAACAGCACCGCGCGCGCCAGGCTCGATTGCAGCAGCCCGGTCGCTCCGGCGCGCCATGCCATCACGAAATAGATATGGAAGGCGACCCCGACCCCGAACAGCAGCGGGAAGGCGATGATATTGGCGAAGTTGATCGGCTGCCCGATCAGCACGCAGCTTCCCAGCGTCAGGAAGATCGACAACACCACCGGTGCCAGCGTGAACGCCACCTCGCGCACGTCGCGCAGCACCGCGAACAGCAGCACGCTGACCAGCAGGAAGGCGAGAATCCCGGCGCGGACAAACGCGCCGGCGATCGTCCCCGCCGCCGCCTGCGTGCCGACCGGCAAGCCGGAAATCGCCGGCGTCACCCCGGCCACCGCATCGCGGAAGCGGGTGATGACGCGATTGTCGTTGCTGTCGCCTTTGGGGAAGACCTGCAGCCGCACCCGCCCATCGGGCGCGACCCAGCTACGCACCAGATCGGCGGGCAGATCGGCGCGCGTCACGGGTGCAGCCTGCAACGCGGTGCGGACCTGATCGAGCATCACCCCGAGCGGCTTGGCGAGCGCTGCGTTGAGCGCCGCGCGTTTGGCGGGCGCGGCCTGCGCCAGCTGGTCGAACAATGACGCGAGGCGTTGCGCGTCGCGCGCGCCTTGCGTCTGGTTGCCGGCGGAAATCTCGCGCAGCCGCGCGGCGCTTTGCGTGAGCGCGGCGACCATTTCGGCGTCGCTCGGCGGCGCGGCGATATCGAGCGGGTTGATCGTCACGTCGAGCAGCAGCGCGGCGTCCTGGATCAGCGCCAGCTTGGCCGGCTGATCATCGGGGACGAAGCTATCGAGCGAGACAACATGCGCCACCTCGGGCAGCGCGGCGAGCTTGCGGGTCAGCACCTGCGCTTCGTTCGTACTGCGCGCGAGGACGTCGATCGTGTTCGGGGTGCGATCGGGGTCGCGGGTCAGATCGGCGAGCGCGCGCATCGATGGCGCCTTCGGATCGCGCAGATGGAGCGGGTTGAAGTCGAACGACGCCCAGGGCAGCAACGCGATGCTGACGATCAGTGCCGCGACGAATGCCCAGAGCACCGCGCCGCGGCGACGCTCGAGCAGCCGATCGACCGGCGCGAGCGCGGCGATCCCGACCTCGCCGCGCGGCCGATCGGGGCGGAAGACGATCACCAGAGCGGGGAGCAAGGTCGCGCTCAGCGCCAGCGCGATCACCATCCCGATTCCGGCGATCAGCCCGAGTTCGGCGATGCCGATATAATCGGTCGGCAGGAACGCGCCGAAGCCGAGGAAGATCGCGCCCGCCGCCAGTGTCAGCGGCGCGCCCAGCGCGACCGCCGCCTGCTGCATCGCTGCGTCGGGCGCCGCACCCTCGACGCGTTCGGCATTGTAGCGGACGCACAATTGGATGCCGAAATCGACCCCCAGTCCGACGAACAACGGGATGAAGGCGACCGAGATCACGTTGAACCGCCCGACCGCGAGCAGCCCCGCCGCCATCGTCAGGATCAGCCCGAGCACGATCGTGATCAGGATCGCCGCGACCAGCCGCACCGATCGCGTCGCGAACCAAAGCGTGATCAGCATCGCCGCGAGCATCACCGCACCGACCAGCCCGATATTCTCTTGCAGGCTGGCGAATTCCTGATCCGCCAGCGGCACCTCGCCGGTGAGCTGGACGCGGACGCCGCGCGCCGCATCGAGCCCCAGTGCGCCGGCGGCGGCGTGCACCGCATCGGTCGCCGCCTCGCCGGGCATCAGCGCGCTATGATCGAGCACCGGCTGGACCAGCAAGAGCCGGCGTGTCGGCGGCGCGAGCGCGCCGCCGCTGCTTGCGAACAGTCGCTGCCACGAAAAGGGCGCCGGGTGGCCGCGCAGCGCGCCATCGGTGGCGTCGGCCAGTGCGCGGATCGGCTTGTCGATGCGATCGAGCGACACCTGCCCGGCCGCGACGCCGTCAGCCATCGTCGAGAGCGCGCCGGCGACGCCGCGCAGGCTGGGATCGGCGGCGAGCGGGCCGAGCATCGGCTGCGCCTCGACCAACGCCGCGGTGGCGTCGCGCACCTCCTTTTCGCTGCCGAACAACAGCCCCTGACGCGCGAAATAGTCGCCGCCGTCGGGGCGGGTGACGCGGCGGAAATGCGCCTTGTCCTCAGCGAGCCGCGCTTCAAGCCGCGCGGCGCCGTCTTCGGCGAGTTCGGGGGTCGCGCCGTCGATCATGATCAGCATCGCATCGGTCAGCTGCGGGAAGGCGGCTTCCATCGCGCGTTCCTGCCGCCGCCAGTCGACATCGGGGGAGATCAGCGCAGCGGTGTCGGTGGTCATCGCGAACCGGTCGGCCACGACGACCAGCGCCAGCGCCGCCAGTATCACCGCGCCGACGATCGTCAGCCACGGGCGCCGCACGCTCGCCGCGACAAGGCCGGCCACCGGGGAGCGTTGCATCACCGCGCAGGTGGCCCTTTCGCACCCATGAAATACCGCAGCTGGAAGGCGATCGTATGGCTATGGCCGTTGAAAGCGAATGCCGCTTCGGCGAATTTCGGCGGCCCGAGGCGGATCTTGGCGTCGTTCGAGAAACCGATCCCCTCCTTGGGGATGCCGAACAGCCCGCGGTCGACCTTGCCGTTGCTATTCTCGTCGAGATAGGCCTGCACGGCATAATGGCCCGGCGGCAAATTGCCGATCGTCACCCGCGTGGTGCCGAGCCGCGCGCGCGCATTGCCCGACCAGGGGCAATCCTCCTTGAGGAATTTCGCCTCCGGGCAGACATCGACCTGCACCAGCCCGGTCGCCGCGCGGACGTTGCCGACGTCGACGGTCAAGACGCCGCGCGCCGGTTCGGACGGCGCAGCGGCGGAAAGCAGGAACAAGGCAACCGGGGCAAGCAGCAATGGCTTCATGAACGCAGACGTTCCTCGACCGCGCCGGTCTGGTTCCACCGCAATGTTTTGAGGACGGTATTGACGATATGGTCGGCGTCGAGCCCGGCCTCGGCATATTGCGCATTGGGACTGTCCTGATCCTGGAAGCGATCGGGCAGCCG
>Ga0209930_1001556_pt1 | contig 34617 bp, 27 predicted proteins | sample ThiBiot_500_biof_2_FD_183948 | JGI IMG/M metagenome (GOLD analysis project Ga0209930, IMG submission 183948) | Wastewater bioreactor microbial communities from Cape Town, South Africa - Thiocy_cont_500_biof (SPAdes) | ecosystem: Engineered > Bioreactor > Thiocyanate-remediating >... | reverse complement strand
CCGGGCCGGCGGGGCCGGATGTCTCCACCCGGCCCCGCGGTCCGCTTGCCCCGGCGAGGCACGACCAGCGTCTCCGTCTCCGATTGCGTCGTCGCAGTCATCGTCTTCCTTCGCTCGTCGTGCCTCACCGTGTCCGATCAGCTCACTGATCCCAGGCGGCGTCCATCGCCTTGAGGATGTCGCCGGCCGTCTTCTGGCCGGTCAGCAGACCCTGCACCCCGGAGGCGAGCGCGTCGTAGACGGCGGCGTTCGACCAGTTGTTGTTGGGCAGCCCGGTGTAGTCGCCGTTCTTCAGGATGTCGGCGACCGGCTCGTAGACCGTCCCCGACAGATCGAGGTCCGCGACACCGCTGACGGGCAGTCCGCCGTCGAGGTCCGCGAACTTCTTCGCGTTCTCGGGCTGGGCGAGCCAGTCGAGGAACGCCTGCGCGGCGGCCTTGTTCTTGGCGCCCTTCGAGATCGACAGCGCGTAGTTGTTGCTGGCGTAGCCGAAGGCCTTGTCACCGCTGTTGGCGGGCGGGAACGCCTGGACGACGAACTTCTGGCCCTTGGCCGCGGACGCGAGCTGGGATGCCGCGGGAGCCGGGACGAACGCGGCCACCGAGGTGCCCTGCGCCAGGCCGTTGGTGATCGCGTCGAATCCGGCGCCCTCGACACCGGACTGGAAGCAGCCGGCGTCCTTGAGGTCGGTGATGGCCTTCAGCGAGGCCTTCCAGCCGTCGCTGCCGGCGAACGTGACCTTGTTCGCGGCGCGTTCCTTGTCCCACTTCGGGTCCTCGGCGTAGACCCGCGTCGCCGCGATGGCCATCGCCATGAGTCCCGTGTTGGGCGCAGCCGCACCGGACACGACGAGGAACGACTTGCCGGCGGACTTCGCCGACGTGCACGCCGCCTTGAGCGAGTCCCAATCGGCCGGGAAGGTGGACGCGCCCGCGGCCGCGCCCGCGGTCTGGTTCTCGATGAGTCCGATGAACGTGAGGTCGGTGGGCGAGCCGTAAGTCTTGCCGTTCAGAACGAACTGCGACTTGTCGTTGGACGGGACGATCTTGGTGACCGTGTCGTTCAGCGGCTCGAGGAAGCCTGCCTTCGCGAGCGGGATGAGGCTGCGGCCCTGGCCGGTGCCGGCCGCGGTCTCGACGAGGTCGGCGGCGTTGCCGGCCTGGAGCTGCGTGCGCAGGGTCTGGTCGTACTGGTCGTTCGGCTGCGCGTTGAGCGTGATCTTCACCTCGGGGTGTTCCTGCATGTACACCTTCGCGATCGCCTCGAACGGGCTCTCGATGTTGTTGGAGGTGACGTACGTGAACGAGAACTGCTGCGGACCCCCGCTGGTGCTGCTGTTGTCGGAGGAGGTTCCCGAGCAGCCGGCGAGGACGAGGGCGCCCACGGCGAGCGGGGCGGCGATCAGGCCGATCCGCGACGCCCGGGTACGGCGGTGCTGTGACATGTCCAGCCTTTCTGACTTCGTTGTCGGCGACTCGATCGTTGAGGCACCGTTGCTGTTGCCTCAGTATCGCCCGGATGTGCCAGAAACGCACATAAGTTCTTTCGATATGCTGCATAAGCTGCGGTCCCCACGGTATATCGCGAGGAAGGATGCGGTGCCCCACGCGCATCAGGGTCATTGATACACTCGGGGCACCGCCCCCGCCCTCGGAGGATCACACCGACGTGACCGACCTCGCCCTGCTCTCGCGGCTCGACCTCAATCTGCTCGTGTCGCTCGACGCTCTCCTGACCGAGCGCAGCGTGACGCGGGCGGCCGACCGCCTCCACCTGAGCCAGCCCGCGCTGAGCGCCTCGCTCGCCCGGCTCCGCACCCACTTCGGGGACCCGATCCTCGCCCGTCGCGGCAACTCCTACGAGCTCACCCCGTTCGCACTGCGCCTCGCGGAGCACACCACGGTCGCCCTCGAGGCCGCACGCCGCGTCTTCGAGAGCCAGGCATCCTGGGCCCCGGCCGAGTCGACCAGGGAGTTCCTGATCTACGGCTCCGACTACGGCTTCACCACCATCGGCCACGCCGTCGCGGAGCTCGCCGCCGAGCGGGCGCCCGGCGTGCGGTTCCGCTTCGCACTGCACAACCCCCTCATCGTCGAGGACGCCGCGAATCGGCTCCGGTCCGCGGACGGGATGGTGATCCCGCACGGGTTCCTGACCGAGCTGCCCTACGCCGATCTGTGGCACGACCGCTGGGTGGGCATCGTGGCGGAGGAGAACACGGCGGTGGGCGACACGTTCACGATGGAGAACATGAGCGACCTGCCGTGGGTCATGAACTACCAGTCGCGCTCCGCCTTCACCTCTGCCGAACGCCAGGTGCAGCAGCTCGGCGTCGAGCCGCGCGTCGAGATCGTCGTGGAGAGCTTCCTCTCGCTCCCGCATTTCATCGCGGGCAGCGACCGCATCGGGCTCATCCAGGCCGCGCTCGCCCCGATCGCGCGGCGCATCGGCGGGCTGCGGGTCGTGGACCTCCCCTTCGACGCCACCCCGCTGGTGAACGCGCTGTGGTGGCATCCCGTCCATTCGCGCGACCCCGAGCACGCGTGGATGCGCGCCCTGTTCGTCGAGGCGGGGCAGCTGGTCGGCGCGGGCGCGCACGCCGACGCGGAGGCCTGACGCGGCGCTCGCCGTCGTCCGGGCGCCGTGTCCGAGAACGCGTCAGTCGAGCTGCGACGCGATGCGGCGCATCAGCGAGTGCTGACGGCGCACCTGCTCGAGCGACCGCCAGGGCGACCGCTCCCCCTCGTACTCACTGGAGAGGTAGCCCGTGTAGCCGGCATCCTTCAGCCCCTGCAGCACCGGCCGCCACGGGATCTGCTGATCCTCGAGCCGATCGTCGATGTCGTGGAACTTCGCCTGCACGAACACGACGTACGGCGCGATGTCGCGGAGGTCGGCCGGGTCGACGCCGATGCCGTCCAGGAACGGCGGGCGCGTCTCGCGCGTCTCGCCAGGACGCAGCGGGATCGGCCGGTCCTGGAAGATGCCGGTGTCGATCAGGAGCCCGAAGTGCTTCGTCCCGGTGCGCTGGATGAACTCGATGTACTCCTCGACGACGGGATGGCGGATGGGCGTCGGCGAGTGGATCTCCGGGCAGATCACGACGTCGAGCTCCGCGGCGAGGTCGAGGCTGCGCTCGATCGCCTCCGTCCACGCCGGGTGCGGGACGAGGTCGCTCGAGACGACGCCGATCTTCGGCCGCACGGAGCGGAAGCCCAGGCGCTTGGCGAGCCGCAGGTCGCGCCGCAGGGTATCCGCGCCCTCGACGGCGGTGTACTCCCGCGCGTGCGGGCCCCGGGAGTGGAGGCGCGTGTCGATCCAGGAGCCGTAGTTGGTCGGCTCGAGTCCGTACGTCTCCAGCAGCGCGAACCAGCGATCCACCCACGCCGCGCTCGGCTCGGGGTAGCCGGGGATGTGCCCCTCGCCCAGGATCTCGATCCCGGTCGCCCCGATGTCGGCGATCGCCGCCATCGCGCCCTCGAGGCCGAGCACGGTGTTGAAGTCGTCCGTGTAGCTGTACAGGGACACGCCGTACTGGAAGGGGGCGCCGTCCGCCTCCGGCGAGAGCGTGACGTGCCGCGCCGCACGTGTCCGGCTGGGCTGGTGCTCGATCGGGATGTACGACGCGCGCAGCAGGATCTCCACCGAGACCTCGTGCACGCCGTCGGAGAGCCCGCCGGGATGGGGCACGGTGACGACAGCCGCCTCCTCCAGCGGCCAGCGGACGCCATCGGAGTCCCACAGCTCCGCGAGCGTGTAGGTCCGGCCCTGCAGCGTCCACAGCGGCACCTCGGGACCGACGTCCACGACGTCGTCGACGCGGACCGAGATCCCGTCGATGAGGGGTGCCGCGAGCCCGCGGTAGTTGGGAATGCGCACGCGCACCTGGAAGCCGGTGATCTCACCGCCCTCGCGGACGTTGCGGAATCCGACGGACTGGATCAGATCTCTCTCGAGAAGCATCGATGCTCACTCCCACGCCCCGGGCGGGGCTGCGATCTCGCGCGACACCGACGTGCCCGCGGGGCGCGGACGCCCGCGGTCACGGTATCAGAAAATACGTCCGTTTCACACATAAGTCGGCGTGATGTACGCATAACGTGTTCGCCGCGGTTCGGGGTGAGGGGTGGGCCGCGGGAGGGCTCAGGCGCGAACCGGGGTCAGACAGCAGGCGGCGCGGTGGTCCCCCGGCGCACGAGGCGCGTCGGCAGGCGGACGCGCGTGGCCTTGAGCTGCTCGCCCCGCATCAGCTGCAGCAGCATGCCGGCGGCCGTCTCGCCCAGCCGCTGCATGGGCTGGCGCACCGTGGTGAGGGCGGGGCTCGCCTGCGTCGCCTCGGGGACGTCGTCGAAGCCCACCACCGACAGGTCGTGCGGCACGTCGATCCCGAGTTCGGCGGCCACCCGCATGATCTCGATCGCGGAGAGGTCGTTCGCGGCGAAGACGGCCGTCGGTCGATCGGGGCGCGACAGCATCTCGCGCGCGACCTCGCGGACGGCGTCCTGACGGTAGCGGCCGCTCCCGACCAGCGACGGGTCGAACATCAGCCCCCCGTCGGCGAGCGCCTTGCGATAGCCCGCGTCGCGCGCGATCGACGAGCGCAGGTCCGCGCGACCGGCGATGAACCCGATGCGCCGATGGCCGAGTTCGATGAGGAAGCTGGTCGCCTGCCACGCGCCGCCGAAGCTGTCCGCCTCCACGGTCGGCAGGTCGGCGGGGCCGGTGTGCGGGTCGACGGCGACGATCGGGACCTCGGCGGCGACGTTCACGACGGTGGGCGTCACCATGATGACGCCGTCGACGAGGGTCCCGCTCAGCCGACTGAGGGAGCGTCGCTCCCACCCCTCGCCATCCGCCTGCAGCGAGCCGCTGTAGGCGAGCAGATCATGCCCAGCCCCGCGCATCGCCGTCCCGACGCCCTTGAGGATCTCGGCACTGAACGGCTCGAAGTCGGCCACGAGCACGCCGATCACACCGGTCTTGCGCGAGCGCATGCTGCTCGCGATGAGGCTCGACTCGTATCCGAGGTCGCTCACCGCCCGCAGGACGCGGTCGACGGTCGCCTCCGCCACCCCGTAGCGTCCGTTCACGGCCTTCGACACCGTCGCGACCGAGACTCCCGCTGCAGCGGCGACGTCGTGGATCGTGGGGCGGGCCATGGTTGATGAGCATAACGGCTTGAAAACGTTTTCAAAAACGATTGACATCACATTTGTTGCCAGCGCACACTTATGCGAGCGGACCGGCCCGATGCGCGTCTTCGAGCCGCGGCGGGAAACCGGGCCGTCACGCACCATCGCATCTCCACGCGAGAGATGCCAACACTCAATGAGGAGAACGGAATCACATGGAAGCCAAGAAGCTCCTGATGGGCTCGGCCGCCCTCGTGGTCGGCGCGCTCGCCCTGAGCGCCTGCAGCGCGGGGGGATCCGGTGGTGACACCGGCGGCAAGGTCAGCATGACCCTGTGGCAGAACTCCACGACCGGTCCGGGTCAGCAGTTCTGGAAGGACGCGATCGCCGCGTTCGAGAAGAAGAACCCGAACGTCACCATCAAGATGCAGTCGGTCCAGAACGAGGACATGGACGGCAAGCTGCAGACCGCGCTGAACGCCGGCGATCCGCCGGACATCTTCCTCCAGCGCGGCGGCGGCAAGATGACGGCGATGGTCAACGCGGGTCAGCTCAAGGACCTGACCGGCAAGATCACCGGCGAGGCGAAGCAGAACATCTCGGAGGGCTCGTTCAAGGCGGAGACGTACCAGGACAAGGTCTGGGCGATGCCGCTGTCGGTGCTCCCCGGCGGCATCTTCTACAGCAAGGACCTGTACTCGAAGGCCGGCGTCACGGCCACCCCGACGACCGTCGACGAGCTCGAGGCCGCCAACGCCAAGCTCAAGGCGAGCGGCGTCGCGCCCCTCGCCCTCGGCGCGAAGGACGCGTGGCCCGCAGCCCACTGGTTCTACTGGTTCTCGATCCGCGAGTGCGCGCCGTCCACGATGGAGAAGACGGGCGACTCCAAGGACTTCTCCGACCCGTGCTGGCTCAAGGCGGCCGAGGACCTGAACGACTTCGCCAAGACCAAGCCGTTCAACGACGGCTTCCTCACCACGTCCGCGCAGCAGGGCGCCGGCAGTTCGGCCGGCCTCGTCGCCAACCACAAGGCCGGCGGCGAGCTGATGGGCGCCTGGGACCCGGGCGTGATCGCCTCCCTCACCCCCGACCAGAAGCCGCTGCCGGACCTGGCCTGGTACCCCTTCCCCGAGGTCTCGGGCGGTAAGGGCGAGCCCGGCTCGATGATGGGCGGCGTGGACGGCTACTCGTGCTCGGCGAAGGCACCCAAGGAGTGCGTCGACTTCCTCAACTTCATCGGGTCGAACGACCAGCAGGTCGCGTACTACAAGGCATTCGCGTCGCCTCCCGTCAACACCGAGGCCCAGAAGTCGGTGACCGAGGACTACCTCAAGCAGATCCTGGAGGCCTACAACAAGGCGCCGTACGTGTCGCAGTGGCTGGACACGGTGCTGGGTCAGAACGTCGGAAACGCGCTGAACGTGGCGGTCGTGGACATGCTGGCGGGCAAGAGCACGCCCAAGCAGCTGATCGCCTCGGCGAACCAGGCCGGCGCGAAGGGGTAAGGATCACCGGATGAGCATCCGCGAGAACTCGGCGACCACCGATCGGTCGCAGACAGAGCTCTCGCAGCACGACGGGGGCGGCGTCATGCCGCCCCCGTCACCGCTGCGACGGCGACGACGCGGCATCGGCTGGGGCGGGCGATTCGAGATCCTCCTCCTGGTCGGGCCTGCGGTCATCTTCTTCCTCGGCTTCGTCATCTTCCCCGTGGTGATGGCGGCCTACTACGGCTTCTTCAACTGGCAGGGGTACGGACCGGCCACCGACTTCGTCGGGCTCAAGAACTACGTCGTCATCCTCACCGACCCCGCCTTCCAGGAGGCGCTCTGGCACAACGGCGTCATCGTCGTGATGGGTCTCATCCTGCAGGGTCCGGTGGCGATCGGGCTCGCCCTGCTCCTCAACCGGCGGATGCGCGGGCAGTCGGTCATCCGCGTCCTCATCTTCATCCCTTACGTCATCTCCGAGGTCGTCGTCGGCACCGGCCTCAGCCTGATGCTGCAGACCAACGGCGCCCTCAACGGCCTGCTGCACAACATCGGGCTGGGCTGGCTCGCGCACGACTGGCTCGCCGATCCGAACATCGCCATCTGGACGCTGCTGGCGATCCTCACCTGGAAGTACGTCGGCTTCGCCGTCATCCTCTTCCTCGCCGGGCTCCAGGGCATCCCGGAGGAGCTCTACGAGGCCGCGGCCCTCGACGGCGCGTCGTACTGGCAGATCCAGCGCCGCATCGCGCTGCCGCTGCTCGGACCCACGCTGCGCATCTGGGCGTTCCTGTCGATCATCGGCGCTCTGCAGCTGTTCGACCTCGTCTACATCATCTGGGGTCAGTACATCGCCTCCACGGCCGGCACCTCGACGATGGTGACGTACATGGTCGCCAACGGCCGCAACGCCGGCAACTTCGGCTACGGCAACGCCGTCGCAGTCGTGCTCTTCCTCATCTCGCTCATCGTCGCCCTGATCTATCAGCGCTTCGTCCTGCGCCGGGACACCGAAGGCGCACTCACCGAAAGGCCGGCCAAATGACCGCCGCCATCACCGTCCCGCGCGGCGCACGCCAGCGCCTGAACTGGGGCAATCCGGCCGTCTACCTCATCGCGGCGGTCGTCATCATCGCGATGCTGGCGCCGATCCTGTTCATCATCATCGGCGGCTTCCGCACGAACTCGCAGATCACGGTCGACCCGTCGGGCTGGCCGAACCCCTGGCACTTCGAGAACTACGCCGGCGTCCTCACGGGCTCGACGTTCTGGACCGAGGTCATCAACTCGACCATCGCCGCCGTCTCGACGACCGTCGGGGTGGTCGTGCTGGGCCTCATGGCCAGCTACGTCCTCGCCCGCTATCGCTTCCGCGGGCGCGGCGCGCTGTACGCGCTGTTCGCGGCGGGGCTGATGTTCCCGCTGACCGTCGCCATCACGCCGCTGTACATCGTGGTGCGGTCGCTCGGCCTGATGAACAGCCTGACCGGCGTCATCCTCCCGCAGATCGCGTTCGCCCTGCCGACGACGATCATCATCCTGGTGCCGTTCCTCCGCGCCATCCCGGAGGAGATCCAGGAGGCGGCGTTCATCGACGGATGCAGCCGCCTCGGCTTCTTCTGGCGGATGGTGCTCCCGCTGTCGCTTCCCGGCGTCATCACGGTCGGCATCCTGGCGTTCATCGGCAGCTGGAACAGCTACCTGCTCCCGCTGTACATCCTCAACGACCAGGCATCCTTCACCCTCCCGCTGGGGGTGCAGGCCTTCTCGTCGCAGTATTCCGTCGACACCGCGAAGGTGCTGGCCTTCACATCGCTGTCCATGATCCCCGCGCTGGTGTTCTTCAGCATCTTCGAGCGTCGCATCGTCGGCGGCCTCACGGGAGCGGTGAAGGGATGAGCGCCGGCGAGACGCACTCGACGAGAGTGGCGGACCTCGTCGAGCGGATGTCGCTGGACGAGAAGCTCGCCCAGCTCGTCGGCTACTGGGTCGACCAGGGCGATGAGATCGTCGCGCCGATGGCGGGCGAGATGGCCTCCGGGACCAGCTACGAGGACGCGACCGTGCACGGCATCGGCCACCTCACGCGCGTGTACGGCACGCGTCCGGTGGATCCCGTCGAGCGCGCCGCGTGGCTCTGGGGCGAGCAGCGCCGGCTGCGCGCGCAGACCCGGCTGGGCATCCCGGCCCTCGTGCACGAGGAGTGCCTCACCGGACTGGCAGCGTGGAAGGCCGCCACCTTCCCCACGCCGCTCGCGTGGGGAGCGGCGTTCGATCCCGAGCTGGTCGAGGAGACCGGACGCCTCATCGGCGAGTCCATGCGGCAGCTCGGGATCCACCAGGGCCTTGCGCCCGTGCTCGACGTCATCCGCGACCCGCGCTGGGGACGCGTCGACGAGTGCATCTCGGAAGACCCCTACGTCGTCGGGACGATCGGCACCGCCTACGTGCGCGGGCTGCAGGATGCCGGCGTGCACGCGACCCTGAAGCACTTCGTCGGGTACTCGGCGTCGCAGGGCGGCCGCAACCATGCGCCCGTGCAGGCGGGGTCGCGCGAGATCCAGGACGTGCTGCTCCCGCCGTTCGAGATGGCCGTGCGCGACGGAGGCGTGCGATCTGTCATGAACTCCTACTCGGCGATCGACGGGGTCCCCGTCGCCGCCTCGCCGGAGTACCTGACCCGCGTCCTGCGCGAGGACTGGGGCTTCGACGGCGTCGTCGTCTCGGACTACTTCTCGGTCGCCTTCCTGCACACCATGCACCGGGTGGCGGCCGACCTCGGCGAGGCGGCCGTGCTCGCCCTCGGCGCCGGCATCGACGTCGAGCTGCCGTCCGCCGACGCGTTCGCCGGCCCGCTGGCCGAGGCCGTGCGGACGGGGCGCGTCGACGTGGGGCTCGTCGACGCCGCCGTCCGTCGCGTGCTGACCCAGAAGGAGGAGCTCGGTCTGCTGGACGAGACGTTCGACGCGCCGCCCACGCAGATCGACCTCGACACCCCGGCGCACCGCGATGCGGCGCGCCGGCTCGCCGAGGAGTCGGTCGTGCTCCTCACCAACTCGGGCGTGCTCCCGCTGGACGTCGCCCGGACGCACCGCGTCGCGGTGATCGGCCCCAACGCGGACGCCGCGGCCGCGCTCATGGGCTGCTACTCGTTCGCGAACCACGTGCTCGCCCATCACCCGGGGGTCCCCTACGGCTTCGAGATCCCCGCCGTCCTCGACGCACTCCGCGACGAGCTGCCGGACGCGTCGCTCACGTTCGAGCGGGGCGTCGACGTGGAGGGCGACGACGCGTCGGGGATCGAGGCGGCCGTGGCGTCCGCGCGGAACGCGGACGTGGCGATCGTCGTCGTCGGCGACCGGGCCGGCCTCTTCGGCCGCGGCACCGTGGGGGAGGGAAACGACGTCGACGACCTCGAGCTCCCGGGTCTGCAGCGCCGCCTCGTCGAAGCCGTCGTGGCGACGGGGACGCCGGTCGTGACCGTCGTGATCTCCGGCCGTCCGTACGCGCTCGGCTGGGCGGTCGACGAAGTGTCGGCACCCGCCGCGTTGGTGCAGGCCTTCTTCCCGGGCGAGGAGGGCGGATCGGCGATCGCGGGCATCCTGTCGGGTCGCGTGACGCCGTCGGGGCGACTGCCTGTCTCGCTTCCCCGCTCGGTCGGTGCGCAGCCCTACTCCTACCTGCACACGCTGCTCGCGGGGCCGACCGAGATCACGAGCGCCGATCCGACGCCCCCGCTGGCGTTCGGACACGGCCTCACCTACACGTCGTTCGAACGGACCGGGCTCTCGGCCGACGCGGAGGTCGTGGCCGGCGGCACGTTCGCCGCCAGCGTGCGGGTCCGCAACACCGGGACGCGCACCGCGACCGACGTCGTCCAGCTGTACGCCCACGACACGTACGCCTCGGTGAACCGCCCGGTCGCGCAGCTCATGGGGTACGCGCGCGTCACGCTCGCTCCCGGCGAGGAGGTCGCCGTGCGCTTCGACGTGCCCACCTCGCGCCTCGCGTTCACCGGCCAGGACGGCCGGCGGATCGTCGAACCCGGCGACATCGAGCTGTGGGTCGGTCCCTCGTGCGCGGACCGCGAGACGGAGACGTCGCTGCGCATCGGCGGCCCCGTCCACGCCCTGCGCGCCGAGGACGACCGACTCGTCGCCGTGGGCGTCTCGGCCGTCGTCGCCGGCTGAGCCCGGACGCCACCGAGGGGGCTGCGCGATCGCAGCCCCCTCGGTCCGTCCGGTGTCAGACCAGCGTGATCGCTGTCCACGACACCGGCGGAAGCGTCACCGTGACGACGCCGCCGTCCCGGTGCGCGGTGCGGTTCGCCTGCAGGCCGACCCGCTCGGGGTCCGCCAGGGTGTTCGCCGCGTGGATGTCGGCGTCGTGGAGCGTCTGGACGCTGCCGATCTCGACGGCGCCCAGCAGAGCGGCGTCGATCTCGACCGTCGCCTCCTCGTCCAGGCTCCGGTTCACGAGGAACACGGCGGTCGAGGAGGTCTCCGCGTCGTGGGTCGCGACGGCGTCGACCAGGGGGACGGAGCCGTACAGCGCGGTGTCGTAGGCCGGACCGTCCAGCTTCAGTTCGAGGGTCCGTCCCCGTGCCAGCGCGGACGTGACGGAGAAGGGGAAGAACGTCGTCTGCCGCCAGGCGGGACCGCCCGGCTCGGTCATGATCGGCGCGATGACGTTGACCAGCTGCGCCAGGCTCGCCGAGGTCACGCGGTCGGCGTGGCGCAGCAGCGAGATGAGCAGGCTTCCGACGACGACGCCGTCCAGCACCGAGTAGGAGTCCTCCAGCAGGCGGGGAGCGACCGGCCACGTCTCGATGTCGGTGATCTTCTCGACGTCGTGGTAGCGCGACTGGTACCAGACGTTCCACTCGTCGAAGGAGATCGAGATCGTCTTGTCGCTGCGGCGCAGCGCCTTCACGTGGTCGGCGGTCGCGACCACCGAGTCGATGAACCGGTCCATGTCGACGGCCGAGGCGAGGAAGCTCCCGAGGTCGCCGTCGTGCGGCTCGTAATAGGCGTGGCACGAGATGAAGTCGACCTCGTCGTACGTCTCCTGCAGGACCACGCGCTCCCACTCCCCGAACGTGGGCATCCCCGCGCCCGAGCTCCCGCACACGACCAGCTCGAGACCCGGGTCGATCTGACGCATCGCCCGCGCGGTCTTGCCCGCCAGCTGGGCGTAGTCCTGAGCTGTGCCGTGGCCGAGCTGCCAGGGCCCGTCCATCTCGTTGCCGAGGCACCACATCCGGATGTCGTGCGGCTCCGGCGTCCCGTTGGCCACGCGCTGGTCGGAGAGCATCGTCCCGGAACGGATGTTCGCGTACTCGAGGACGTCGAGGGCCGCCTCGACCCCGCGCGTCCCGAGGTTCACGGCGTACATGAGGTCGCTGCCGGCTTTGCGCAGCCAGACGGCGAACTCGTCGAGCCCGATCTCGTTGGTCTCGATGGAATGCCACGCGAGGTCGAGGCGGCGAGGGCGCTCCTCCCGCGGCCCCACGCCGTCCTCCCAGCGATAGCCCGACACGAAGTTCCCGCCGGGGTACCGGATCGTGGACACCCCGAGCTCCCGCACGAGCTCGATGACGTCCTGGCGGAAGCCGTCCTCATCGGCACGCGGGTGCCCGGGCTCGTAGATGCCGTCGTAGACGCACCGGCCGAGGTGCTCGACGAACGATCCGAACAGTCGCCGGTCGATCGGGCCGACGGCGAAGTGGGGGTCGATGGTGAGATGCGCGTGGATCATGGTCCTCATTTCGGGGGGAGAGGGGCGGGGTGAGGTCGACGGGTCATTTCAGGCTTCCGATGGCCAGTCCGCCCTGCCAATAGCGCTGCAGCGTGAGGAACGCGATGACGAGGGGGATGACCGAGACGAGAGAGCCCAGGATGATGATGCTCCATAGCGAGGTGCCACCGGCGTTGTTCGCCGAGGCGATTCCCTGCCACAGTCCGATCCCGACGGTGACGGGGAAGAGGCGGTTGTCGGACAGCATGGCCAGGGGCAGGAAGTAGTTGTTCCACGACGCGACCACCGACAGCAGCAGGACCGTCACGATCGCGGGCCGCATGAGCGGGACGGCGATCTGCACGAAGGCACGGAACTCCCCCGCCCCGTCGACCCGCGCCGCGTCGAGCAGCTCGTCGGGGACGGCGTCGCGTGCGTAGATGTTCATCAGGTACACGCCGAACGGATTGAGGAGCGTGGGGAGGATCACCGCCCAGATCGTGTTGGTGATCCCGAGCTGCGAGAACATGACGAACGTCGGGATCACGAGCGCCGTCGCGGGGACCATCACCGATCCGAGCAGGACCGCGAAGGAGAACCGACGGCCGGCGAAGCGGAACTTGGCGAAGCCGTACCCGGCGCTGACCGCGAGAAGGGTCGCACCGACCCCGCCGACGACGGCGTAGAGGGCCGAGTTGAGCAGCCAGCGCCCGTAGATGCCCCCGTCGAAGGTGAACAGCTGGATGAAGTTCCCCACGTAGTCGACGTCGTCGGCGAACCAGAGCGCGCTCCCCCCGCCGAACAGGCCCGCGGCATCCTTCGAGCTGTTCACGAACACCCACCAGAAGGGGATGAGGAAGTAGACGACGAGGAATCCGAGCAGGACCTGGAGGGGCAGATACTGCTTGCGGCGTGCGCGCCGGGCGGGGCCGGCCATGGTCGCGGCGGACATCACAGGAAGCTTCCTCTCTTGCGGGTGACGAACATGAAGATGTAGACGCAGATGAACACCACCGCGCCGAGCGCGAACGAGATCGCGGACCCGTAGTTGTAGTTCGCCAGCGCGAACGCCTGCTGATAGGCGTACATGTTCGGGGTGAAGTCGGGCCCGATCGTCCCCGCTGCCAGGTATCTCAGGATCTGTGGCTCGTTGAAGAACTGGAGTGTGCCGATCAGGGCGAAGACCAGGATCAGGACGAGGGCGGATGTGATGAGCGGCACCTTGATGCGCAGCGTGATCTGCCACTGGCTCGCGCCGTCGATGCGCGCGGCCTCGTACAGACTCGGATCGATCCCCTGGAGGGCCGCGTAGATGATGATCATGTAGTAGCCCGCCCACTGCCAGGTGACGATGTTCAGCAGGCCGAAGAAGATGAGGTTCTTGCTCAGGAAGTCCGGCGCGGTCTGACCGAACATCCCGAAGATCTCGGCGAGCGGGCCGAAGTTCTTGCTGTAGAGGAAGCCCCACATGAGCGCACCGATGACGGCCGGGATCGCATAGGGCAGGAAGATCATCAGCCGCGAGAACCTCGAGAACCACGTCGTCACCTGGTCGAGGATCAGTGCGACCGCGAGCGACACGATCATCTGGAGCGGGATCAGCACGAGGGAGAACAGGATCACGAACCACACACCGCTGAGGAAGCTCGGATCGCTGAACGCCTTGAGGTAGTTGCCGAAGAGCACGAACCGGGTGCCGCCGATCATCGACTTCTGGAACATGCTCAGGTAGAGCGCGTACAGCAGCGGCGCCACCAGCAGTGACAGGAAGACCACGGCGAACGGAGCGACGAACAGCCACCCGGTGACGCTGTGGCGCGAGGAATCGGCGCGACGCCGGGGGCGACGCTGCCGCACCTCCGGCAGGACGGGCGCGTCGGTCGACGCGGTGTGAACGGTCATGTGAAGCTCCTCGGACATGGGTGGACACCGGATGGTGGGCCGACCCGCCCGGAGCGGATCGGCCCACCGTCGTCAGGTCACTCGACGGTGAATCCCTGTTCCTTCGCGTACTTCACGATCTCGTCCTGGAGCTTGTCGGCCGCCTGGGACCCCGTCACCGATCCCTCGTTGATCGCCGACAGCTGCTTGGTGAACGCGTCGTAGTAGTACTGCCCGAACGGCGTGTACGTCATGCCGGCATAGGCCTTGGCCGCGGGGACGTAGACCTCCTTGTTCGCCTCCTGCCCATCGAAGAACGGGACCTTGTAGTCGACGAACTCGCTGGACCCGAGCGCCTTCTGGTTGAGCGGGAAGATCACCTGGTTCTTCCAGCCGTCGTTGAGGGATGCGTCATCGGCGTACACGCCGAACGCGACCTTCGCCGCGAGCTTCGGATCCTTCGCCTGGCTCGTCACCGAGAACGCGGAGCCGCCCCAGTTCACCGAGACGGGGTTCGCGCTGTCCCACTGCGGCAGCGGCGCGACCGCCCACACCTTCGCGTCGGCGCCTTCCCCGACGCCGGCGCCGGTGAGGTAGCCGGGCGCCCACGCGGCCGAGATGTACGTCGCGTAGTCGCCACCGATGACCCCGGAGATGTACTCGGGAGTGAACTGGTCCTGCTTGCCCACGAGCCCCTTCTTGGAGAGGTCGGCCCAGTAGTCGAGGACCTCCTTGGAGGCGTCGTCGTTGAGCTTGATCCCGATGGTGTCGGCCTTCTCGACCGGGTTGTAGGTGAAGGGCTTGGCGCCGTTCTGGTACAGGAGCGCCATGAAGACGGCGGGCACGTTCGCGCCGAGGTCGCCGAACAGCGGGCCGCCCGCATCCTTGACCTTCTGCGCCGCAGCCGCGTACTCGGCCCACGTCGTCGGAGGCGTGACGCCGTACTTCTGGAAGACGTCCTTGCGGTAGATCATGGCCATGGGGCCGCCGTCGACCGGGACGCCGTACACGGAATCGCCGACCGAGACGTCCTTCCATGCGCCTTCGCTGTAGTCGTCCTTGACGTCCTCGTAGCCGTATTTGCTGATGTCGACGAGGGCCTTCTGGACCTGGAACGTCGGGATGCGGTCGGCCTCGACCATCACGACGTCGGGGGCTCCCGAGCCGGCGGTGATGGCGGTCTGGAACTTGTCGTACTCGTCCCCGCCCTGGCCGACGTTCGTCCAGCAGATCTGGACGTCCTTGTGCTCGTTGTTGAAGTTGTCGACGACCTTCTGCATGTTCGGGTACCACGCCCACATGGTCACGACGGGAGCGCTCTTGTCGACGATCTTGTTCGTGCAGTTGGCGGCCTTGTTGCCGCCGCCTTCCCCTCCGCCGGCGCTGCAGGCGGTGAGGGAGCCGGCGAGGGCGATCGCGGCGACCGTGATCGCGATGAGTGGCTTGGTTTTCACTGGACGTTCCCTTTCGGATGCTGGACCTCGTTGTCGGTGCACCGCGCGCCGCCGGACGCGACCGCTCGGGCCTGGAGCCCCGCGGCGTGGTGCGGACGAGCACGATTTCAACGTTGTAGTGCAACGTTGTAATCGAGGATGGCAAGGGGGTACCGGACTGTCAAGAGGCGCCATCGACTTTTCACGCGCATCCTCGGACCGCTCAGCCGGTCCGGCCGGGCGGGGCCGTCCGCTGGCTAGACTTTCGGGATCGCCCGTGCGGCGCTGCGACCGGTGGGAGGAGTCGGGATGAGCTCGACCATGCACGACGTCGCACGGATCGCCGGGGTCTCGATCAAGACCGTCTCCAACGTCATCAACGACCATCCGCACGTCCGCCCCGCGACGCGCGATCGCGTGCTCGAGGCGATCGAACAGCTCGGGTACCGGCCGAACCTCTCCGCCCGCGGACTCCGCTCCGGGAAGACCGGCATCATCGGTCTGGCGGTGCCGGAACTGCGCGAGAACTACTTCGCCGAGCTCGCCGACGCCGTCATCCGCGTGGCGGAGACCCGCGGCCTCGGGGTGGTGGTCGAGCAGACGCGCGGAGACCGCGACACGGAGATCCAGACGATCTCGGGTGCGCGGCTGCGCTTCACCGACGGGATCCTGTTCAGCCCCGTCGGCCTCGCCCATCGGGATGCCGCACTGCTGGACGTGCCCTTCCCCCTCGTCCTCCTCGGCGAGCGCATCTTCGACGGCCCCACCGATCACATCACGATGCCCAACATCGAATCCGCGGCGGCGGCGGTCGAACACCTCATATCGACGGGGCGGCGACGGATCGCGGTCGTGGGCGCGGAGGACGGCGACGACGAGGGGGAGGCGAGCTCCGCGATCCTCCGTCTGCGCGGCTACCGTCGCGCGCTCGAGGACGCCGGCATCCCCTTCGATCCCGCCCTCGTCCGCCGGACCTCGCACTGGACCCGCCGAGGGGGCATGGATGCGATGCGCGAGCTCATCGCCGAGGGGCACGACTTCGACGGCGTGTTCGCGCTCAACGACGCGCTGGGCCTCGGCGTGCTGCGCGCCCTGCAGGACGCCGGCCGTCGCGTGCCCGAGGATGTCGCGGTGATCGGGTTCGACAACATCGACGAGGGACAGTACGCCGTGCCGTCGCTGTCGACCGTCGATCCCGGTCGCGACGAGATCGCGGCCCGCGCGGTGGACCTCCTGGTCGAGCGGATCGACGAGAAGGGACCGCGGCGCCCGCCGCGCACGATCACGTCGGGGTTCCGGATCATCGTGCGGGAATCCACCGGCGGGGAAAGCTCATGAATCCTCTCGCCGCATGGCACGTCTACCTCGGTGCAACGGTCGTCGGTGTGACCGCATTTATCGCCTCGGTCGTCATCGTCTGGCGGAATCGTTTGCAAGAGGCGAGCACGTAGCCTCGATCCCCATGGTCTGGTGGCCCCTGACGCCCGGAGTCGCCGAGGTGCCCCGCCCGCTCCGACTCCGGGCGCATCCGCGCCGTCGGGCGGCGAGCCGACGCTCGCACGGGCGGGCCGGCGTCACAAGAGATGTGGCAGCCATGGGCACCCGACCCTTCAGTCGGAGGACTCGCCGGGGAACGACGGGTTCCCGGGGCCGTGGAGGCGGCCGGTCAGGGGATCCACCCAGTTGCCGGAACCGGTGGTGCGGTGCCAGCGCTTGTGGAACGCGAGATCGGTGCCGTCGGCGTCGACGACGGCCGCACCGCACAGATCGCAGATGCGCAGGATGACGATGTCGCCGTCCGCTGTCGTGACCGAGACCGCCCCCGCGGGGAAAGCGACGCCCATCATGCCCCTCCTCACGCTGCAACCGGCCGTCGCGGCACGGTCCGCGACTGCCATCAGGCTATCGCGGAGGGAGCAGCCGGCTCAGGACGCGGCGCCGCGGGCCACCGCATCCCGCGCCAGGATGAGGTAGACGCTCGCCGTCCACGTGTAGGCACGGTCCCGAAGGCCCTCGCCCGTCAGCGCGTCGAAGTTCTCCGCGAACCCCGACCGTTCGCACAGGGCGCGGAAGCGCGCGCTGACGGTGTCGGCGATGTCGGCGAAGCCGGCGCTGCGCAGTCCATCCTCGATGAGGAGCGTCGACGGCGCCCAGATCGGCCCGCGCCAATATCCGTCGCCGTCATACTCCGGCGTGTCCGGCGGCTGCGTCGCGAGTCCCCACGGCGTGAGGTGCGCGGCGACCTTGTCCGCGAGCCGCGCCCTGACCTCCGCCGGGAACCGGTGGGCAGCGAGGACGGGCAGCGCCGTCAGCAGACTCGTTCGTGAGCTGCGCTCCCCCGACGACGCCCCGACCGCGAAGAATCCGTCGCCGTCGTGAAGACGGGACAGCAGCGCCGCCTGGACGCGGTCGCGCTCGGAATACCAGAAGGTGGCCTCGGCGATGCCGAGCTCGTGCGCGAGCACACCGAGCTGATCGAGTTGGAGGACGAGGAAGGCCGCGAGGTCCGGGGATTCGACGACCCGGTCGCGGTCGAACACCGTGGCGTTGTCCCAGCCGCTGTCGTTTCCGTGCTGGTAGTGCGGCAGGTCGCTCCCCGGCGGCGTCCGTCGATCCAGCCAGAAGCGCGACCACGCAGCCAGGCGACCGTACACCTCCGTCAGCTCGGCGCGGGTCAGCTCGCGGCCGAGCTCTCGCCGGAGCCGCGCGAACGTCCAGCCGTGGATCGGCGGCTTGACGAAGTTGCGCAGGATCTCGGAGTGGGCGATCGAATCGGGCAGTGCTCCGCCCGCATCCTGATGATCGAACGGCGCGAGGAACTGGTCGAGCGCCTCGTCCGGCAGCCCGGGTGCCAGAGCGAGCGCGTTGAAGCAGTGGTCCCAGCTCCACACCTTGTCCATCCAGTTCTTCGACATCAGGACGGACGCGCGCGCGAGGAACCCGTCCGGACGGACGGTGGCCGACCACAGCAGGTAGACGGCGAGCGCGGCGGCCGGGGTTCCGGCCGACCGCCACGGAGCCACCGCCTCGAGGTGGGCGGCGAACTCCGCCCGGACGCGGTCCACCGCATCGTCGAACGAGCCCTCGGCGCGGGCCGGCTCGGTCCCCTCCTCGGCCTCCTCGATGAGGAGCTCCCACTCGTCCCCTCCCGCCTCGACGAATCGTCCGTGGGCGCCGAGCGCACCGGCGCCCTCTGCGTGGATCGATCCGGAGAGGGAGGTGACGCGGTAGCGCAGGCCGGTCTCGTACGAGGTGAACACGTATGTGCCGTCCATCGGGTCGGCGTAGAGGTACGCGCCAGTGAACGGCGTCAGCTCGCCCGCGGCGTCCTCGATCCGCATCCCCACCCCGCGGCCACGCAGGCGGATCACCTCGTCGCCGGCGAATACGGCCTCCACGACGCCGTCCTCGCACGTCCACGTCAGCACCGCGGGGTCGGCCGTGACCCGCGAGCCCCGGTTCGTGCCGCCGAGTCGGGGGACGAGGGCGAGCACGGCGTGCATGCCCGTGCGGTGCGACACGAGGTGCACGTCCGCCGCCGTGTGGTGCAGACCCACCACCGGGGACAGGTCGATCCACGCACCCCGTCGGCTGAACGGGATCTCGCGCACGTCGAACGAGGGCAGAGGCGTATCCATGGGTCAGTCCTTCACCGCGCCGGCGGTGACTCCCGCGGCGACGTAGCGCTGAGCGACGACGAGCAGGATCGCCGTCGGGATGGAGGCCACCACCGCGGTGGCCATGATGGCGTTCCAGTCCTGGGTGTTGTTGCCGATGTAGCGGTAGATGCCGATCGTGATCGGCTGCCAGTCACCGCCGCGGTTGATCGTGGAGGCGAAGATGAAGTCCGACCACGCCCACAGGAACGCGAACAGCGACACCGTCACGATCGAGTTCCGGCTGACCGGCAGCACGATGGAGCGGAAGGTGCGCCACGTGCCGGCGCCGTCGATCTTCGCCGCCGACATGAGCTCGTCCGGGATGCCCCCCATGAACGCGGTGAAGATGAGCACGCCGAACGGGACGGCGAGGGTGGAGTCGGCGAGGATCATGCCGGGGATGGTGTTCAGGATGCCCCAGTTGTAGAAGATCAGGTAGAACCCCATCGCCATGATGATGCTCGGGATCATCTGGGCGATCAGCAGCACGAAGTTCAGGGCGGTCCGTCCGCGAGGTCGCAGCTTCGCCAGCGCGAACGCGGCGGGCGCGGCCAGGACGAGCGTCAGCACGACGGTGCCGAGCCCCACCACGAGGCTCGTCAGCAGGTAGGGCAGCTGATCGCTCAGCACCCGCTCGTACCCGGCGAACGTCGGATTGAGGGGGAAGAGGTCGGGCGGATCGTGGCGCAGCCGATCCGGCTGCGTCAGCGAGACGTTGATCATCCAGTAGAGGGGGAACAGCATGATCGCCGTGAGGATGACGCCGATGACGGTGTCGACCGCTCTGCGCTTCATGACCGCTCCGCCCTTCGCTGCGCCCGGATGTAGATGATCCCGAAGACGAAGGCGACCACGATGAGGATGTTGCCTACTGCCGCCGCCGGGCTCAGCTGCGGGGATTCGCCGCCGAAGCCGAGCCGGTACGACCAGATCGCGAGCGTCGTCGACGAGTCGCCCGGGCCCCCGCGGGTCATGATCCAGATGATGTCGAAGACCTTCAGGGTGTAGACGAGCCCGAGCAGGAGCGTGATGGCGGACACGGGCCGCAGCAGCGGAAACGTGATCCGCCAGAAGATCTGCCACGCGTTCGCCCCGTCGAGGGCCGCAGCCTCGTACAGGTCGCCGGAGATGTTCTGCAGTCCGCTGTAGAGGATGACGAGGTTGAACGGGATGCCGATCCAGATGTTGGCGATGAGGACGGAGACGAGGGACCACTGCGGGGAGGTGAGCCAGTTGATCTGGTGGCCGCCGACCGCCTCGATCGCCGCGTTGACGACGCCCGACTCGCTGTTGAGCATCCAGGCCCACACCGACGCGGACACCAGGAGCGGGAGGAGCCACGGCACGAGGAACAGCGCGCGCAGCGTGGTCGCCAGCGGGAAGCGACGGAAGAAGAACACCGCGAGGGCGAGTCCGAGCGTGAACTGCACGAGGATCGACCCGAACGTGAAGACCGCCGTGTTGAGCACCGCCGGCCAGAACGTGGAGCTGCGTACGACCTCGACGTAGTTCTCGAACCACACCCACGGCGCCGACCCGTCGATGAACGAACGCAGCGTGTAGTCGCGGAAGCTGAGGTCGAGGTTGCGCAGCAGCGGGTACGCGTAGAAGACGAGCAGATAGACGACCACCGGCGCGAGGAACGCCCACGCCGCCAGCTGCGCGCGGACCCGCTGTCTCCGGCGGGATGCACCCGTCGCGGGGGCGACTCCGGATTCCGGAGCCGCCCCCTTCCGGCGGTCGGCCGCGCTCACCCTCGACTCGAGCCTCGTCGCAGACATCCGATGGGGTTTCCTCTCAGGTTCGCGCGGTCGGCCGCGCGGGGTGGGACTACTTGCTCAGCGCGGCCTGCGCGTCGGTCTGCGCCTTCTTCAGCGCATCCGTCGGCGTCGAGGCGCCGCTCAGGGCGTTCTGCACCGCGGTGTAGAGCTGCTCCGAGATGGTGCCGTACTTGATGCCGAGGTTGTCCGCCGTGCGGGGCTTGGCTGCCGCGACTGCCGTGACCCAGAACTGCAGCGTCGGGTCCTCCTTCAGCTGCGCGTCCTGACCCGCCTTGGTGGGGGCGATGTAGCCGAGCGCATTGGCGCCGGCGTCACCCTTCGTGAGGCACTTCACGATCTTGACCGAGGTCGCGTAGCGCGCGGTGTCCTTCTGCACCGGGATGGTGATGAACTCGCCGCCCGTCGGCGCGGGTGCGGCCGACCCGTCCGGCCCGAACAGCTGGAGGACCTTGTATCCCGCCTTGTCGGCGTCGCCCTTGAACCACGATCCGTTCTCGGCGAAGGCGAACTGCCCCGTCTTGAACTCGTCCCAGCTCGTGCCCTGCGTGTTCTGCAGGACCGAGTTGGGCGCGAGGCCCTGCTTGACCCAGTCGGTCCAGAGCGTGAGGGCCTGGACCGCCTTGTCCGAGTCGAGCTTCGTCAGGTCGGCGCCCGCCCCCCAGAACCAGGGGAGGAACTGGAACGAGCCCTCCTCGGTGCCGACGGCCGAGAACGTGATGCCCTTCTTCCCCGCGGCCACGACCTTCTTCAGCGCGGCGGTGAGCGAGTCCCAGTCCTTGACGGACGAGATGTCGACGCCGGCCGCGCTGAGCACGGTCGGGTTGTAGTAGAGACCGAGCGTGTTCGCGCCGACCGGCACCCCGTAGGTCTTGCCGTCGATCTGACCGGCCGTGAGGATGTTCGCCTGGATGTCCGAGACGTCGAGGCCGTTCTCCTTCGTGGTGGTCAGCAGGCCCGCGTCGGCGAGGGTCGAGACCTTGGGGTTGTCGACCATCGCGATGTCGGGGAGATTGGGGGCCGCGGTGGTCAGATCCTTGACGGTGTCGCCGGTGTTGCCGGCGTTGCGCTTGATCGTGATGCCGAGGTCCGATGCGCAGGCGTCGATGGCCTTCGCCCACGTCGACGTCGCGTCGCGATCCGGGTACGGGTCCCACAGCGTGTACGTGCCACCTCCGCTGCCGTTGCTGCTGGACGTGCCGCCGCCGGATCCGGAGCAGCCGGTCAGGACGACCGCTGTCACCCCGAGAGCGGCGAGCGCCGCACCGGCGATGCGGGCTTTGCGTGTCGATTCCACGATGTTCCTCTCTGAATGTGTGGTGTGTGATTGTCAGGCGGAGTGCCTACTGTCGAACCGGTTCGATACTTGTGACGGCGCTGTCCGCCGGCGAGTGTCGGCGGTCAGCGGGTGCTGCCTCGATCCGTCAGTTCCGGTGCGATGAAACGCACGACCGGGGCGCCTGCGCGCTCCGGGTCCTGCATCCTCCGCACGAGCGCCTGGACCGCGGCGCGGCCCAGCTTGTCCGGCGACGTCTCGATGGCCGTGTAGGGCAGCGAGAACAGCCGACCGAAGTCTTCGGAGTAGATCCCGACGACCGACAGGTCGTCCGGCACACGGACGTTCCGGGCGTTGAGCACGGACGGGAGCCCGGCGATCACGGCGTCGTTGTGCACGATGACGGCCGTGGTGGACGGACGCTCGTCGAGGATCGCGTTGAGGGACTGCGTGATGGCGGGCTGCTCCGTCTCGCCCCAGTAGGGGTAGATGCGCAGGCCGTACCGGGCGGCGCGCTCCATCGCCGCGTCGCGGAAGCGCCAGGCATAGGCGCCGCCGCGGGTGATGACGTGCTCGTTCGGCGAGATCAGGACGATCTCCCGGTGACCGCGATCGTGGAGGTGGTCGACCAGCATGCGGGCCGCCTCGCCGAAGTCGAGGTCGAACACGTCGAGCCCGTCGGTGTCCTTCGGCAGTCCGACGAGAGCACCCGGCTGACGGGCTGCGCGCAGCGGGGCGACGCGCGGGTCGTCGTGGGCCACGTTGAGCAGCACGACACCGTCGACCATGTCGGACTCGGTGATCCTTCGGAGGGCGTGCGGGCCGTCGTCCTCGGTGACCATCAGCACGTCGTACCCCTCCTCGCGCGCCGCGTCCGAGATGGGGAGGACGTACTGGAGCATGGCCGGCGAGAACTCGTCGTGGAAGAACTGGACCAGAAGGCCGATGACCATCGTCTGCGACGTGGCGAGGGCGCGCGCGCCGGCGTTCGGCGTGAAGTCGAGCTCACGGATCGCCCGCTCGATGCGCTCCCGCGTGTCCTGCGAGATCGCACGCTTGCCGGACAGCGCATACGAGACGGTGCTGCGGGACACACCCGCCACTCTCGCCACATCGCCGATCGTCGCCACGCCGGTCTCCTTCGAACTGCGTCTTCGAACCGCTTCGACCATCTTGGTGCCGATCGAGCGGTTCCCGATCATCGAACGTCGTCGAACTCGGGTGTCGGACGTCGAATCTGTCGAACGTCGAGACGCGGACGCCTCGACATGCCGTTCACGGTAGTCGAACCGGTTCGACTACGCAAGACGTCATTTTCGCCGCTGATTCGGCGCGTCACGTCATCTACATCGACACACCCTAGGGTTCGAACCGGTTCGACATTTTCCCTTGACCCGCCCGCAAGCGCCCTGTTACGGTGCTCCCGCGAGCACTCCTCGACCCCCTGCGTTCACGATGGACCCCAGATCATCCGTCGCAAGCGAACCGGTTCGATAGTGTCTGCAACCGCCGATGTCCCCAGAGGCGGAGCACTCAGGCCGCAACGAAGGGCCGACGAGCGCCTCCTCCCCGTCGCTGTCGACGGATGACAATCCCCACGCTGGAATCGGAGTCGAATCTCATGTCAAAGAAGACCGGATCCGCGGAGCACGCGCGCTCTCGGCGCGCCTCTGCCCCGCCGCACACCCCCGGAGCGCCGATGCGCGCGGCGCGCAGGGCCGCCGCCGTCGTCGCCGCATCCGGGCTCGTCGTCGCGGGCGTCGCGGCCGTCGCCGCACCCGCGAGCGCCGCCGCACCCGCGGCCAACACCATCGTCGTGCACGCCGACCAGCCGTTCCGGCCGGTGACCCACGTGGCGACCGGATCGCTCTACGGTCTGGCGAACGCCACCACCCCGTCGGATGCGCTCGTCCAGGCGATCAAGCCGAACACGTTCGTCATGATGCCGATCGGCGGACACCAGCAGGGCAGCGGCGACATCGGCAAGACATGGCAGAAGGCCGCCGCGGCCGGGGCCAAGGTCGTCGACCGACTCTCCGACTACTACGCGGGCTGGCCGTACCAGTTCAGCTGGTCGACCTGGGACCAGGTCGTCACGCAGCAGATCCAGCAGGTCCAGGCATCCGGCATGACGAATCTCGCGGCCTACGCGCCCTGGAACGAGTCCGACAACACCTGGCTCGCGTCCAACGGCACGTTCGAGGACTTCTGGACGCACACGTACCGCCTCATCCGCAGCCTCGACCCGACGACCCCGATCCAGGGGCCGAGCTTCTCGGACAACATCAACGACATGCAGAACTTCCTGCAGAACGCGGTCGCGACCGACACCGTGCCGGATGTCCTCGCGTGGCACGAGCTGATCCGCTCCTCGAAGATCGCCGACGACGTCGCCAAGGTCGAGGCGATGGAGGACGCGCTCGGGATCGCACGCCGGCCCATCGACATCGAGGAGTACGCGGCGCCCGCCGAGGTCGGGATCCCGGGAGACCTCATCGGATACATCGCCAAGTTCGAGCGCCTGGGCATCCGCAACGCCGAGCTCGCGTTCTGGAACCAGTCCGGCGCGCTCGGCGACCTGCTCACCGGTCAGGGCGGCAGCCCGAACGGCGCGTACTGGATGTACACGTGGTACGCGGGCATGAGCGGAGACATGGTCACCACCACGCCTCCCGGCAACAACGACTTCGACGCCGCGGCATCCGTGACTGCCGACAAGAAGGAGGTCGACGTCATCACGGGCGGGACGAGCGGTCCCGCGTCCGTTCAGGTCGCGGGCCTCGACAAGCTCGCGGTGGGATCGAAGGTCGACGTCAAGGTCGAATTCACCCCGGCCTACGGTCGCACCGTGGCCGTGGCGGGACCGACGACCATCTCCGACACCACGTACCAGGTCGGCGATGACGGGTCGATCACTGTGCCGATCGTGATGAACCCCGCGTACGGCTACCACGTCGTCGTCACTCCGGCCTCCACGTCCGCGAGCTCGCTCGCCGGCACCTACACGATCGCGAACCTGAACAGCGGACTGTCGCTCACCGCGGGTGACGCCGTCAGCCAGGCGTCGCTGCCGACAGGCGGCAGCACCGCTCGGACGTGGAAGCTCGTCGCTGCGGGCAACGGCCTCTACAAGATCGTGAGCGCGGTCGACGGGCGGGTCCTCGGCATCCCGAGCGGTGCCGCGGCCAACGGCTCCGCACCCGCCCTCGCCGCCGATACGAGCGCCGACGGGCAGCTCTGGCAGCTCGTGCCGGACGGCAAGGGGCACTACCGGCTCGCGAACTTCGGCTCGGGGCTCGTGCTCGGCGTCGACGGCATGAGCAAGGCCGACGGTGCGCCGGTCGTGCAGTGGACCGACGGCTCGGTCACATCGGGCTGCACCGCCACCGGCGCGCGGCAGCCTGGCAAGATCGGCACGGCGCTGTCGTTCTGCAACAGCACCGCCTACGCCACGCTCCCCACGGGGGCGGTCAGCAGCCTGACCGGCGACTACACGGTGTCGGTCTGGGTGAACCCGGCGAGCAACGCCGCGTGGCAGCGTGTGTTCGACATCGGCAGCAGCAGCAGCGCCAGCATGTTCCTCACCGTGAACGACGGGAACGAGCTCCGCTACGCCATCACCACCAGCGGGGCCGGCGGGGAGCAGCGGCTCAACAGCAGCAGCCCCAAGACGCTGCCGTTGAACCAGTGGTCGCTCGTGACGGTCACCGTCGCCGGCACCACCGGGACGATGTACGTCAACGGGCAGGTCGTGGCCACGAACGCCGCGATGACCGTGCACCCCTCGGCCTTCGGGCAGAGCACGCGCAACTACCTGGGCAAGTCGCAGTACAGCGATCCCGCGCTGAACGGCGCCGTGGATGATTTCAACATCTACAACCGCGCGCTGAGCGCGGCGGAGGTCGCGACACTGGCGAGCGGTCAGGCCGGCGCGGGCAACGTCGTGCACTACGCGTTCGACGAGGCCGGCGGCACGACGCTCGTCGACTCCTCGGGCGCGGGCCGCACAGGCGCCGTCGTGGCGGGCTCCGGCTCGACGAGCACGACCACGGCGACCGACGCGGCGACGGCCGACCACTTCTGGTCGCTGACCGCTGTGGCCGCCCCGCAGGCACCGTCGGGTGTCTCCGCCACGGCGACGGCGTCGGCCGTGACCGTCTCGTGGTCGGCCCCCGCCGACGACGGCGGCTCGCCGGTCACCGGCTACCGCGTGTACCGGGACGGCGTGACCGACCCGGTCGCGACCGTGGGCGCGGACACGACGTCGGCGACCATCACCGGCGTGTGGCCGGGCGACACCGCCGCCTTCACGGTGACGGCGCTCAACCCCGCAGGCGAGAGCGACCATTCCGCCGCCACGGCGGTGACGGTTCCGGATGGTGCGGCCTCGGCGCCGGGTCAGGGGGTGCTGTCGAATGACAACGGGTGGGACACCGGCCTGCAGGACGGGTCGTACAACGTGGTGATGAACTTGTGGTGGGGGGAGAACGGGTCCATCTACCGGCTGTACGAGAACGGGACGCTGATCGCGACGAAGCAGCTCACGTTCGGTGGAGTCGGCGCGCAGTCCCTGTCGATTCCCGTGACGGGGAAGAAGAACGGGACGTACGTGTACACCGGTCAGCTGATCAACAGCAAGGGCACGACCGCGACGACCTCCACCACGGTGAAGGTCACGCAGGCGAACCCGGGCACCCCGGTGCTCAGCAACGACGACTGGGACGGCGACGGCACGTACACGGTGACGGCGAACATGTGGTGGGGCACGAACGCGACCTCGTACACGTTCTACGAGAACGGTGTGGCCGTCGGGCAGGGCACCCTCGCCGACAAGACGCCGAACGCGCAGGTCGCCACCCTTCCGGTGACAGGCAAGGCTGTGGGGACGTACACCTACCGGGTGGACTTCACCAACGCGGCCGGCACCACCTCCGGCACCACCATGACGGTCAAGGTCACCAAGTGACCTGACCCGGCCCGACACGAGGGGCGGGATGCGGCCACCACCGCATCCCGCCCCTCCTTGTTCGGACCTGGCTCGCCGCGGCGCTCAGTCGACTGACCGGCTCCGCTGATCGAGACCGGCGGCCCCGTACGGCCACGGCGTGGGTCGGGGATCACTCGCCGCGTCGAGCGCGGCGAGGTCTTGTGCGGTGAGCTGCACGTCGACGCTCGCGAGGTTGTCGGCCAGCTGTGCCGCGGTGCGGGCGCCGACGATCGTCGAACTCACTCCCGCGCGCGTGCCGAGCCACGCCAGCGCGATCCTCGACATGGGGACGCCGTGCTCGTCTGCGACCACGGCGAGCGCCTCCAGGACACGCCAGGTACGCGGTTCGGAGCCGCGGAGGTCGTAGGCCTCGACACCGCGCTCAGGATCCTCGCCGAGCCGTGTCGCCCCCTCCGGGCGACGATCCTTGCGGTACTTGCCGGTGAGCCACCCGCCCGCGAGCGGGGACCAGGGCAGCACACCGAGTCCGTTCGCGACGCAGGCCGGGATGATCTCCCACTCCACTTCGCGGGCGAGGAGGTTGTACTGCGGCTGCATCGACACGAGCGGCAGCCGCGCCGGGGCGGACGCTGCGGTCTGGGCGATCTGCCATCCCGTGAAGTTCGAGAGACCCACGTACGAGGTCTTGCCCGACTGCACCGCCTGCTCGAGGAATCCGATGGTCTCGTCGAGCGGGGTCAGCGGATCCCACGCGTGCACCTGGTAGAGGTCGATGTGGTCGACGCCCAGGCGGGTGAGGCTCGCGTCCAGCGCACGCCGGAGATGCCGTCGCGAGAGCCCGGAATCGCGGGGCGCCACGCCCACGGGGAATCGGCCCTTGCCCGCGATGAACAGGGCGTCCCGCGCGGCCGCGCCCTTGGCACGTAGCCACTCCCCGACGATCGTCTCGGAGAGACCGCCCGCGTAGACGTCGGCGGTCTCGATGAGCGTGCCGCCGGCCTCGGTGTATGTGTCCAGCTGGGCCGGACCGTCATCGGACTCGGCGCCGAAGGTCATCGTCCCCAGGGCCAGGTTCGACACGACCGCGCCGGAGCGCCCGAGAGTCGAATACCTCACGCCGCGACCTCCCGCGCGACGGGGCGGTGCGCCGCGACGAGGAGGTCCATCGCGGCGTCGTAGCGCGGGTCGACGACCTGCTGGTCGGGGTGGTCCTCGTACCAGTCCAGGATCTCTCTCGCCCCCTGGGCGAACGGCACGGTCGTGCGGAACTCCGGCACGAGCCGCGTGATCTTGCTGTTGTCGAAGATCATAGAGTTGGACTTGTCGCCGAGCATGGCGGCTCCCCATTCGTTGTCGATCGCCGCGATGGCGTCGGACGGGACGTGCACGAGGTCGGGCTCGTCCACGCCCGCCGCCGTGGCGATGGTGCGGTAGATGTAGTTCCAGGTCGGCGATTCGCTGCCCGTGATGTGGAACGCCTCGCCGAGCGCCTCGTGCCGCCCGAACAGTCCGACGAATCCGCGGGCGAAGTCGGTGTGATGCGTGATGGTCCACAGCGACGTCCCGTCGCCCGGGACGACGACTCCCTTGCCTCGGCGCATCCGATCCACCACGGTCCATCCGCCGTCGAAGGGCAGCATCGTGCGGTCGTACGTGTGGGACGGCCGCACGATCGTGACCGGGAAGCCGGCGGCGCGATAGGCCGCGATCAGCACGTCCTCGCACGCGATCTTGCTGCGCGAGTACTGCCAATAGGGGTTCGAGAGCGGCGTCGACTCGGTGATCGGAAGGTGGGTCGGCGGCGTCTGGTACGCCGAGGCGGAACTCACGTACACGTACTGCCGGGTACGCCCGGCGAAGAAGGCGATGTCGGCGCTGACCTGCTCGGGCAGGAAACCGAGGAACTGCGCCACGACGTCGAACTGCAGGGCGCCGAGCGCGGCGGCCATCGAGTCCCCGTCGCGCACGTCGGCGATGTGCACGATCGCGCCGTCGGGCACGGGCCGCGTCGCGTCGGCCCCGCGGTTGAGGATGTGCACCTCGTGGCCACGGCGAACGGCCTCGGCTACGCACGCCGTGCTGATGATCCCCGTTCCGCCCAGGAACAGGACGCGCAGAACCCTCACTTGACTCCCCCGGCGGTCAGGCCGCTGATGATCCTGCGCTGGAAGATCAGCACGAGGACGATGAGTGGGATGGTCACCACGACGCCGGCGGCCATCTGCGTGCCGTAGGGAGTGTCGTACTGCGAGATCCCGGAGAACTGCGCAATCGCGACGGTGACGGGCTGGGATGCGGGTGTCTGCGACATCGAGTTCGCGATCATGTACTCGTTCCAGGCGGAGATGAACACGAGGATCGCCGTCGTGAAGACTCCCGGCACCGCGAGCGGAAGGATGATCCGCCGGAATGCCTGCCCGCGCGTACAGCCGTCCACCCGGGCGGCCGCCTCGAGCTCCCATGGCATCGCCCGGAAGAAGCTGGTCAGGATCCAGACGCCGAGCGGCAGGGAGAAGCTGATGTCCGGAACGATCATGGCCTGATAGGTGTCGATCCAGCCCCAGTCGGCGAACAGCTGGAACAGCGGGGTGAGGATCGCGACACCGGGGAACATGGACGTGGCCAGGAACAGTCCCAGCACCAGGTTCTTGCCGCGGAAGTTCAGCCGGGCAATGGCGTACGCGGCGATGACGCCGAAGACGAGCGCGACCACGGTGACACATCCGGCGATGATGAGGCTGTTGCGCAGGGCGAGCACGAACGTGTTCTGCGCGCCGAAGACCGCCTCGTAGTTCATGAGGGTCGGATGGCGCGGGATGAGGGAGTTGTCGAAGATCTCGTTGGGCGCCTTGAGGCTGGAGACCACCATCCAGTAGAACGGCGCGAGGCAGAAGATCGCGATGGCGATGAGGCCCACGTAGAGGCCCGGCAGGTCCCACCGCAGACGCCGGCGACGCGGAGTGGACTCGTGCGACGTCGGGCCGGGCGCCGTGCCCGTGGCGGGTCGGGTGGCGATGCTCATCGCTTGCGTTCCTTCCGCTCGCCGCCCACGGATTCGACGGCGTTGACTCCGAGGACCCGGACGAAGAAGTACGCGGTGACGAAGATGAAGACGAAGGTGAGGGTGGCCAGCGCCCCGCCGTAGCCGGGCTTGAGCTGACTCAACGTGGACTGGACGACGAGGATCGAGAGCGTGGTCGTGCCGTTCGAACCGTGTGTGAAGATCCACGGCAGGTCGTACATCCGGAGGGCGTCCAGCATCCGGAACAGGACCGCCACGAGAAGCGCCGGCCGAACCAGCGGCAGGGTGATCCGCAGAAAGCGCTGCCAGGCTCCGGCGCCGTCGATCTTCGCCGCTTCGTACACCTCGTCCGGGATCACCTGGAGCCCCGCGAGGATGAGCAGCGCGATGAAGGGCGCCGTCTTCCAGGTGTCGGCCACGATGATCGCGATCGTGGAGGGGATCTCGGATCCCGTCCACACGATGGTCGAACCGGTGAGCGCGTTGATGATCCCCGCGGGATCGAACGCCCATTTCCACAGCACGGCGGCCACGGCCGTCGGGATCGCCCACGGCACCAGCACGCTGGCACGAAGGATGCCGCGGCCTTTGAACGCACGGTTCATCACGAGCGCCATCGCGAGGCCGATGAGGGTCTCCAGCACGATGGTGACCGCGGCGACGAAGTAGGTGAATCCCGTCGCACCCCAGAAGTCCGCCGCGCCGAGACCCCACAGCGCGTTGGCGTAGTTCTGCAGCCCGACGAAGGGCGACTCCCCGATGCCGTCCCCGAACATCGATCTCACGATCGAGGCGATGACCGGGTACAGGATCACCAGTCCGAGGACGACGATCGAGGGGATGACGAGCCAGAAGGCGAGTCTGCCGTCGCTCTCGCGTGCCTCCGCGGGACGCCGAGGGCGTCGCGCCTTGGCTGCGCGGTCGATCGTGACGGTCATGACTCGCCTTCCGGTTCGGGGGTCGTGCAGAGGTTTCGCGCCGGCTACTTCAGGGCCTGCGTGATGTCCGCCGCCATCTGCGTGATCGCCGCGTCCACCGACACCTTGCCCTGCAGGGCCGCGTAGGAGTTCTTCTGGATGGCCAGGCTCACCGCGTTGTAGTTCGGCGTCTGGGGGCGGGGGACCGCGGTCAGCTCGGACTTCTGCAGGGTGGGCAGGTAGGGCGAGACCTTCACGAGATCGGGATCCGTGTAGAGCGCGCTCAGTACCGACGCCTGATTCATGACACTCACGAGGATCTTCTGCGCCTCGGTCGACTGCATCCACTGGACCCATGCCTCGGCGGTCTTCTTGTGCTTCGAGTACGCGGAGACGCCGAGGTTGATGCCGCCGAGGGAGGACACTCCCAGGGCGTCCTGGCCGGGAAGCTGCGCCATGGCGAACTTGCCCTTGATCTTCGAGTCGTCGGCGCTGGCCGCGGTGTACACGTAGGGCCAGTTGCGCAGGAACATCGCCTTGCCGTCGAGGAACGCGTTGGCGCTCTCCTGCTCCTGGTAGGTGATGGCGGCCTTGTTGATGTCACCGTTCTTGAACATGTCGACGAGGTGTTGAAGCCCGGCACGCGCCTCGGGCGAATCGACGGTGACCGTCTTGCCGTCCTTGCTCAGGAACGAGCCACCGGCCGAGTTGATCGCCTCCGCGACGTTCACGGTCAGTCCCTCGTACTGGTTGAACTGTCCGGCATAGCAGTCCATGTTGTTCGCCTTGGCGATCTTGCAGTCCGCCTCGAGTTCAGCCCATGTCGTGGGCGGCGTCTTCACGAGGTCGCTGCGGTAGTAGAGCAGACCGGCGTTGGTCATGAACGGAGCGCCGTACATCTTCCCCTCATAGGTGGCGGATGCCACGGCTGCCGGCAGGACGGCGTCGGACCCGACCTTGGCCGCGTCCAGCGGCTGCAGCCAGCCGTGCGCAGCGAACTCGGACGTCCAGACCACGTCGTCCCAGAGCACGTCGTACTTGCCGCTCTTGGCCTGGAAGTCCTGGATGAAGGAGTTCCGCTGATCGTCCGGAGACGCCGACAGCTCGATGAACGTGACCTTCTGGTCGGGATGCTTCTTGTTCCACATGTCGATGAGCTGCGGCATGGCCCCGGTGAGGTCCTTGCCCGATGCGAACGTGATCGGGCCGACGCCGCCGTCTGCGGAGCTCGATCCCGAGCTGCAGCCCGTGAGGGCTACGGCCACGATCGACGTCATCGCCACCGCTGCGGCGGCGATTCGGTTCCTGTTGCGCACGGTTCTCTCCTATGAGATCTGCGGGGTCCGCCCCTCGGCCTGGTGCAAGCCCGCCGGGCGGAGACGTGCCTGCGACACGACGTGGCTCAGCATGCAAGAGGCAGGAGGATTTGTCAAGTAACCGATTACTCAGATTCTTTTCACTCGCGTGCATTGCTGCTTATAAATGCCCGATGAACGAATGCTTTTCATCTGCTTTTGCTGTCGGTAATCGCTTACTCCCTGAGGAACCGCTAGGTTGGTCGTCGGGAAGGAGTCACCGTGGGTGTGACCGTCAAGGACGTCGCACGTCTCGCGGGCGTGTCGACCGCGACCGTCTCACGTGCGCTGCGCGGCTTCGGCTCCGTCGACCCCTCCATCAGCGAACGCGTCGTGGACGCCGCGAATCGTCTGGGCTACGTCGGCTCGCACGCGGCCGCAGCCCTGTCCACCGGCAAGGCCGGCACGATCGCGATCATCACCCCCTTCGTCGATCGCCTCGCGTTCCAGCGCATGCTCACGGGGGTCGAGCACGAACTCCGCGACACCGGCATGGACCTGCTGATCTACTGCACCGGAGACCCGAGCGATCCGCACCCGGTCCCCCCGCACAAGAGGCTCGCCAAGCGGGTCGACGGCTTCATCGTGATGTCGCTCAGCCCCGAGAGCCCCGACCTGGCGGAGATCCTCAACCTGCGCATGCCGCTCACGATGTTCGGCGCCCACGCCCCCGGCGCCTCCAGCGTGCAGATCGACGACCGCGAGGGCGCCGCGAGCGCGGTCCGGCACCTGCTGGACCTCGGCCATCGGCGCATCGGGATCGTCTACGGACGCGAGTCGACCAACCCGCTCGTCCTCGAGCATCAGCGACACCTGGGCGTCCGGGATGCGCTGGCCGGACAGGGCGTCGAGCGGGACGAGGAGCTTTCGGTCGCGGGCGAGTTCACGATGACGGGGGGCGCCGCCGCCATGGAGCGCCTCCTCGACCTCGAGGTCCCGCCCACCGCCGTCTTCGCCTTCTCCGACGAGATGGCGTACGGGGCCATCCAGACGATCCGCCGCCGAGGCCTCGCGCTCGGACGCGACATCGCCCTGATCGGGTACGACGGGCATGAGATGTCCTCCATCCTCGACCTCAGCACGATCTCGGTGCCGTTCGAGGAACTCGGCGCACGAGCCGCCCATATCCTGCTGTCCGACATCGAAGACGGCGGGTCAGCGGGTCCCGTCAGTGAGATGCTCCCGACCGAGCTCGTCGTGCGCTCGTCGACGGCGGGATCGGGGACCACGCCCGCGTCGCGCGCAGCGGCAGCGGCGGGCACCCCCGACTGACATCGTCAGCCGCACGCCCCTGATGCCTGGGGCGCGTCGCGACTCACGGCGCCCAGCACCGCCACGGCCGCCGTGATCGTCGCGGCCGCGCCGAGCGCGAGGAAGATGCTCAGCGACAGGAGCACCGCGCCGGTGAACGCGCCGAGGACGAGCAGCGCCAGCACGACGACCCGGCGGACCCACCGCTGCGGCATCCCGTTGCCGCTGAAGAGCTCGAAGGCGAGTGCGACCAGAGCGGAGGTCACGACCACGGTGGTCACCTCCGCCACGGCGATGTGACGCGCGACGCCCGCCTGCACGCCCATCGCCGCGGCGAGGAGTGCCGTGGCCGTCAGCGCACCGGGGAGCGCCGAGGGACCGGACACCAGCCGCGGGATCATCGCCGCCGCGATGAGGACGGCGGCGGCCGCGAGCATGACGGTCGCCCGTGCGGTCCAGCCCGCGCGCACGCCGCGCATCGCGAGGCCGGCCGCCGAGGCGCCGAGCACGAATGTCACGAGCGCGAGGAGCGGACCGATCACCGGCAGCCCGTCGGCGCCCGCGAGCCCCATGCCGAGGATCACGATGTTGCCCGTCATGTTCCCCGCGAACACGCGGTCGAGCCCCAGGTAGCCGACGGCGTCGACGATCCCCGTGGAGAAGGTGAGGGACAGCAGCAGGACGAGATGGAGACGCTCGCCGTGAACCAGATGACGCCGACCGACCACAGATTCCCATC